>OUNO010014208.1_pt1 | contig 10299 bp, 9 predicted proteins | sample 1779811 | NCBI WGS metagenome assembly OUNO01 (sample SAMEA3914804, study PRJEB12502) | metagenome | biome: forest; material: soil | place: Canada | collected 2010-06-25 | depth 0.3 m
GCAGCGCGCGGCGACCAGGACATCGCCGGGTCTGGTCGGTCAGTTTCGAGCGACACTGCACCGAGGATTCCGGATGCGATCACGAGTGGACGGTCCGAGCCCTCGAGAAGATCACCGAATAGATTGACGGCCGCGAAGTCGATCGCCGCGGCGTCCTCGTGTGCGGTGAAGTCGTGGATGAAGGCGGTGTGGACGATGCCATCGACACCGATCGGGCCAGACCGACGACCTGATGCCCTGCGGCGATGAGCTCCGTCGTAACGGCTGAGCCGATCCAACCCGAAGCGCCGGTGACGAAAACACGCATGTGAAACCTCCAGATGGCATCCGCTGCTCCGCGCCGTGTACGCGAACACAAGTGATGTCAGTTGCTGTCATCAAAGGTACACCCAATGTCAGTCACTGTCATCCTGTACGATCGGGGCATGACCAGATGGGAGCCCGACGCCCGCGGCCGGCTCCAGCTCGCCGCCATGGAGCTCTACGTCGAGCGCGGTTTCGAGCAGACAACGGTCGCCGAAATCGCCGAACGCGCGGGCCTGACCGAGCGCACATTCTTCCGCCATTACGCCGACAAGCGCGAGGTGCTCTTCTTTGGTCAGGATGAACTGAAGGAGAGATTCGTCTCCACGGTCGCCCATGCACCGGATGACGCGGCTCCGCTCGATGCGGTCGCCGCAGCACTCCACTCCATCGCGACCGATTTTGAATCGCGCCGCCCCTGGTCGCAGACGCGGCAGACCGTCATCAACGCGAACCCCGGTCTCCAGGAGCGCGAACTGATCAAACTTGCTGGCCTGTCATCAGCGATCGCCGCGACGCTGCGGGACCGCGGGGTGGATGAACCGGCCGCAAGCCTCACCGCCGAAGCCGGCATTTCGGTATTTCACGTCGCGTTTCAGCGCTGGGTCGCGGCTGAGAATACGCAGGAGTTTGCGCTGATCGTCGCCGAGTCACTGGCTGCACTGAAGGCGATTACGACTACTCGGTTCGATTGAATCGGTCGTCAATGTTGCCGTCGCCCGAATAGGTCGTCACGGCGTCCGCGAATTCGAGCCGAAATACCGTGGCCGCCTCGTCCAGGCAATCAAATGGAACGTTTACATACAACAGCCCCGGCACTATGCCGAGGCCCGGAGTCTTCCGCCAGGTGAGCTCCCGGGAATCGCCCAACACTGAAACCGCGATCGGCATGCCGTGCACTCCCCGCAACTCGATGGACTCCGTCGGTCGGTCCAAACACACGAGGTACAGCACCTTCCGACTTGCGCTCAGCATCGTCGGCCCGTAGAAGTGGCCTTCGGGAATGCCCGCGACGGTCTCGTAAATGGCTTCCTCGTGCTTGTGAACCCATCGTCCGAGTCCGGCAAGAGCCAATTTCTGTGGCTCGCCGATCGTGCCATCTTCGAAGGGGGCGACGTTCAACAGAAGATTGCCCCCCTTGCCGACCACCTGGGCGAGCAGGCGCACAAGCTGACCGGACGATTTCTCCGTGCCCTCTGGCAGCCAGGACCAGCCGTCGCCGACGGTCGCACAAAGTTCCCAAGGTCCATCGGGCGCCACAATGGGGAGTCCCTGTTCCGGCGTCGCATAGTCGCCGGCGCCGATGAGACGATCATTGATCACGATGTCGGGATTCCTCTTGAGAAGCGCCTTACGGATCGTGCCCGATTGCCACTGATCCTCATCCCTCTCCCAATCGCCATCAAACCAAATGAGATCAATCACGCCGTAGTTGCTCTGAAGCTCCTCGAGCTGCCCGTCCAGGTAACTGCGATAGCGGGACCATGCGAGGTTATCCTCGGTTCCTCTGGGCGAGTATGCGTATGGGCTGTCTCCCTCTCGTTCATCCCGAACGGGATGCGGCCGCATCGAGGGATAGTCAGGGTGAGACCAGTCGGGCAACGAGTAATACAGCCCGACGCGAAGACCGGCCGATCGGGCGGCGTCGGCGTACTCCGCAACGAGGTCTCGCCGAGCGGGGGTTCGCGTTACCACGGAGTTGTCGCCCTGTTTCGTGTCAAACAAGGCGACACCATCGTGATGCTTCGCCGTTAGAACCATGTATCTGGCCCCAGCCTCCCGCGCTAGAGCTGCCCAGGCGTCCGCGTTGAACCGCGAAGCAGTGAAACTATCCCGCTGATCCATGTACTCGTCGTAGGACAGTTCGCCCTCGAAGAACGACCAGGACGGATTCAACCCGCGAACCGAATAGATCCCGTAGTGGACAAAGATCCCTAGCTTGGCACTGGTAAACCACGACTGAATTGGCACGAAGACAGCTTGGCTCAACCGCACCCCACTTGCAATAGCCTCTTTCCTGTAGGATTCTGATGTGTTCGATAACGATGCCGTGCGACCCGACGCCTACCGAATTTTTGATCGGCCCACCCCGGATTGGTTCGTTCGAGCGAAGTTGGGAATCTTCGTACATTGGGGGCCATACTCCGTACCCGCCTGGGCCGAGCCCATCGGCGAATTGGGCACCATCGACCGCAAGTATTGGTACACGCACAACCCATATTCAGAGTGGTATTTCAACACGATTCGCATCGCCGGGAGCCCGGCCGAGCGGCATCAGCTCGAGGTCTTTGACGGTGCGGCCTATGACCAGTTCCTGGATGACTGGACCGCTCAGGAATTCTCCGCGTCCGACGTGATGTCAGTCATCGCGCGTACTGGCGCGCGCTATTTCATCCCCACCACCAAACACCACGACGGGGTAACGCTGTGGGATGCGCCGGGAACGGCCGGCCGAAATACCGTGCACCGCGGCCCGCACCGTGACTTGGTCGGAGAGTTCAGACAGGCCGCAGTTGCCGCTGGACTCAGGTTCGGCGTTTATTACTCCGGTGGCCTGGATTGGCACTTTCACCCGGCACCCCCCATCGTTGACGACCACCTCGCAGACCGTCCAAACGATGCGGCCTACGCCGAGTACGCGTATGCCCAGGTCGTTGACCTCATCGACAATTACCAGCCAGACATTCTCTGGAACGACATCGAATGGCCGGATGCAGGAAAAGGTCAGGGCGACTCGAGCCTCGTCGAATTGTTTTCCCGCTTCTACGACGCTGCGCCAAACGGCGTTATCAACGATCGCTGGGGACAGACCCATTGGGATTTCCGCACTAGCGAATACGAGGAGGATCGGTCCAACGAGGGCTATAGCGCCTGGGAAAATACTCGAGGCATCGGATACTCCTTCGCCTACAACCAACTCGAGGATTCCAGCAATTCCCTCAGCGGGGACGCCGCGATTCGCCACTTCGTCGACGTTGTCTCGCGAGGTGGAAACCTGCTGTTGAACGTTGGGCTGACGGCAGCCGGACGAATTCCTGCGCTCCAACTACAAACTCTGGAGGCACTGGCAGCGTGGAACGAGGTCAATGGGTCGAGCGTTTTCGACTCCACCCCTCTCGACCATGAGATTGCATCGCCGTCGGATTCCCCGTGGAGTCGGTGGACGCGCTCCGAAAACATGGCTCACTTGTTCGTCTCTCTCGACGACGGTCCGGCACGCATCGAGCTCGACGATCATCGACTCGATTTGGCCAGCGCGCGGTTCGTCGACGGCACGCCCGCGAAGCTCAGCCGCAACGACCGCGCAGTAACGATTGAAAACCGGCCAACCCGAGCGACGCCTGGGCCAATCCAGATCTCGTTCACCATTCGCTAAGCGCGACGATCAGGACCGCCAAGCCTCGTGTGACCGTTTAGCGGAACACGCCTCCAAGGGCTATCCCCTTGGAGATGAACCGATTGAACACCAGGTACACGATGATGATCGGAATCGACGCCAACGCGAGGCCCGCAAATATCGGGCCGAGGACGCCCACGAACTGACCGCGGAATCCCAGGAGCCCGACGGGCACGCTCTGGCTGGTCGGATTCTGTAGCAAAGGAACTCCCAGCTGGGATTCACCCCACACGAACACCAGCGCAAGCAGCGAAGTGCCGACGAGGGCCCCTCGCGAAAGTGGGAGTACCACCTTCCAAAACGCGCCGATGACACCAAGTCCGTCGATCGCGGCCGCCTCCACGAGCTCGCTCGGGAAGTCGGAAAAGAATGCGTTCAAAACCAGCACGGTGGTTGGCAGCGCGACAACACCGTAGGTCACGCCGAGTGCCACCGGATTGTTTAGCGCATTGGCCAGGTCGAACAACTGGAAATAGGGGACGACCAAAAGCACCAGGGGGACCACGGTCGCGACAAGGAACATCCGGATGACCCATCGGCGAGCGCGTCTACCCAGTAACGACACGAAAAATGCCGCCGGACTTCCAAAGACAAGATTTGTCATCAAAGCGGTGACCGCGATGACTCCTGAATTCGCAAGGAAGATCCCGAGTCCGGTGCCACCGCCAGGCCCGTTCCATGCCGTCACGAAGTTTTGGAGGGTGAAACTTCCACCGATCCCCAAAGGGAAATTGTAAATATCATTTTCCGGTCGGAATGCAAGGACAGTGATCAACAGGAATGGCACTGCGACGATCAACGTCCAAATCACCAGACCGATCTGAATCGGCAAGCCACGAGTTCGCTTTTTCATTTCAATCCTCCGACTTCGCTTGCGTCAGGCGCAGCGAGATAAAGCCCAAAGCCAACAAAATCGCGCCAGCAACGACGGCGATCGCGGTCGCGTCGCCGAAGTCGCCGCTGACGAATGCGGTCCGGTAGACAAGGACGGGCAACGTGGTGGTCGCGTTACCTGGCCCACCGTTCGTCATGCCCCACACCGTGGTGAAGTTGTTGAATGCCCAAATCAAATTCAGCGTCGCGGTAATCGAAAGCACTGGGCGAACCAGTGGCAGCGTGATCGAAAAGAACTGACGCAGCGGTGAGGCGCCGTCAATCTTCGCTGCCTCGTATACCGAAATAGGAATCTGTTCCATGCCACCCAGGATGAGAATGAACGCGAATCCAACTCCCGACCAGATGGAAACGAAAATGATCGGATAGATGGCCAGCTGGGCGGATGCCAGAGGCGCCGAATTCGACCCCAGCCCGAGAATGCCGGCCAACACGTTCACCGTCCCGATGCCCGGCTGAAACGCCGTGGTCCAGTAGACGGCGACGGCAGCTGCCGGAGCCATCCCTGGAATGAACCAGATGACCCGGTAGAACCTGGCACCGCGAACGTTCTGGCTCACTGCCGCTGCCAGGATCGTCGCAATCGCCACTATCCCGAAGGCGCTCGCGATGGCAAAGAGGAAGGTAAGGAGGAGCGAGCTGTAGAACTCCGACGACTCAAACGTGGAAGTGTAATTCGCTGTCCCAGAGAGCTGCACCGGGCCCGCGCCGGGCCAGTGCGACAGGCTGATCCAAACTGCCTGGATGATCGGAACAAGAAAAAAGATCGCGAGTAGCACGAGAGCCGGCACGACAAACAGCCACGGCACCCACCCGTGTGTGGGGCGCTTTCGGCGAACGGGTTTGGATGCGCCCGGTACAAACTTGTGAACAACCGCATGACTGTCAGTTGAAATCGACACTTGTTAACCTCAATTCGAAGGTGCGGGGAAGCCGTCACGGCCTCCCCGCACCTTTGTCAAACTGCCTAGTTTCCGGCTCGGGCTTTCGTGAGCGCGTCCTGCTGGGCCTGCGCAGCCTGCTGGACCGTCATCTGACCGCTCCAAACCGACTGCATGCTTGTACCGATGACCAGTTGACCGTCAGGTCCGGGTACTGCCGACGTCCATCCGGTCGGCGCACCGTTCTTGTTCGAGTCGGCAATCAGTTCGAGCGTGATCGGGTCGACGCCCTTCAGCTCCGAAATCGGAACGGTGTTGACGATCGGGAAGACTCCGGTGTTGCCGAAAGCCTTCACCTGCATGTCGTTCGACACAAGGAATTCAACAAACTTCTTGGCCGCCGCAACGTTCTTGCTGTTCTTCGGGATGCCCCAGGAGTCGCCCTGGTACGACGGCATCTGCACCGTAGTGGTCGAGCCCTCCACGGGAGGCAGGAGCAGCCAATCGAACTTTACGGTTCCCTTATTCAATGCCGCGACGCTCACGTTCGCGCCCAGGAACATTCCGGTTCGACCCTGCTCAAACTGAGCCTGCGTCGTCGTCAGGTCCTGACCGAGGAAGCCGGCCTGGAAGACCCCGTGCGTCTGCCAGTCGGACAGTTGCTGCAGCACCTTCGTAAACGGCGCGTCGGTGTACTTTTCGGTTGCGGTCACCTTCGGGTTGTATGACGTCGCGTAGTTCTGGAACTGATCGGGTGTGGCAGAGGTCGGGAAGAGAGCATCCGCCATCCAGCCCGCGGAGAAGACATCCTTCCCGTTGACGCCGAGCGGTCCAACCTTGATTGCCTTGAGCTTCGCCGCCATTGCATAGAGATCGGCGTTGGTGGCGATTCGGTGGTCCGCGGGGGCGGTGATCCCTGCCTTTGTGAAGAGATCCTTGTTGTAGAAGGCGATGTCGTAAAGGATGTTGTCGGTTGCAACCACATAAGGCTTGCCGTCGGCTGCCTTTGCGAATGCGGCGGTTGACGCCGGGTAGCGGGTGTCCAGTTTTTGGTTGGCCCACACGTCGGTCAGCGGCACCAGAGCGTTTACCTTCAGCGCGGTGATGTAAGGAGTCGACCCGATCGGAACGAAAGCGACGTCGGGAGGATTGCTGCCCGTGATCACCTGGGCGTTAGTTGTCGCCTTCTGGTCGTTGCTGATCGTCTGGATCTTGACCTTGATGTTCGGGTTGGCCTTCTCGAATGCGGGAACGATGACGGCCATCTCCGCCTTCTGGTCAACCACGTCCTGCACGGTGATTGTGACCGGCCCGGACTTCGCGCTCGGGGAGCTTGAACATCCGGCGAGAAGCAAGGCGAATGTCGAGATCGCAACGACCGCAACGGCGGTACGACCATGGAATGCCGGTCGACTTTGACTTATTGACACTGTGAGTATTCCTTTCAAAACTTGAATCGCGAATGTGAGTGCATCCAATAGATCGGATCACTGCATGAGAGGGTCTGCGATTGCAGACCGTTTGCAGGTGTGAAATTGGGCTGAGCGATCGAATTGGCCAGCGACGACCAAGGTGTCTTCATTTTCCTCGGCGTTCCAACGGATCAAACCAATACTTGCGATAAACGTTGGCTCCTTTGCTGAACGTACATCAGCCCGACGAACGTCAGACCCGCTTTCACTGCAAGACATATCCTATACGATATCTGGCGTCGCAACCAATAGACATAGGATGTTTTGATACCAGACTGTTATGCGGGTCGATCGAGGATCCGCGTGGGCGAGGAACAAGGGCTGCTCTATCGCTGCGAGAGCGCGAGCTTCATTCGATCAAATGAGTGCTCGATGTGAGATCTCATGGCCTGCTCCGCCCCATCCGCGTCCCCCTGACGAAGCGCCTCAACGATCGCGTTGTGCTCAGGTGCCGTGTCTATCGCGATTCGCTGATCAAAATAGAAACGGAACAAGTGCATGTGAACCCTCAGTCGCAGAAACGCATCGCGCAGCAGTTCGTTGCCTGACTGAGCTGCGATAAGGCCGTGGAACCGGGCATCATGGCTTTGGAACGAGCGGTAGCCGTCGAAAGTGCCGTCTTCAAATTGCGCAGATTCGACTTCGCCCTGCATGGCTGACGCCAGCGGGTCCAGGGCTGATATGAAATCTTCCGTCAGGTGGGAGGCGGCCAGACGAGCGGCCGCCGGCTCGAGCAGCAGGCGCATCTCGAACAGCTGGCGCATGCCTTCCGAATCAAGGAGCTCCGCTGCGGCATAGCCCTTCAGCGAACGCTTTGTGACCAGTCCCTCAGACTCGAGGCGAACCAACGCTTCACGAACTGGCGTTGGGGAGACTGCCAGTTCGCGGGCTATCCCGTCGATGCTGGCCTTTGCGCCCGGCTCGATGACGCGATCCATAAGGAGGCCGAGTACGGCGTCGTACACATCGTCAGTGAGTGCGCGGCGCGCGGGCAAGGCCCGTGAATTTGTTTGCGTTTGCTCCAACATGGAGTAACCCTACCGCCCATTTCCGGTAGGAAATAGCCTGCATACGCGCCACTGCACGTTAGCTGTCTCGAGTCAGGAGGTCGATCGCGATCATGTCCCAATCGATGCCGACACCCGGATTCATGGGGGCGATCGCTCGCCCGAGCGACACTTGAAAGTCACTTGTCGTGATCGCGCGGAGCTGCGGGATGAACTCGACGTAGAGAGAGTTGGGAATCGCGCAAGCGAGCGACACGTGTAATTCCATCAAGAAATGCGGCGCCACTGCCACGTTGAAAGCCTCGGCAAGGTGAGCGACCTTGAGCCAGGGTGTGATTCCACCGATCCGCGCCGCATCGACTTGAAGTATGGAGGCCGCTCCCAATTGCAGGTACTCCCGGAAGTGGCCTAGCGAGTAAATGCTCTCCCCCACGGCAATCGGAATCGACGTGGACCGGGCAAGCGTGGCGTGCCCCGATACATCTTCGGCGGGAAGCGGTTCTTCGAACCAAAAGATTCCCACCGGCTCGAATAGCGCCGCACGGCGTACCGCCTCGGCGACAGTGAAGCATTGATTGGCGTCAATCATGATGTCAACGTCGACGCCGACGGCCTCGCGTACTGCCTTCAATCTCTCAAAATCGTCGTGGGCACGAAGCTTGCCGACCTTGATCTTGACTCCCGAGAATCCGCGGTCACGCGAAGCGATGGCGTGCCCGACAAGTTCGTCGGTGGTTAGGTGCAACCAACCGCCCTCGGTGTCGTACAGGGGCACGCTACTTGATGCACCGCCGGCGGCGGCGTGCAAAGGCGTCCCCGAGCGCTTGGTCCTGGCATCCCAGACTGCAATGTCGATTGCAGCAATGGCCAGTGCGGTGATGGGCCCCACCATTGTCGCCCGAGTGGCTGCGAGACACGACGACCAAATCTGTTCGAAGTTCTGCACGTCCAGACCCTGAAGCTGGGGAAGCAAAGTCTCGCGAACCATCGAAAGAACTGCCGCGCCTCCCGTTCCGATCGTGTAGCTGTAACCGATTCCGATCGTTCCATCAGAGGTGACCAGCTCTACAAAGATCGTCTCCTGCTTGGTGAACGATTGCATCGCGTCGGTACGCACGGTCTCGACTGGTAAATCGCAAAGCCACGCTCGAGAACCAGTGATCACGCCACCGGTGGTGACCGTTTCGACGCCCTTGTCCACTTGCCCTCGCTTCAGTTTCCACTGATCCTATCTGATATATCCAATATAACAATTCGGATGGTCGGCCAGGGTTGAACGATGCATCGATGCCTCAGATTGAAACTGAGTGCAGCAGAATGCGCCGGGGGCGCAGAAACGAGGCGCCGAAACGAGAGCGCAGAAGCGCAGCTCGAGAGTTGCTGGGAAGCCTGAGCGGTTACGCCTTGAGAGCGGCTCGAAGCCAGGACTCAATGCCCGCGACATGAATGGTTGTCCATGCTCGCGCCCGGTCAGCATCGTGATCGTTGAGTGCCTCGAAGATCGCTTCGTGCTCGTTCAGCGTGCGCTCCACGGAGCCTTCCTCGGTCAAGCCCCTCCACACTCGGGCGCGGACAGTGGAACCCGACAACCCATCGAGCAGGCTGGTCAAATATGCATTCCCACCGGCCGCAGTGATTCTGCGGTGAAAGTCCAGATCGTGTGCGACCAGGTCCTCGACGGTTGGGGCATCGCCGATTGAGTCCAGGGAGTCGCGGATGCCCGAAAGCTCGGCATCCGAAATTCGAACCGCGGCCACCCCGGCGATGTGGGGCTCGAGGATCTTGCGCACTTCAAACATTTCGATGACAGAACTGTCCTGGTGCAGATCGACCACGAACGACATGGCCTCGAGCAGTAGCCGCGGCTCGAGGCTGGTCACGTAGGTGCCGTCGCCACGACGCACATCCAAAATCCTGACTACCTCGAGCGACTTCACGGCCTCGCGGAGCGAATTCCGCGAAAGCCCAAGGCGTTCGCTAAGTTCGTGCTCAGGCGGCAATCTCTCTCCGGGCTTTAGTTCGCCCGAGATGATCATCGCCTTGATGGTCTCCATTGCATCGCCGGTGACCGCCATGGCCCGATCCTACTGCCCGGCCTCGGCGAGCGCCGGAGCGAAAAGATGGTTCCGGATCGACTCCGGTCGCATCTCGGCACCGGTTCCTGGCAGCAGAGGTGCTCGGTATCGGCCACCGGTAACCAGCGCTGGCTCAACGAAATGTTCGTGAAGGTGATCAACGAACTCGATCATGCGGTCGTCGAGACTCGTGGATACCGAAACGTAGTCGAACATCGACAGGTGCTGGACCATCTCACACAGCCCAACGCCGCCGGCGTGCGGGCAGAC
>OUNO011300797.1_pt1 | contig 10282 bp, 12 predicted proteins | sample 1779811 | NCBI WGS metagenome assembly OUNO01 (sample SAMEA3914804, study PRJEB12502) | metagenome | biome: forest; material: soil | place: Canada | collected 2010-06-25 | depth 0.3 m
GACTCGATCGTGGATCGGCTGCGATCCTCGTTCGTCGAACTGTCCGAGGTGCTGGGCGAGCTCGCTCCGCGCTGAGCCGGCCGCGCGTATCGGTTATGCTTTTCGACGGTACCGGCCCCGGTCGGTCGCGCCGCCTTAGCTCAGTTGGTAGAGCGATTCACTCGTAATGAATAGGTCGTCAGTTCGATTCTGACAGGTGGCTCTGCGATAAAGCCCTGATCAGGGGCTCAGTTCCTCACAATGCCGGGGTTTCTCCACTGATATGGTGCGTCCCCCCGGCGTTCCCCAGCACGACCGATTCAGTGGACATGAACACGTCAGATCCAAGTGGATTCTTGACGGCCAAATGGGACAGTTCCAGGGCGTCGTGGTCAAGGATTGACCACGCGACGTCACCCTCGTTCTCCAGCATCTGAGTCAACGCCGTCAACCGGCGTCGATCTGCGAAATGAAGGGCCGCATCGTCTAGCTTGCGACGTCGATCTCGTTGGTCCGCCATGTAGTCGGCGCCTTTGGCCACGAGCGCGCCGAGTTCGTCGGGAACCCTAATCGTTGCCCCTGCTCCATTGGCGAAGAGGACGTCGTGCCGGCCTCAACGACGGATGACTTGCTCTCCCGGGGCGCAACGAACGCGTCACGTTGGCCGAGCCGTGGGCAAATCCCAGAAGGATGTGGTCCGCGATCATGAGGTCGACCTTTCGACAGTCCGCGTGAAGGGGCCGATAGGCACGCTGCGCGACGGTAAAATGTACTGATAAGTACAGTTCTGATAGGGTCTTGACGGTGACCAAAGCCGTGAAAACCACGCCAACGACACCCAAGGGGCAAGCGACGAGGGCGAGGATCGTCGATGCTGCCGCGACCCTCGTCTTTGAAGACGGGGTGGCGGGTACGAGCCTTGATGATGTTGGCGCGGTTGCCCATGTCGGGAAATCGCAGATCTACCACTATTTCAAGGACAAGTCATCGTTGATCAGTGAGGTGATAGTGCGACAAACCGCCGTGGTGCTCGCCGGCCAGGAGCCTTACCTGTCGCAGCTCGATAGCTGGGAGTCCTGGTCGGGATGGCGTGATGAAGTGGTCCAAGAGCAACGCGATGGTGGTTGCGTGGGAGGGTGTCCTCTGGGCTCGATCGCCAATGAGATCGCTGACGAGAATGAGAACGCCCGCCTTGTGCTGGTGGATTCCTTCGATCGGTGGGAGCAAGCATTCGCCGACGGGATCAGCACCATGCAGCAGGAAGGGCTGCTTCGACGCGAGGTGGACACCAACGTGCTGGCGTCCGCGGTGTTGGCAGCGTTACAAGGCGGCCTCCTGTTGTGTAAGACCCGCAAGAGCACGCGGCCGCTGGAAGTATCCCTGGATGCCGTGATCGGATACCTGCGTTCGTTCGCGCTCGCCGAAGACGGAGTTCACGCATGATCGACTATCCCGCGATGATCGCGCCCGTCAACCACATCGAGCCCGTTCCGCGGCGGATCCGCGCCACCCTCGGCGGGGTGACGGTACTCGACACCATCCATGCCATCTACCTGTGGGAGTGGCCGAACTATCCGCAGTATTACATCCCGCTCGAGGACGTCGCCGCTGGGGTCCTCGAGGATGAGGACCACGCCCAGCACCCGAGCCGCGGCACCGCCCAACGACATGGCCTGAATGTTGCCGGCCAAACCCGGGCTGCTGCGGCTCGTGTCTATGGCGAGGACGCGATCGAAGGCCTGGCGGGGATGGTGCGTTTCGAGTGGGACGCCCTCGATGCGTGGTACGAGGAGGACGAGCAGGTCTTCGTGCATCCTCGGAATCCGTACACGAGGGTGGATGCGATCCGCTCGACGCGCCGCGTACGAGTGGAACTCGACGGAGTGGTGCTCGCCGAATCAGCCTCCACTGTGATGGTGTTCGAGACCGGATTGCCGACCCGGTATTACTTCAACCGCACCGAGGTCAACTTCGGGGCCCTCGTGCCCACCGCGACCGAAACCCCGTGCCCATACAAGGGAAGGACGAGCGGGTACTGGTCGATCGTCACCCCCGCCGGGACCTACGAGGATCTGGCCTGGGCATACGCCTTCCCGACTCGGCAACTGCAACCGATCGCGGGACTCATCGCGTTCTACAACGAGAAAGTGGATGTCTTCATCGACGAAGAACCTCTCGAACGACCCGTGACCCACTTCTTCAAGTAGCGCGAATTCGGTTCAACGGTCAACGCGCCTCCACGTCGTCGGGCGGCGTCGTGTTGAAGTTAGCGTGCACTGCGGCGAGGATCTCAGCGGGCTCGGTGCGCGTCGTGTGATCGGGGTGGACGTCGATCCACACCAGGATGCCGTGAGTGTCGACGAGTGCAACAGTCGGCATTGGCAGAGTCGTCGTGCCATCGGCGTTCACCGCTTCGATGTCGAGACCATTTTCGAGTTGGGACTGGCGCGCCCCGTCGGACGGCCGCGTGAGGATGCCCAGCGTGCCGGCGATCTGGTTCCCGGGATCCGAAAGGACCGGGAATTCCAACTCGTGCTTTTCCTTCATCGTCATCGAGCCATCTGCCTTTTGTGGGCTGAGCGCAACCAGAGCAACACCCAGCTGCGCCAGCGGGAAGGCGACCTGCTCCCGGTACGTGCGCAAGGCGATGTTGCAGTACGGGCACCAGGCGCCGCGATAAAAGATCAACACGCCGGGCGCTCCGTTGAGCGTCGCGCGCAACGTCGTTGGATTCCCCTCGGCGTCGATGAGATCGCCGTCGGGAAACACCGACCCGACTGCCATCACGGTCGATGGAGGCCGAGTGTTCGCGAGCGTAAGCTGCTCCGCCCGATATCTCTCAGATGCAGGTGTGGGAGATTGTTTCGAGGCTCTCTCGGCGACTTGCTGTGCAATCGTCATCCCGGGGTCGGTCATGACAGCCTCCTGTGTTGACTGGTTGGTCCGCCGTCTCTAGCGGCAGTTCATTCTCGAAACCAAAAAATGTACTGTCAAGTACATTCGGTGGGAGAAGCGCTGCCCAGTCATTCATCGGCTGACGGCGAGGGCGAGGAGGGTATCGACCACCGTTTCGAGGGGGCGAGTGCTCCGTTGCACCTGTGCCAGCAGGAGTCCCCCTTGGAGCGTGGCGAGCAGATTGGTGGCGAGGTCGTCCGTTGTCGATGTCCGCCGGCAGCTGCTCGCTGTCGTGGAGGGCTCGGAGGCCATCGCTGATGGCGCTTGCCCATTACCCGAGCCCGAAAGAGATTTGGTTTCGGGCCGTCGGGTCAGTTTCGGCGAGTTGTCCACCGAGTGAACCGAGCGGACATCCACCCCGGGCCTCGGTCGACGTCGCCGTGGAGATCACCATGTCCGGCGAGGCCGCGACGCCTTTCGAGCTGCCGAGATTCGCTCGCCGCTGGTTGTCGACAACCCTCGCGGCCTGATAATCGATGACCGCCTGAATGAGCTCATCCTTGTCCGGGAAGTAGTGGTAGAGCTGCGAGCCGACAAATCATCGCCGACCAGACTTCCCGGCACACCATCCTGCACAGTCAATTTTCTAGTCGCGCCGAGATCGCTGGGGCGCATGGCTGGCACGCTCTCCGGAGTCTTGACCCGGCCCGACGAAACGCGCCGTGCCGTCGCGAGTCCCCCGACGTCCCACGCTTGCGCTTCTCTATGTAAGGGCTTCGGCTGGATGATGCAGTTGCGGGCCACGCAAGGTTGATCCCTGGCGTTGTGTCCGTTACCAGGTGGTCGCGAGGAGGTGCTGGATGAACAGCGCCGCGGCCACCTGAACGGTGAGTCCCCAATGTCGCCAACGTTCGGGGAGCAGGGCGGTTCCGAGCAGCAGCCATGGGACGAACGGCAGCCAGATGCGCTCGACTTCTGCTTTGCTCATGCCCGACAGGTCGGCGAGGAGGACGGATGTCGCTGCGGCGATCACGAGGACGGTCACGACCCGCACACCGCCGGTCCGATCCCGCACAGCTCGGGCGTGGGTCGCCGCGCTTGCGATCGATGCGCCGAGGATCGGGCCTGCGCTGAATATGAGGGCGGCGAGGTCGCCCCATATCCAGTAGCCGAATGGTCGCATCGATGCGATCCCGTCCCAGTAGCGCTGGTCCAGCAGGGGGTAGGCCTGCCACCACGCGAAGCCGGCCACCGCGAAGCCGAGCACGATGGCACTGGCCGACACGACAGCCCAGGGCAGTACCCGCCAGGATCGTGCAGCCAGCAGCACCGCGATGGCGAGCACGCCGAGCAGAACCAGCCCGTAGGAGAGCATGACGCAGTAGCCGAGCAGCAACCCGGCGGCCGCGCCCCATCCCGCGACCGCGCCGAGTCGGCGGGATGTCGCGGCGACCGCGAGACAACAAAGCCCCCACGCGGCGACCGCACCGAACATCGCATCGGCGGACACCGCCATCCAGATCGCCGCGGTCCCGATCACGAGGAACGGTGCGGCCTGCCGGGCTTGGGTTTCGGCTCCGAGCCGGCGCAGCGTCATGAGCACGGCAACCGGGGTGGTCGCTGCCAGCACGATCACGACGAGCCCGGCGGCGAGTCCGCTGCCGAGTCCGAGATGCACCAGGCCGACGAAGAACAGCAGCGCGCCGGGTGGGTGCCCGGCGATGTGCACAGGCCAGTGATGTGCGGAGCTGAGTGGGATCCGCGCGATGTAGTCGTGCAGGGTCGCGCTCGGGTCGGTGACGGCTCGGGCGGTGCGCAGGTATTCGGTTTTCAGGTCGAGAACGGTCTGGATGCCGTTGAGGCCATCGACGGTGGCCAGGCTGATCATCCACGCGAGCCCGGCACCGAACGCCACTAGCAGCAGCGATCGCCACCGCAGACCGGCGGCGAGCCGGCCGCCGAACCAGACCGCGAGCACGCCGATCACGACGCTGGGCACCGTGCCGAATCCGAGGCGCGGCGCCCATACGGCGTGGAGTGGCGAGAAGTCGACATAGACCTTCCATCCCGCAGCGGCAGGAACGATGATGGCGGCGGCGGCGAGGGCGACCGCGAGGCCGATTCCCCAGCTCGGGGCTGAGATCCGCCGCAGCTTTGTCATGATCATCGGCGCGAGTATTCGGTGAATGAGCGCTGCTGCGCAGTCCACTCGCGGTACGGCACAAGGCCTGCCTTATCCGCGTACCGGTGCAGGGCCTTCGTCCCGACCTCGGCCCAGGGGAACGGGAGGCTCTCGCGCTGCAGATCGTCGATGAGCACCCCGTGGAAGATCCGATCGCGGATTGGGTCCCGGTGGGTCTCGACCAGGATCCGTCCGTCGTCGACGTGCACGAGTTCGGCGCATCGGCGGAGCAGGACGGCCGGGTCGCCCCCGATGCCGATGTTGCCGTCGATGAGCAGAGCGGTGCCCCAGGTGCCTTCGCCTGGGAGGTCTTGGAACACCGAGCGACACAGCACCGGCAGCCCATGCTCCTGCGCGATCCGCACGGCGGTCGGCGAGATATCGATGCCCAACGTCAGATGCCCAGCCATGATCGCCGCGTGCACGAAACGCCCCGGCCCGCAGCCGACATCAATGACTGGTCCCGTGGCGGATTCGAGAACAGCTACGTCGCCCTCGTCGACGACGGAGAGAAAGCGCTCGATCTCGAGCCGCGCGGCCTCCGACGAGAGTTCATCGGCTCCGCGCAGATACACCGTGCGGGCGGGGTCGCGCAACGCTCGGGCATACGGTCCCCGGCCGCCCGCGTCGAACGCGCTCACTAGCTGGGTTGCGGGAGTGGGCACCGTTCGACCCTACGAACCAGATGCCGGCGCAGGCCCGGTCAACTCTTACGAAACGGGGACGGTCGATGACGGCATCGTGAAAACAATGCCGTCAGAGCCTCGGCGAACCTACTCTGAGATGTGAGTTCCGTGCCGATGGTCGCCCAGCAGAACCGGGAGCTGGCCGATCGGCGTGTCCTGCTGGTCGAAGACGACCCGACCGTGCTCGAGGTCGCGAGCGCGTATCTGCGCTCGACCGGTTTCATCGTCAGCACTGCAGCCGACGGGTTCGAGGCACTCGAGGCGGTCAAAGAGTCCAACCCCGACCTGATCGTGCTCGACCGGATGCTTCCCGGCATTGACGGCGCCGAGGTGTGCCGTCGCATCCGTGTTTCGTCGACGGTGCCGATCATCCTGCTGACGGCGCTTGGCTCGACCGACGACCGCGTCGACGGGTTCGAAGCCGGCGCCGACGACTACCTGACGAAGCCGTTCTCACCCCGGGAGCTGGTGCTGCGGGTGCAGTCGATCCTTCGTCGCAGTGTCGGCGACTTCACACCCGAGGCGCCGTTCGAACTCGGCCCGTTCTCGCTGGACCCCTCGGCACGCACCATTGTCAAGGACGGCAGGGAGCTGGCCCTCTCGGTCCGAGAGTTCGACTTGTTCTCGTTCTTGCTGAAGCATCCGCGCCAAGCTTTCAACCGGGAGCAACTGCTGCGCTTGGTGTGGCATTGGGAGTTCGGCGACCTCTCCACGGTCACCGTCACTGTGCGTCGCGTGCGCGAGAAGATCGAAGCCGACCCCACCGAGCCGACGATGTTGGTGACCGTCTGGGGCGTCGGTTACCGCCTCGACCTCTAAGGACTCCGATGCTTCCCCTCACCGACCTCGCTACCGTCATCGCAATCGCGCTCGTCTGCGCCCTCATCGTCGGCGGTGCGGGCCTCGGGGTGCTGAGACTCACCCGTCGTTCCTCGATGCTCGTGCAACTCTGCGTCGTGGTGGTGGCGACCGTCCTGTCGGTGGCGGCCGGCATGGTCGCCGTCGCGCAGCAGATGTACGTCTCAGGGCACGACCTGCTGGTGCTCATCTATGTCGCTGCGGCGGCAGCGCTGGTCTCGATCGGCGTCGCGCTGGTTCTAGGTCGCGCTTTCACCCGCAACAGCGACCGTTTGCGTTCCATGACGCGCGCTCTCGGCGACGGGAAGAGATTGGATGCCGCCCCCGGCGTGGCGGGCTCCTCCGAGTTCGCCTCACTGGCCGCCGATCTCGCCCAGACCAGCCGTCGACTTGCCGAAGCCCGCGACGAGGTCGCCACACTCGACGCATCACGACGGGAGCTGGTTGCCTGGATCTCCCATGACCTGCGCACCCCCCTCGCCGGTCTGCGCGCGATGGCCGAGGCGCTCGAAGACGGCTTGGCCGACGATCCGCAACGCTTCCACCGACAGATGCGTTCCCAGGTCGACCACCTCTCGGCAATGGTCGACGACCTGTTCGAACTGTCACGGATCCACTCGGGCAGCTTGTCGCTCACCATGCAGCCTGTCTCGCTGTACGACCTGGTCAGCGACGCGGTCGCCGAGCTCGGGGCGCTCGCCGAATCGCGCTCGATCACGTTGAAAGAGGCGAGCAGCGGCGAGCTGACTGTGGTCGGTGACCCGCGCGAGCTTGCGCGGGTGATCGGCAACCTGTTGATCAACGCGATCCAGCATTCCCCTGAGGGGAGTGAGATCTCGGTGACGGCCCATCACGAAGGGGACAGTCACGTGGTGCTGACCGTTGAAGACGCGGGGGGCGGAATCCCGGAGCAGGATCTGTCGAAGATCTTCCAGGCCGGATGGCGTGCGACGCCGTCCCGAACGCCGGAGCAGCTGGAGGGCGGTCGTTCAGCCGGCGCGGGTCTGGGTCTGGCGATCGTGCAGGGCATTGTCGAGGCCCATTCTGGCGAGATCTCGGTACGCAACGTTCCGGGTGGATGCCGCTTCGACGTACGCCTCCCACGCCACGAACCTATCGCGGCGTGAGACGAGCGTTGTCCTCAGACCGTCACATGTGAGCGGGGACGGCGGCGGCTCTTCCTTCGTAGTGTCGGAAGGGTGCACCTGACCTGGCGGCTTCAGCGGATCCTCCACCACTTTCGGCACGCCCTCATCACCCCGTCACGCAACGCCCGCAGCGCGGTGGTGCTCGGGCGGCTGCTGGCTGCTGCGTTCCTGATCTGCTTCGCCACCGGCCTGTACAGCCACCTTCTGCAAGATCCGCCATCGTGGATGACCTTCCCGAACCGGCCGATCTGGCTGTACCAGGTCACCCAGGGGCTGCACATCACCGCCGGGATCGCATGCTTCCCGCTGATCTTCGCAAAGCTTTACGCCGTCTTCCCCGAGTTGTTCCAGTCGCCGCCGGTTCGATCGTTCGGCCACTTCGTCGAGCGCGGGTCGATCGCGCTCTTCGTCGCGGCGTCGCTCGTGCAGATCACCACGGGACTGCTCAACACGTATCAGTTCTATTCGCTGTTCCCATTCTCGTTTCGTCATGTGCACTACGCGCTGTCGTTCGTCGTGATCGGTTCGCTCGTGATCCACATCGCGGTGAAGCTGCCGCTGATCACCAAACACTGGCGCAAGCGGGACGCGTACGAGGCGGATGGGGCGGTGGCATCGCGCTCCGCGGATGCCGAGCCGGATCCCGACGCGGTCTTCGATGCTCCCGATGAGCTGCGACGGCGCACCGGGCTTCGGCAGAACGCCGGCGTTTCGGGGCGGATCTTCGAATGGATCGACCAGAGACCTGCGCCGCAGCCTCCGGATTCGCGGGCGCGGGTCAGCCGCCGGGGCTTCTTCGCCGCGGTCGCGGTCGCAACCGGGGCCTTGGTGACCCTGACCGCGGGGCAGTCATTCGGCATCCTGGACCCCGTCAACGTGTTCGGCCCACGTAAGAACGGCGTCGGACCGCAGGCGCTACCGGTGAACCGCACCGCGATGGCTGCGGGTGTCGTCGAGAGCGCGAGCGACCCGGCGTGGACGCTCACGGTGTCCAACGGAGACCGGACTAGGGTGTTCGGCTACGCCGAGTTGTCTGCGCTGCAGCAGTACGAGGTCGTGCTCCCGATCGCCTGCGTGGAAGGTTGGAGCCAATATGCGAACTGGCGCGGACCGCGTCTGCGCGATCTCGTCGACATGGTCGGCGCCCCCGAGTTGGCCAGCGTACGCATCACCAGCCTGCAGCAGCACGGTAACTACAGTGTCACCGAGATGCAGCCGGAGTTCGTTCGCGACGATCTCACCCTCGTCGCCCTTCAGCTCGAAGACGAGACTCTGGATCTGGATCACGGCTACCCGGCACGGGTCATCGCGCCGGCCCGCCCTGGCGTGCTGCAAACCAAGTGGCTGAGCCGGTTGGAGGTGATCTGATGGTCGCGACGCAGGAGGTGGAGGTGTCGGATCGGGTGCTGCTTTGGCGGGGGTGGTTGATCACCCTCGGAGTGCTGCTGCTGGCGATCGGCGGAGCCACCTTTCTGAAAGACGTCAACCCGGCGGACTATCCTGGCGTCGCAGCGTGGCTCGCTGGGGCGATCATCGTCCACGACGGCGTCGGGGCGATCGCCGTCTTCGCGGTGACCGCGCTTGTCAGGCGGATCGATCATCGTGTCTCCTTCGCCATGCTGGCGATCGCGCAGGGAGCAGCTGCGGTCGCGGTGATCGTGACGGTGATCGTGGTCCCCGAGATCGTGAAGCAAGCGATCGGCAGCGCGAATGCGTCGATCCTGCCGCTCGACTACTTCCGCAACCTGCTGCTGTTCTACCTCGGCCTCGCCGCCGCCGTGAGTGTCACCTCGGTCGTTGTGGCGCTCCGTCGTCGGCGACGGGCAACAGTTCGCCCAGCAACCGAGCGAACGAAGTAGCGGGCGCGACCGAGGCGACCTTCCGGGCGTCGTCGAAGGTATCGACGTCGGTCAACGGTCGCAGCATCGCGACCCGGAGTCCCGCCGCCGTGAGCCGCCGCAGCTGGATGTTGCCCGTGTCGGACCGCGACATCGGAACGCCCCTGATCAGCTCGCCCCGGGGCTCGCGCATTCCGAGCGCCCAGTAGCCGCCGTCCGCCGCCGGCCCGAACCAGGCATCGATATCCGGCAACCACGCATCGAACACCGGGGCGAGGTCGTCGGCACGCAACTGCGGTGTGTCCATCCCGATCAACAGGGTCGGACCATCGACCGCGTCGAACGCCGCCGCAAGCCTCTCGTCCAGTTCACCGGCGAGCTGCGGCATGATCTCGTAGCCTCTGGAGGAGCGAGGCGGTCGCACCCCGTCGAACAACAGGATGCGACGGGAGGCCGACAGCGACGCCACGGCGGCGATGGTGTCATCGATCGCGGCAGCCGCCAATCGCGCCGCCTGCTCAAGGCTCAGCGGCGGATGCAGGCGCGTTTTCGCCCGTCCGGGGAGCGGTTCCTTGGCGATGAGGATGAGCGTTGTCATGCCCGCGTTTTGCCGGTGACGGTCGGATCGGCCAGAAGGCGCGACATGTCCAAGATCGAGGTGGCTGTGCCGCGGATGGTGCCGGTGACCTTGGAGCG
>OUNO010098531.1_pt1 | contig 10270 bp, 9 predicted proteins | sample 1779811 | NCBI WGS metagenome assembly OUNO01 (sample SAMEA3914804, study PRJEB12502) | metagenome | biome: forest; material: soil | place: Canada | collected 2010-06-25 | depth 0.3 m
CGCCGGCCGCAACCGCGCCGCCACTTGCGGCTGACCCGGCGCTGCCGCTCGTGCCAATGCTGCCGCTCGCGCCTGCGCCGCCGATCGTTCCGCCCGAGCCGCTCGTAGCGAGAGCCCCGCTCGCGCCGGCGACGGGCGCGGCACCCGCGCTCGCTCCGGCGACATTGCTCGACCCACCCCCCGGGCTCGATGGTGCGTCGGATGCGCCGCATCCTGGCACGCCGAGCACGAGCCAGCCCATGACCACGAATCCCGTGCCGAGCGCAGTGAGCGTTCGCTTCATCGTCTTCCCCTCCTTCATTTGCAGGTCAAATCGGTTTGGCAGGTTTGGTTCGACTGGCAGTCGGCGTCCTTGGTGCAGGACGTGAGACCGTCGACGGTGACCGGTTGCTCGACCACGGACGAGACCACGAGCTCGACGCGACCGGCGCTGATCGTCGTGGCGCCGACCACCTGCCGCGTGACGATCACCGTCGGGTAGCCCGCGACGCCGAGGTTCAGCAGCTTGCCGATGAGCGCGCCGGAAATGCTGAGCGATCCGCTGTCGTCGGCATCGCACTCGATTTGGCCTTTGGTACCGCCATGGTGGCTGATGTCGAGCTTGACGTGGATCTTGGCGGCGCTCGTGCTGCCTTTGGTCCACGCCAAATCGAGCGCTTGCCCGCTCTTCAGCGCCAGGTTGGTCGAGCTGAGCGAAAGCGGTGCCACGCCCTGGCTGCTGATCGAGAACGCCGGGAAAAAGTCGCCGGCCGCAGCGACGGTGACTTCTTCACCATCGGCGAATGGTGGGTAGGCGAGATCGACGGTTGGCTGGTAGTTGTTCGAGAGGGGCGTCATCGTGAACGAGGTGTCGCCCGTGCTCGTCTTCACGCCGGTGACCGTGACCGTGCCCACGCCGTGCGCGGTTGGGTAGGCGAGGCACGTGTCGTCTTCGACGCACGCGCTACTGCCGCCACAGGGCGTGTTGCAAAACGGAATCCGCGGCGTGGTCAGCGTGCACGCGCCGTCGAGCTGGGGGCTCTCCCAGATCGTGGTCGCTGGGGTCGGCCCATCGGCGACTTTGCCGACGACGGTGGTCGTCGCGTCACCCAGCTCCGAGGCGGGCGCCAGCTTGATCTGAAACGAGCCGACCAACTGGCTACTGTCGCCGGTACCCGATGCTCCGGCAGCATTCGCGCTGCCCGAGCTTCCGGTCGTGCCGGCCGAGTTCCCGGAGCCGGCGCTACCGGCCGAGCCCGCTGGGGCATCACTCGAGCTGCTGCAGCCGGAGAGCGCTCCCGCAACGGCGAGCGCAGTGGCGAAAATCGAAAGTGACGAAGCGATACCTGACAGCCGATTCACGTAGCGTTTGTGTGACGACGGAGTGAAAAGCGATCACATTGCGTCGCATTTCTCGGTGCCGGAAATTTCTCGGCTCAGGGCAGCCCCACAAGCTCTGCCAATCAGCGGATATTCAGGGGCAGGAGGCCGTGGAAACCTGCATGAACGGGTGCCCGGACTTCACCGCCTGACACTTCGTCACGCACGACGAAGCGCCGCCGGATCCGCCAGGGGGTGGGCACACCTGATAGTCGGCGTTGTCGCCGGGCGAGCAATCGATGGGCGTGACCCAGCAAGTGCCGGGACCTGGCTGCGGACCACAGCTCGTATCTGGCGGAAGCAGGTGCGGGCAACTGGCATCCGGCGAGCCGCAATCTTTGTCGTTGTCGCAATGCCGGGCGTTCGACATGCACTGCCCGGGCATGCTCGAAGCTACCCCGTAGCGCTGGCGAAGCGTGTCGTTCCAATACGTCACATGATCGCAGCCGCATACGGGCGATTCGAGCCCTGCGTCCGGGAACGGCCGTGGCAAGCAGGTGCCCTGCGGCTCCGAGCACGCGCTCTTGCTGCAATAGAACGTGCTCGGGCACTCCATATTGCCGTGACATGGCGTGTCGCTGGAGCCGCCTTGCCCGCCGTTGCTCGTCCCCAGGTCGCCGCTCTGGCCGCCACTCGCCCCGCCGCCAGCGAATCCGGCGAAGCCGGAGAGACCGCCCTCACCTGCCCCTCCGCCGCTGTCGGCTCCTCCGCGGGTGTCGGCTCCGCCGCCGCTCGCGCCCGCAGTGCCCCCGTTGCCCGATGAGCCGGCCTGGGCCGCGAACACGGCGATGTCCCCGCCGTCGCAAGCCAACAGGCACCAGCCGAACGTGAGCAACAGCGCTCTGCGCATCAACGCCGAGCCTCGCGCAGCGGAGGCTCACTGGCGCCCCCCAATGACACCGACAGGCCTGCGAGCGCGACCGGGCGCACGCGGGACGGCTCGAAGAACACCTGGCTACCTTGATCGGTTCGAGTCACGTAGCGATGCCGAGATAGATCGACGTCGGCGTCGAGCCCGATCAAGGCGGACACACCATTGGCGATGTGCAAGCGCACACCGAGCAAGCCCGATACCGCGGGGTCAACGGTGCCACTAGCGCTCTGCCCGACGGCGCCCGGGGGTGGAGTCTGCGCGCTCAGGTGCAGCCAGTCCGCGCCGCCACCAACGCCGACAAACGCGGTGACCGCGGGCGTCGTGTGCCACTCGAGCGCGGGCAGCAAACGAGCTCCGAGCAGCCCGAACGACGCGACGCCACCCGCGCTCTCGACGTCGCTCGCGGGGTAGCCAGTAACGCCGAACAGGAGCGCGAAGCGGAGCGAGCCCGTGCCATGACTCACACCGAGCGCGGCGCCGAGCCCGCCCCGAAATCCGGCCCCGAAGTTGGCGGCACTCGCGAACACGCTGACCTGCGACGCCCACCCTGGCTCGAGCTCGAAGGGTCGAGGCTCCGTGGATTCGGCGCGCTGCTCCGCCCGAACGGGCGGCGCGGCTGGAGGCGCGGCGCGCGCGGCGAGCGTCGATTGGACGGCCGTGCACACGACGTGAGCCACCGTCTCGATCGATATTTCGAGCGATTCGCCTTCCGGCAGGGTGCGCCGCTCGAGATCCTGGCGAGTCTCGCCGTCGACCACCACGACGCGTGGCGCGGTGCCGGGGCGCAGATCGACGTAGGCTTCCGCGAGGCCGGGCGCATGCGACGTGGAAAGCAACGCCTCGTCGGCGCCCGCCGCGTCCCGCACCACGACGGCGACGTTGGAGCGCGAGCACAGGTCTTGAATCGCGTCACGCGAGCCGCTGACCGCTTCCGGCGAGCCCGCGACATACACGCGCACGATGGGCGGCGTGCTCGCCGCGTAGATCGGGCTCGCTACTGCCAGCGCGCAGGCAGCCAGCACGATGCCGGCTCCTCCCCGATTCACCGCGTGCCCAGCGCCGCGAGACGAGTCGCGGCCAAGCGCGCATGAACCGAACCCGCAAACCGATTCTGCACTTCACGCCAAGCTGCTGCGGCTTGCGCGGGCTTGCCGAGCTGTTCCAAGGCACGCGCTCGGCCGACCAACGCCTCGGCGCTCAACACGGGAGCCCCTTGGGCGAGGTAGCGATCGAAGCCGGCCAGCGCCGCCTCCGGGCTACCGCGATCGAGGAGCAGCTGAGCGAGCAGCGCGCGCGACAGCTCGCTCTCCGAAGAGCTCGGGTAACCGCTTTGCAGCGCGCGATACAGCGTGACCGCGCGCTCGGCATTGCCATCGCGCCGCGCGCGATTGGCATCAGCAAAGAGCGCCGCTGCGGGATCGACCTTGGGCGAAGCTCGTTCGGCGCCCGCGTTGCTCGCGGTCGAATCCGAGGCTCCGGCGAGCGGCGCAAACGCGGCGTTCGACGGCAAAGCGAGCGCGCGCGGCGCGGGCGCGCGCTGCACTGCCGCCACGCGCGGCTCGCTCGTGACGCCGGATGTTGCGGTCAGCGGAGCGGGCGCAGCCGGGACCTGTGCTGGCGGCGTGGCGCTGGGCACGTCGGCCGCCACGGCGGGCTCGTCCACAGGCGCGCTGCTGGGCGCGCTCGATGCCGCAAGTTTGGCAGCAACGTGCTTCGACTTCGGTGCGGCTTTCGCAACGGTTGCAGCCCGCGGCTCGGATGGCCTGGCTTTGGGCTCGGCAGTCCAAGGCAGCCACGGCGCTTGCACCGCGCCGGTGACCACCGCAGCCGTCGCACCACCAGCACACAGCAAGAGCGCAGCAGCGAGCAGTGCGAGCGGCCAACGGCGCCGCGAACGCGCGCGCATCGAGGGTGTCACGCGCGCTGCACGCGGCATCGGCGCGGGCGGCCGAGTGCGCTCGGTCGCGCTCGGGCTCGAGAACGTGAGTTGCGGGCGCTCTTCTACGACCGGAGCGTCTTGCTCGAAGTCGTCACGCACCGACAGTTCGAAGCGGCAGGCGTCACACTGCGAAAGGTGCGCGTCGAGGCGCTCGCGCTCCGCGGGGCTCAACGAGCCCGCAGAGAGCCTGTCGATCAAATCCTCTGGGTGCAGGTCGACCACTTTCACGGACCCACCTCCAACGCATCGGTCAACGTGGGGTCGGCTTCGATCCGACGGCGCAGCGCCTCTTTGGCCAAGCGCACGCGGCTGCGCACCGTGTTCAGCGGCGCGCCGGTGGCCTGAGCCACGTCCTCCAAGGACCAGCCGAGCATCACGCGCAGCGCCAAGGCGTCGGCCTGCTCTTCCGGAAGCTCGGTGAGCAGATCGCGCAGCGCGCGCTTGCGGCGCTCGGCCGACACTTCACAACCCGGCCACACGGCGTCCGGCTCGGACGCGGAGATCTGCGCCAGCGTTTGGGCGCGCGTACGACGAACGGACGCGTTGCGGCGAGCCCGAAGTGCGACATGTAACGCAATGCGCGAGGCGTAGCCCGCGGGGTGACACTCGCCGCGAAAGGCGCCCAGCGCCTGCAGCACCGCGATCAGCGATTGCTGAATCACATCGTCGACCTCGGGGTGGCGCGAGCCGAGCACACCATTGACCACCCGAGACAACGTGGGCCAAACACGGTCGAGGAAGCGGCGCGTTGCGACCGGATCGCCCGTGCCCGCCAGGCGCGCCAAGGCCGTGAGCTCCGCCGCGTCGTCTTGCGTCGCGGTCGAGCTGGGGTCACGGGGCGCCATCAACGAGCTCATTCGACTATGGAGTGTGCCCCAGCCAACCAGAGCGATCACTTTGGAGCTACGAACTCGTATCACACAGCGATTTTTATCCTACAAAGGGGGTGTTCGCCCCCGAAGGGAGCCGCTCGCTCGTAGGCGGGTGGCGATCGCTCTGCGGTCTCGCCTAGCCTTTGGCCGGCGAAGACTTCGAGCTCGCGTGCAACGAGGCCCGCGCACTGCGTTGCTCGCCGACCCGCACCAGCCAGTAGGCCACCCCGAACGCTGCCACGACGACAGCGAGGATGAGGGTGCTGGTACCCAGCAGCTTCAGCGACGACCCGAGCAGCACCAGGATCAGCGCCGGGCGGATCAGGCTGTCGGGCGCCCGCGAGGACAGTTGGGCGCCGATGAACACACCCGGCACGCTGCCGATCAGAATCGAGGCGGTGAGCGCCAAGCGAAAGTCTCCGAACAATGCGTGGCCGAGCGCCGCCGAGGCGACCAGCGGAATGGCTTGCACCAGATCCGTGCCCACCAGCTCCTTGAGCTGGAGCTTCGGGTACAGCATCAAGAGCAGGATGATCATCAGCGAGCCGGAGCCGACCGAGGTCAGGCCCACGACCAAGCCACCCACGATGCCGACCAGTACCGTGGCCAGCGGCTTCACGGCCAGCGGCGCCACGCTGTCACCCGCTTGCCGACCGCGCGCCAACAGGGGCCGAATGATCAGCCCCAACGCGACCACCAGCAGCGCGATGCCCAGCGCGAGCTTCACGTGGTGCTGCAGCGCTTCACCCTGACCCGAGCTCTTCAGCAGCAGCACACCGAGAAACGCCGAGGGCACCGAACCGAGCACCAGCCACTTCACGAGGCCGATGTTCACGGTGCCACGCCGCCAGTGCACGCCACCGCCGACCGGCTTCATGATCATCGAGGCCACGATGTCGCTCGAGACCGCGGCCAAGGGTTGCACCTTGAACAGGAGCACCAAGATCGGGGTCATCAGCGCCCCGCCGCCCATGCCCGTCAGGCCCACGACGAAACCCACGAACAGGCCAGCCAACGCGACGGTGGGGTCAATCAGCGAAAACACGGCGACACCATAACCCTACCAAGCGAATAGGGAATATGGAGAATTGGTGGATATCGGCTAAGCTTCTGTAATAGCTAGATAATTTTTGCTGGCGCGCGACGCGCTCATGGCGGGCCGGGCGCTAAGCTGGGTCTTACTTCCGGCTCATGGCGATCGGTTTCACCGGTTCGGTCCAGCGCGAACTTGAAGAGCACCGGCCCGATCATCTCGTTCAGGGCGACGGCGGCGATGGCCAAAGAGCGAAAGCCATCCCCGAAGCTCGGGAAGGCCTTGGCGATCACCACCGCCAAGCCGAGCGCCAAGCCCGCTTGGGACACGAGCGATGACCAACCCCAGCGCTTGAGAACGGGTGCGTCCTCGGCGAGGCGGCCGCTGATGCGATTGGCCACCATGGTGTACACGACGCGCGAGCCACACAGCGCGACTGCGACCGGCCAGGAGCGCTGCAAGAGCGGGATGTCCAAATGCGCGCCGGCGGTGGCGAAGAACACCACGAACACGACGCTGCCCGTCTGCTCGATCGAGTGCAGAAGCTTCGGCCCTTGATCCGACAGGTTCGTGACCACGAAGCCTGCGGCGAGGAACGCCAGCAACGAGTCGACGTGGATGTAGCTGAAGGTATCGGCCAGCCCGAGCCCAATGGCCAGTAGCACCAAGAGCAGCTGTCGGCCGACCAGACGCAGGTAGATGGCTAGCCCCAGACCGAGCGTGACGCCGACCGCGACACTGCTCAGGATCTCGTGTCCGAGCACCGTGAAGTCCTCGAGCGAAATGCTGCCGCTGTCGGTGACCAGCGGCCTGGCCAGCATCATCATCAGCGCGATCAAAATCACGACCACGACGTCGGAGAGCATGATGAATGCCAGCGAAAACGTGGCGATTGGCCCTTTGGCGCGCGTCTGCGACAAGATGCCCATACAGGCCGAGGGGCTACGCGTAATCGAGAACACGCCCCACAAGAGCCCCACGCCGATCAACGCCTTCGTGTTCATGCCCTGGGCGAAGGGCACGTAGCGCGCGACGAGGAAGAACGTAACGGCCATCGCCAAGAGCACGAACACGCTCTGCACCAGCGTTGCCCAGACTAGGCTGCGAAAGACCGAGCGCACCGTCTCGACGCGCAGCTCCGCGCCGCCCGCCAGGGCGATCAGAGACAGCGCGAGCGTATTGATCGGGGACAGCTCGTCGACCGTGTGATGATCGACCAGGTGCAGCACGTCGGGACCGCCCACGATGCCAGCCAAGAGATAGCCGGTGAGGTGCGGTAGACCTACCGTCTCGAGCAACTCGCTCATCAGTGTGCCCGCGAGCAGCAAGAAGCCGATCGCAGCCACGCTGCCGAGGTGCGTCTCGAGCTCCGGCGCGACCTTGGTCACTCCGTAGAGGACGCCGAACGTCACCAAGAGCGAAGCAAACTGAATCGCGCGCGTGCTCAGTGTTTTCTTGGAGCTGCCGTGGCCGCTCATGCTTCACTCGTCACTTTCGGATCCGCGGTCTCTACGGGTTCTTCGGGCTTGATCTCGCCGGCTCGGGTCAACGCGCGGCGCAGGGCGCCCGGGCCGAGCCATTCGCCGATCAACACGCCGACTGCGGCCAGCAGCAGCACGGCATCGCTGACGGCGCCGGGGTGCCGCACCACGAACGCGAGCGCCAGCGCCAAGCCGAGCGCGCCCGCGGAGAGCATGCTGCCACCGAACTCGAAACCCGCGCTGCGCACGGCGGGCAGCGCCGCGGCGAGCCCGAAGCCGCACAGCACGCGGGCGAGGATTTTGGCGAGCAAGGCAGCGCCCACCAGCACCAGCAAGATCGGCGCGAGCTTCACGTTCACGGACGCGCCCGCGAGCAAGATCACGGGCAGCAGCACGGGCTTTTCCGTGGGCGTGACCATGGCTTTGATGTCGAGGCGGTGCGGCGAGACGATGGCCAAGGTCAGGCCCATGGCAAACATAGCGCTGATTGGCGACAAGTTGAGGCGCGCCGCAGCGCCAGTACCGAGCAGTGAAGTGCCGAGTAAGATGCCCCAGCTCTCGTCGCGCCGAAACTCACGGCCGAGCAAGAGCGCCGTGGTCAGGCCGAGCACGACGCCCAGCGCGAGCGACACGCCGACGCGGCCGAGCACCGAGAAATTCGGCAGCGCGGCGCCTGGCAGCCAAGCGTTGACGACCGCGAGCCCCACAGCGCCGAACGCGGCGCTGGCGCGCGCCGTGTCTGCCGCCAAATCGGACAGGGTGCCGCGTGCGGCGTAGCGCTCGACGATCCAGCGCACGCTGTGACGGGTGGTTTCCGAGCAGACCAGCCCGGAAACGGCCGCAAAAGCGATGATTTCGGTGCGCGGGAGCGGCGAAAAATAAGTCGCGCCGAAGTACACCACGGCCGAGACGCCCGCGCTCACCAGCGCAGAAAGTCCCACGCCGAGCGCCACGTGTGGGAGCGGCATGTTGCGTTGCCCAACGCGCAGGTAGCTGACGCCGAGCACGAGGCCCACCCAGCTCACCCCGACCAGCACGATCGGTTGGAACGATTGCACGAGCGAGTGCGGCACGACGGACAGCGCCTGCGGCCCGAGCACGAAGCCAAGCACCAAGTATTCGGCGCCCGACGCGAGACCGAAGCCGCGAATGGCACGGCCGCCCACGAGGATGCTGCCGACATAGGCGAGCACCAGCAAGCCGAGCAAAAAGCCAATCGCGTTCACCCGGACACCGCACGCGAACGACCGAGAGAAATGCCCGCTGCGCCGAGCTCGCTGAGCGCGGTCTCCGCCAGCACGCGCCGCCCATCGAGGGAATCGCACAGCGCACTCAGGCGATAATGAGCTGCGTCGGAGTCGAATGCGACCAGGTCGAGCTTCGCATCGTGGCCGCACCTCTTGCCGACTTCGAGCAAGACCTCACGTACCTTGTCTTGGGCGGCCGAAGCGGCGACGGGCACCTCGACGCTGAGCCGTGGCCGAATTCCGAGCACCCGCAACGGGCGAATGAGGGACAGCAGGTGCGGGACGCGCAGCTCGCTGCGCTGTGCATCGATCAGGCGGACTTCCAGCAGATTGATGGCCGAAATCCGGGCCACCGTGCCGTTCAGCTCGGCGTATTCACCGAGCCGCAAGCGCCGCCCGAACAGCACCGAAACGCCCACGATGCCCGAGGCCAAGAGCGGCGTACTGGCCAGGCCCAAAGCCACCAAGACGACCATGCCCGTGCGCGAAAAGGCGCCGTTCGCGTCGCCCGTGACGACTGGCGCGGCGAACACCAACGCGGTGACCACGATCGCGGAGCGCAGGAGCACGCTCGTGGGCCCTGCGAGATCGGGTGGCAGCCAGGGCAGCGGCGTTTCACCGCGCGCTACGCTGACGAAGAACAAGCCGACGAAGCGTACCAGCACGAACACCGCCAGGCCGGCGATGCCCGCGACGACCAACAGCGGCAGTGCGCTGGCCAAGCGCTCCATCAGCTGCGACACCGGACCGAGCACGAAGCCGGTCATGCGCTGCGTGTAGTTGCGCGTGGCGTCGAACAAGGACAGGGCCACGACCAGCCAGGCATAGGCAACCGCGGCTTGCCCGAGCCACTTGCCCAAGCTGAGCGCCATCACCGAGCTGCTGCGCAGCGTGGCCGGGCGCATGATCTCGATCTTCTGCACTTTGATCGAGAGCTCGCGATCCGAGCGCTTGTCCAGCCACTCCCGGGCGCTCTCCGCGAATTCTCCGACCTTTCCCAGCAGGTAGAACGCGATCAACCCGAAGAAGACCACGAGTGAGACGGAGAACACGCTCTTGGCGATGGCCGCGCGCTTGCGCTCGGCGTCGAGCACGTCGCGCACCTTGCCCATGACCCCGCCGGCGTACACGTCGAGGGTGGTGTCACCGGCGGCGTTGGCGTCGTCTTCGGTGAGCTGAACGATCGGCGTTTGCCCGACCTGCACGACCATCGCGTCACCCGCCGGGTGACGGCTGACCTGTGCCGCTTTGTCGGCGTTGAATGCCCGCTGCAGCGCGTCGCTCGCTTCACGGGCGCGCACCTCGGCGGTCTTGTTGCCGCGCGGCACCTGCAACGTGAACACCGCTGTGTCCCCGAGCCGAACCATGGCCGGGACCCCTGGCGGCGGCTCCGCGCTGGCCGATGGAGCGGGCGGCGCGACGGAAGGCGCTGGCCCGCTCGGCAACGACGCGGACGCGCTCGGCG
>OUNO010000419.1_pt2 | contig 10255 bp, 8 predicted proteins | sample 1779811 | NCBI WGS metagenome assembly OUNO01 (sample SAMEA3914804, study PRJEB12502) | metagenome | biome: forest; material: soil | place: Canada | collected 2010-06-25 | depth 0.3 m
GCGCAATCGGCGTTCGCCGCGCAGCTCCGATTCGAGGGCTGCGCGCTGCTACCGGCGCTCCCCGCGCTGGCGCAGTCCGGGCTGGCGCAGCCGCCGGGGAGGTCCTCGCTCTTGCAACTGGCGAGGGTGAGCAAAGCCAGGGCAATCATCACCAGTAAGCCGCCATGCTTGCCGATGCGTGAGGGCGTTCGTGGCGTGCGAGGCTCGAAAGCGAGGCTGGAAACCATTCGAGAAAATACCGAGCGCTTGACGGGGCGGACCACGGGGTTACCGTGCTCGATAGTACTCGGTTTTTTCGGAACTCGAGCCATTCTCTCAACGATCAGGTAGCCCCCATGAAACTGCCCGCCGTGAGTGCTTCGTTCATGATTGCTGCGCTTGCCACCGCCGCGTGTTTCGTTTCGGGCTGCTCCAGCGCCGACCTGCCCGGTACGTCCGACGGCTCCACGACACCGAGCGGATCGACCGGCTCCACCGGCGGAGATACGCCGGCCCTCGGCGGCCCGACGTCGACGTTTGCTGCGTACCCGCCGGGTCCTTACGGCAGCGTGCGTGGCGCCACCATCGCGAACCTCTCGTTCTTGGGCTGGCGGCACCCCGACGCTTCGAACTACGACATCACCCAGCTCGACACCGTGCGCCTATCCGACTTTTACGATCCCGATGGTCACACCGGCGTGAAGCTGCTCGCGATCAACGCTTCGGCCGTGTGGTGCGTCGTGTGCCGCGGCGAGTACCAAGACATGTCCACCACCAAGGTGTACGAGACGTACCACCCGAAGGGCGTCGAGATCTTGGGAGCATTGTTCGAAGATGCGCAGTACTACCCCGCGCAAGCGAAGGACCTGCACAACTGGGGCGTGTCGACGAACTACGACGTGAAGTTCCCGCTGGTCTTGGACCCGGGCTTCAAGCTGGGCGCGTTCTTCGATTCCGATGCCACGCCGCTCAACATGCTGGTCGACGTGCGCACGATGACGATCGTGAATCTGCAGATGGGCTACAGCACGGGCTACTGGGCCCAGGTGCAGGGCCTGCTCGACAAGATGTGATGCCGCGCGGTTTTTGGGCGTGGTTTACGGCCTGCGCGCTGGGCTGCTCGAGCGGGGGTGCGCCGGGCGCGAATGGCCCGAGCAGCGCACAGGTTGCGCCTCCGGATTTCGAGCTGTCGACGGTCGATGGTCAAAGCGAACGGTTGAGCGAGCACCTGGGCAAGGACGTCGTGCTGCTCGACTTCTGGGCCACCTTCTGTGAGCCCTGCTTGGCCAGCATGCCGCACCTCGACGCGTTGTATCGCCAGCACAAGGCCGAGGGATTCGTGGTGTTGGGCATCGCCATCGACGGGCCGGATTCGGTGGCCCAGGTGAAGACTGCCGTGTCGAAGCTCGGTGTCAGCTTCCCGATCTTGCTCGATCAGGAGACGCGCGTCGTTGCCTTGTACAATCCGAAGACGAGCGCGCCGTACAGCGTGCTCATCGGTCGCGACGGGCGCATCTTGAAGAAGCAAGAAGGCTACACGACGGGCAACGCGGACGCCGTCGAGAAGGACATCGTAGCGGCGCTCGCCGCGCCGAAGCCGTGAGTGATGATTGATGGTCACGCATCGGGTCGCACGCCGGCTGCCTGTAGGTGAGCATCGGACCGCAGCCGAAACGAAGCCCAAACCCGAAATCGCCGGGCGTCGCTCCAGGTAGCGAGAACCTTCTCCCTATTCAAAACCTGAGCGTGAGATCTAGGGCGGCGCCTTCGAACGGCGGGAACACGCGGCACACGCCGCCCACGCAGCGCAGCGCACCGCGGCGCTGGCCAACGAACAGCGACAAGCTCGAGTCCGAGCTGAGGCGATAGCCGAGCTGACCGTTCACGTACGTCGGCGGGACGGCGGGGTTCGTGTCATAGGAAAAGCCGAGCGCCGCCGACCAGCGCGGCGCGTAGTCGACGCCGAATAGCTCGTCGCCCTCGCTCCACGGCGCAATGGGGCCGCCCACGGTTTGATGACGTCGACGGTGCCAGCCCTGCAGCTCGACGGCCCAAGGCCCACCCAGCGCGATCGCCGCTTGGTGGCGCGTGTACACCTCGCGATAGAACACGTGCGTGTCACCCGCGTCCGTCACGATGGCGCGATCGGTGGTGTCGAAGCGGCTACCGATCGAGACCTCCGCCTTCGAGCGTCGGTCCGTACTGTGCAGCTCGAGCCCGGTCGCGCTGTCCAAGATGCGATTGCGCGTGTCGCGCCCGACACGGCAAGCATCATTGGCGACCGATTCGGCGAAGGACTCGTAGTAGCCGGCCCAGGCGTAGGCGCTGACGCGCTTCGACAGCGCCACGTCGCCGCGCAAGCGTCCGCCGCTGACGCAGGTGTTGAAGCTCTCCAGCTCCGTGTCCGTGAAGAGGGCCTCGGTCGTGGGCGGCGCGCTCGCTGCGAGCGTGCTGAACTCGCGCGCGCGCAGCGGGCTGATGTTGGCCAGGAGCGGGAAGAAGCGCCGGTAATGCTTGCCCTCGAACAACAGGCTGACGGGCCCCGCCAGCACGTTCACGCTCAAATACAGGGCATGCCCGAAGTCCAGCTTGGGCGTCGAGGGGTCCTCGTGGCTCAGATCTTGGACCGCCAATTCGAAGTAGGCGCCGCCGTGCTCGGCCAGGTTAGCGAGCTCGAACGACGCGCTGCCAGTGGCGATGCGGCCCGCGCTGCGCACGGTGTCGTTCGCGAGCGGCGCGCCGCGCTGGAGCAGGGAACCTTGCACGGCAAACTTCGCGGCCTTGTGGCTGAGCTCGGCTTGCGCACCGTAAATGCGATCCGGCGCGTAGCTACAAGTGGCGAAGGTCGCGCAGTTGCCGGTGTCGGGCGCGAAATCGGTGCTCACTGCGCGCGGCATGCCGGCTTCGGTCAGCGCGACGAAGCCCGGTGTCACGCTGGAATCGACGCCCAAGTAGCGACCGCTCGCGGGATCGATGCGCAGGGGATTCAAGCTACCCGCGACGATCGTTGCGCGCAGCCCAACACCGTTCGAGCGCACGCGCGCTGTGACGCGCGCACCGCGCAGCGTGGTATCGCTCGCTAGCTCGTCGAGCTTGCGCAGGCTGAGCACCAAGCCGCGCCCGAAGGCCACGTAGCCGTCGCCCAAGCCGAGCTCCAGGCCGGGGCTCGTGTAGGTGAGGGAATACTTCGCCGGATACAGCCAATTGATGTAGCGATTGGAGAGCTCGACCCCGGCTTCGTCGACTTTTTGCCGAAAATACACGGGTGCCGCCGCTCCGCCGGCGACCTGCGGACGTGAATTGACCAAATCGAGCCCGATCTGCGTCGCGTTGGGGGAGCGATAGAACCAGGCGTTGTCGAGGCGCAAGCCGGCTTGCCAGGCGCCGCCGTTCGCCTGCACGTTGATGCGATTGTAAAATAGGCCCCAATCGTCGTTGGCGCGCGTCGAGACTTGGTTCGCGCGCGTGTCGCGGTTGTCGAAGTTGTACAGCAGCGTCGAGCTCTCGGTCACGTCGAACGCGACGGGCTCGCCGAGCAGCTCGACGGGCTCGAGCGCCAGCGCCGGGCGAGCCGTGCCGACCGCCGCGAGCAGCGTGGCCAGCGTCAGGCGCATCCCCCGTGTGCGATAAGCGTTATTGTGGCGCGAGCGAAGCATCGATGAACGGCCACATCACGGTCGCTTGATCGCCGAGCAACTTCTTTTCGATCTTCATCGTGCGCGCGTCGACCACCAGGTTCAATGGTGCGGTCTCTGCGCGCGCAAAGCTCCCCAGCTGATAATCCGGATCGAGCGCCATCGCGTAGTTGGAGGAGAACGTGTCCACCCAGTTGCCGAGGTCGACGATCGTTGCCGGGTCGTGCTTCACGTCTTGAAACAAAGTGCTCAAGATGCGCAGGCCGCGCCCCGAATATTCGTCATTTTTGGCCGAAAGCCCCTCGTGCTCGGTGCGGCACGCCGAGCACCAAACGGCCGAGGTGTTGATCAACACCAGCTGGAAGCCCTTGCTCCCGGTCGGATCGTAATAATCGGAGAAGGCGATCGTCTCGAGCGAGCTGGCTTCGTGGCTGACCTGGGTCGGGTTGCGAAAGCCCTTGAAGCACAGGTTCGCGAGCGTCTGTCCTTCTTCGGTGCCGAATGGGCCGCTCGGGTAGTCGGGCGAGGCGCAACCACCCGAAGCCAAGAGCTCGGGCGGGATGGTCGGGGTGTTGCTGCCGCAACCGAGCAACGCGAGCCCGACCGCGCACGAGGCGAGCCCCTTGGAGAGCAGCGCAGCGCGCGCGTGACTCATGAGAGCGCTCCTGTCATTTGCGACGCAAGGCGATCGACGACAAGATCGGAATGCCGCCGCTGGTGGTGTCGATGCTGCTGCCGTCGCTCGACACTTCCGCGTCTGCGACCTTGACCCAGGTGCCGTAGGGCGCCCATTGCTCGTTCGTGTCCAGGCCTTGAATGAACACTTCGACCGCCGTGCCCGGATCCCAGCCCAGCGTGTTTTTCACGCTCAATGGCGCTGCCGGGCAAAACTTGGTCAGGAGCGGAGCGGCGCCGTAAGCGAGCTCGAAGCCAAAGCTCGGCGGGAGCGCTTTCGTGCTGCGATCCAGCGGCACAGGCACGGTGCGAAAGACGTGCTGCTCGTCGTCGGGGTAGCTGAGTAAATCGAGCGTCACGCTCGTGCTCGAGCCGAGGTGGAGCGTCAGATCACCATGGCTGAGGTCGCCGCTCTTCGGAAAGGGCGCGCCGTCGGCGAGCGTCGGCAGCGGCAGCGCGACGACGGTTCCGAGGTCCTGCGCGGCCGCTGCGTCGAGGGGCGCGCCGAGCTCCGCGAAATCCTGGCCGTCACCGTATTTGAAGACGGGCAGCACGAGCGGCTCTTCGACGACCACGTTGATCCGCCCGACGCCGTTGCTGTTGCCGTAGTAACACTGGTTGACGCCACACACCTGCACCGGCACGCCGGGCACCGCAGTGCCCGCTTGGTCGACGAGCAAGGCGTTCACTTGTTGGACGCCGAGTGGGTCGGCGTCGACGTGGTAACCGGGCGCCGTACAGATCTGATTCGTGCTGCCGCCGCTGGCCGTGGTGTCAGGGGCAGCGTCGCTCGACGAACAACCAAGCACTGGGAGTGCGCACAGCAGCGCGCCAATGGCGAATGGGCTGAGGGGTCGCATCGGACCGCCCCAGCCTACACAACGTGCCGCGTGCTCGCCAATCCGGCGCGTTTCTCAGGCGTTTCGCGGTCTGCGCGCGTCGCTCGACTCAGAAGAACACGCCCATGTACCAGCGCAGCGTTTGCGCGGTGGCGGTGTTGGTCGCGTTGTAACCGAGCCTGCTATTGATGCTGTTCTTCTCGTTCTGGGTGTAACCCAGGCCCTGCATCGGGAAGAGCACGCCGTACTCGAGCTTGGTGAAGAAGCCGCCCTTCTTCGTCGGGTCGTCGTTGCGCGCGCCGTCTTTCGACTGGAAGTAGACCTGCGCGTCGAGCTCGACGCCGAGATCGCGGTGGTGACCGGGCGACTGCATGAACTCCGAGGCGCGCGACCAGATGGCCGCGATGCCGCCGCCGAGCTTTTGCCCCGAAGCATCACGCAGGAAGTCGTACGTCACGCTGGGGCGGAAGTAGTAAGTGCCCTGCACGCGCGTCAGGATGTTCCGGTACAGGATCAAGTCGATGCTGTAGGCTGGGTTGAAGCGGAACGTGGAATCGGTGTGGTTGCCGTTCTGGTTTTCCGGTATGCCATAGCCTGGGGGCGACAAGCCTTGCACATCCGAATCACCGGAGGCCCAACCGAAGTTGAAGCCGAGCTTCAGCTTGTCCTCGACTAGGCGCTGCTCGAGCTCGGTGGCGAGGCCCCACTGACGGATCTTGTAGCCGACGGCATTCGACGCGCTCGACATAGCGGCAGTCGAGGTGTTGTCGATCGAGCCTTGGATCGTGACCGCTTCCGCTTCGAAGCGGAACTTCTTGAACAGGAGCTGCAGCCAGATGTCGGGCGTCCACGAGGACGCGCCGCGGCGGACGAACGCGAGATTTCCCGGTTGGCACCCAAGCGCGGCTGCGCCGGTCCCGCAATTGGCCGCCGAGCCGCTCTGATCATCGGCCAACTGCTGCTTGCGGTATTGCACCTGCACGCCGCCGTTGATCACGAGATCACCCTTGGCCAACGCCAAGCGCGTGAGCTCACGGCTCTTGCGATGTGCGACGCTCAGCACGTACTGCGTCACGTCATCGGTCTGAGCGACATCGTACGGTTGCCCCGTGACGATTCCGAGGTTGTCGCTGGTCGGCCCCTCGTTGATGAAATCCCACGACCCCGTCACGTACAAATCGAGCGGCTTGATCGCCGTCGTGAATTGAATGCGATCGACGGTCGACTGGTAGTTGTCGTCGTAGCCATCGCCCGCGTTGTTCAGGATGCCGAGGCCCCAGTGATTCGGCATCCGGCCGAAGCGCAGCTCGCCGACTGGCGTCATGTACTCGGCCCAGGCGCGCTTCACCTGGATGCTATCGCGCAGGCTATTTTGACCGGCATTGGGCGTGGTCGAGCCGTTGTTGTAAAAGCCAATCGGCGTGTAGCCGCTGCGCGAGGCCACGGCGTAACCGGTGGACGTTGGCACGTTGCTGTAGCCGCTCGGCGTCGAGCCGAGCACCACGTTATCCAGCAGGTTGATCTGGGTGATGATGCGCAGGTTGTCGGAGATATGAATCTCTGGATCGAGACGGAAGCGCAGGTTCGCGCCGGCCTGGGTACCGCTCTTGCAGTGATACGTCGCGTTGGTGGCAGTGCCGTCGCTGCCCGCGTTGGCCTCGCTCGGCGTGCACGTCGCGGGTCCGTGGAACGGTCCATTTTGGTCGTAATAGTAATTGTCCGCCGGCTGCGGCCACATCGCGGTCGTTGGCGTATCCGCGCGGCCGAGCGCGAACTGATAAAACAGCTCCGCACGCACGCGGAAGTCACCGTGCAGCTCGAGCACGGGGCGGGCGTGGGCCCACCAGTCTTCGGCGAAGATCTCGTTCTCACCGCGCTTGCCAGCGACCTCGTTCGGGTGCTCGCCGCCTTGGCGCTTCAGCTCCGCGGCGTCATTGCCCGGCTCGGGCCAGGCAGGCAGCGGCGCGAAGCTGCCGCTCGGTGAGCCGGGCACGGGCGCAGCTGCAGACGGCGCGATCTCCTCGGGCGCGGCAGCGGGCTCGGGGTCGACCGGCGCGGTGTTTTCGCTCGCCGGCGTTTCCGCGCTCTTGGGCGCGGCTTCGGGCGCAGCTGCAGGTTTGGGCTGCGCGGCCGCGAGCGCCGGGATGCTCAAAAAACCGAGCGCAATCAGTGAGGCAACAGAGGCTTGTTTCATGCGGATCTTCGCGAGGTACCGGCGGCCGGCCCGGGGGGGTTTCGCACGCGCGGCCAAAGACTGTCAACCGCGCGGAAACGGGCTCCAGAAAGCCCGCGTTTGCGGCCACTATCGAGACTGTGTCCGCGAGCTCTAGGACTGGCCTTTACCGAATGCGACCATGATGTCCGTGCCCACTTGGGCCGCCCTCTGGCCGAGCTCGGCCCCAGGCGGGACCGGTAGCTCGAGCTCGGACATCGTTTTGGCGACCTCGGCCAGGTTCTGTTGCAGTGACCAACCGGGGGTCTCGGGCAAGCCGAGCGCGCTCCGAAATGTTTCACCGAGCTCCACCGCGGAGCCGTAGCGGAGCGCTGGATCCTTGGCGAGCGCGCGCGCCATCAGCAGGTCGAGGACTGGTGGCGCTTGCCTCAAGATGGCACTGAGGGGCGCCGGGGCTTCGTCGACCTGTGCGGTGCGCACCATCAGCTCGTTGCGATCTGGCGTGTCGAAGGGCGTGACGCCCGTGAGCATCTCGTACAGCACGATGGCGGCCGAATACAGATCGGAGCGCGGATCGAGCGGCTTGTTCAAGACTTGCTCGGGAGACATGTACGCGCCCGACCCCGGTGCCATCCCACCGGTGTTGCGCGCTTCCTCGGCAGGGATTTGCGCGATGCCGAAATCAGTCAGCTTGACCACGCCGTCGCCGCGCACGAGCACGTTCGAGGACTTGACGTCGCGGTGCAGGATGCCGAACGAGTGAATCGACGCGAGCGCGCCCAGTAGCTGCGCGAAGTAGTGCCACGCCTGCGCGAGCGGTAACGCCGGCAGCGGGCCGTGGCGTGATTCGGTGCGCACGCGCGTGATCAGATCGCTCAGTGGCTCGCCGTGCACGAGCTCCATCACCAGCGCCAACTGTCCGTCGAAATCCGACAGCCCGAAGAAGTGCACGATGTTCGGATGGGACAAGCGCGCGAGCGCCGTGGCTTCGCGCAGGAACAACTTGCGCGCGCGCGCTTTGCCCTGCAGCAGCGGATGCAGCAGCTTCACCGCGATGGGATGCGGCGGCGTGCCCGCGAACCGGCCGGCGGGATTGTAGTACAGCCAGCCGCGATACACGACGCCCATGCCGCCTTCGCCGATGGTGTGCCCGAGCACTGCTCGCCCCCAATCTTCGAGCTCGAGCTCGGCGCCCGGTCCGATGCTGAGTTTCGGTTTGACGATCGCGCTGCCGCAATGCGGGCAAAAGCGTGCCTCATCGACGACGATGCTCTTACAACCGGAACAGACTGCCACGGTTCGATAAGCATATACGCGTTGTGGCCACTATGCGCGTCCGTGCTGAAATGTACGCGGCCGCTCGCATCGGACCGCGAGCAATTGCTTGCGCAAGGGCGTGCATGAACGTTGCGGCAAAGGCGGTAGCTGTGGGAGTCTCGCTGAGATTCTGCCGAGTATGGCTTCGCGTGCGCGGCGGTGATCAGGAGGAAGGCACAGTTGCTTCGTAATCTTCGCTCGTTCCCCGCGGCACCGATCACGTCTCACGCGCATCGCGCTCCCGCTCTCAACGCAGCGCGCTATCGGCTGTTCGGTGCGGCATCTGCGCTGGCTTTGGCCGTGCTGTGCGCGGCGCCCGAAGCGCACGCGCAAACCGCCGTTTCCGGCGACTTCGCGATTCAGCGCTTCGACCCGGCGGCGGGCGCGCACAACTTCTTCACCACGCGCGGCGCACGCACCGACGGCAAGATGGTGTGGAGCGTCGGCGTGATCGCCAACTACAGCTACCGCCCCTTCGAGGTGAAGAGCTGCACGGTGTCCCAGGCGGACCAAGACGCGGGGCTCAACTGTAGCTCCGCCGTCGCGCGCGGTACGCGCACCACGCGCGTGATCGAAAACGAGATCACGGGCGACCTCGCCGGTACGCTCACGCCGATTCCGCGCCTGCAGCTCGCGCTCAAGGTGCCGGTGTCTTGGGTGAAGGGCCAAGGCATCGATCCGAACACGGGCGCCAACACCAAGACGGGCATCAGCACGTTGGGCGTCGGCGACGCGCAGCTCGAAGCCAAGTTCCGACTCCACGGTGAAGTGAGCGATCCATTCGTGCTCGGCTTGGCCGGCTTCGTCACGGGTCCGCTCGGTCACGCCACGGCCAAGGACAAGTACATCGGCGACACGCTGCCCAGCGCGGGCCTGCGCCTGATCATCGACGGTGAGAAGGGCCCGCTCTCCGTCGGCGCCAACATTGCCGGCGTTTTCCGGGACAAAGGCAGTGTCGGTAGCACCACCGTCGGCTCCGAGGCGCGCTACAGCGTGGCTGGGGGCTATGCTATCGGGCCTGTCTTCCGCCTGATCGCCGACGGCTTCGGCACGACTCGATTCAACTCGGTCGCGGGTGAGAACACGCTCGAGATCGACGGTGGCTTCCAGGTTCATCCGTTGAGCTCACCGGTCACGATCTCGCTCGGCGCCGGCACCGGCATCGTCGAAGGCGTGGGCGTGCCCAAGTTCCGCGGCTTCCTCGGCGTGCTGTACGCGGTCGAGAAGCGCGACCGCGACGACGACGGCATCGATGACGCGCTCGATCAGTGCCCGACCGACAAAGAAGATCGCGACGGCTACGAAGATTCCGACGGCTGCCCCGATCCGGACAACGATCTCGATACGGTGCTGGACGCGCAAGACAAGTGCCCGGACCAGGCCGAAGACCAAGACAACTTCGAGGACCGCGACGGCTGCCCCGATCCGGACAACGACAAGGACGGCATCCCCGACGTCGCCGACCAATGTCCGAACGAGGCGGAGACCAAGAACGGCTTCAAGGACGACGACGGTTGCCCGGACGAAGCCGACAAGGACAACGACGGCGTGCCCGACTCGCGCGACCAATGCCCGGATCAGCCCGAAGATACCGACGGCTTCCAGGATACGGACGGCTGCCCCGACCTCGACAACGA
>OUNO010004859.1_pt1 | contig 10248 bp, 13 predicted proteins | sample 1779811 | NCBI WGS metagenome assembly OUNO01 (sample SAMEA3914804, study PRJEB12502) | metagenome | biome: forest; material: soil | place: Canada | collected 2010-06-25 | depth 0.3 m
CCCCAGAAGAATTGGACCGGGCTCGATTTTCCAACGAAGCCCGCTCTAAATTCTTTCATCAGACGATCCGCTTGAAGAAGCGCCCGCCAGTATCGATGAGCATACTCGCGATCATAAGAGGCATGAACTTTGTCGTCGCCAAAGCGAATCGGATTAGGAATCTCATTGGGAAGCGGATTGATCTTTACCTCGATCTGAAGCGACTTCATCAAATCCAAATACTCGGCGTAAAAATCAGCGACACTTCTCGGTGCCAACGCCATCGCTCGCTCTTCACCGCTATCCGTACGAATCAAGAGTGCATGTTCAATGAAGTCGAACTCGATTTCAAACTGACGATTCCCATAGGGGATCGCAGAAGTAGTGAGGCCTCGAGGACAAACGTAGAACGAAGCTCCCCACCAATGATTCAGCTTCGGGCTGAGCTTCAGCCGCGTCTTTCCGACAATCTGTGTCCAGAGCTGAAGGGTTTCGCAGGTGTCTTTCCAGGCAGCTAATGGAATGGCAGGCCAAACAGTTGAGTCCATGGCTCCCCGAAGTTGCAAGAGCGAAGCCGCGGCAGTTAGAATGAAAGCTATGCTGATTCTAATGTCAGTTTTCTACAGTGTCGCGGGGCTGATGCATTTCATACGGCCGAAGATCTATTTGAAGATCATGCCGCCCTATCTTCCGAAGCCATTGCTTCTCGTTTACCTCAGCGGCGTCGCGGAAACGGGTCTCGGGCTTTTGCTACTCGTACCAGAAATGCGATCGCTTGCAGCCTGGGGAATTGTCGCTCTCTTGACCGCGATTTTTCCAGCGAACCTCTACATGGCGCAGCAGCCGAGGCGCTTTAAGATTCCGCGCTGGGTACTGCTTGTAAGGCTTCTAGCTCAGGGACTCCTGATTCTCTGGGCCTATCTATATACGTAAGACTCGAAAAGATCAGCGCGCGCTCTTGACCGTCATCCAAGAAGTCAGGCGGTCGAGCAAAATCGTAAGCATCTCAGCCCGTGTGATCTTGAGCTCCGGCAACCAGGCTTCTGGAAAATCTTTCACTGCCATCTCGATTGCCTGGTGAATCTCCGGCGCAAGAAGATGCGCACGGCTCAGGTACTCATCTTCCTTGGCCTTCATGATGTGACGAGGTGTCAGCGAGAATCGACCGATTCCGCTCGGATGATCCAGGAACACGCAGCTTCCATGGTCAATCAACCAACAAGTACCCGCCTGATCGCGAAGCACATTGAGGTTCTTTTCGCTGCGGTCGTGATTCTGAAAGAGAGAATCGACTACGGCCATCTGTTTCAGAAAAGAAGGATTCAGCTCCCACCATTCAGCTCCGGGAACCGAAACCGCGTCGCTCACATAGCGAATTCCGAGATTCACTCCTGGGCTTTTCTGAACCAGGTCATCGAACTCGTCGGTGCCGAACTTCCACGGAAAGCCTTCAGGAATCATCACTGGGAACACGTCCGGAACCTGCCATCCCAGCAGAGCACACGTGCGATTCACGAGAAACTCACTCGCGAGACTCGTGATTCCATTTCCTGAGCCCTTGAGCTTAAGAACGCAAACTTGCCCATCGTCGAGTTCCGAGAGAACTGGACACGAACTTCCTGTAAAGAGCTGACTAAACCGTTTGAGTGTTTTCATTCCAAAATGACTTCGGCGATGACACCATGTAAAATTAGGTGATGCAAGCCAAGCTTTCGCCTCTCGTTTATCTGTACGATTTTGCAGGCGAACGTCCTTCAAACCCGTCGACTCAGTCGCTTCTGCTCGCTCAGATTTCGAGCCAGGCGTTTGGAGATGGAAGTCATCCAACAACGCGCCTCTGTGCTGGTGCCGTCGATTTGATTTGCCGCCAAAAAAAGCCAGCGAGAGTTCTCGATGTCGGCACGGGAACCGGAGTGCTCGCACGAATCGCGAGGGCCCGCGGTGCGACCTTCGTCGCTGCGACTGATATCGACCTCGATGCGCTCGCTGCCGCAAAGACGAATGCGGCACTCGACTCTCACCCGGTCGAAATCGAGCTCAGCACGAACTCGCCTGATTCCTGGGGAGCAACCTTTGATCTTGTCGTAGCCAATATCCTTGAAGGACCACTTCGCGGACTTGCAGACGCTCTTTCGCGTTCACTCGCACCAGGCGGAATCCTGCTCCTGAGTGGATTCACACCTCTGCAGACTCCCGCACTGCGCATCGCCTACACGCAGCTCGGTCTTCAGTTCTTAACCGAGTCGACTCTCGACGGCTGGGCGCTTCTGATGTTCCAAAACTAGATCCGTCGCTGCCCGCTATAGATTCCGTGATGAGGCGAACAGAGATAGCTCACAAAGCAGGCGATGACCGCGTAAGGCGCGATCGAGATTCCAAAAACCTCGACGGCCATCAAAGTGCAGGCTACCGGTGTGTTTGAAGCGCCTGCGAAAACTGCGGCAAATCCCAAACTTCCCAGGAACGAAGCAGTTCCTGGAATGAAGACCGAGAGTGCGCTCCCGAGTGTCGTACCGACAAAAACCAGCGGAACGAATTCGCCACCCTTAAAACCCGAACCAATCGTCAGCGCCGAGGCAATACCCTTGTAGAGCGGATCTAGAAATCCCGTGGCATGTACGAGCGCATCTTGGATGACCGGAATTCCAAGGCCGGCGTACCGATCGGTTCCTAGTAACCTGTACAGGCCGACGAGAAGCGCGCCTCCGACGACCGGACGAACCCACGGTGCAAGACGGAATCGCTTGTATGCTCCTTCAACAAAATGGGTCATGCGAACAAAGAGCATGACGGCGACGCCCGAAGCAGCGCCCATGATCAAAGTCGAACCGAGCAAGCGCAGATCTACGCCGGGTGCTTGAAATGCCGGGTACACGGAATGCGGAGCATGAAGAAGATGAGTGACCGCAAAGCCGACAAATGAAGCGACCGCGCACTCGACGACTGCGAATGGCCTCAAGCCACGAACGAAGATCACTTCCATGCCGAAAAATGTTCCAGCGAGCGGAGCGCCGATCGCGGCTCCAAATCCGGCACCGGCCCCTGCCACGAGGAGAATCCTGCGCTCTTCTGGACTGATTTTGAAAATGCTTCCGAGCTGATCGGCGAGCGACGCCCCCATTTGAACGGCGGTGCCTTCGCGACCGGCCGAGCCTCCGAAGAGATGGGTCACCAATGTCCCGAATAGAACCAATGGCGCCATTCGAAGTGGAACGGTCTTTTTCGGATCATGAATCTCATCGAGAATCAGGTTGTGACCGCGCTCGGCTCCACGTCCGTAACGATGGTAAAGAAGGCCGACGATGCCACCCCCTAGGGGCAGCAAATAGATGAGCCTAGGATCTGCGACTCGGATCCGCGTCGCCCAGTCGAGCAGATGCAGGAAGGCCGCGGAACTTGTTCCCGCCGAAATACCTACAACGACACTCAGAGCGATCCTCATAGGGATTGCTTGACCTGCCGGAAACGAAAGCAGCTGGTCAGATGATCGTTCACCATTCCGACTGCCTGCATATGAGCATAAATAATCGTCGAACCGACGAACTTAAAACCGCGCTTCTTGAGATCTTTGCTGAAGGCATCCGACTCGGGCGAAGTGGCGACGATATCGCCAATTGACTCGAGACGGTTGGTGATCGGCTTTCCCCCGACAAACTGCCAGCAATAGGCGTCGAAACTTCCAAACTCCTTTTGAACTTCCAAAAAGAGTTTCGCGTTATTAATGGCGGCCGCGATTTTCAGACGATTTCGGATAATCCCCGGGTCCAACAAAAGCTTTGCAGCCTTTGCGGCATCAAATCGCGCGACTTTTTTCGGATCAAAATCAGCAAATGCCTTTCGATACCCTTCACGCTTTTTCAAAACGGTCGACCAGCTCAAGCCTGCCTGCGCAGCCTCAAGTATTAGAAATTCGAAGTGCTTCCGGTCATCATGGACCGGAAGCCCCCATTCTTCATCGTGATAAGCGATCATCAGCGGGTCATCACCCGCCCAGTTGCAACGCTTCATTGGTTACTTTCAGGTTACTTTCGCAGAGGAATCAAGGCGCGCAAGCGAGTGTCTCGAAGGTACAGACCACCCCAAATCAACACGCCGATAATGACATGAGTCACCACATTTTCGCCGAGACGCAAATGGGTCGAAAGTGCTCCACCGAGGTACCCCGTGAGAATGATCGCTCCGAGAACGGCCGTCTGGGGAATGAGGTAGATCAGCACTGAACCTAGCTCCAAAACGGCTAGGGTCGAGGTCATTGTCGCTGGCCAGCCGAAGTGGGCCATGCCTTCTGACATTTGGGGGCCGCCGCCCAATTTCATCGCCCCGCTCATAAGAAACGGGAAAGCTGCCAAAGCTGTGAGCACACGGCCTGTCCAAAGTACTTTTTTAGAAACGGGTTCCATCAGTCTCTTCCTCTTAAGTTGGGGTTCGGAGCCTTATCGTCCCATCAAACGGCGATATTTGCACCTTGCTCCGAGGTGACCTGGCATGAAAGAAAGTAGGGCATGACCTCCCCTTCTGCCCCGATCCGCGTTTATAGCCTGACTTCTTATGATCGTGGCGCAAAGGTTCGGTGGCTTTTGACCGAACTTGGAGTCGGTTACGAGTCCCAGTGGCTCGATAGTGACAAGAAAGAATACGAGACCCCGGAGTTCCTTAAGCTCAACCCCATGGGACGGGTTCCGGTCCTTCAAATCGGGGACATGGCGATGTTCGAGTCGGGTGCGATCTGCTCCTATCTCGGCGACCTCTACGCAGATCGCGGAATCGCTCCGAAAGTCGATTCAGCGGATCGCGCGACCTACCAGCAGTGGATGTATTTCGCCTCGACGACGCTCGATACGGTTCAGACCCGAATCATGGTGATTGAAGACATTCCGGCGGGGGAAATTCAGGTGCAGAAACTTGCGGCTCTTCAGTCCGACCTCCGTGAATCCATGGTCGCCCTCAACCGCACGCTTTCGAAAGACTCCTTTCTCGTTGGCAATCGCTTCACAGTCGCCGACATCTCCGTGAGCTATCATCTGTACTGGTGCATGATGTGGCCGGAGCTTGAAATGGTCACTAAAGACTACCCGCGCGTTCTCTCCTACCTCGAGCGCATGAAATCGATGCCTTCGGCCGTAAAAGCCGAAGTCTTCTCTTACGAAGGATAAACACACATGCGTAATATTGAACTCCGCACCCATCTCGGCACCAAAAGTCCAGACGACGTCATCGTTACGGTTCAAGACAAAACCTTCGAATACCTCATGACGACGCGCAGCCCTTCAATTCGCGTATCGTCATTTCTGGACCGTGACTGGCCCGAGGTCGAATCCGAATACGCCGAAATTTTCGTCGACGAAAATTGCCCATTCATGACCCAAGTGAACGAAGTGATTCCAGGAAGCCGTCTTCGCCAGGGATTATCACTGCCTTGCGACATGAAAGAGGGCGAGCAGCTCACGATTTTAGTGACACGCACACCCAAGTAATCGCCGTCCCGCCCGTCTATAACCTCTCCACAGAGGTGGGTGACTATGGGACTAATTTTCAGGACAGATCTCGCGGTCCTTTTTCCGGCGATGATTCTTCTCTTCGCGGCGGCCAATCTCAGCGGCGCGTTTGTCGGAACGAAACGTCATGGTCTTTCTGACACGACTCCTGCCGCACTCCTCGGCCTTCTCGCGCTGCTCCTCGGGTTTTCATTTTCAATGGTCGTCAGCCGGTTTGACAACCGTCGAGCGATCGTGCTCAAAGAGGCGAACGCCATAGGGACAGCATTTCTCCGCGCAGGTGCGATTCAAGACCCGGCAGCGACCGGGATCCGAAAAGACCTGCGTGAATATGTCGATGTACGTCTCGAGTTCTACAATGCCGGAGCCGATCTCGATCGTATTCAGAAGGCCATCGATCGATCAGGCCAGCTCGAAAAACATTTCTGGGCTGCCGCAGAAACAGTGGCCCAAAGAAACAGCACCGCCGTGACAGGACTATTGCTGTCGTCATTGAATGAGGTCATCGATGTTGACGCTGAACGGGTCGATGCACTTCGGAATCACCTTCCCGAAAACTTGTTTGTCCTACTGATTGTTGTCGCCTGCTGTGCGCTTTTTTCTTTGGGCGTGATCGAAGGATGGAAAGGAACCTATCCCTGGCTCTGGAAATTCCTCCTCCCCATGCTCATGGCGATTGTCTTCATCACATTGGCAGACCTGGATCGCCCAAGACGCGGAATCTTTGGAGTCGACCAAGGAAGCATGATCGCACTGAAGAAGACTCTCGACACCTACTAGAGCACCAGGCCTCCGGGCTAAGACTCAACAAATGCTTTGAGGCGCGCAAGCGTATCGTCCCACTGGTTGGAAACTCGCTCGAGATAATCTTTCATCTCTTCAAGTGGAGCAGGGTCAAAGGCAAACAGGCTTTCGCGACCTGCCCGCACACAGTGAACGATACCGACATTCTCCAATACACGAAGGTGCTTCGTAATCGCCTGACGGGTGAGATCGGTTCCTTCAGTCAGCTGAGAGATCGAATGCGGTTGGCCCGTGGAAAGTCTCACCACCAAGGACAACCGCGTCTCATCGCCCAGGGCCGCAAAAACCGGGGCATGATCCCGCCGTCTTGCTGCCGCTCCACTACTTCTGCGCGACATGTTTCTCGATGTTTTTCATCTGAATCTCCCAGCCTTCGCTATTCATCCGGAAAGCTTCCAGACGCCGGCTTCCGGGAACTCTGTCGAATCCAGATTCAGTCACCACCAGCAAAGTACCTGTTTCGGTCTTTTCGAGACGAAACTCGACCAGGGTCGGCGTCTCCTTCGAGTAGTCGACCTCAGGCTCGACGGCATAAGGGTGCCAGGTAAAGGCAAAGAGCTTCTCAGGCTGCATCTGCTTCACCGTAACTTCCCATTTAAGATGTTCGTATCCGGGATGAGTAATTCGGCCCGAAGCGGGTTGCCCGACAACAAAGGGCCCATCGAGCTTCACTCCAAACCACGCTCCAAACTCTAGGTGGTCCGTGAGTGCCCGCCAAACCCGAGAAATAGGCGCCTTCAGCTCAACCCGCTTTTCAATTCGATTACTCATATCCGAATCATAACATGCAACCTTAAGGTTGCCAATACTCCCCGCAAGTACGGTCTTTTTTTCAGGATACCGGTTCCCTTTCGGGGATCAAAACGACACCAGTGACTTTTCGCTCTTTTCGGGCGGAAGGCATCTCAATCGAATTAGCGCCAAAACACCGCTGTTTTCGCAGATTTTTATGACGGCACTGGTCTTGCTCTATGGCTCCCCCGAGAGAGGCCGGGAACCTGTATGCTTAGAAAACTAAAGACATATTCTGCACTGATGATCACCAGCTTGATGGGAATCCAAGCCGTCCAAGCACAAGACGCTCCTCAAGCCGTCGCGTCTCCCGAGCCCGCAAAAGTCGAACGTATCGAAGTAACGGGCTCCCACATTAAGCGCGTGGACGTCGAAGGCGTTGCTCCGGTGGTCACGATCTCCCGAAAAGAGATCGATAAATCCGGAATGAACTCGGTTTCCGACGTGATTCGAAACAACGGCGTAAGCTCCTTCGGTTCGGCCCGTGAACAGTCCGGCAGCGCATCCGCCGGCAATGCCGAAGTCAACCTTCGCGGCCTTGGCGCCGACAACACTCTCGTTCTCCTGAACGGTCAACGCCTGCCAACCGATGCGATCACCGGAACGGTCGATCTCAACTTGATTCCACTCGCTGCCGTGGAACGAATCGAAATTCTTAAAGATGGAGCATCCGCTCTCTACGGTTCCGATGCTCTCGGCGGCGTAGTGAACATCATTACTCGCAAAGACTTCAAAGGTACTCAGCTCGGGATCACTCAGACGGTTCCGACCGTGCCAGGCGGAAAGCAGACGAACCTAAGCGCCATCAACGGCGTGAACACTGAGAAGCTCAATCTCGTTACCGTTCTGAACTATCGCTACAACCAGGCCGTACAGTCGAAAGACCGTTCGTGGTCCAGTCCCCGCTATAGCAACCTGGGTAATCCGGGAAGCTACCGCAACAGTGGCGGCACGTGGAATGCCGACCCGGCCTGCCCTCCAGGAAACGTCAAGCACACGCCTAACGGAGACTACTGCACATTCAAGTACTCGGATTATTCCACCGAAATTCCGTCGATCAGCCAGGTTGCAGGCCTTGTTGACGGCACCTACGACCTGAACTCGAACGTAAAACTCATGGCTCGTCTCGGCGCCACTCACCGCCTCGTGAAGTGGTCTTACGCTCCAGCACCGGGGGTTTTCAGTATTCCGGGCTCAGTTGCCGACACTCTCGGACCAGGTGGAACTCCACTTCCAGGAGTTACTCCAGGACAGCCCCTCCAAGTACAGTATCGCCTTTCGGAACTTGGAACCCGCGACACTGAAAACACGATTAACTCCTACAATCTCTTGGTAGGCACGAACCTTCAGCTTCCACGCGACTGGCAGCTCGACGTTTTCGCGACCAATAACGTTGTTTCGGGTAGCAACAAGGGTGTGAACGGCTACGGATTGACCGATGGACTGACCGACTTGGTCACTTCCGGTGCTTACAATCCGTTTGCTCCAGCCGGAACCAAAGGAAACCTGGACAGCATTCGTTACGTTCCTACCGAAGACACCTCTTCCCGCCTGACCGGCGCTGAAGTGAGAGCTTCCGGAGAAATCCTCCAGACAGCGGCAGGCCCGGTGGCTCTCGCAGTGGGATCACTCTTCAACTACCAGAACTACAGCGACGTATTTGATGCGCAGAGTGTGGCTGATAACGTTTTCGGTAATGCCGGAAGCAGCGGCGCTGGCCACCGTTACACCCAGGCGGTTTACGCTGAGATTGCTGATCCGATTATCGCTAAAATACTGGAGATTCAGCTCGCTGGTCGCTTCGACCACTACAGCGACTTCGGGAGCACCTTCAATCCGAAGATCGGCCTCATGGCGCACCCTACGAAGAACCTGCTTCTCCGCGCTTCGGTAGGAACCGGGTTTCGTGCTCCTCTCATGCAGGAGCTCTATGCGGCTTCAAGCATGGGATACGCCACCTTCATCGACCAGGTGGCTTGCAATAACGAACGAGCTCTCGGTGGAGCCACCCCTTCTTGCGAGGCCCAGCAGTACCTCGTGACGAACAAAGGCAATCCAGGTTTGAAAGAGGAAACATCGATCGCCTACAACGTGGGCGCTATCTACGAACCGACTAACCACCTGAGCTTCAGCACCGACTGGTTCCTGACCCAGATCAACAACGTTCCAGGAATCGACTTCGGTGACATGACTATTGCTGAAGCCAACGGCTCCAACATCGCAGCTACTGGCGTGACCGTGAACCGCGACAGCAACGGCTACATCGATCCGAACACTGGAATCGTTGCCCCTCTTCAGAACCTGAGCCGTCAGGAAGTTTCCGGAATCGACTTCGGAGTTGCCTACAACTTCTCGAAGGTCAGACTTGCAACCGAGCAGTCTCAGCTCCTTCTTTACAAGAACGAAGGATTCCCGGGCGCAGGATACAAAGACAAGCTCGGCTGGAACGGAAACCCAGCGTGGAGAAACACGACCTCGGCCACTTACACCCCTATTGAGCATCACGATCTGACTTTCACCGCAAACACGATCGCGCGTCAGCAGACTCTCGACAAGAACGGACACATCAGCCGCTTCACCAGCCTAGACCTCGCCTACGAGTTCAAAGCCAAAGACTGGTCATTCTCCTTCGCGGTGAGAAACATTCTCGGAACGACCCCTCCGGTCGACTCGAGCAACCCAACAGCCCCAGTGAACTACGCCCTCTACGATCCAAACATTCGTCAGTTTATCTTCGGGCTTAAGAAAAACCTCTAATTCAGATCAAAAGGAGAACGGTTATGGAACGCACAATGAAAGCACTCTCTCCACAGTCGCCTCTCGGTTCGGTACTCTCAGCAGCTCTTGTCCACGGATTGCTTTACGGAACGGTTGTGATCGCTCTGAGCATCGGCTACATCGGCAAAACTGAGATCCCTCAGGGTGAAGTCGAAATCGGTTACGAAGTACTCAACGACGTACCGACGGCCACTCCCGTCGTTCAGAAAATGGTTCGCGCTCAAGCTCCTGAAGAACAGGTCGCGAAAGAAACCAAGGTCGACAACTCGCCTAAAGAACTGCACGACGACTCGGCCGACTCGATTCGCGGAACCCAGGCCATGGCTAAGCCGACCACGAATGTGGGCTCCGATTCTGACGGTGTTGCCGCCTCGACGCCCTTCTACAAAATCAAACCGAA
>OUNO010004821.1_pt2 | contig 10221 bp, 6 predicted proteins | sample 1779811 | NCBI WGS metagenome assembly OUNO01 (sample SAMEA3914804, study PRJEB12502) | metagenome | biome: forest; material: soil | place: Canada | collected 2010-06-25 | depth 0.3 m
TGGAGCCACTACATCGACGAGGCGAGCCGCCTCTATGGCCACGACGCCAAGGTGCTTTTCGCCAGCCACCATTGGCCGAGATGGGGCCCGGCCGAGGCCCAACGGTTCCTCGCCCTGCAGCGCGACTTGTACCGGTTCATCCACGACCAGACCCTGCGGCTCGCCAATCATGGCCTTGGGCCTGTTGAGATCGCCGAGCGCCTGGAGCTGCCCCCGACATTGGCCGCCGAGTGGCACACGCGCGGCTACTACGGGACGCTCAACCATAACGCCAAGGCGGTCTATCAGCGCTATCTCGGCTGGTTCGACGGCAATCCGGTCAATCTGCACAAACTGCCCCCGGTCGAGGCAGGGCGGCGCTACGTGGAGGTCGCAGGGGGCGCCGACCAGCTTCTGGCTGTGGCGCATAAGGCATTCGAGGCGGGCGACTACCGCTGGGTGGCGGAGTTGGTCTCCCATCTCGTGTTCGCCGACCCGACCAACGCATCAGCGCGGGCCCTGCTCGCCGATGCGCTCGAACAAATGGGCTATCAGGCGGAATCGGGTCCGTGGCGCGACTTCTACCTCACCGGCGCCATGGAGGCGCGCGAGCCGCGCCCTGAACCGGTTGCGCCCCGCCAGGGGGCCAACGCCCAGCTGTTCTCCCTTGGCGGCGAGGATCTGCTGGAGTCGCTGTCGGTGCGATTGGATGGGGAACGGGCTGGCGCGATCGAGCTGGCCTTCACGCTCCAGTTCTCAGATACCGGCGAAACCTTTGAGATCACCGTCGGCAACGGCGTCCTGCATCACCGCGCCACGACCGCCAAGGCCGAGGTCGCGATGTCGCGCCAGAGTCTCATCCAGCTCGTCCTTGGCCAGACGGACCTGGAAAACGCAGGCTTGGCCTGCGCTGGCCTCACTCAGCTGCTCGCCTTGCTCGACCGGTTCGACTTCTGGTTCAACATCGTCACGCCATGAGACTCGGCGCTGTCATCCTGGTCGGCGGCGCCTCCTCGCGCATGGGGGCGGATAAGGCCGCACAGGTCTGGGAGGGCAAGCGGGCGGTGGATCTCGTCGCCGAGCTGGCGCGCGCGGCGGGCGCTCGGTTGGTGCTCACCGCCGGCGGCGACTACGGTTTGCCGTTCGTGGCTGACCCGTTCGAAGGCGCAGGCCCGGCGGCGGGTGTGCTCGTCGGAGCGGCTCGGCTGGCCGACGAGGCCATGAGCCACGCTCTGCTGCTCGCCGTGGACGCCCCGACCCTGGAGGTTTGCGACCTCGCCCCACTGTTCGCCGCGCCCGATCCAGGGGCCGCCTTCGCCGGCTATCCTTTGCCGGCGGTGATGGCGCTGGCCGCTATGCCGCGCGAGGCCCAGCCCGACTGGTCCCTTCGCCGGCTCATCGAGCGCGCTCGCCTGGCCGCGCTGGAGCCGCCAGCCGAACTCACGCTGCGGCTGCGCGGGGCCAATACACCGGCGGAGCGCGCCGCCGCTCTGCAGGCGTGGAGGAGAGGCTGACGGCGAGCGGCTGCTAGAGCCAGTGGCGTTGCACGGAACAGATGCAAAGGCTGAATCAGGCTCTACACCTTTGAGTGGACGAGTAAGATTCAGCTTTGAGCCGATTCCGTCTCAAACCATCTTGCTCTCGCGCTCCGTCAGGAATCCAGGCGCAGATTGGTGGCCGACGATTTGCCGCTGCGGCGATCCTGCTCAAGGTCGTAGGATATGGACTGGCCTTCGGACAGGCTGGAGAGGCCCGCGCGCTCCACGGCCGAGATATGCACGAAGATATCAGCGCCGCCGCCGCTGGGCTGAATGAAGCCAAAGCCCTTGGTCGGATTGAACCACTTTACCACGCCCGAGCCAGCGCCCATCGGTTCACGCACACCGCCCCTGGGCGCGGCGCCGTCCTGGCCGCGTCGATCGAACCCACGCGGCGCCGCCGGCCTTGGCGTGCGCGGCACGGGCGACGAGCCGGTGACCTCGAGGTCGATGGCGGCCGGTTTGCCTGATCGCCTGTCGGCCTCGATCTCGTAGTTGACCTGATCGCCCTCATTCAAGCCTGCCAGGCCCGACCGTTCCACGGCCGAGACGTGCACGAATATATCGGCGCCGCCATCCTCTGGAGCTATGAAGCCAAACCCCTTGGCGCTATTGAAAAACTTGACCACTCCGCTCGGCATGAGATCCCCGTCCTAACCTGTAACGACACAGATTAGACGGCGTGTGAGAGGCTGGCTAGTGGTGAAGGCTAAACTCTACCATGACAGCCGTAGGCTGAGACCGGGACGCCTTGGCCGATGATGTTCGCCGAACGCCTGCGCGAGGGGGTTATGCGCGGGGAGATCACCTGCAGCGTGCGCATATGGCGCCAGCCCCACGTCAAGATCGGCGGCCGCTATCGTCTCGGTCCTGGGGCCATAGAGGTGACGCGTCTGAGCGAAATCGACTTCGCGGACATCACGCCGGCGCTGGCCAGGCGGTCGGGCTTCGCCGGCGTCGTCGACTTGCTGAAGATCGCCAGACATGGGCGTGGCGAGCGCGTGTTCCTGGTTGAGTTTGTCTGGCGCCCCGACGCGGATTAACGCGTAGAGCAAGATGGTTGAGACGGGATCGGCTCAAAGTTGAATCTTGCTCGTCAATTCAAGGGTATAGAGCCTGATTCAGCCTTTGCATCTGTCCCGTGCAAAGCCGCCAGGCCCTATCCGGGCGCCTTTGCCGGCTCGACCGGCGGGGTCATCGCCGCGGCGTCGGGCGCGTCGGAGACTGGGGTTCCCTCGAGCATGTGGCTGCGCCGCCAACCGCCGTACCGATAGTAGAGGCTGGTCAGGACCGCCGAGGTGATGGTGCCCACTGGGAAACTCCACCAGATCGCGTCCGCACCATATTTTGTGGACAGAAGGCTGGCGAACGGGATGCGCACGCCCACCATGGAAACGATCATGATCGCCAGCGGCCACCACACCGCGCCGGTCGAGCGCACCACGCCCGACAGCGAGAAGGTCACCGAGAACAGCACAAAGCCCCACAGGACGGTGGTGTTGATGTGCCTGGCCAGCGGAAACGCGGGCGAATTGGATGGCAGCAATATGCCGAGGACCTGGGCGTTGAAGGCGTAGAGGAGCAGGGCCACCGCACCGGTGACCACCAGCCCGGAGATGACTCCCGACCTGGCCACCGCGTCGACGCGGTCCCAGCGTCGGGCGCCCACGTTCTGCGCCGCCATGGACGAGACCGACGCGCCGATGGCCATGGTCGGCATCTGCAGATAGCCCCAGACGATCGCCGAGATGGAGTAGGCCGCCGAGGTCAGCGCGCCATAGCGGTTGACCATGCTGATCATGACCACGGCCGTGCCCGACATCACCAGCATCTGGACGCCCATCGGCAGCCCGCGCGTGACCAGGGACCTCACGATCACGGTGTCGGGCCACAGAAGGCGAAGTTCGGAGGGCCGCAGCATGAGCACGCTGTGCCGCCGGTAGAGGTAGGCCATCATCATCACGAGCGAGAAACTCTGGCCGATGAGGGTCGCAGTGGCCGAACCGGCGATGCCCATCCTTGGAAACGGCCCGATGCCGCGGATGAGCAGCGGGTTCAAGGTCACGTCGATGCCGATGGCGAGGGCCATGAACCAGAACGGCGTGGTCGAATCGCCGACCCCCCTCTGGGCCATCTGCATGAACATGAAGAAGTACATGAACGGCACGCAAGCAAAGATGATGCGCAGGTACACGATGGCGTCGGCGCGTGAGACCGCGGGCGTGCGCATCAGGTCGAGGATGTGGGGCGCGAGGAGGCCGCCGGCGATGGCGATGACCAGGGACAGCCCGACGAAGAACGTCGTCGCCGTCCCCATCACATGTTTGACCAGACCGACGTCGTGGGCGCCCATCGCCTGGCCGATCAGGATGTTGCCGGCCATGCCGACGCCAAAGATCGCCGCCATCATCAGGAACATCACGATATTGGCGTTGCCAAGCGCGGTGATGGCGGCTTCACCCAGGGTGTGGCTCACCCAGAACTGGTTAACCGTCCCATTGAGCGACTGAAGGGCGTTGCCGCCCAGCAAAGGCAGGGAAAACAACAGCAGGGTGCGGGTAATCGGACCGCGGGTCAGATCCCGTCGTCCGTGCGCTCGCGCCGGAGCGCCCCCCGACAAGGGGTCCTCAGGTGATCGGGCGTCCATATCTCGATGCTATAGGGTGTCGGGCGGCCAATCCAACCGCCCGGGCGGCCGAGGCAAAAGAAAACGGCGGGACCCGAGGGTCCCGCCGCCAGAAAGAGCCTGGGATATCTAGCCCTAGAAGCGCTTGGTCAGGGTCGCGCCGTAGGTGCGCGGATCGAGCGTGAACACGTTCTGGAACAGGCCGGACGTGTCGTTAGTCAGATAGACGCCGGTGATCGGCTGAGCGTTGAAGATGTTCTTGGCCCAGAGCTGGAGCTCCAGCCCCATCGGGGCCGAGGCGATCGTTATGGTGGCGTTGACCACATAATACGACGGCAGGAAGTCGTTCACCGCGTTGAACACGCGCGCGAAGCTGGTGTCCTGCCAATAGAAGTCCACTCGGGGCGTGACCCGCCAATCATCCGGCATTTCGAACATGTACTGGGCGCCGGCAGAAATCGTCCAATGGGGCGCGTTGGGCATCTGCTTGCCGCCAAGGTCGACCGGGATGCCGTTCTGGTTGGCCGGGTTGACGTTCAGGCCCAAGGCATTGGCCACAGCGTAGCCGGCGTTATCGCAGGCGCCGGCGAACAATGAGTCTGGCGTGACGCCGCCCGTGGCCAGGAACGGCGCCGGGGCGCCGGCAGCAATCAGACCCGCCAGATAACCCGTTGGGGCGAGACAGGCGGTTCCGTCGTCACCATGCAGCAGGGTGTAGTTGGGATTGCCCTGCGTTAGGTTCATGGTGTCGACTTCGCTCTGGCCGTTGTCGATCCGCGTATGCAAATAGCCGACGTTGGCGTTGACAGCGAAATTGCGGATCGGCGACCACACACCCTCGAACTCGGCGCCGTAGATCTTGGAGTTGATGTTCAGGTTGACCGAGGATTTGTCGACGATCGAGGAGATCTGGTAGCCTTTGTAGTCATAGTAGAACACGTCGCCATTCAGGGTGAGGGTGCCGCCCAGCAACGTGTTCTTGGTGCCGAGTTCATAGGCGTTGATAAATTCGGGATTGTAGTTGAGCGGATAGGGGCAGTTGTTGCCGACGCTGCCGACCGTGCCAAGACCGGTCTGGCACGGCGTGTTGAACCCGCCGCCCTTATAGCCGCGCGAGTAGGATGCGTAGATCAGGGTCTTGTCCGTAAAGCTCAGAGTCGGGGTCCAATCGAGATTGGCCCGGCCCGTGACCTCCCTATAGGTGACTCGTTGCGGGATCAGGCAGGTGGCCAACGAGGTGGTGCAGATATTGGTCGGGAATCCAGGGCTCCCGAACGACCCGTCGGCGCCGGCGATCTGCGTATTGCCGTTGGCTCCGCCAACCAGCACCGAGATCGGGTAGGAGATGTTATAGAGTTGGTCGACGTTATACCGGCCGCCCAGGGTAAGCTTCAGGTCATGGGTGATATTCCAATAGACCTCGCCGAATGCGGCATAGGTCTTGAGGTATCCACCACCGTCCCGGGCGTCGTAGTAATTGTGCCCGGCGCCGCTCGGCACCAGGCTGGGATCGATATAGACCGGGCCGCCGAGAATGGCGCCGTTGAGGGAATTGTTGACGATCGCCGACCCGGTCAGGGCATTGCTGAACACATAGTAGTTGTTTGATCCGAGGGGGCTGGTGTCTTCGCTGTAGAATGCGCCAAACGAGAAATTGACCGGTCCCTTGTAGGATGACTGCAGACGGACTTCCTCTGTGTATTCGTTTTCGTCGGCCGTTCCATAGTCGAACGTGGCGAATTTGTTGGTCGCGCCGATCTGAGGATCATTCACCACGCCGTTCGGGAACAACAGCAACGGCAGATTGGCCAAGCTCGGCACGCCGATCTCGGCGCCGATGACCGCGGGGAACGCGTTGTTGGCTGGCGTGAATGGCAGATTCGGCACGACGCGATTGTAGTCCTCTTCGGATGACCCCTTGGAGTGGTTGAACCCGGTGATGGACGTGATCGACCAGTTGTCGGACAGATTATAGGTGACATGGAGCATTGCCAGGTCTTGTTCGGATTTGAACGTTGGCTGTCTGATCGACTCGATGTCGTGCAAGTTGGTGTCTTGAAGCGGATTATCGGCAAACACGTTGGTGCCGTTGTTCAATCCGACGAGATTCCCGGTGGCAAGGAAGGTAGCGTTACTGTTGACCACCCCAAAGGCGGCCGGCGAGTTGAGTGGGCCCGGCAGGCAGCCCTGGTTCAGGAACGCCGCGTAGTTGCCGAACACTGGGCCTCCGGCCGGCGCGATCGGCACAGGTCCGACATGTGTCGGACCGGGATCGGTGATGCACAGCTGTTTGCCAACGCGATTGCGGTCGTCGTCCTCGGCGTAGTGCTCGTACATTAGATAGGCGCTCAGGCGTTCGTTGGGCTTGAAGCTCAAAGTGGCGCGGATCGAGCCTAGGTCGCGACCGTCAACGCTCTGATTGAGGAAGGTGTTCTCGCCAAAGCCATCCTGGATGTACCGGAAGCCGGCGACTCTAAGAGCCCAGTCGTCGCCGAGCGGGATGTTGACAGCGCCGCTCACCTTGACCGCGTTGTAGTTGCCATAGCCGACGGTGGCGTAACCGCCAAAATCCCGGGTGGGCTGATTGGTGATGATGTCCACGGCGCCGCCGGTGGCGTTGCGGCCGTAGAGGGTGCCTTGCGGTCCGCGCAGCACTTCGACCCGCTGGACGTCGTAGAAGTCGGTGTTGGCGAAGTTGTTACCGGATAGCGGCAGTTCGTTTTCGTTGATGCTGACGCCGGTGGTGCCGCTGAAGGCCACCACGTCGACGCCGATACCGCGGATCTTGAAGTCGAAGCCACCGAAGTTGCCACGGCTGTAGTTGGCGTTGGGCACGTTAAGCAGCAGATCCTGGCCGCCCTTCATGCCCTTGGCGGCCAGCGTCTGGGCGCTGAAGGCCGACACGGCGATCGGGGTATCCTGCAGGTTTTCCTCGCGCCGCTCGGCGGTGACGACCAACTCACCAATCGTCGTGCCGTTGTTGGCCGCGGTCGCCGCAGCCGCATCGGCGGCCATTGCGCCTCCGGCGGCGAGCGTGAGCACGCTAGCGGCGCAAGTCGCCATAAGGATGTGGTGCTTCATAGATCTCTCCCCTGTCCCGCCGCGTTGCGGGATCGTTCCAGCCGTCGTGACCTGATCGGCCAACGCTTGTTCGAATCTCAGGGTTCTGGCTAGAGCTAAGCCGGGCGGGCCGTCAACGGGCAGTGGCGCCGGCCGGCAAAGCAATTTCAAACTGTGGCTTTCGCGCACCCAAGCGCTATCGGCGGGACCGGCCGGGTCCCGCCGCCAAAAATGCGCGTGTGTTCCGCCTAGAAGCGCTTGGTCAGCCTGGCGCCATAGGTACGGGGGTCGAGCGTGAACACATTGGTGAATAGCGCCGACGTCGGGTCGGTGACATAGGTCCCAGTGATCGGCTGGGCGTTGAAGGCGTTCTTGACGAACAGTTGAAGTTGCAGACCCATGGGCGCGTCGTCGATCGTCAGGGTCGCGTTCACCACGGAATAGGACGGCAGGTAGTCGTTCACGGCATTGTAGATCCGCGCCCAGCTGTGGTCCTGCCAGTACCAGTCTATCCGCGGGGTGACCTTGATATCGTTGGTGAGAGCGAAGACGTACTGGGCGCCCAGGTTTATGGTCCAGGCGGGGCTGTTGGGAAGCTGCTTGCCGCCAAGGTCCACCGGCACGCCAAACGTATTAGCGCCCGCGTCAGGCCCAGCCACCGAGCCCGGCACACCGAAGATGTGGGCGAGATTGTCCGTGCACAGGGTGCCTAGGCCAGCGGGGGTGATGCCCAAGGCCATCCAGGTGGCGACGCTGCTGGTCATGGCCAGACAGTTGGCGCCGCTGGTCTCCTTGACCAGGGTAAAGGCGCCGTTCCCTTGCGTGAGATTGAGCGAGTCGATGGAGGTCTGGCCATTATCAATGCTGGTGTGCAAATAGCCGACCGTGGCGTCGAAGGTGAGGTTGCGCACCGGCGACCATAGGCTTTCGAATTCTGCGCCGTAGATCTTGGCGTTGATGTTCTCATTGACCGAGGATTCCGAGACGATACGGGAGATCTGATAACCGTTGTAGATGTAATAAAATCCAGTCAGGTTCAGGGTGAGTGTATCGTTCAAAAGGGTGTTTTTGGTGCCTACCTCGAAAGCGTCGATGAATTCGGGGTTGTAGGCCAGAGGATAACCGCACGCAGCCGTGCTGCTGCCCGTGCCGCCCAGAGAGGCCTGGCACGGTGTGTTGAAGCCGCCGCCTTTGTAGCCTCGCGAGTAGCTGGCGTAGACCAGGGTATGGTCTGTGAATGGCGTGGTCGGCGTCCAGTCGAGGTTCGCCCGCCCGGTGAATTCACGATAGGTCACGCCCTGAGGAATGATGCACGTCGATACGGATGTGGTGCAGATCTCGGTCGGGAAGCCGCCTACAAAAGGCGCAAAGGCTGTGTTGCCGTTGGGAGTAACCGAAAGCAGCGAGATGGGGAACTGCAGATTGTGCAGCTGATCGACATTGTACCGGCCGCCCAGCGTCAGTTTCAGGTCCGGCGTGATCTGAAAATAGGTTTCGGCAAACGCCGCATAGGTCTTGATGAAGCCGCCGCCGCCGCGAGCGTCATAGTAATTGTGGCCTGAGCCGTCGGGTGGATAGTTCTGGCCGATATTGATTAATCCACCTTGGCCGGTCGGCGTCGTCAATACAGGGATGCCGAAATTACCGAACACAAAGTTATTGTATTGAGAAAATGCCGTTAGAGCGTTGCTCTCAACATAATAATTCGTACCACCGTAAGAACCCGTGCCTTCCGAGTAGAATGCGCCGGCTGAGAAATTAAACCTTCCGGTATACGAGGAAGATAGGCGAACTTCTTCGGTGTACTCTTTCGTCGCCGTATTGCCATAGTCGAAGTTGGCCAGGACGTTCGATGTGCCGATCTGCGGATCCTTGACCACGCCATTGGGGAACAGCGCTGCCGCCAGGCCGGTGGGGTTGAACGGCATGCCCGTTATGATGCGGTTGTAGTCTTCCGCGGTCGTGCCGATGTCTCGGTTGTAGCCGAAGATGTTGGTCACCGTGAGGTGGTCGGTGATGTTGTAGGCCACGTGGAAATCCACGAGATCCTCTTCCGCCGTGTACAGCGGCTGAATGCGCGAGGCGATGTCGTGAAGATTCGTGTTCTGCGGCGGCAGGTTGGCGTTGAGGTTGCCGGAGGCTAGGCCGTCAAGGTCGGACAGCACGCCGGCCAAAGTACCGAGGGTGTTGTAATTTCCGTATGCAGCGGCGGAATCCATCCGGCCTGGGATACAACCCTGGTTCAGGAAGGCGGCGTAGGCCGCGGTGACGGGAACGCCGCCGACGCTGGACGGGCCCGGGTCGGGAATACACAGCTGCTTGCCAACGCGATTGCGGGTGTCGTCCTCGGAATAATGCTCCCACATGAGGTAAGCGCTCAGACGATCGTTGGGCTTGAAGCTCAAAGTGGTTCGGATCGACCCGAGGTCGCGTCCATCGACCGGCTGGTTGAGGTAAAGATTCTCGCCGAAACCATTCGAGATCAGGCGCATGCCGGCGATGCGCAGGGCCCAGGCGTCGCCCAGAGGAATATTGACCGCGCCGCTGGCCTTCCAGGTTCCGTAGTTGCCGACCTCCGCCGTGGCCCAGCCGCCGAAAGTCGAGGTTGGTTGGTTTGTAATGATGTCCACCGAGCCGCCGGTGGCGTTGCGCCCATAGAGCGTGCCCTGCGGACCACGGAGGATCTCCACCCGCTGGGTGTCGTAGAAATCGGCGTCGGCGAAATGGTTAGCCGCCACCGGCAGTTCGTTCTCGCCGATGCCAACCCCGGCGGTGCCGCCGAAACCGATCACATCCGTGCCGACGCCGCGGATCTTGAAGTTGAACCCGCCGAAGTTGGTGCGGGTATAGTTGGCATTGGGGACCTGAAGCAGGAGATCCTCGCCGCCGTTCATGCCTTTGGCGGCCAGCGCTTGAGCCGAAAACGCCGACACCGCGACCGGCGTGTCCTGCAGATTCTCTTCGCGCCGCTCGGCGGTGACAACCAACTCGCCAATCGTGGTGCCGCCGTTGGCCGCG
>OUNO010000239.1_pt4 | contig 10218 bp, 9 predicted proteins | sample 1779811 | NCBI WGS metagenome assembly OUNO01 (sample SAMEA3914804, study PRJEB12502) | metagenome | biome: forest; material: soil | place: Canada | collected 2010-06-25 | depth 0.3 m
TCGAGCCGGTTTGGTATCTGCCTGGAATCGCCAAGCGCCTGAACATCGACGAAGGCGATCTGCGCCGCACTCTGTTCCAAGAATCAGGCGGAATGTACCCAGAGCTCATCACCCGTCCCGATCTCAAAACCTGGCTTCCTCCGATCGGAAGTTCGACGGCCTATATTTTCGGCAATCCACAAGAGCTCGCCGACACCGCAGTCGAACTCACCTGCCGCGTTCACGACGAGTGCAACGGTTCGGACGTATTCGGCTCCGATATCTGCACCTGCCGTCCGTACCTCATGTACGGAATTGAAGACGCAGCCCGCACCGCTCAACGTGGCGGCGTCGGCATCATCATTTACTACCGCAAAGAAGGCCGCGCGCTCGGCGAAGTCACCAAGTTCCTGGTGTACAACGCCCGCAAACGCCAAGTAGGCGGAGACTCTGCCGCAACCTACTTCCACCGCACGGAATGCGTCGCGGGTGTTGAGGACGCGCGCTTCCAGGAGTTCATGCCGGATTGCCTGCACTTCTTCGGCATCAGGAAGATCCACAACCTGCACTCGATGAGCAATATGAAGTACAACGCTATCGTCGAGAGCGGCATCGAAATCGTGAATCGCATTTCGATCCCAGACGAGCTGATCCCGTTTGATGCTCAAGTTGAGATGGAAGCCAAAAAGGCCGCAGGCTACTTCCACGTCGAACCTGACAAAACAAAAGACGAGCTCCAAAAAGTGAAGGGCCGCGCAATTGAAGAATAATCCAGCGCCGTCGACGCCGGCTCCAACCCAGCCGGCAGGCATGTCTGATATCGACTTCCTACTTTCACCACTCGCTGTTCGCGCACGCGCGCGGAAGATCTTTGATTGGACAACGGAAGGCCGAGGCTACTTCTCGTACAACCCAGCTCGTCTGGATTGGACGGTGAACTACGTTCTTGATGTCATCAAAAAGAACTACCCCGATCTGAACATTCCGTTTCATTCACGCTGGGGACATTTCCGCGTAGGCGGAATCGATCGCGTTGTTGCCCTGAAAGAAAAGATCGCTCATCTCGATCCACTCGAGCAGGCTCGTATTCAGCTCGATCTCGTGGTTCCATCCGTCCTTCTTGACGCCGGTGCCGGCGAAGCTTGGAAGTTCAACGAAGCGTCCTCTGGAAAAGAATTCACCCGTTCTGAGGGCCTCGGCGTCGCAAGCCTTGAGCTCTTTTTGAGCGGCACCCTGAGCTCGGACGGCACTTCACTACGCGCAGACGCCGCCGGTCTCTCGAAAGTTCAACCCGAGACGATCGCCAAAGCATTCCAGGTCTCTGATTCAAACCCGCTCATCGGTGTTGAAGGTCGCGCTCAGCTTTTGAGAAACCTGGGCCATGCCGTGACAAATTCGGCGATTTTCCCAGGGGGACGCCCGGGTGGAATCCTCGACTCTTTGATGGCCGTGCACGGAAAGAAAATTCCGGCTCCAGCGCTGCTTCGCGCAGTTCTGAATGGCCTTGGCTCGATTTGGCCAGGTCGCGTTCGCCTCGATGGCATCAACTTGGGCGATGTCTGGCGCCACAACGGTCTCGCTAAATTCGAAACGGCTTCGATCGAGTCACTCGTTCCATTCCACAAGCTTTCGCAGTGGATGACCTACTCGCTCATTGAACCGATCGAATCGGCCGGCTGCGAAGTCACCGACGTCGAAAAGCTCACGGGCCTGGCCGAGTATCGCAACGGCGGCCTGATGATCGACGCCGGCCTCATCACTCTGAAAGATCCAAAGCTCGCTGACAAGGCCTGGACTCCTGACTCCGACCTGATCATCGAGTGGCGTGCGCTGACAATCTACCTACTCGACGAGATCGGTACGAGAGTTCAAACAGCTCTCGAACGACCGGCCTCGGAATTTCCACTCGCCAAAGTACTCGAAGGCGGAACCTGGTGGGCAGGACGCTTCCTCGCGAAAGAGAAGCGCGAAGGCGGAAACCCACCCCTTCAGATTCAAAGCGACGGAACCGTTTTCTAATTTAAAGAAAAGACTCTTATGACTGCAGCACACCATCCAAACGTCCACGTCCTCGACCACCCACTTCTCAAACACAAGCTGGGCTACCTTCGCGACAAGAACACTCACTCGTACGAGTTCCGTGAACTTGTCAAAGAAGTCAGCCGCATCCTGGCTTACGAAGTCATGCGCGGCTGGGACAAGCTCGAGAAGTTCGACATCGAAACCCCGATTGCACGCACCCAAGTCGAGCGCATCACCGAGCCTCCGGTGGTCGTGTCGATCATGCGTGCCGGCAACGGCATGCTCGACGCAGTTCTCTCGATGATTCCATTCGCCTCGGCGGGCTTCATCGGCATCTACCGCGACCGCTTCATTCACAACACGGTCGAGTATTACTTCAAAATGCCTTCGGATATTCGCGGTAAAATGGCCATTCTTTGCGACCCAATCGTCGCGACCGGCGAAACCGGAATCGCTGCCATCGAGCGCCTGAAGAGCTACGAAGTGGGCAAGATCAAAGTTCTTTCGCTGCTCATCAGCGAACACGCGCTCAAACGCATGCGCGAAGAACATCCGGATGTGGAGATCTATACGCTTCACGTCGAAAAAGAGATGAACGAATCGGGTTACCTGATTCCTGGTCTGGGAGACTCAGGTGACCGCCTCTACCAAACCAAGTAATCGCCCTGTTCTTCTTGGCGTTGCTGGCGGATCGGGGTCGGGCAAAACCTATTTTGCTCGCGCGCTTCGCGAACGCCTGGGAGACGGCCAGTGCGAGATTGTCTATCAGGACAACTTCTACATCGATCAGTCGGGGCGTTTCGACTTTGACGGAGGGTCCGTTAATTTCGACCATCCAGACAGCATCGATTTCGACCTCTTGGCCGAGAAGCTCCAAGAGCTCAAAACGGGGGCGCACGCTCAGATTCCGATTTACGATTTTGCCACGCATACGCGCAGCACCAAGACACTGCCTATTGCCCCGAAAAAAGTCGTGATCGTCGATGGAATTCTGATTTTTCACGCGGCGCAGGTTCGTGGATTGTTTGATGAGATGATCTTCTTCGACACTCCAGAAGAGCTACGCTATCAACGTCGTTTGGAACGTGATGTTCGTGAACGGGGTCGCACTCCTGACGGTGTTCTGAACCAGTTCATGAAGCAGGTCAAACCCATGCACGATTTATTCGTCGAGCCTTCCAAGGCCCACGCTCACACCGTCGTGCACGATCTCGATTCATTCGAAACTTCGCTCGAAGCCTACGTTCATCAACTCAGCCGGTAGGCCTATGCCTGAAACGAGCACGCGAAATCTTAAATTAGCGCTGCTTCTTCTCCTTCCGCTTTTCGCGGGGTTGGTTTCCTGGCTATCACCCCTTTCATTCGCGCCGGTTCCCTGGCCCGACGACTCCGCATTTTATTTCGCTGCTCACGAGCTTTTCAAATGGCCCCCACGCTGGGTGATGTTGGCTCAAGCTCCGTTTGAGCCCAGCTACGAGATCTTCAATTTCAACACGATGCCGCTCTACCCGGTGCTCATCGGAATCGGGCAATGGGTTGGCATCAATGGCAGCCAAGGGCTCAAATTCTGGCCCTTGCTCTTTTGGGCGCTGAGCGGCGCACTTCTGGGGGTCACGCTCTTCCGAAAACGACTCTCGTGGTCTCTGGCGCTGCTCGTCACTGCGTTGATCGCGTTTGATCCGATTCTTCGTTGGGCGTCAGTTTTGGTTCGCCCCGAATCATTCATCGGCCTGCTCGGTGTCGTGCTCATCCTGGGCATCTCGTTTGGATTTCCGCGGTCCCTCAGGCCGCGCGCCTTCTTTGATCCGATCGCTCTGCTTCTTGCCCTCGCGGCCTACGCTCATTTCAACGCGATTCATCTCGTGCTGCCCGTTACCGCAGCGATCGTGATGCGCGAACGAAGCCCGTTTCCGACGCTGATCAAAATCGGCTCCAAGACCCTGCTCTATCTTTCGCCTTGGCTGCTCACGGTTCTATTTCAGCTTCCGCTTTTCATCCATCAGATGACGGTTCAGTGGACCCGACTGTCTGGCGGCAATGGCTGGCTGAGAGCCCCGGTTCACGCGATCGGAAGCCTCATTCGCGACATCGGAAACCCTGAACCCTGGCCCGCGATTCTTCGTTGGGGCTCCGCTGGAATTTGGCTTCTCATTTTTACCGCATTGGTGACGGGCTTCATTCAGCCACTTTACCGGCGAATCATGTCGCATGGATCTGCGTTTAGCCCTGCATCGCCTACACAGACTGCGCTTGCCGCTTCCGGTGCCTGGGTCGTTTCCAGCTGCTGGCTCTGGGACTCAAAGCCTGAAGTCTGGTTCATCTATTACATCCACCTGGCGGTCCTCACCTTCGCAGGCATTCTGCTTCTTCAGCCGAAAACCCGAAAGCGACCGATTCTGGTCTCACTCCTTATTGCGATCTTCGGCATATTTGCGATCACGAACGTGACCGAGGCAGTTCATCTCGGCAAGGCTCAAAGCTGGAACTGGAAGACTTACGCGAGCTATGTCGACTGCATCGATCGATGGCTCGTCAAAACGGAAACCGAACTCGGAAACCCCAAGCCCTTCCGCGTCTGGGCCCCGACGCCTCCCGACGTTCTGATCGAGCTCTCGATTCGCCATCCGGACTGGGAGCTCACACGGACGAACGACTTCGTGGAACGCTATGAGCGAGGGCTGAACTACGCACGCCTTGCGGACGCAGTCGTGATTACCGAGACCATCCACTGGGAAGATCGCGATGCTGACGGGCTACTGACAAACTATCCAGGCGTGGAATCCCATTGGCTTCATGCGCCTGATTACTTCCTCAATCGCCTGGCGGCCGACCCAAGCTGGAAGCCTGATCATCGGTACCTCTGTCAAAAAGCTCGCTGGCAGGCATTTCTCTACCGTCGGTAAAGCGCTCTCCCTGAATCAACGTCCGTTGCAGTCCCAGTAACATGCGCTAAGCTTTTGCTGATCCATGTAGGTTCTCAAGCATTGCTGGCGGCAAACTTGCGTCAATGTGCCCGACGTTGAACAGCTTGAAACACTCGACACCGTGACTGCGCACCCCACGGCCACGACTAAGAACAGAATCCACTTCATCGGCATCTTCAAATTGTCGCATCTAGCTTGCCTGCGAGGCAACTTTTTCAACCACATCCGGAAGGATCACCGTAAAGCGGGCCCCTTCCCCTGGCTCGCTCACGACTTCAATTCGGCCCCCATGCGCGGAAATCACCTGTTGAGCCACATAAAGTCCCAGCCCCAGCCCCGCGTAATTTCGAATGGAAGCCAAGCGCTCAAATGGATCAAAGAGTTTCTCAAAGTCCGTACGTGCGATTCCAATTCCATGATCCTGTACGCTGATATGAATCGCGGTTCTCACCCTGCGGACACTCATTTCAATCGGCTTCCCACGACCAAATTTCACAGCGTTGCCCAGTAGGTTTTCTAGCGCCCGCCTTAACCGAACGGGGTCGCCGTTTCCGACCAACCCTTCTTCAAGGTCGAGAAAAACCGTGCAGCCAGCTTCAGTCAGATTCCGCCTGTTCCTATCGATCACACCTCGAACAAACTGCGACCAGTCGATCAGTTCCTTTTTCAACGGGATGGGTTCTTCGCCTATGCGGGAGAGATCGAGCACATCGTCCATGAGCTCAATCAATGAATCGAGCTGATAGGTCGACTTATCGAGCAATTTCTTGAACACCTCCATGCTCGTAACCGTTGCGTCACCATTTCGATCGAGCTGTCGACGCATGGTCGTCAGAATAATTTTCAACGGTGTAAGAGGGGTTCGAAGCTCGTGCGAAACGATGGAAATAAAATCATTTCTCGCCCTCACGAGAGTTTCGGCTGCGACACGTGCCTCACGTTCACGAACGAGGAGACCTTCTCTCTCCTTTTCGCTTCGCTTTCGATCGGTGATGTCTTCGATCAACGAAGCCACCCCGACGACGGCGCCTTCCGAATCCACAAGGGGCGTATTGTACCATTCGCAAAAAATAGTATCGCCTCTTCGCGTGATGTTCTCGTTGCTGTTTCGAGATCCGCTCACACGAGCAAGCAGATCCTTCCAGACCTTGTCCACGAAGGGACGTACCGCGTCTGAAAGAATGAACGTCGCATGGCGCCCAATGGCTTCTTCGCGTGTGTATCCAAATATTTTCTCGGCTGATGGATTCCAGTCTTTGACCCTAAAACCCAGGTCCCATTGAATTACTCCTAGTGGAGTTTGCTGGACATGCATATCGAGAAGCTGGCGAGCTCGTCGGTTCTCTTCCTCCGCCTCCCGCTGACCGCTCACATCCCGAGCAAAGCCAATCAGCATCACTTCGCGATCCGTCTCCACCCGGGCCACGGAGAACTCGGCCTGGAACTCCTCCTTCTCACCTCTCAAGCCAATGAGCTCTACTCGCTCCTTAAAAAGTGAGCTCTCTCGATCAGTAAAAAGAAGCCCCATTTCCCGGATAAACTTCTCGCGATGCCTAGCCGGAACAAGTACCTCGGCAACATTTCGGCCTACCGCTTGGCTGACGCTCAGGCCAAATGTTTTCTCAGCAGCGGGATTCATCTCTAGAATGGTTCCCTGTCTATTGATCGCGACAATCGCGTCCATCGCCCCGCTGAGAATAGCAGCCTTTCGCTTTTCGCTTTCCCGAAGGTCCGTTTCAATTCGACGCCGCTCCGTCACGTCCTGAACCACCCCAATAGTGATCATCGGCAAACCCTGAGCGTCTCTAATCAAGGCAGCATTAATCATCACCCAGACTATTCCACCGTCTTTTCGGACATAGCGCTTCTCGCTTCGATACTCGGGCGTCTCCCCGCTAATGAAGCGATCAAAGATCTCTTTGTCCCGCGCCCGATCGTCAGGGTGCGTGAGGTCCAGAAAGGTCATCTGAGTCAGCTCTTCTCGGCTATATCCAGTGAGCTCGCACATTTTCGTGTTCACGCGACTGTAGCGCCCAGTACTTGGAATAACCTGCACCTCGGCGACGGAAGCAGCCTCAAAGGCGGCCCGAAATCGTCTCTCTTTGGATCGCCTGGACCTGAACATCAGGCCGCACCTTTGATCATTTGGTTCCCAAGCGGCAGCTCGACGATAAAACAAGACCCCTGATCAAGTTCACTCTCGACCCGTAAAGTACCCCCATGCGCGGCGGAGATTTGCTGCGCGATAAATAGACCCAGTCCCAGGCCGCCAAATTTCTTCATCGAAACGGCCCTTTCAAAGCGATCAAAAATACGCGCCTGGTCCTCTTTCGCGATACCAATGCCATGATCGCGAACTCGAATCAGCGCAGAAGCACCGACCCGAGTGATGCTGATCTCCACAGGCTTACCGGCCCCGTACTTCATGGCATTGCTCAGCAGATTCACCAGGAGCTGCTCAATACGGGAGGGGTCCCAGAGACCGACGAGAGAATCGGGAAGATCGAGCTGTAATAGGCACTTCGAGCGCTCGAGCTCCGCTTGGTATCGGGCGGCGACACGACGTACCGTTTCCACCAGATCGTCTTCGGTCTTTTCCACCACGAGCCGTCCCGCGCTCACCCTTGAGACATCGAGCAGATCGTCGACGAGCTTCGCAAAACGATCGACATTGTCCTGAGAATCGAGGACAAGCTTCAAGAACTTTCCCGACCCTGGCGTATCCGTCTCCGGAAAAAATCTTTTTAGAAGCTGAACCTGAATCTTCAGTGCGGTCAGCGGAGTTTTTAACTCATGGGCCGCAATCGAAATGAACTCATCACGCAGATGCAGGGCTCTTTCAGACTCGCCTCGCGCCAGTTTCTCATATACCAGCTCCTGTCGGACTTCCTCGGCCTGCTTTCGCACGGTAATGTCTTCGGAAATTCCGAGCAGGTACTCGGCACGTCCCTGCTCATCAAAGATCGGGACTTTCTTGGTATGAAGAACTCTGACGCCTTGATTCTGCGTGTGAAGCGACTCCTCAGAAATATCCAGAAGCTGCGCACTCGCCAAAACTTCTCGATCCTTTCGAATGAATAACTCTGCTTCCTCTTTCGTAAATAAATCGAAGTCATTCTTTCCGATGATGTCGGCATGCGAGTGCCCAAATAACTTTTCCCATGACTTATTGACACGCGTGACCCTCAGTTCCTTCGCCTCTTTAATGAAAAGTGCATCAGGAATGTTCTCAAGAACGGCGTTCACGAAAGTGTAGGCCTTGCGAAGCTCGGATGTTCGGGCGGCCACGCGCATTTCGAGTTCACGTTGGAGCAGAACCCGGTCGGTCGTTTCAGAATAGAAGCTCATGACCCCATCACGCCCGTCAGGAAGCTTCACTCGAATCCGAACCATCGTGAAATAGTGGTCTTCCAAAAGTCCATCGGACGACTTCTGCTGGAAGAGCCGATCTGTATCAATCACGGGTTCCCCGGTTCGAATCAGCTGCTCATAGAGAGGACGAGCTTCGGCTACAATCTGGGGCGGCATGTTTTCAAAAAGCGACTGTCCGACCTCGACCTTGAACGGTGCGGGCGCGCGATTCGGAGCTTTCAGCATCTCGACCACCATGTCGGGAGCACTCAGAAGAATGACACCAATCGGGGAATTTTCTACGAGGGTCTCAAGCAGCTCGCGCCGAAGCGTAGTTTCTCGCAGGAGCTTCTCGCGCTCTTCTTGCGCCTGCTTCAGCTCAGTAATGTCCTGAACGATCGAAATGGTCCGAGCGTCCTCACCAAATCGGTCGCGCGCAATCACTCCGTTGACTGAGACCCATATGATCTTTCCGTCTTTCCGTAGATAGCGTTTCTCGGACGCATAGACCGGAAGCACCCCATCAATCAACTTTCCATAAGCCTCGAGGTCACGCTCTCGGTCTTCGGGATGGGTCACGTCAGGAAATCCCATCTGGAGAAGTTCGGATCGACTGTAACCCGTGATCTCCTCCATTTTTGCGTTCACGACAAGAAACCTATGGGTCTTTGGGTCAGCCTGACTAAAGCCGACGTTCGCAATATCGAAGAACGCGTGAAACTGTTCTTCGTCTCTCTTTCGATCGAGTTGAATACTTTTAAGAGTCGAAATCTCAGCTAGTAGTGCCGAACCGACATCCACCGAGACACTCATCGAAATCGAAACGAACAAAGCCCCTGCGGCGAAGATCACTGCCGTCAACGTGCTCAAGAGCTCAAACCTTCCGGTGACGACCAGAAACAACGCAAGGCCGTAACCGAGAACGAAGAATCTCATTAATAAAAGAAGATGGCCCCATCGTCCCTTGAACTCTGAGGCACTGAGCTTCGTCTGCAGACGTCTGCCACGAACGATGGCGAGGCTCATGACGGCCATTCCAGACAGGACTAGAATCGAATTTATCAGAATGAAAGCGAGTGAACCTGCCATCGTCGGTCACGCTGCATCGCGAGAGGTGTCGCTCAACGCACACCATCGTTTGACTGACGCAAGAAGAACATCCAAATCTACCGGCTTTTTTATGATGCCCTTCGCTTTAACTGTCTTCGCTTCATCGGCATAGGCAGTCACAAGCACAACCGGAATCGTGGCTAAGACCATGTCCTTTTCCAATGCAGCCGCAAATTCCCAGCCACTCATGACGGGCATCATCAGATCGAGCAGGATCAGACACGGAGCAGGTATTTTCGGAAGAAGCTCAAGACCTTCTTTGCCATTTGAAGCCACAAAGACCTGATAGTCCTCGAGTTCTAGCGAAAACCGCAACGCGTCCCGAATCCCGTCATCGTCTTCGACGATCAGGACGCTTCGACAGGACCCTGGCTTGAAACGGTCGCTTTCCGCTGTTTGCATGACGCCTCCGCTAAATCGCGTAGGCAAAGCTGCAATACTGGTGCTATTTTTCGAACCTATGGCGCTGATTCGACGAGCGAAAACCGAGGATTCACGCGGGATACATGACGCCCACATGAGGTCCATTCGCGAAGTCTGCTTCACAGTGCACACGCCAGAAGAGATCTCGGGTTGGGGAAACCGCCCGTATGATCAAGGGCGCCGCAACAACGCGATCCTCAATCAATTTGTTTGGGTCGTTGAAGAAGAAGGCCAGATCGAAGGCTACGCGGAATTCCATATCCGCGCCCATGATGGCCTCACCCGAGGTCACATCATGGGCCTCTACATCACCCCGAAGGTCTTGAACAAAGGCATCGGTACTGAACTCATGCGCTTGATTTTCGAAGAAGCGAAATCCAGAAACATCGGAATCATCACTCTCGAATCA
>OUNO010000551.1_pt1 | contig 10214 bp, 9 predicted proteins | sample 1779811 | NCBI WGS metagenome assembly OUNO01 (sample SAMEA3914804, study PRJEB12502) | metagenome | biome: forest; material: soil | place: Canada | collected 2010-06-25 | depth 0.3 m
GCGGCACCGGCGGCGCGGTCGCCGGCGGAGGCACGGGGAACGCGGGCTCGGGTGGCTTGCTGCCCGCCGTTCCGGATGCGCGCGGCATCTACGGTCATCCCGACCCCGCCACGACCTACCCGTCTTACGCGGGCAGCGGCTTCGGTGAAAAGCCGTACCTGGTCGAAGAGTTCAACGCACCGATCGATCTGAATCGCGATCCGTTCTGGACCTGGGGTGACGGCGCGCTGTTCGACGGCCAGACGCACATGGTCGAGCAGAACATCGCTTTCGAGAATGGGCACATGGTGCTCAGCATCACCAAGGATCCCGTGCCCGGTGGCTACTCGTTCTCGGCGGCCGACAACGTTGCCGACAAACCCGTCAGCGCGGCTGAGTTCCGTAGCATCTACAACGAGTTCCGCTATGGCCGCTACGAAGTGCGCATGAAGTCGCCCGCGGGCGGCAGCAACAACTTCTTGCACACGATGTTCGCCTACCGCGCGCCGGCTTACCTGCTTTGGCGCGAGATCGACATCGAGCTCACCGCTTCGCCCAGCAACAACTTCATCTCGAACATCATCGTTGCTCCTCCGGGCACGCGCGTCTGGAACGGCGGTATCGAAGATTCGACGCGCACCTATCCCTACGGTGGTAACGGCGGCGGCTCGCTACCCGCCAATTTCAGCACCCAAACGGACTTTCACACGTACGCGTTCGAGTGGTTGCCCGGCTCGGTCAAGTGGTACATCGACGGCCAGCTGGTGCGGATCAAGCTCGACGGGCAGGGTAAGAACAACCTGCTCGTCCCCAAAGAATCCACCAAGATCATCATGAACATGTGGGTCTTCGGCAACCAGAACCTGGGTGGCGGCGATCCGGCGAACAACGTTTACCCCATCAAGGGTGAGTACGATTGGTTCCGCTACTACCGCGCCGATATCGAAACTACCTACCCGTGCCCGCAGACCAACCGCAGCTGCCTGACGCCGGATGATTTGAAGTACTCGAAGAACAATCCAAAGGATCCGCTACCCGATATCCGCCCGGACAAGTGCACGGGCGTGACGGGCATGCTCGATACGGCGTGCGGCCCCTGAGCGCACACTGATTTGTGGCGTGTCGTACACGAACGAGTGACGGCGGGTTGTCCGCTCGTCACTCGTCTCGTACCTTTGAGAGCAGTATCAAAATGAAGTCTTCGGCGCTGCGTTGGTCGCTGGTGTTCGCTGTGAGTGGGTCGCTCGCGTTGGCCGGCTGTTCAAGCGCGGAAGACGACGATCCCTACCACCCCCCGGCCAATCTTGCGGGCGCGAGCGGCGCTTCCGTGGCCGGCGCTGCTGGCTCGATGGCAGGAGCTCCGAGTGGCGGCTCGGGCACTGCTGGCGCACCGAGCGCGGGTAGTTCTGGCAGCGCAGGCGCCGCGGGAAGCAGCGCAGGAGCCGCGGGCAGCGCAGGCAGCGGTGGTGGTAGCGCGGGCACTGGCGGCGCGCCGCCATTCGGCGTCATCAAGTGCAGCCCCACGGGTGACGGCGACGGCAAACACGATCTCACCACCACGGCTTCGCCGCCCGAGTGGACGCTGCAGAACGGCGCCACCGCCGGCACCGTAACGCCCAAGGGCGACTTCGTGAGCCCGAACTACACGCCCGGGCACTTCTCGTATTGGATCTACACCTCGTCCAACTACGTGAAGGGCAGCCCTGCAATCTTTCTGCTCTTCGGCGACGGCAATCAGTTCATGACCGATTTCCACGTCGCTACGGTGCTCGACAACCTGACGGCGACTCATGTCTTGCCGGCGACGGTCGCGTTGTTCGTCGATCCGCCGACCGACGGCACGAACGGAATCAACGAACAGGTGCGGCAGCAGGCTTACGATCCGCCGACCGACAAATACACGACCTTCTTGTTCAACGAGCTGCTGCCTGGGATCATCTACGACAAGTACAGCGTGTCGCGTGATCCGGAAGCGTGGGCCGAGGTCGGCTACAGCGCGAGCGGCGGGCAAGGCTGGAAGGTGCTCTGGAACCGGCCGGACGCGATTCACAAGTTCGTCGGCATCAGCAGCAGCTTCGGCGCTGCGATCACCTACAACGTGGACTGGGTGAGCGTGGTCAACATGGCGCCCGCGCATCCGATTCGCGCGAGCCTCTTGGCGTCGACCAAAGATCTCTCGGACAACCGCGGTGATTGGTTGACCATCAACACGAACATGGCCAACGCGCTCAACGCGAAGGGCAACAAGTGGCGCTTCGAGGTGGCACAGGCCGCTTGCAACACCGCACAATGCGGCCACTACCCGCCCGTCGACGGCGAGCGCGATCTGCCGAACGCCCTGCGCTGGACGTTCCAGGGTTGCACGTTCTGAGCGACCAGCCTCAAGGCACGCGGTAAGCGACTCGCGCGCCTTGACGATCCCAGACTACGGAGCCCGAGGCCAGCGGCGCGCTGGCTTTGGCGGCATCGAGCGCCTTGGTGATCGTCGCGCCCTGGCTCAGCACGATCTGACCCAGCTCCGGGTCGGCAAGGGTTTGCCCCTTGCGCGGGTCTTTCGGGTCGTAGACGACGTAGCGCACGCCCGAATTGTACCGAGATTCGTAGCGCACTCAACGGCTACGCTCGTGCGTGGTAGATGCGATGAGGATGGCATCGAGTGCATTGGACGTAATCGTGATCGGCGGAGGGCCCGCAGGCGCAGCGGTAGCGACGCGCCTCGCGCAACGGGGGCGCCGTGTCCTATTGCTCGAAAAGGAGCACTTCCCGCGTTTCCACATCGGTGAGTCGATGCTGCCTTGCTCGATGCCGCTGATCGAGCAGCTCGGTGCCCTGCCGCGCCTGAAGGCCGCCAACTTCCTGCCCAAGTTCGCGGCAGAATTCGTGACGGCCGATGGCTCGCTCAAGCAACGCTATGCGTTTCGTGATGGCATCGTGCCCGGAGCCGACTCGGCGTTCGAGGTCGATCGCAGTGAGTTCGATGCACTGTTACTCGACAATGCCGCCGAGCGCGGCGTCGACGTGCGGCAGGGCCAGCAAGTGGTTCGCTTCGACCTCAATCTCGCGACCGGCGTGCGTGTAGTGGCGCGGGCCAGTGACGGCAGCGAGACTACGTTCGAAGCAGAGATGCTGATCGACGCGACCGGGCAGAGCTCGCTGCTCGCGGGGCGCCTCGGCTTGCGCGAGATGGACAAGGATCTGAAAAACTTCGCTGTGTTCTCGCACTACGAGGGCGCGAGCCGTTACAGCGGCGAGGAAGAGGGCGACATCAGCGTGGTGCTGGTGCCGGGCGGCTGGTGGTGGGTGATCCCGCTCCGGAATGATCGCACGAGCGTGGGGCTCGTTGGTCCTTCGCACCGCCTGCGCGGCCAAAAGCCGGACGACGCCTACTTCGACGCGCAGATCGCGGAGACTCCGTTCCTGCGCGAGCGCCTGATGAACGCCCAGCGTGTGGCCCCGGTGCGCAGCGTCTCGGACTACTCGTACGTCAGCCGCGAGCTGGCGGGCGATCGCTTCGTGCTCGTGGGCGACGCCGCGGCGTTCATCGATCCGGTGTTCTCCACCGGGGTCTATCTGGGCCTGGTGGGGGCGTTTCGCGCGGCCGAAGCCGTCGACCGTGCGCTGACTCGCGGGCGCTTCGATCGCTCCCAATTCCTGGCCTACGAGCGCGCGGTGCACAAGGGGGTGGCGACCTATCGCCGCTTCGTCAAAGGCTTCTACACGCCGGAATTCGTGGACGTCCTGATGGCGCCCAGCGATTGGCTCTCGCTGCGAGCGGCGATCACCTCGCTGCTGGCGGGCTTCGGCGTCGATCGCTTCGAGGTCAATTGGCGAGTGTTGGTGTTCCGCGCCATTGCGCGCGCCAACAAAAAGCTCGGTCTGGTGCCGCGCGTGCTCGAACGTGAGGCCGCGCCCTCAACGGCCGAGTAGCCCGAGCTCCACGCAGGCGCGGCGTGCTTCGGCGACGCCGCGCACCCGACGCGCGCGAAAGCCGAGCGCTTCGGCCGCAGCGATGTTCAGGCTGCGATCGTCGAAGAAATAGCGCGCGCTCGCATTTTCACAGGCTTGCAGCACGGCCTCGAACGCCCGCGCGTCCGGCTTGTGAAAGCCCGAGACGTGCGACGGATGGTGCGCCGAGAACGGATCCTGGGCTCCCAAATCCGTGACTACTTTGGGCCACTGAATGCCGTTGCTGTTGCTCAAGCTGAATAACCGGTGTCGCTCGGCCAGCTCGGCCAACAGGTCGAGCGCGCCAGGGTAAAACCCGGCAGCGGCGTCACGAAACGAACGCAGAAACTCCGTCGGCGTGAGCTTTAGGTCGTAGCTCTCCACGATTCGGCTGGCAAATTCTGCCTCGCTGCAGCTGCCGGTCTCGAAGTCGAGCACCAGCGGTACCCAACGCGACTGCACCTCCTCGCTACGCCAGCGCCGAGCACGACGACTGTTTTCGGCGATCAGCCGATCGCCCTGGAAATCGTAGAGCACCCCGCCCATGTCGAAGACGAGAACGGCATCCGCCATGCAGCCGCAGCGTAGCAGAGTTGCCGTTTGACAGCTCGCTCGGCCGGGGTCTCACTAGCGGCGTGACCGACGACGCTACCGACCACCGCAGGCCGCCTCTCGAGACGCCGCTGCTCGCGCCCGACGAGCCGCCTGCGTTCGAAATCATCGCCGACGTCGAGCGCTCGCCGTTCTTATTCACCTGCGATCACGCTGGGAAGCGCTTGCCGCGCGCGCTCGGCTCGCTCGGCCTGCCGGACAGCGAATTGAATCGCCACATCGCTTGGGATTTGGGCGCGGCGAACGTGACTCGCCGTTTGGCGCACGCGCTCGGGGCGTTCGCCATCCTGCAGACCTATTCGCGGCTGGTCATCGACTGTAACCGGCGCACCGATGTCCCAAGCTCCATCCCCGTGATCAGCGAGAGCACCGTCATCCCCGGCAATCAGGGCTTGTCGCCGGAGGCCGCCGCCGAGCGCGCGCGCGCGATTCACCAGCCCTATCACGAGCAGATCGTGCGTGAGCTCGAGCGTCGTGTGAGCGTCGGGCAACCGAGCATGTACATCGCCGTGCACAGCTTCACGCCTCTATTCATGGGCGTGGCTCGGCCCTGGCACACGGGCATGCTGTACAATCGCGACGTGCGGCTCGGGCGCGCCTTGCTCGAGCTGCTTCGGGTCGATCCTGCGTTGGTCGTGGGAGACAACGAGCCGTACGCGGTGAGCGACCTGAGCGACTACGGCATCGTCGTGTACGGCGAGCGCCGCGGCATCCCGCACGTCGAGATCGAGATCCGTCAGGACCTGCTGGCCAGCGACGCAGGTTGCGCCGAGTGGGCCGAGCGTTTCGCGCGGCTATTGCCCGAGGCCTGCCAGAAATTCGCGATCGTCTAGCTCGCTAGCTCGCTGGCCTACGGCAATCGGGGCGGCGGCACGAGCTTGCCCGAGCAGGCGAGCGAGCCCAAGAAGCTGACGATCGAGCCGATCTCATCGTCGCTCAGCTGCTTGTCTTGCACGACGGGAGAGTGATTCTTGTTGTCGTGCCCACCGCTGGCCATGAAGCGCACTGCGGCCTCCAAGGTGGCGCGTGAGCCATCGTGAAAAAAGAATTTGCGGTTCGATACGTTGCGCAAGCTCGGGGGCTTGAACGCGGCCCAGTCGCTCTCGTTCTTGGTCACCGCCATGCGCCCGATGTCGACGTCTTTCTCTGCCTTGTTCTCGGTGCCAATACCGATGTTGAAGAAGGCGCCCGAGGGCGGCAGGTAGGTGTTCGAGAAGAAGGGCGGGGTGTGGCAGGTGTCACACTTGGCGCGTTCGCTGAAGATCATCAGGCCACGCTTCTGCTCGTCGTTCAGGGCGCTCTTATCGCCCTTGCCGTATTTGTCGAAGGCACTGTCGTTGCACACCAGTGTGCGCTCGTAGGAGGCGATTGCCTGCACCAAGGTGTCGGCGGTGATCGGCTCGCCTGGGAAGGCGGCTGCAAAGAGCTGCTTGTAGCCGGGGATTTTCGCGAGCTCGGCGGCCTTGTTCGGTGCTTTGCCTTCGCCGAGGCCCATCAATGAGCCTTCCAGCGCGTCGAGGGCTTGCGTCTCGAGCGAGTGCAAACGCCCGTCCCAGTGCAAGCGCGGCAGGAAACCGACGTTCCACAACGGCGGGCTACGGCGCGTGAGCGGCTTGTCGTGCGGGCCGATCGCGAGTGGCTCGTGGCCCGCCGTTCCGTCCTCGTTTTGGTGACACGAGTAGCAGGAGCGGGCGCCGTCTGCGCTCAAGCGCTTGTCGAAGAAGAGCGTGTGGCCGAGCTCGATTTTTGGCGTGCTCTGCGGGTTGTCCTCGGGGGCTTTGACTTGCCCCATGTCCCACTGCAAGAGCAGCTCGTCTGCCTGTGCGGCCGTGTACACGTGCGGGGTCGCAGGCTGAGTGACGGCCGGTGGCGGAGCAGGCGCAGCTGCGGACGCCGCCGATGGCCCAGCAGCTGCGCTTGGAGCCGGATCGGGCTTGTGGCACGCGCTCAGGGCCAACGCAAAGTCGAGCAACACGAGCGCCCACGACGTTCTCCGCATGCTTCGGCGATAGCCCCACTTTCGCGAGGAGACAATGGCCCCGCCGCTGAGATCCGCGCTATCTTCCGCCGCGCATGTCGAACGCCGTGCGGCCGTTACGTTGGGAAGTCGGGCGCATGGCGAGCCCCGAAGAGTCACCGAGCGAGCTCGTGCCGGCAGAGGTGCCCGGAGCCGTGCAGCTCGATTGGGCGCGCGCGCATGACTGGCCCGACTATTGGGTGGCCGATCATTTTCGAGCCTATCAGGGGCTAGAGGATTCGCACTGGCTGTACCGCACGCGGCTCGAGCAGTCGGACCTGGCTGGCGTGGGCGCGGACGAGCGGCTGTGCTTCGTGTGCGGAGGCGTCGACTACCGTTATTTGGTGCGCCTCGACGGTCGAGTTTTGTTCGAGCAAGAGGGCATGTTCACGCCCTTCGAGCTGGATTTGAGCGAGCGCGCGCAGGTCGGCTCCGTGCTCGAGATCCTGGTTTTTCCGGCGCCGAAGCTGAGCGGTGAGCCCGAAGGGCGCGCGCAGGCCCGAAACTCGTGTAAGCCTGCCGTAAGCTACGGTTGGGATTGGCACCCGCGCTTGATCCCGCTCGGGATCTGGCAAGAGACCGGGCTCGTCGTGCGATCGCGCTTGCATGTGCGCGATGTCGACGTGCACTACCAGTTGAGCACCGATTTCTCGAGCGTCCATTTGGACGTGCGCATGGAGACGAACGCGCCCCCGCAGGAGCCGCTCACACTGCGCCTGTTCGATCCGGAAGGGCGACTCGTTCACGAGGGCCAGAGCTCGAGCCTCACGCTGGAGCGTCCGCGCTTGTGGTGGCCGGCAGGCGAGGGGGAGCCTGCGCTGTATCGGCTCGAGCTGGCATTCGGCGGCGCGCTCCAACACACCCAGCGCATCGGATTTCGACGCGTGCGCTTGCTGATGCACCCAGGCGCCTGGCGCGAGCCCGCGGGCTTTCCCAAGAGCCGCAGCGAACCGCCCATCACCCTCGAGATCAACGGGCGCGTGATCTTCGCGCGCGGCTCGAATTGGGTGTGCCCGGAGATCTTTCCCGGCAAAATATCGGCCGAAACGTACCGCCCGCTGCTCGAGCTGGCGCGCGCGGCACATTTCAATCTGCTGCGTACCTGGGGTGGCGCGATCATCAACAAGGAGTCGTTTTACGAGCAGTGTGACGAGCTCGGGCTCCTGGTTTGGACCGAGTTCCCCCTGGCCTGCAACCTGTACGACGGCGAAGGCGAATACCTGACTGTGTTGGATCGCGAATCCCGCTCGATCATTCGGCGGGTGCGCCAGCATCCGTCGCTCGCGCTCTGGTGCGGTGGTAACGAGCTGTTCAATGCCTGGTCGGGTATGACCGACCAGAGCCTGGCGCTGCGCCTTTTGAACAAGAATTGCTACGAGCTCGATCGCGACACGCCGTTCATCGCCACCGCGCCACTCGGCGGCATGGGCCACGGCGACTATCGCTTTCGCGACGAGCAGGGGCGTGAGCTGTTTCAGATCTTCAGCGAAGCACGCAACACGGCTTACTCGGAGTTCGGTTGTCCTGGGCCGTCGTCGGTCCAATATTTGAAGCGCTTCATCCCCGAGGCCGAGCTGTTTCCGCCGCGCTCGGGCACGGCTTGGGAAACGCACCACGGGCTCGGCGCCTGGGAAATGGATCCCGGAACTTGGCTCTGTGAGCGGACTATCGAGCACTATTTCGGGCCTTCGCACACGCTCGAGCAGCTGGTCGAGCGCGGCCAGCTGCTGCAATCCGTCGGCTACCAATTCATCTTCGAAGAAGCGCGCCGTCAAAAGCCAGTCTGTTCGATGGCGCTCAACTGGTGCTTCAACGAGCCCTGGCCCTCCGCCGCGAACAACAACTTGTTGAGCTGGCCGCACGCGCCCAAGCCCGCCTACTACGCGGTGCAAGCGGCGTGTCGGCCCGTGCTGGCCAGCGCGCGGGCGCCGAAGCTCGCTTGGCAAGCCGGTGAGCTGTTCGAAGCCGAGATCTGGCTGCTCAACGACGCTCCGGCTGCCTTCGCCGGCGCCACGCTGGAGATCGCGCTCGAGGTCGATGGTTTGCGAGTGCTGCTCGGCACGGCCGAGGTCGGCGAGCTCGTTGCCAATTGCAACTGGCGCGGGCCCACCGTGCGCGGGCGCATACCCGATGGATCCGCCCCTACCTTCGACCTGAAAGTGCAGGTCTTGGGTCGACCCGAGCTCGACTCGAGCTACCGCTTCGTGCGCCGCTCGATGGCTCCTGGAGTCCTTACTCAGCCCGTTCAGCGCGCGCTGAACGTCTGAGAGCGGCATTGTCGTCGCTGGCGCAACGCTGCGTTGCGCTGCGGCGCGTTGTAACCCCCGGTACCTGCCTTATCTTACTGGCTTCAAGGAGTCGTTCCGATGAGCCAAGTTCGAGATGTCAGCCGTGTGATCACCGCGCACCGCCAAGAGGAAGGGGCGGGTTTCATCGTGCGTCGGCCGTTGCCCTCCGTGGCACTGAACGTGGCCGATCCGTTCCTGTTGATCGACGAGATGGGTCCGGTGGACTACGCCCCCGGCGAGGCCGTGGGCGCGCCGGATCATCCGCACCGTGGCTTCGAGACCGTGACCTACGTGCTGAGCGGCGAGTTCGAGCACGAAGATTCGGCGGGTCACCGCGGTGTACTGCGTTCGGGTGACGTGCAGTGGATGACGGCGGGAGCCGGCGTGGTGCACTCCGAGATGCCTGCACGCAGCGTGCGTGACGCAGGCGGACGCGTGCACGGCTTCCAGATCTGGGTGAATTTGCCGGCGCGCTTGAAGATGACCCAACCGCGCTATCAAGAGGTGTCGGCCGCCAAGATCCCCGGCGCTACGAGTGACGACGGCTTGGCTGCGGTCAAGGTGATCGCGGGCGAAGCGCTGGGCGCGCGCGCGGTGATCGATACGCTGACGCCCATCGTCTACCAAGATTGGACGCTCAAGCCGGGCGCCGACGTGACCGTGCCTTTGGCCGCCGAGCAACAAGCGTTGGTGTACGTGTTCGAAGGCGCAGCGCGCCTGGGTGACGAGGGCAAGACCGTCGTCGAAGGGCAGCTGGGCGTACTCGGCGCCGGTGACAGCGTTCGTCTGCGCGCGACCGAAGGTGCACTCACCGATACGCGCTTCTTGCTCTTGGCCGGCGTGCCCTTGAACGAGCCGGTGGCCCGCTATGGCCCGTTCGTGATGAACACGCCGCAGGAGATCCAGCAAGCGTTCCGCGACTACCAGAGCGGCAAGATGGGCGAAATCACGCGCACCGCGCGCGTGCAGAGCACCGTTTGAACGTAGCTCACCGCGCGGGCCCTGGCGGCTCGCGCGGTGTTCTCAGCCTACGCTCAGAGGTGGGCGATGATCGCTTCTCCCATGCCGCTGGTCGACAGCGGCTTGTCCGAGGCGAGATCTTTGGTGCGCGCGCCGGCGGCCAGGGCCAACTCGACGGCGCGTTCCACGGACGCAGCTTCCTTCTCGAGGCCGAGGCTGTGGCGGAGCAACAGGGCCGCGCTCAGGATCGTCCCGACCGGGTTGGCGATGCCTTTGCCCGCGATGTCCGGCGCCGAGCCGTGGATCGGTTCGTACAGGCCGAGCTTGCCTTCACCCAGCGAAGCGCTGGGCAGCATGCCGAGCGAGCCGGTGAGCACCGCGGCTTCGTCGGACAAGATGTCGCCGAACATGTT
>OUNO011303506.1_pt1 | contig 10211 bp, 6 predicted proteins | sample 1779811 | NCBI WGS metagenome assembly OUNO01 (sample SAMEA3914804, study PRJEB12502) | metagenome | biome: forest; material: soil | place: Canada | collected 2010-06-25 | depth 0.3 m
GACGGGAACCTCGAGCTCGTCCTCTTCATCGTCCTCGTCCTCGTCCTCCGCGGCCACAACGACGCCGACCTCGACGCCGTGAGCGTCACGACCCGACACGAGCCTCACCGCGCGCGCGCTGTTTCGGGTCGCGCGGGCTCCTCGAAAACGGGGGCGGCAAAGACACGGACAACAGGGACACGGACAACAGGACGGCCCACACGGCAGGCCCGCCCGGCCGCTCCGGCTCCACGCCGGCGCCCGCACCGCCCCCCGGCGAAGGTGGCCCGACTCCCCCTCTCGCGCCAGGGCCGAGGTTGGGAGAACGGCACCTTCAAGCGCCGGGTGCGGCTCGTCCGCCTGGTTCTGGTCGCGGCGATGCTGCTCCTGGTGGCGCGGCTGGTCGACGTGCAGGTCCTGCACGCCGGCGCTTACCAGACGGCCGCTCGCGGGGAATCCTCCATCGCCGTGCCGCTGCCCTCGCTGCGCGGCGGGATCTACGACCGCGACGGTTCACCGCTGGCCCTCTCCGTCCCCACCGACGACGTCGTTGCCGACGATTACCAGATCGCGCACCCCGTGCAGACGGCCCTCGCCCTCTCGCCGATCATCCACGTGCCGGTCACCACGCTGGCCGCCCAGCTGCACCGGCCCACGGGCTACGTGGTCCTGGCCCGCCAGCTGCCCCAGGCCACCGGTCAGAAGATCTCGGCGGACGCCTTCCCCGGCATCTCCCTGATCGCCGACTCCAAGCGTGAAGTGCCCAACGGAGAGCTGGCCGCGCCCGTCGTGGGGTTCACCAATGCCGCCGGTCACGGCGCCGGGGGGCTCGAGTTCGGCGACAACCACCAGCTGGCGGGCGTCGACGGCAAGGAGACGATCATGGAGTCGCCGGCGGGAGTGGCACTGCCCCAGACCCCGGTCACGAACCAGGTTTCCTCGACCCCGGGAACGGGCCTCGAACTGACCCTCGACTCCCAGCTCCAGTACGAATCGGAGCAGGCGCTGGCCAAGGCGATCGAGACCTCGGACGCCATCAGCGGCACCGCCGTCGTCATGGACGTCAAGACGGGCCAGATCCTCTCCATGGCCAATCTCGTCGCCAACCACCCCGCCGCCATCGGCTCGACGAGCACCACCACCCCGGCCGATCCTGGTGGGGTGGTGCCGATCGGGCCACATGACGCCATCGACGAAGCGCAGAACAACCTGGCCGTCACACAGCTGTATGAGCCGGGCTCGGTGTTCAAGCTGGTCACCTTCTCGGCTGCCCTGCAGAACGGGGTGATCAATCCCAACTCGGAGTTCACCGTCCCCGACCAGATCAGCTTGGACGGCTCGACCTTCCACGACGCCGAGCCCCACCCCACCGAGCGGTTGAGCGCCACCCAGATTTTGGCGCAGTCCTCCAACATCGGGACATCGGAGATCGCGCAGGGCGTCGGCGAGCAGGGACTGCTCAGCCAGGTGAAGGCGCTGGGCTTCGGCCAGTCGACCGGACTCGACTTCCCGGGCGAGTCGCCCGGACTGCTGGCCACGGCCGCCCAATGGGAGCCGACCGACTACGTGTCCCTCCCCATCGGCCAGGTCGACGCCGTCAGCGCGTTGCAGGTGCTCGATGCGTACAACGCCGTGGCCAACGGGGGCGAGTACGTGGCGCCCAAGTTGGTGCAGGCCACGGTCAGCCCCTCGGGTGCCCTGACCAAGACCGCGGCCTCGGCGACCCACCAGGTCTTTTCACCCTCTGTCGACGCCGAGCTGTCCACCATGCTGCAGCAGGTCGTGAACCAGGGCACCGGGACGAGCGCCGCGGTGCCGGGCTACACCGTGGCCGGCAAGACCGGGACCGCCCAGATCCCGACCGCCGGTCACGACTCCTACGTGCCCGGCGCCTACATGGCGTCCTTCGTGGGCTATGCGCCGGCCGTCAATCCCACCCTCTCCATGATCGTCGTGCTCGACCGGCCCACCCCGATTTTCGGTGGCACGGTGGCGGCACCGGTGTTCTCGCAGATCATGAGCTACGCGCTGCACCGCTACGACATCCCCACCACCCCGGGTGCGCAGACGCCCGCCGCCACGCCGGGCATCACGCCGACGCCGACGCCGAACCAGGCCCAGGACATCACGTGACCCTGGCCTACACGCCCATTGCGGCCGTCTCGCAGGGGTGTCCGAGGCATGCAACGCTGTCGGTTCGACCATGCCACCTGTGCCCATGAACCTCCTCTTCGACGACATAGAGGTGATCGAGTCCGTCGGTGACCCCTCCTCGGTCGAGGTGGGCGGCATCTCGCACGACAGTCGCCGGGTCGTGCCCGGCGATCTCTTCTGCTGCGTGCCTGGCCGCGTGAGCGACGGCCACGTCCATGCGGCCGAGGCAGTGGACCGCGGCGCCATCGGGCTCCTGTGCGAGCACTTCATCCCTGAGCTCATCGACCACGACGTCGTGCAGACGCGGATCGCCGAGGGCACCATGCGTCCCGTCATGGCCCGGCTGGCGGCCGCCTTCTACGGCTACCCCGCCCGCGACCTCTTGATGGTGGGCGTGACGGGGACGAACGGCAAGACGACCGTGACACAGCTGCTGGGCGACCTTCTGAGCGCGGCGGGCCGTCCCACCAACGTCATGGGGACGCTGTCGGGCACGCGGACGACGCCCGAGGCGACGGAGGTGCAGCGCGTCCTGGCGGGGGTGCGCGACCGCCAGAAGTCCGACGGCCAACGCCACGCGGTGGCGATGGAGGTGTCGAGCCATGCGCTGGTCCAGTCCCGGGTCGAAGGCATCCATTTCGACGTGGCCGTCTTCACCAATCTGAGCCACGACCATCTCGACTACCACGGGACGATGGAAGACTATTTTGAGGCGAAGGCGATGCTCTTCACGCCGAGCCATGCCTTGCGCGGCGTCGTCCACGCCGACGATCCGTGGGGACGCCGGCTCCTCGAACGTGCCCGCATCCCGACGGTCGCCGTCCATCACAGCGACGCCACCGACCTGGTGCTGCGACCCGGGCGCTCTGAATTCACGTGGCGCGGGCAGCGCATCACGACGCCGCTGACCGGCGCCATCAACGTCGACAACGCCCTGTTGGCGGCCGAGGCCGCGCTCGCGCTGGCGGAGCCGGAGCTCGGGCCCGAGGAGATCGCGCGAGCCATGGCCCGGCTGTCACCCGTACCGGGCCGGCTGCAGGTCATTGCCGCGCCGGGGTCACAGCCTCCCTCGGATGGGGAGAGCGACGGCCCTTCCTTCACCGTGCTGGTCGACTACGCGCACACACCGGCCGGCCTCGAGATCGTGCTTGGCGAGGCCCGTACGCTGGCGCCAGGCGGCCGGGTCCTCAGCGTCTTCGGATGTGGCGGGAACCGCGACCGGGCCAAGCGCCCGCTGATGGGTGCGACGGCGGTGCGCCTGAGCGACCTGGCGTTCGTGACATCGGACAACCCCCGCGACGAGGACCCGCTCGCCATCATCGAGGAGGTGCTGGCTGGCGTCCCCGCCGGTCGCGCCAATCCCCGGCTCGTGGTCGAGCCGGACCGCGGGGTGGCAATACGCCGGGCCCTCGACGCCGCCGACCCCGGCGACGTGGTCGTCATCGCCGGGAAGGGCCATGAGACATATCAGGAGATCGCCGGACGGCGCCTCCCCTTCGACGACGCGGTGGAGGCCCGCCGGACCCTCTCCGCGCGGTTCGGGTCCGACCCGGGGACCTGGGCCATGCCGCTGGGAGCGACAACACGCGCCGGCGCCGGCGCCCCGGCGCGGTCCGCGACCGCTCCTCGCGCCACGCGTCCGGAGGCCTGACGGCACGTGCTCGGTCTGCTCGTCTCGGGGTCCATCTCGCTGTGGGTGGCCATCCTCTTCACCCCGTTTCTGATCCGGTACTTCCGTCAGAGGCAGCTCGGCCAGTACATCAGGGAGGACGGACCCGCCACCCATGTCGCCAAGGCCGGCACGCCCACCATGGGCGGCATCGCCATCGTCGGCGCGGTGGTGCTCGGTTACGCCATCGGGCACATCGGCACCGAGATCCGGTTCTCGCGCACGGGCTACCTCACCGTCGGCGCCGTGGTGGCCTTCGGGTTGATCGGCTACCTCGACGACTACATCAAGGTCACCCACCGGCGCAGTCTCGGGCTGAACAAGCGGGGGAAGTTGGCGGCGCAGGTGTTGTGCGCGCTCGCGTTCGCCGAGCTATCGGTCAACTGGGCCCACACCTCGACGGCACTCTCGTTCACTCGGGCCGATGTCATCGGGATCAACCTCGGGCAGGCCGGCTGGGTGATCTTCGCCGTGCTCGTCATGGTGGGCGCGTCCAACGCAGTCAACATCACCGACGGCGTCGACGGCCTGGCTGCCGGCTCCGGGACCTTCTGCTTCGCCGTCCTGGCCATCATGGGGTACTGGATCTTCCGGCACTTCTCGATCTACCACGTGCTCCCCGCGTCGGCCATCGACCTCGCGCTGGTGGCGGTCTCGCTGGCCGGGGCCTGCATCGGGTTCCTCTGGTGGAACGCGGCGCCCGCCAAGATCATCATGGGCGACACGGGGTCGCTGGCCATCGGCGCCGGGCTGGCCGCGCTCTGCCTCCTCTTGAACCTCGACCTGTTGCTCCTCGTGATCGGCGGGCTCTTCGTCATGGAGACCGTGTCGGTGATCCTCCAGGTGATCAGCTTCCGCGCGTTCGGCCGCCGCATCTTCCGGATGGCCCCCATCCACCACCACTTCGAGCTCGGAGGCTGGCCCGAGACCACGGTGATCGTCCGCTTCTGGATCCTCGGCGGGCTGTTCTGCGCGCTCGGACTCGGCATCTTCTACGGCGACTTCCTCACCGTGGCGAAGTTCACATGACCCCTCCGCGCGCCAGCGGACGCGTCGAGCGATCCCGGCACCCCGCGGTCCGCCACTTGTGCCGCGCGGTGGGGGAGACTTTGTGCATGCATCGGGGGTCGGACCGGTCAGAGCGGCGCGTCCGGGCCCGGGGGGAGTGGGCGGCATGACGACGGCGCGCAGCATCGGCACTACCGACGGGCACGGGCACGCGACGCCCCGGCCGCGACGGGCGTCGGCCTCCGCGACCGCACCGCGCTCGGCGGCGCACGGCCCGGCGGCCCGGGCCACCGCCACCGCGGGCATCGGCATCCGCATCGGCAGCCGCCGGGTGTCGGTCTCGACGCTGCTGCTGTTGGACGTCGTGCTGCTCTGCCTCATCGGGCTGGTGATGGTCGGCACCGCGTCGTCGGTCGTCTCCATCGCCACCTACGGCTCGCCGTGGGCCATCCTCATCCGGGAGGCCATGTGGATGGCCATCGGCGCCATCGTGCTGTTCCTGGCCGTCCGCTTCGACTACCGCAAGCTGCGGCGGTTCAGTCCCCTCATCCTGCTGGTGACGTTCGGGCTCCTCTTCGTGGTGCTGGTCCCCGGCCTTGGCGTGCACGCCATGGGGTCGAGCCGCTGGGTGGGCTTCGGCCAGTTCCGGCTGCAGCCGTCCGAAATGATGAAGCTGGCCCTCACCCTGTTCACCGCCGACTTCATCACCCGCCGTCTCGATGAGGACGCCTCCGACCGCCGCATCATCGGCCCGCTGCTCATCGTGACCGGCTTGGCCTGCGTCTTGATCCTGGCCCAGCCCGACATGGGCACGGCCATGGTCCTCGGCTTCATCGCGCTGGCCCTGCTGTTCGTGTCGGGCGTGCGCCTCGGTCCCGTCATGAAGGTGATGGCCGCCCTGGCCGGCCTGGCCCTGATCGTGGCGGTGGCCTCGCCCTACCGCCGGGCCCGGCTGCTGTCGTTCATGGACCCCTCGGCCCACAGCTCGGGCTCGGGCTACCAGGTCATGCAGTCGCTGATCGGCCTCGGCTCGGGGCACCTCGTCGGTTCCGGCCTCGGCGGCGGGCAGGCGCAGTGGGGCTTCCTCCCGAACGCCCACACCGACTTCATCTTCTCCGTGATCGGCGAGCAGCTCGGCATCGTCGGCGCCGTCCTGGTGCTGTGCATGCTCGGCGGGTTCGTCTGGCTCGGCATCCGCACCGCCGTACAGTCCACCGACCGCTTCGGTGCGCTGCTTTCCCTGGGGCTGGTCGCCTGGGTGGGGGCGGAGACCCTCATCAACGTCGGCGCCGTGGTGGGCGTGCTGCCCGTCACCGGGATCCCGCTGCCCTTCATCTCCTTCGGCGGCTCGTCCCTGGTCATCACCATGGCCGCCGCCGGCGTGCTGATCAACGTGGCCCGGCAGGGCGAGACCGGTGCGCTCCGGGTGGCGGGTTCGGGCCGCCGGCCGGCGAGCGCGGCCCGAGGTCGGTGAGCCCACGGCGCGGCACAGTGATCGCGGGCGGCGGCACGGGCGGTCACATCGTGCCCTCGCTGCAGATCGCCCGCGCGCTCGTCGACCGTGGCCATCCGGCGGAGTCGATCGAGCTCTACGGCTCGCGCCGCGGGCAGGAGGCCGTCACGTGGCCGACCCTGGAGTTCCCTTTCACCCTGCTGCCCGGTCGCGGGGTGCGGCGCAGCCTGCGCCCGTCCGCCTGGTGGGCCAATGCGGGAGCGATCCTCGGCTTGGCCGGGGCCTGCCTGCGCGCCCTGGGCTCCTTCCTGCGCCGGCGACCACGGGTGGTGGTCATCGTCGGCGGCTACGCCAGCTTCCCGGCTGGACTGGCGGCGGTGCTGACGAGGGTGCCGCTCGTCTCCATGAACACCGATGCCGTGCCGGGTGCCGTGAACGGACTGCTGGGCCGGTTCGCCGTCGCGAACGCGGTCGCCTTCGCGGGAACCGACCTGCCGCGGACACACGTCACCGGCACGCCGGTGTCGCCCGAGCTCGCCCGGCTGGAGCGCACATCCGAGGGCCAGGCGCGTAGCCGGGCCGCCCTCGGCCTACCGCCCGACCGCCGGACCGTGGCCTGTGCCGGGGGCTCCCTGGGGGCGCGGCGGGTCAACCGTGCCGTGGCCGACCTGGCGGGACAGTGGGCCGGCTGCGCCGACCGTGCGCTCTACCACGTGACCGGGCGCCGTGACTACGTGTCGTTCGCCCCCGATGCCCCCGCCGCCCCCGATGCCGTCGCCGCCCCCGATGCCGTCGATGCCGCGGCGGGGGACGCCGGGCCCGCGCTGTGTTACCGGGTGGTGCCCTTCGAGGACCGGATGCCCGACCTCTACAACGCAGCCGACGTGTGCGTCGTCCGGGCGGGTGCCATGACCGTGGCCGAGCTCTTGGTGGCCGGCGTCCCGGCCATTCTCGTCCCGCTGCCCGGCGCCCCACGCGATCACCAGACCCGCAACGCCGACGCCCTGGTCGGCCTGGGGGCGGCGGTCCTCGTCCCCGATGACGAGTGCGACGGCGCGCGCCTGGGCCTCGAGCTGAATGCGCTCCTCGCCGATCCCGAGCGCCTGCGGGCCATGGGCGAGGCCGCCCGCGCCAACGGACACCCCGACGCGGCCGCACGCGTCGCCGAGCTGGTGGACGCCCATGCCCGCTGACAACGTTGACCCCGCCGACACTGACGCCAGCGCCACCACCTCTGGCGGCGGCGGCACGGCCCTCGACCTCGGGCGGCCTCTGCACATCCACGTCGTGGGCATCGGCGGGGCCGGCATGAGCGCCATCGCGCTCGTGCTGCGGGCCATGGGGCACCTGGTCTCGGGCTCGGACCTGAAGGACTCACCCGTGGCGGAGCGCCTGCGCTCCCACGGCATCACGGTGGCGGTCGGCCATCGGCCCGAACAGGTGGAGGGTGCCGATGCCGTGACGTACTCGCCGGCGGTCCAGCCGGAGAACCCGGAGCTGACCGAGGCGCGCGCCCGGGGCATCCGCGTCGTGCCCCGCTCCGAGATGCTCGCCGCCATCTGCGCCACCCGCCGCTGCCTGGCCGTCACGGGCACCCACGGGAAGACCACGACCGCCACCATGCTGTCGCTGATCCTGGTCGAGGCCGGGTGGCGACCCTCCTTCCTCATCGGGGCCGACGTCAACGAGATCGGCACCAACGCCGTGTGGGACTCGGGTGAGTGGCTCGTCGTCGAGGCGGACGAGAGCTACGGCACCTTCCAGGCGATTGCGCCGGACCTGGCCGTGCTCACCAGCGTCGAACCCGACCACCTCGACTACTACGGCACGTTCGAGGTCCTGCGCGCCGCCTTCGCCGACTTCCTGGCGCGCGCGTGCGTGGGCTCCGTGGTCTGCGCCGACGACCCCGAAGCGGCGGCGATCGGCCGCGAGCACGGCGCGATCACCGTGGGTTCCGGCTCGGGGGCGACGTACACCATGGAGCATCTCGAGCTCCGGCGGAGCTCGGTCTCCTTCACGCTGCGCGGGCCGGAGGGGGAGCTGGGAGCCGTCGACATCGGCGTCCCCGGACTCCACAACGCGCGGAACGGCGCGACCGCCGTGGTGGCCGCGCTCCGGGTGGGCGTGCCCTTCGCTGCGGCCCGGTCGGCGCTCGCCCGCTTCGCCGGGGTGACGCGCCGTTTCGAGTTCCGTGGTGAGGCGGGTGGGGTCACCTTCGTCGATGACTACGCCCACCTCCCCTCGGAGGTGCGCGCCGCCCTGGCCACGGCCAGGACCGGGGGCTGGTCCCGCGTCGTCGCCGTGTTCCAGCCCCACCGCTTCTCGCGGACCGCCGCGCTGGCCACGGAGTTCGGGACCGCTTTCGGCGACGCGGACGCGTTGGTGGTCACCGACATCTACAGCGCCGGCGAGCGGCCCGTCCCCGGTGTCTCGGGCCGCCTGGTGGCCGACGCCGTGCGGGCCCAGGACCCACGGCTGCCCGTCACCTACGTGGCGAACTGGGATGAGCTGCGCCAGACCGTGGCGGCCGAGCTCCGCCCCGGGGACCTCTGCCTGACCCTCGGCGCGGGGGATCTGACCACGCTGCCCGACGAGCTGCTCGAGTCACCGCAGTGGTGATACCCGGGGAGGCGCTGCATGCCCTGGCCGGCGCGCTCGGGAGCCGGGCGACCCTCGACCGGCCGCTCGGACCGCTCACCACCTACGGCGTCGGCGGGTCGGCGGCGCTTTTCGTCGAGCTCGACGGGCACGAGGACCTCGACGAGCTCCGTACCGCACTGCAGCGCTCCGCCGCAGCGCTCGGGGCCACGCCGCCGTTGTTCGTCCTCGGACGGGGCTCCAACCTGTTGGTGGCGGACGAGGGGTTCGAGGGGATCGTGCTGCATCTTGGCGCGGGCTTTGCCGGACTGGAGTTACCGCCGTCCGCCTCGCCCACCGGTGGCGAAGCTGTCGTGCGCGCCGGAGCGGCCGTGGCCCTGCCGGTGCTCGCTCGCCGCGTGGCCGACGCGGGATGGTCGGGCCTGTCGTGGGCCGTTGGCGTGCCGGGCTCGGTCGGCGGCGCGGTGCGCATGAACGCCGGTGGGCACGGGTCGGACATGGCATCGTGCCTGGTCCGCTACAGCTGGGTCGATCTGTACAACGACGCCGGGGGCACCGACGCCGGGGGCACCGACGCCGGGGGCACTGACGACGTCAGCCGCCTGGACTACGGGTACCGCTCCTCGTCGGTGACGGCGTCGCAACTCGTGGTGGGAGCGGAACTGCGAGTCACGCCGGGATCGGCGGAGGCGGAACGGGCGGCGGTGGCCGACATCGTCCGCTGGCGGCGCGGCCACCAGCCGGGAGGCTCCAACGCCGGCTCCGTGTTCACCAACCCGCCGGGCGACTCGGCCGGGCGCCTGATAGAGGAGGCCGGGTTGAAGGGGTTCCGGTTGGGGTCGGCGCAGGTGTCCGGGAAACACGCCAACTTCATTCAGGCCGACAAGGACGGGCGGGCAGGCGACGTGCGCGCGCTCATGGCACACGTGCGAGACGCGGTGGCGGAGCGGTGCGGGGTCACGCTGCGCGCGGAGGTCCGCCTCCTCGGCTTCGGCGACGGTGAGAATGGTCCGGTGGACGGGAACGGTGATGGATCCGGCGTGGGACAGGCCGGGGTGGCGCGGTGACGGCCGACGGCACGGCGGGAGGGAAGGGCCTGCGCCGCCGCATGGACCCGCGCATCTCGGCCCGGCGCACGGCGGTCATGAAGGCGCAGGGCCGGCGTCGCCTCATTGTGGTCGGGGTCGCTCTCGGGCTCTCGGTGCTCGTCGTGGGTGGCTGGTTCCTGGCCCACACGTCTCTCTTCTCCGCCCGCTCGGTTTCGGTGACGGGCAACGTGCACGAGACCGCGGCACAGGTGGTGGCCCAGGCCGGGTTGGCCGCCCGCCCGCCGTTGCTCGACGTCAATGC
>OUNO010004834.1_pt2 | contig 10196 bp, 21 predicted proteins | sample 1779811 | NCBI WGS metagenome assembly OUNO01 (sample SAMEA3914804, study PRJEB12502) | metagenome | biome: forest; material: soil | place: Canada | collected 2010-06-25 | depth 0.3 m
CCCGCCGCACCGGCTGGAACACCTCCGTCCCCACCGGGTCGATCCGCCCCGTGCTGGTGGACGACAAGCCGCGCTGCCTCGGCTGCGGCCACCCGGTCGCCGGCCCGGAGTACGTGAACCCGGACCCCGACCTGCCCTGCCCGACCCGCTGAATTCGCGCGAAGCTGGCTGCGAATCGCACGCGAATTCGCGGCCAGCTTCGCGGGAGAATCGCGCACCCGCTCGCGCGCGAATCGCGTGCGAACCTCGCCCCGACCTGGAGGAGTACCCCGTGAGCAAGGCCCTGATCGTCCCCATGTCCATCGTGGCCAGCGACGGCACCGAGCTGTCCGCGCCGGCCGACATCGTCCTGGCGCGCGTCTGGGCGGCCCATGAGGTCGACCTGAAGGACGGCCCTGGAGCGTGGGAGGCGCTGCCTGCGGTGGAGCGAATGCAGCACCAGGGGGCGGCGCTGACCGAGCTGCGGCGCGCGGCTACCGCCGGCTAGTTTTCGGGGGTTGCGTAACAGCGGTCCGCGGTGTACCTTTATCTCATACCCCGAACCGCTCGCCCCGCCCCCCGGAGGCCCCCGATGACCCGCACGTTCACCCGCCCCACCGTCGCCGAAGTCATCGCCCGACTCAACGCCCTCACTGACCCCGCCCTGATCGGCCAGGTCTGCTACGGCCCCTACAGCCCGTCGCCCGAGCGGAACCGCCTCGCCCGCTACCTCCAGGACGCCTGCGTAGACGGCGCCCTCACCGTGCACATCGGCTTCGCTCCCCGGCGCGGCGCCAAGCCCCCCGTCACCGTCTACCGAGGAGAGGAGCTGGTCGCCAGGGTCACCGGCCCGCTCCAGGACTGGACGATCACCGAATACCGCAGCAACGGCCGCTAACCCGCCCACCGGGGGCCGCTCACCCAGCGGCCCCCGGCCCACCCTGGAGCACCCACCATGGCCACCCCGACGAAGCACCACACGAACCCGCAGCATCAGGGCAGCTGCAAGTTCGGCGGCACGCACCTGATGACCATGCCCATCTACCGCAACGGCCAGCAGGTCTCTCCGATCGCCGGACCAGACGACGAGGACTGGGCGGAATGCGGCCGCTGCGGCCGCATCGAGGACGAGACCGGCGCCCCGGTCGCCGACCCGCCATTCGGCCACTTGATCCGCTAACCCACCCCGCCCAGCCCACCCCGAGCTCGAGGAGCACCCCATGGCCATCCGCGCCGCCCACTACACCGAGACCGTCAACGCCCTGAAGGCCGACCCGATCGTCCAGGACCTCGCCGCCGGCGTGGCCCACCGGTCCGACCTGGCCAACGAGGACGGCCATGCGCGCTGGGAGTTCATCCAGGCGTCGAACCGCCAGTACGCCGATAACCTCGCCGCCGACGGCCGCACCGACACCGGCTCCCGCCACCTGGGGGCGATCGCGGAGGCGATCCTGGGCCTGCTGGACGAGCCTGCCGTGCCGCACTGGTTCCAGCTGTCCGCTACCGAGCCGTTGACGATCGGTGTGTTCCGGCGTATCGACGTCCGCCTGGGCGTGGAGCTGTCCACTCAGGGCGGTACGTACCGGATCGAGTCGATTGAGGAGGCGGCGTCGCTGGAGGGGCATCGGGTGGTCCTGGTGGCGAAGATCGACTGAGTTTCGGGGGTTGCGTTCACGGTACGAAGGGGGTACCGTGAACGCATACCCCGAACCCCCCGCCACCAGGAGCGCCCCATGACCACCGCCACCGCCCGCCGCTACACAATGCGAGTCACCTGCCAGGACTGCCAGTACGCCGGCACCATCGCCGCCGTCGAACTGCACTCCTGCGACATCCAGGACCAGGGCGGCCGCTGCGAGGACTACCCGTGCTGCGGCCACACCGACGGCGACGGCTGCCAGACCCTCCCCGAACACACCTCGGCCTACTACCTGGACAACCCGCAGTACCTCCACGAGCCCGGCTCGCCCGAGTGGTACGACGCCCAGGACGACGGCTCCAACGACTACGACGACTGACCCGCCCGGCCAGCAGGGGCCGCACCGTCGGCCCCTGCTGGCACGCTCACCCACTCCACAGGAAGGCAGCCCGATGGCCGCGACGATCGACCTGGACATCTGCACCCCAGAAGGCAAGACCTGGCTCGCGGCCATCACAGGCGTCGGCGGCAAGTTCGGCGTCGACCGCGAATTCGTCAACGCCACCGAGCGCAACACCTCCGGCTCCGGGAAGACCGGCACCGCCACCTACACCGTCACCGATGGGGTGTACGAGTCCAACGAGGGCCGCAAACGCCTCGGGCGCCGCTGGTGGATCGTCGCAGGCACCGAGGCCCGCGAGGTCGACCGGGACGAGGCCCTGGCCCGCTTCAACACCTGAACGAAGGGGAGGGGCCGCGCCCAGCGGGGCGGCCCCTCCAAGCCCCGCAGAGGCGGGGACGACTCCAACCAAGGCCCGCACGCGGTACCTGCCGTTCGGGACCACCCCCGCCGAGGCGGGGACAACGCCCGGCAAACCGGGCAGCGCCGACCGTAGCCTCACCGCCCCCACCCCGCAAGGAGCACCCCGATGCGTACCACCCTGACCGCAGTACTCGTCGCCCTGGCCGCCACCCTCGGCCTGGCCGGCACCGCCCACGCCGACCCTGACCCGGCCGCTGTCGCCGCCGGCCTGGTCAACACCCCCGCCGGCATCATCTACGTGACAGCCCTACGCCCCGCGCTGACCCCGGCCCACCAGGGCGACGCCCTGTCCATGGTCACCACCGGTGTAGCAATCTGCCAGGGCTTCGACGCCGGCCTGACCCTCCAGATGGTCGGCGGGATCGCCATGTCCAACGGCTTCAGCCCCGCCGAGGCCGGCGCAATCATGGGCGCCGCAGTGGGCGCGTTCTGCCCGCAGCACGAAGCCCAGCTCCACGCCTGATGGCCTCCGATCAGGCGAAGGGGTGCGGCTGCCTCGCCGTCCTGGCGGTCCTGGTGGTCGGCGGGATCGGCTCGGCCTGCGGCAAGAGCGACACGCCAGCGCCCACCGCGTACACCTCGCCCTCGTCCACCTGGGCGCCGATCGGGGACCGCTACCCGCACGTACCGCTGTCCCCGGCCCCCAGCGCCAGCCAGACCGCACAGCCCACCGCCACCTACAGGCCTACCCCGGACCGTGGGGACGGCGTCTGCGAGTCCTGCTACGTGCCACACCCGCACGTGCCCCACCTCCACGGCCACAGTCACGGCCACAGCCACGGCCACTTCCACCTGTAGGAGCACCCGATGACCACCGAGCCCGCCCCCGAGACGCTCCGCGACCTGATCCTCCTGGCCCTCGACCGGCTCGACACCCCGTACCTGACCGTCCTGGAGCGCATCGCCCAGGACGCCGGCCACAGGATCGTCCACACCACCCTCGCCCAGATCTACAAGGGCACCTACAACAGCGTCCCGAGCAAGCGGACGCTCGAGGCGATCGCGTTCCTGGCCGGTGTGCCCTACGCCAGGGCGCACCAGGCGGCCGGCCTCGGCCCCGTCCAGTCATCGTTCGCCAAGACGCTGCCCCGGCACGTCGACCGCCTCACCCCCAGACAGCGCGAGGCCGTCCTGGTCCACATCCGCTCATACCTGGAGGAGACCAGGGCGACCACCCCCACCACCGGGAGCGAGGCGCCGTGAGCGACGACAGCCTGAACCACATCCCGCCTCACCTGCGCGTGCGGGTGCCCTATATCCCCAGTGACGGAACCCAGGGCTACATCATCCTCGGCGACCTCGTGGCCCTCGGATATCGGACCGACCCAAACCCGGACGCCACCCGCGAATGGGCTGCCACCCCACCGAAGGAGGACTGACCGATGCCCACCGACCCGCAGACCACCGACTGGCCGCCCGAGCGCCAGGGCCTCCTGCGCCGGCCGTGCTCGGCACTGCCGCCCGGTCACCGGCACTGCCGGCACGGGCACACCGAGGACTGCCCTGACCCGGGCGAGTGCCCGCTCGAGGAGGCCTGACCGATGCCCTGGCTCGCGCTGGCCGCAGCGCTCGCGGTGCCGGCCGTCATGCAGCGGCTGGCGTGGCTGGACCACCGCAATCCCTCGGCGCGGATGAAGCGCGGCGAACCGTCACCGCTCTGGTACGCGATCCCGCTCATCCCGATCTCGGCCGCCCTGGCGTGGTGGTTCGTCGGCCCGGACGCTGCCCGCTGGATCGTCGCCCTGGGCTGCGGCGCCCCGTTCCTGCTGGCCACCGACCGCTTCTGGATGACGAGAAGCCGACACGACGAAGCGGGGGAGGACTGACCGATGATCGGTCGCACGTTCGCCGTGCTGCTCGCCGGGGCCGGCGTCATCGTCGCCTGGGTCTGGTACGGCCCGTACGTGGCGTGCGCCGTGGGCACCGTCTACACGATCACCGCAGTGCGCGCCGACAACCGCGCCAGAAGAAGGAGCTGAAACCGTGAAGATCGAAGACATGACCACCGCCCAGCTGGTGACCGAGGCAGCCCGGCTGCGGCGGACCCTCCAGGATGGGGCGGTGACCTCGAACCGGGCCGAGGCGGTGCGCCGGCACGTGGCCGCACTGGACGCCGAGCTGGCCACCCGACCGCAACGCCTCGCAGGGTAACGAGACCTGGCACACCCGCACGCCTGAGCGCCCCAGGTAGGCCGACACACCGGCCCACCTGGGGCGTTCCTGCGCCTGTCAACCGTGTGTCACGCGTCCATGTGACGATTCGGGCAAGCTGATCAGGGAGCCACACCCACCGCCCACCCAAGCGGACGGCACCCAGACCGGCGGCACGGCTTCACTCACCCCTGGCGCGAAGGAACACGTCCGTTGACGGATTCACAGCCCACTCGCGAGCTCATCGCCGCCGGCATCACCGACCGGCTCCCGCTCGACCAGCTGAACCCGTTCCCCGGGAACGCGCGCCGTGGTGACCTGGCCGCCATCCGCGAGATGCTGCTCTCGCACGGCCAGATCGAGCCCCTGGTCGTCAACCGGGGCACCCTCACCGGCCGCCCGAACGAGCTGGTGGCCGGCAACAACCGCGCCCAGGTCATGCAGAGCCTCGGCTGGGCTGAGGCCGGCGTGACCTACATCGACGTGGACGACACCGAGGTTCGCAAGCTCAACGTCGGACTGAACCGCACCGGCGACCTCGCCCAGAACGACGAGCGCGCCCTCGCCGCGATCCTGGCCAGCATCGCCGCCGAGTCATCCCTGATCGGCACCGGCTACAGCGACGCCGCATACGACGAGCTGATGCGCGCCACCGACACCTACGGCGACGCCGCCTCCGGCTTCCTGGGTGACCTGCTGGGCGGCAACCCGGAACCGTCCCTGAGCGACCCCGCCCCGCGCCCTGCCCCGCGCCCCACCGATGACCCCGTCCGCGACGAAGACGACGGCCAGCTGCCCGTGGGGCCCAGCTACGTCACCGTGTCGTGGACGGTCCTCCCGGAGGAGCGCGACACCGTCCGGTCCGCGCTCAAGCATGCACAGTCGCGCTGGCAGACCGGGACCTCGGCCTCGGCGCTCGTGCAGCTGTGCCACGAGTACTTGCGAGAGGTCTGACCGTGAGCGCCGATTACCCCGAGACATGGATGTTCAGCAACTCGGAGCCACCCAAGCCGTCCAAGCTGGACGTCGATCCGGCCGATGTGCTGCGCATCCTGAACCTGCACCACCTGTCCAAGCTGGTCGCCGAGCGCGGCGTGCCGATGCACGGCGCCCCCGCTGTCGGGCTGCCACTGCACAGCAACGGCCACCTGGGCGCCGACCTGGTCCACGTCAAGGCCGGCGACCAGTTCCCGGTGCACACCCACCCGGGCGATCACCTGCTGCTGTCCCTGGGGGGCCGGGGCACCATCACCGTCGCCGACGTCACCTACGTGGTCGAGCCAGGCGACATCTACATGGTCGACGGGCTGGTTCCGCACGCCGTGGGAGCGCACCCGGACAGCGAGCACATCCTGGTCGCCATCGGCGCCCCTCACAAGGCCGTGGACAGCCCCGAGCGGATGGCCTGGACTGACTGGCTGGGCCGCCCGGTGGACGCGCCGATCCTGCCGTCCTCCGTCCAGGGCGACGCCGCCTGATGCCCGCGCTGGCCCGGAAGCAGGCGATCTCCGACCAGACCGCATGGCACGCCGCGCGCGCCCGCTCCCGGGCCAGCTGGCCGGATGACCGCCTCGACCAGCTGATCGACTACACGGTCGAGCAGATCAAGCTCAACACCCGGGGCAAGCGCGCCGGCTACGGCTGGTCCGGTGGCAAAGACTCGCTGGCCCTCGACTACGTCTGCCGCCTCGCCGGCATCACCGACTGTGTCCTGGCGATCAGCGAGCTGGAGTACCCGGCGTTCCTTCAGTGGGTCACCGACAACATGCCCGACGGGCTGACCGTCCTGAACTGCGGCCTGGACCTGGACTGGCTGGCCAAGCACCCGGACATGCTGTTCCCGAAGGGGCCGTACGGGCCGCGCTGGTTCTCCCTGATCAACCACAAAGGGCAGGAGCGGTACTACCGCTCCCAGAACCTGGACGTGATCCTGCTCGGCCGCCGTCGGGTCGACGGCAACTACTGCGGCCCGAAAGGCGACGTCAACCTGTACACCAACGGCAGGGGCATCACCCGGTACAGCCCGATCTCGGAGTGGCCGCACGAGGCTGTGTTCTCCCTGATCGACCGCGAGAACATCCCGATGCCCCCGTGCTATGACTGGCCCCGGGGCTTCCAGGTCGGCACCGGCAGCTGGCCGGCCCGCCAGTGGACTGTCGACCAGGATCACGGCTGGTCAGAGGTCTGGTCCATTGACCGCGGAGTGGTCCGCCACGCCGCGACCGTGCTGCCTGCTGCCGCCGACTGGATGCGCCGCCAGGGGCTCGACTGATGTGCGGCATCTGGGGCTATGTCGGCATCCGACGCCCGAACCCTGACCTGCTCGCCGCCGCCGCCCTGGGCGCGGCCCGGCGCGGCCCGCACGCATTCGGCTGGACGAACGGCCTCACCGGCCGGTCCGGTGCCGGCACCCTCGAGCTCGAGGACCTGCAAGGGGCTGTCGGCGGGCACCTGCTCGGTCACTGCCGGCTGGCCACGATCGGCGCCACCGACCTGTCCGCTGTCCAGCCGATCAAGCACCCGCACGGCCATCACCTGGCGCACAACGGCAACGCCTACAACTGGGCCGACCTGGACCCGGGCGCCGTGTCGGACTCGGCCGCCCTGGCGTCGGTGTACGCCCGGCACCGCAAGGACGGCCTGGCCCCTGACCGGGCCCTCCAGTACACGGTGCTCAACGCCCGGCACAACGCCTGGGCGATCGCCGTCCTGGACGCTGACGGCACGCTCACGGCCACCCGCTACCGGCTGCCGCTGTTCACCCTCACCGTCCGCAGCGACGTCTACCTGTCGTCGGTCCGGTTCCACCCGGACGCGATCCCGCTGGCCGAGAACACCTACTTCGTGACAGGTGCCCGATGACCAACCCCGGCAACCCCGGCGGGCGGATGACGCGCGACATCGTCCAGCTCGACCAGGACGTCTACAGCCTCGCCCTCGAGCGCTGCGCCCGCGTGTTCGACAACTTCGACCAGTCGTGCGTGATGTTCTCCGGCGGGAAGGACTCGACCGCCACCCTGAACGTCGCCCTGGAGGTTCTGCGGTCGGACCGGGAGCGCTACGCCCGGCACCTGCCGCTGCGCGCCGTGTTCTACGACGAGGAAGCGATCCCGTTCGAGACCGAGGAGTACGTCCGCCGTGTCTCGCAAGACCCGGACGTCGCCCTCGAGTGGTACTGCGTGCCGCAGCAGCACCGCAACGCCTGCGCCCGCAAGAGCCCCTGGTGGTGGCCGTGGGCGCCCGAGGCACGCGACCTGTGGTGCCGTCCGCTGCCCCCGGAGGCGCGCACCACGTTCCCCGGGTTCCAGATCGAGCCGCCTGAGGCCCGCCTGACCGCCCCGGCGATGAACGCCCTCGTGTTCGACCCGGCCAAGGGGAACGGGGCCCTGCTGATGGGTATCCGCGCCCAGGAGTCGCTGACCCGCCGGCGTGCGGTCACCCGCAAGGCGGTGGACAACTACATCAACGCCACCGAGTCGGCGCACACCTGGAAGGTGTACCCGGTCTATGACTGGACCGCCGAGGACGTCTGGACGGCACCGGCGGTGAAGGGCTGGGATTACAACCACGCCTACGACCGCCTGGAGATGGCCGGTATCAGCGCGTCGATGCAGCGCTGCTCTCCGGCGTTCGGCGAGGAGCCCCTCCAGAAGATCCACACCTATGCGGCGTGCTTCCCCGAAGTGTGGGACAAGATGGTCGACCGCGTCCCCGGCGTCGGCGCCGCAGCCCGCTACGCCCTCACCGAGCTGTACTCCTACCGGGGCCGCCCCGAGAAGCCCGCCGGCATGCCCTGGGGCGAGTTCATCCGCCACTACCTGGCCAAGTTCGAGGACGAGGACGCCCGCAACATCGCCGCCCGCATCACCGACATCATCCGCCGCCACTACCGCAAGACCACCCAGCCGCTCGTGGTCACCGCCCCGCACCCGGAGACCGGCGTGTCCTGGGACTTCCTGCTGATGATCGCCATGCGCGGCGACTTCAAGCAGCGCAAGCAGGCCGGCGGCCGCATCCGCACCCTGGACGACGGCTCCAAGCGCGCCGAACCGCAGTTCTGGCACAAGTACGCCGACGAGCTCGCGGACATCATCGCCGCCGGCCAGTTCGCCGAGCTGTCGCACCCTGGCCGCCCGCCGGCCGACCCGCACGCCCTCATCCCCGCATACGCCCGTCAGCAGGAGGCCGCGTGAGCATCGCCGACCAGCCCGTTTCGGCCGTCCAGTGGCTGGAGCGCGACAAGCTCCAGGCCAACTCATGGAATCCGAACCATCAGGCCCCGCCCGAGCACCGACTGCTCAAGACGTCGATCATCGAGAACGGCTGGACCCAGCCGATCGTCGCCCGGGACGAGGGCAACGGCGTCCTGGAGATCGTGGACGGCTACCACCGGTGGCTGACGTCCGCTGACGAGGACGTAGCGGCCCTCACCGGCGGCCTGGTGCCGGTTGTCGTACTCCCCGAGACTGACGCCGCCCTGGCCCGCCTGGCCACCGTGCGGCACAACCGGGCGCGCGGCACGCACGCCGTCCTGGGCATGGCTGACATCGTCGCCGACCTCCTTCAGGAAGGGCTGTCAGCCAAGGAGATCGGCGACCGCCTCGAGATGGACCCCGAGGAGGTCGACCGCCTGGCCGACCGGGGTGTCATGACGAAACGGGGCCGCGCTGACGGCTTCGGCAACGGCTGGACGGTCTGATGTCCGGCCAGATGTCCTCCCTCACCCGCACGCACCGGTGGCAGCCGCCGACCACCGCCACCGTCGACCAGCTGGGGCCGTGCGCCCAGTGCGGGCGCGGCTCGCTCGCCCCGATCCACCAGGACGGCTCGACCGCCGAACGGGCCCGCCTGGACTCCGTCGAGGACCTGGTCGGCAACCTGCACGTCCAGCTCGCCATGCTCGCCGCCAACGCCACCGACCCCGGATTCAAACGGGGCCTGGCCTGGGGGATCGAGGCCCTGCTGGTCACCACCGAGGCTCTCGGCGGCGAGACCCGCCCCGAGAAGCTCACGATGCGACAGCTGGCCGCCTGATGCCCCGGTTCCGCAGCAGGCCCGTCGAGATCGACGCCATCCAGTACACCGGCGACAACGAGCAGGAGCTGCTCGCGTGGGCCAAGGCTGGCGTCGACCTGGGCGAGCCGGTGGGAATGAGGATCGGCCCGAACGCCGGCCTGCCGATCCTCACCACCCTCCAGGGGCGGGAAGTCCACGTGGGCCCCTGGGAATGGGTCATCCGCGAGTCCGACCGCCCCGACCGGTTCTACCCCTGCGCCTACCAGGTGTTCGACCGCCGCTACGACCCCATCCAACAGGAGCAACCCATGTCCGCACTTGAAGCTGTCGACGCCGCCTCCGAGGCCGTCCGCACCGGGTTCCGCATCACCCTCGACTACATGCGCTCGCGCGTCGCCGAGGTCGAGTACATCGAGCGCGGTGTCCTGAACATCGCCGTGATCAAGCTCGACAACGGTTTCGTGCTGGTCGGGAAGAGCGCGCCGGTCGACCCGACCAACTACAACGCCGAGTACGGCCGCCAGCTCGCGCACGACGACGCGCTGCGCCAGGCGTGGCCCCTGTTCGCGTTCTCCCACCTGGAGAGCA
>OUNO010010869.1_pt1 | contig 10186 bp, 9 predicted proteins | sample 1779811 | NCBI WGS metagenome assembly OUNO01 (sample SAMEA3914804, study PRJEB12502) | metagenome | biome: forest; material: soil | place: Canada | collected 2010-06-25 | depth 0.3 m
GCGGCCACGCGGTCGGCGTCTACACCACCCTTACCTTCCTCACCCTGTTCTCCGCGCCGCTGGTCGCGCGTTGGGCCGCGGTGGACCTCGGCTCCAGCGCGGCGGCGTTGCATCTTTTCGTGATCGCCGATTTCGTCGTCGCCGCCGTGGTCGCCCTGACGCTGTTCAGGCGCTCGCCGGCGATGGCCTCCGCCCAATAGTGCGTTCTTGGCCTCGAGGTTGCTTAGCGACGATGTCAGATGAGAGGGACTGCAAACATGAATGGGGCTGAAAGTCTCGTCCACTCCCTGCTGAAGAGCGGCGTCGATACATGCTTCTGCAATCCCGGCACGTCGGAGATGCATTTCGTCGCCGCGCTCGATCGAATTGCCGGCATGCACTGCGTCCTGGGCCTGTTCGAGGGTGTCGTCACTGGCGCCGCTGACGGCTATGCGCGGATGGCGGGCAAGCCGGCGGCGACCCTCTTGCACTGCGGCCCGGGCCTGGCGAACGGATTGGCAAACCTGCACAACGCCCGCCGTGCATCCACGCCCATCATCAATATCGTGGGTGATCAGGCGACCTATCACCGGCCGAACGACCCGCCACTCACGGCCGACATCGAGGGCTGGGCGCGGGGCGTATCAGCCTGGGTGCGCACCACCGTCGACGTCGCCACAGTGGGCGCGGACGCGGCCGCGGCGGTGCAGGCGGCCACAACCTCCCCCGGCCAGATCGCCACTCTCATCCTGCCGTCAGACATTTCCTGGAACGACGGCGGCGTGGTCGCCGACGCCTTACCGCGCCTTCCCGCACCACTAGTCGGCCCCGAGCAGGTCGAGGCGGCCGCCGCGGTCCTGCGGTCCGGCGGCGAGGGCGTGGTGCTCATGCTCGCCTATGACGCCCTGAGCGAGACCGGCCTCGAATTGGCCTATCGCATCTCCAGTGCCACGGGGTGCCACCTGTTCGCGGACACAGCCGGCAGAATTCCCCGAGGCGAGGGCCGCGTGTCGCTACGACGCGTGCCCTACGTCGTCGACGCCGCGGTGGCTGCGATGGCGGGGACCAAGCGCCTGATCCTCTGCGGTGCCCGCAAGCCCGTCAGCTTCTTCGCCTATCCCGGCAAGCCCCAGACCTCGATACCGCACGACGCCGAAATCCACTTTCTCGCGCGTCGGGAACAGAACGGCGTCGAGGCGCTGGCTCGCCTCGCCGACGCCCTGGGCGCGCCGCCCGCGCCGCCGCCCGACAACGGCGCGAGGCCGGAGATCGGTCGTGGTCCGCTGACCCCGGAGTCCTTCGCCTCCACCGTCGGCGCACTGTTGCCTGAAGGCGCGATCATCGCCGACGAGGCGATCACCTATGGGCGCGTTCTCGCACCCTTCACCAAGGCCTCGCCGCCGCACGACTGGCTGGTCCCTACCGGCGGCGCCATCGGCGGCGGGATGCCGCTTGCGACCGGCGCCGCGGTCGGGGCCCCCGGCCGGCGGGTGATCAACCTGCAGGCCGACGGCTCGGCCATGTATACGGTGCAATCGCTGTGGACCCAGGCCCGTGAGAACCTGGACGTCACTACGGTTCTGCTGTCGAACCGCAAATATCAGATATTGCTGGCCGAGTTGGCCAACGTCGGCGCCAACCCCGGGCGGACGGCGCTTGAGATGATGGATCTCGGCAATCCTGATCTGAACTGGCAGAAGATGGCCGAAGCGATGGGCGTCGAAGCCGCACGCACCGACACGGCTGAAGGCTTTGCTGACCTGCTATCCAGCTCGATCCGCCGCAAGGGACCATTTCTGATCGAGCTGTTGATCTGAGTTCGGCTGACTCCACGAGACGGAATCTGGCGCGCCATCGAACACGAAGGGGATTTGCGGCTAGCCATTTACCTGCCGGGCGACGAAGGCCTTTGCCAGCTCATAGGCCCGATCGGTCTGCGGACCCGGGCTTGCAACCCATTCGTGCTGGCAGTCTTCGAAGATGGTGTAGTCGCACGAGCCGCCCGCGGCCCTGTAGGCCTCGACGAACCGCGTCTGCAGGGCCGGAGGCACGTTGTCGTCGATGCCCCCCTGCATGATCAGCAAGGGCTTCAAGACGATCGCTTCGCGCCGATCGAGGATCTCATGCGGGTTGGCCTCATGGATCGTCTCCCAGGGAATGAAGTACGCCTCATGGAGTTTGACCATGGCGGTTTTCCCGGTCGCCTGCATGTGTCGGCAGCGTTCGAAGGGATTGCTGATCGGCGAGCGCGCGATCACGTAGTCGATCGTCGCGTCGAGCGCCGGATTTTCCTGCAATGGCAGGGCGTTGTAGCGAGGATCGCTTGGCCGCATCGCCAGCAGCTCAGCCAGGTGACCGCCGGTGGAGCTGCCGAAGACTCCGGTCCGCGATGCATCGCCATTCCACGCGCCCGCCTTCGCCTTCAGCCAGCGCACGGCGTAGTTGGCGTCCTGCATGCTCGCCGGATAGGGGGCCTCGGGCGCAAGGGTCAGGTCCACCGCCACGACGAGGGCGCCGGCCGAGGCGAGGGCGCGGTCGAAGGGCTCTTCGGCGCGGCGGTCCTTGAAGTTCCAGGCCCCCCCATGCAGGTCCAGCACCACGGGGAAAGGTCCCGCCCCTGCGGGCTGGTAGATCCGCGCCATCAAGGATCGCCCTTGCGCCGTGCGGCGGTATTCGACCTCGCTCACCTGGAGCTCGAACCTGGCGCCGGGGTCGTAGCTCGCCTTCAGCGCGGCGCTCGTGACCATGATTTCCTCCTGGCGACTCTATCGGTTAGAAGCTCTTGCCGACCAGCTCCTCGCTCCTGGCCCAGAGGGCCTTTGCGCGTTCTGGATCGAGGGCGTAGGGCCTGACGCCGGGGTTCACCAGGCTGATCAGCCCCTCGGTGACCGGCGACACCTGGCAGTCCTCGCAATAACGGCCCCCGATCTCTCCGGCCGGCGCGACAACTGCGGCCCAGACTGAGGTCGCGGCGCCCTGGGGGATCGTCTTGAACTGGAAAGGCGGCCGGCCTTCCGCCGCCAGCCGGGCGTTGAGCTGCTCCACGGCCGCCTCGAGCGCCCCGGGCTGGATGTGGCGGCCTAGCTCGGTCAATATCCCGCCCGGATGGAGCGCCGTCGCCCGGACGTCGCGCGTCCGATGACGCCGGTCGAACTCCACCGCGAAAAGGACGTTGGCCGTCTTGGACCGCCCGTAGGCGGCGGCCGGGTCGTATGGCGTGCGCTCGAAGTTCGGATCGTCGAGGTCTACGTCCGAAATGCCATGGCCGGAGGAGGCGACGATCGCCAGCCGCCCACCTGGCGCAATCAGCGAGGCGATGCTGTTCACCAACACGAAGTGGCCGAGGTGATTGGTCCCAAATTGGGTCTCGAAGCCATCGGCGGTGCGCCCGAAGGGTGTCCGCATCACGCCTGCGTTTGCGATCACGGCGTCGAACGGCCGCCCGTCACCGAGCAGGCCGTCGGCGCAGGTGCGCACGCTCGCCAGCGAGGCGAGATCCAGCTCAACCAGTTCCAGTCCGCCACCGTTCGCCGCCTGAGTCCGGACCTCTGCCGTCGCCCGCTCTGCCTTGGCGAGGTCGCGCGCAGCGCCGACCACTTGCGCCCCATGCGCCGCGAGGGCGCGGGCGGTCTCGACCCCGAGGCCGGCAGATACGCCGGTGACGAGCATGCGCCTTCCGCTGAGATCGACGCCTGCCAACACATCATCCGTGGTGGAGGTCGCTCCGAAAAGTCCGGCCACGGGCCATCTCCTTCGTCATTGGACACAGCGCGCCGCGCGCTGGCAATGCTCTGATTCTAGTGTGCTTTGTTGGATCTGAGTTCGCGCTGAGCGTGACCCATGAGTCGGCGAACTTGCGTCTTCAAGGCGCGCTTCCTCTCAGTTCATTATAATGTATTATACACATAATGCCCTGTAGGGTTGGACTGTCAATGTTATTGGTGGGTGGCTTGCGGTAGCCGCCGTCGCCCTAGCTTGGGGCGGGTGACGCGGGTTCTGCCGCCTTCGGCCACCAGTTGAACCAGCGGCAGAACGCCTCGCCCATGATCAGGACCTTGTCGTTCTCCGACAGCCACGGCAATTCCTCGGTAAACATGGTGACCGCCTGGCGCCATGTGCAATTGCTCAGGCGGGTGATGTCGGTCCCCCAGAACAACCGCTCGGGCCCGTAAGCATCGTAGAGGCGGTGGATCCTGTCGTGCATGCTCTGGAATGGGTATCCTTCTTCACGCGCATAATCGGGGGCCCCCGACAGCTTGACGGAGATATTGGGGAAGCGGCTCCACGAGAGCACATCCGGGTGCTGTATCAGTCCGCGAGTTGTGGGGTCCTGACTGACAATACCGAAGTGGTCCAAGACAATCTTGAGGGTCGGATACTGAGCCGCCCAACGCTCGACGTGCGGCAGCACGAACGGGCCGCCAAGCGCGACCGGCAGATCCACCTCCGCGGCCAGCGGCAGGAACCAGTCCATGGTCCCGTCCGTCGGCCAACTCCGTTCGTCCTCAAGGGCGCAGAGGATCCTGAAACCGATCATGCCCGCCTGCGAGCGCCAGCGCCGCACCCGGTCGGGCGCATCCGGGCGGTCCAGCTTGAGCCAGCCGGTGGTCGCGAACCGGTCGGGAAAGCGGGCGGCGGATTCAATCGCATAACGATTTGAGTCCAGATCCCACATCGGCGGGGCGTTGATCGCAACGTTCACGCCCGCCACATCCATGTCGGCGACGGCCTGCTCCGCGGTATAGGGTTTCCCCCCATGGTGCGGCGGCGCCTGGCCGCCATCCCAAAGATGGATCTGCGAGTCGACGATCAGCATGAGAGGCGTCCGTCTAACGCAGGCGGACCGTCAGCGTAGCGCCGAACGTCCTGGGCGGATTCCACTGCATCAGGGCGTAGTAGGTGCCGGTGTAGCCGAATAGTCCGCCGAGACCGCCATAACCCTCCTGGGGCGTCCCGAAGCGCGTGTCAGTCAGGTTTCTCCCCCAAAGGCGCACATCCCAACGTCCGTCAGCGGTCTGGAAATCAACTGACGCATTCAGCAGGCCATTTATGCCCGTGCGGTCATGAACCTGCGGCGGGTCGTAGAAGGGGCCCAAACTCGCATTCCCGTTATCGTTGCTGCTCCAGACCTTGCTCCGGAACGTTACGTCGCCGCCGGCGGAGATGGTTCCCCATTCGTAGCGCCACTCCCCTTCCGCCGACAGATTGAGCGCGTTCTTCGGCGTGAACGGCAGATAGTTTCCGGCAAAACCGGCCGCGTCCGTGGTGAGATATTTGTCGTCGGCATAGGAGTAGATGGCCCCCAGGCGCAGCCACGAAGTCGGAGCGGCATGAATTTCCAGATCCAGCCCTTGTGACCGGGTCCGCCCGGAATTGGCGGCAGTCGTCGTGGGTATCGGCCCCGAAGCCGACTGTATCAGGCCGTTAATTATAACCTGCAGGTTTTTGAAGTCTTCGCGATAGATGTCTATGTTTGCGGTGACGCGGTTGTCGAACCAACTGGTCTTCGCTCCGATCTCATAGTTGGTGGCGTACTCCGGCTTAAAGGGAACCTGAAGGCTCGAAATGTCCGCGGCGATCGTCTCAGCGTCGGTAGCGCCGACCGCACCGGCGCTGGTGCCCTCAAAACCCCCGCCGACATAGCCGCGCGACACGGTCGCATAGAGCAGTATGTCCTTTGTCGGTGTAAATTCGAGCGTTGCTTTCGGTGTGAAGGCGCTCCAGCTACCTTCCTGCGGCGCCACGATCACCGTGCCGTCTATGCCGCCCTGCAAACCGCCTTCTTCGACTACGCTTCCTCTCTTGTGGTCGTAAGTGTATCGACCGCCCAAGACGAGCCTTAGCTGGTCGAAAAACTTGTAACTGATCTCGGCAAACCCCGACGCGCTCTCATCTTTAGACGTCGCTGTGTCATACTGTGGACCCGAACCCAAAAAAGCCAGCGCAAGGGCCGGCGGATCAACAGGAAGGATTGTCGTTCTTTGCATGCGAGACGTCGAAAGGTAGGCGCCCACGAGCCACGTGAACCTGCGGTCATCGGGTGAGACCAGGCGCACCTCTTCCGTCGCTCCCCAGTCATTCGCTTCAAACAGGGAATCGAAGAAATTTACCGGATCGCCCAGCTCGCTTTTCTCCGAGGTGGACTTATTGGTCCTGTATCCCGTGATTGAGGTGAGCGTCGCGAAATCCAGGTCCAAGTCCCCCCGCACAAAAGCATTGAAGTCCTTGTGGGGACTCCTGAAATTGACGTTTTGCAACGTCTTGTCGGGATTGTTGGGGACGCCAAACGTCGGGTAGTCGAGCGCCGGGAAGATAGGCGATGTGCTCGCCACGAAAGTGCCGTCGCCGAGGAACGTCATTGGCGGCGAATCGGAGTCGTCCTGGAGATAGTCGACGCTGGCCAGCACCTTGAACTTGTCGGTCACGTTCGCCAGCATCTGTCCGCGGACGCCAAAGGTTCTTTGGGCGCCGATTTTCTCGCCCAAGGTAGGATCATCGACGTAGCCGTCCTGACGGTGGTAGTAGCCGCTGAGTTTCACCGCCACTCGATCGTTGATCGGACCGGTTACCAGGCCCTGGAACTCACCGAGACCGTAGCTTCCGCCGGTCGCGGACAGATCGAGTTCAGGCGTAAAGCTTGGCGGCCGAGTGTGAATGGAAATGACGCCGCCAATTGTGTTTTTGCCGAACGCAGTGCCCTGAGGCCCCCTGAGGACTTCCACGCGATCGATATCAAACAGTCTCTGGTCACGATCTACGTGGCCGAACGTAGCCAGGTCATCGATGTAGACGCTCGATGGCTCGTCCACGCCTGGAGAATCGTCGATTCCCGTATAGGTGCCGCGCATGTTGATGCCGGCGAAGTCGGCAGGGCCCGGTACGGCGACGAGGCCCGCCACGGCGTTTTGGAGATCGGTGTAAGTCTGCAGTCTTTGTTGCTGGATGGTCGCACCGCTGACGGCCGAAATAGAAGCCGCGACTCTCTGCAGAGATTGGGCGCGCTTGTTCGCGGTGACCGTGAGCACCTCGACGGTGGTCGCAGCCTTCCTCTCTGAGGGCGCTGCCAGCGCACTGCCAGTGGCGATAAGCGCAATTGGCGCGGCGCTGATCAGCAGCCCGAAGGCGCGCCCGAGCATTCTGTGTGCGGCCATTCCATCTTCCCCAAATCTCTATTTTTCTTGTGTGTTTCGGCCAAGGCAGCGCGGTTCAGCTTCGACTTCATCGCGTCGCCCACAGGTGGCGGCGCGGTGGCGGCAGGCGCGTGCCCACGCGCCGTATGATGCGGAATTCCTCTTCGTTCGCTCCCGTTTTCCGACGGCCAATGCCGTCGTTTATGTTGCGTTATACACACATTAATCTGTGTAGTTGTCCTGTCAATATGATTGTTCTGCCAGCCGTGGCCTCGGGGCGGGGAGCGTTGGAAAAGCCCACAGCTTAGGCCAGGGATGGTGGGCGCGGACTCAGGCTCGGTCGCTGAGCGGAAGTTGTCGGACGGCCGGCATGACGGCCGTCATGCGAAGCGTCCCGCCTCTTCGAAGGTTAGCCGTGGATTGCGCGGGAACAGTGAGTCCGGCCTTCCGTGGCCCAGGCTGCAGATGAAGTTTGACCGGATGCGCGTGCCCGCGAAGAAGGCCAGGTCAACACCGGCGTTATCGAAGCCGGACATAGGCCCACAGTCGAGCCCAAGCGCGCGCGCCGCGATGATGAGGTATGCGCCCTGGAGACTGCCGTTGCGCGTCGCCGTGACCTCGGCAAGGGCCGGCTCCGCGAATGCCTTCTGAGCCACCTCTGAATTGTAGGGCAGCAGCTTTGGAAACTTTTCGGGAAAATCCAGATCGTTGCCGATGATGACGGTCAAGGGCGCTTCCAGGATTTTGGGCCGGTTCTTTTCCGTCGCAAGCCCAGCCAGTTCAGCCTTACCCTCCGAACTTCGAACCCAGACAAACCGCGCCGGGCTGCTGTTGGCCGAGGTCGGCCCCCATTTCAAAAGATCATAAAGGGCGCGCACGACGCCCTCGTCCACGGGCGTATCGCTCCATCCGTTGTAGGTTCGAGCGGTGCGGAATATCTGATCGAGCGCCTCCGACGATACTGCGTTTCTCATCTGGTTTTCCCGATTGTAGATACTTCCCGGCTCGGGCGCAGGGCGGGAATCATGCGGGCGAGGACACCGTCCTTGACCACGAAGTGGTGGTAGACGGCGGCCAGGGCGTGACCCGTCGCGACGATAATGATGACCCATCCGACCAAGCTGTGGATGGCGCCGATGACATTGTTGGTCGCATGCGAGACACGGGGGACCCCCATCGGCGGAATCGGCAAGCCGAAGAAGATCATCGCCTCGCCCCCCGACCAGCGCAGCACAAAGCCGAGCACGAACTCGGAGAGGATGAGGGCGTAGAGCAGGTAATACACCGCCTTGGAGGCGGGCTCGACCCAGCCCGAATGGGCCGGCGGCCGCCGGCGGCCGGGGCTAAGCCGCCAGACGATGCGCGCCATCACGGCCAGGCCCAGCAGGATGCCGAACCCCATGTGCAGCATGATCATTTCGCGGTGCATCGGCCGGGCGAAGAGGCTCCAGGTCTTCGAAAGGCCGAACTGGATCAGCACCAGGGCGACGGTGATCCAGTGCAGGGTCACGGAGACGCCGTCGTAGGCGGCGGCGCCCTCGTCGCCGGCTGCGATGGCGGCGCCGACGGCAGGTTTTCGGGTTGTGCTCATGGCGGCCCTGTCATTGGCGATGGCAATTGATGCCCATCCCATTTATAGAGCATAATACACATATCAATCCCGAGGATTGATCCTGACAATGTCGTTGTCGCGCCGCCGTAGCCTTGGGGCTGGGAGCCTTTGAACGCCCCCAATGTCAGCTATGGACGCGACCGCCGCGCGATGGCTGGACGCCGTGAGGAGGCATGCACATAATCGCCAGCATGAACCTTGACCTTCGTGAACTCTACCACGCCCTGGGCGACCTCACCGCAGCCTTGCACCGGCCACAACCGGGCATAGTCCTGTTGCGCGAAGCGGGCATTCCATTGGATCGGGCCCTCTTACCGCTCCTCGTCCGGATAGAACGCCGTGGGCCGATCGGCATCGTCGAGCTCGCGGAAGCCTCTGGTCGCGACTACACGACTATCAGCCGGCAAGTCGCCAAGCTGGAAAGCTTGGGTCTCGCGTTGCGGCAGACTGGCGCAGTGGACCGCCGCGTTCGCGAAGTCGTCATCACGCCGGCGGGACTCGCCATGACCGGCGCGGTCGATCAGGCGCGCGAGAAAGTGCTGACGGCCATCCTCGCGACCTGGAGCCGCGGCGAAATTCAGGAATTGGCGCGACTTAGCCGAAGATTGGCCGACGCGATTGCCAAGATCGATCCCTCCGACCAACTTGGGACGCAGGAGTCTGACAATTCAGCTGTCGAGGCTGCATCGCCGGCGGCTCGGCGCAGCGAACGAGCGATCGCCGGCTGAGACCCACCCTGGCGTGCCGTAACTTCGGGTGGCGCACCCAAATTGGCGGAGTGCGCCCAGACTGCTATCTGCGGTCGCTGGCCTCCAACTGGATCAGCCCTTGCAGCATTTGGCGTGCATAACGGGTCGCCGCCGAATCCGGGGCCAGAGATCCTATCGCCACCTGGGATTCCTCCAGAACCGCGGTTACTTGGTCCTCCGATAAGATGCCGACCATTTTGAGCTTCGATAGAACAGCGAGGGACAAGCTCATCCCGAGGATGGCCAAGCCTTGCGTCACGTGCTCGTCCAAGGGCATCTCCATCCTGTGTGAACGATTCCCCGCATTCTGGCGGACTGCGCCAAGCGATCGAGCGTGCGACGCGACGCGAACTAGGGTGGCACTGCGATCGCGATAGGCGAGAGACGCTCGGGAGGTCGACGCACCTGCTGCGAACATTTCTATCGACGGATGTATGTGTAATATGCAGATTTAAGATCTCTTCCCTTCTTGGTCAACAGTGAACGCAGCCGTTGTTGACCCCTCGCCTGACCCATGCCGCGCAGCGGCCTCTCCCCGGCCAGGCCCTCATAGGTTACCCATGATGTTGCCGTTGGACTGATGGGGTGGACGGCCCCTGTTTCCGGCGTCGATGCGCCATAGGGTGGTCGTTGTTGAAACAGGCCACCAAGCAGGAGCCGTCCACCATGAAGACTACCACGATCGGGATTGATCTCGCCAAGTCGGTGTTCCAGGT
>OUNO010001208.1_pt2 | contig 10181 bp, 10 predicted proteins | sample 1779811 | NCBI WGS metagenome assembly OUNO01 (sample SAMEA3914804, study PRJEB12502) | metagenome | biome: forest; material: soil | place: Canada | collected 2010-06-25 | depth 0.3 m
GTCCGCGTCGAGCACGATCATCTTGATGCCCGTGCCGCCGATGTCGATTGCGAGCGTTCGTGCGGCGGGGGCGAGGGGAGCAGTCTCGGACGGCATGGTGACCGACTCTTAGCATTTGTGAGAGCCAAACCGAGGACACAAACGGTGCGGAGTTGCGTCGAAAGGGCTGCCGGGAGTACCGTTTTCGGCTTGGTCGGGCGATGACTCGGAGCTGCGCGTTTCGCGCTTTACGGGGCTGCGTGGCGCTTGCCGGCACGCTGGCGTGGCTCGGCTGCGCCCGCCATCGGCCAGGCGGCGCTCAGGGCTCAGCTGCCTCGAGCAGTACCGCGGTGCTGGCCGCGGGCTCTGCTGCTCCGACCTCTGCTCTGGCTGTGCCGGGCGCGGTAGCCGTCGAGTCCGAGGAGAGCCTGGCTTGCGCGCGCCGCATGACGAGCCTCGCTGCCGAGCCTGCCTTGCCCGGCGCGGAGGTGAACGGTGGCTTTCAGCGTGCGTTGCTACTGGGCCGTGCGCGCGCCGAGCCCGTCGCGTTTTGGCGCGCGCCCACGTTCGACAGCGCGCGGAGCTCGGAGCTCGCGCGTGCGCTACGTAGCGAGCTCCGCGCGGACGAGCACCCGGCCTACGCGTTCGAGCGCGTGCTGCTCAAAGTGAGGAAAAGCCCAGAGCTCGCGCGCGAAGTGTTCCTGACCGAGGGCTACCTGTATACCGAGTCGCCCGACCTAGCCGCGCTGTACGTGAACTTCTTGGCGCTCGGCTTGCTGTTTCGCGAGCCAGAGCTGCGCCTGGCGCGTGGCGCCGAAGTGTGGACGCTGCGCCGACACGACGGTGACTACGAGTACCTGGACGGCCCGGACGCGGGTCAGCGCGCGCGGATCCTGCTCTTCGATCGCGTGTTCGTGGCCGGAAAGGAGCCCGGTCCCGCGTTGCAGCTCGAGGTACGGAAGGCGGCGGAGCAAAGCCTGTCCGACGAGCTGCGCCTGGATCGGTTGACCGAGAGCGGCGCGCTCGCCTCGCTTCGCTTCGGCGGCCAGTGGCTGCCCGCGGCGTTGAAGCGCAACGGCTCGCTGCTGGAGCTCGAGTGTGAGCGCTGGCCGCTCGGACAGGAGAAGCACGACGCGCTGACGCAAGCACGTGCCCTCGGCAAGCGTCGTGCGCGCGTGACCGAGGTGCTGGCGCGCGTGGTCAAGAGCGAGGTCGACGAGGGCTTGCCGTTCGACGAGCCCAAGACCGAAGAAGGGCAGCAAGACGGCCAACTGCGCCCTGCATGGCGCCGCGCCTACCTGGATGGCCGCGATCAGTTCCGCTTCAACGACGACACGTACTGGGTGTTCGACAACCGCGGCCGCCCGCACGTGCCTCAAGTGTGCATCGATTTCGTGACGGACACGCTGGAGCGAGCCAGCGGCGCGCGCTTTCGGGCGCGGGGCGAGCCCCGCGAGTACGTGCGCGGGTTGCTCGATTTCGACGCCTTCGCGCTCGACAATCGGCGCAGCGTCGAGACCTTCGTGACCTTCACGCGAGCCCACCCCGAGTGGTTCGAGCTTACCGAGACCACGCCCGAGGAACGCGTGCCGTTCTACGACCGCGCCGCATTTTTTCGCGATATTTACGAGCATCGCGACGAATACCGGCCCTTCGACATCGTGACCATCTTCGGGCTGCGCAGTGACGGGAAGCTGCACTACCACTCGTTCTTCGTGGCAGAGCGCGATCCGCTGACCGGGATGCCCATTGCGGTCGTGGCCAATGCCGGCAGGCCGCGGACCCGGAGCTGGGAGAATGAGCTGCAGAATGCGCCGCAGCGCGCAATTTTGGCGCATATTCGGCCAAAATTACCGTGGCTCGAGGCCAACGTCGCCCCTGACGGAGTCGTCAGTGGTCGCGACGCCCCGCCCGCGCTCATGCCCCCCGGCGGAACGACGGGCTGAGGGCCGCGCCGAGCGCCATAACAGCTTGACCCGGCGAGGGGAGTCGCGCGACTGTCGCCCCTGAAATGACTTCGGAACGTGAAAAATCTCCGGTACGCATCAGCCTGCTCGGTTGCGGAACCGTCGGCGGCGGGGTGCTGCGGCTCTTGCAAGAGAACAAGTCGTTCTTGGCCCTGCGCGCGGGTGCGGAGATCGAGGTCACGCACGTGCTCGTCAAGAACGCGGACAAGCCGCGCGTCCCCGAGTGCAAGAAAGAGTGGCTGACCACCGACCCGGAAGTCATCTTCAACGATCCACGCGTCGATCTGGTGGTCGAGGTGATGGGCGGCGAGCACCCGGCTTCCGACTACATCCTGCGCGCGATCGAGTCGGGTAAGGGCGTGGTCACCGCCAATAAGCTCTTGATCGCCAAGCACGGCCCGGAGCTGGTCGAAAAAGCGATCAAGGCCAAGGTCGATTTGGCCTTCGAAGCCTCGGTGGGCGGCGGCATTCCGATCATCCGTACGCTGCGCGAAGCGCTGGCGAGCGACTCGGTGGCCAGCGTGCACGGCATCCTGAACGGCACGTGCAACTACATCCTGACGCGCATGCGCGAGGGCATGAACTATGCGGTCGCGCTCAAGCAAGCTCAGGAGCTCGGCTACGCCGAGGCTGACCCGACGCTCGACGTGGGGGGCCACGACGCCGCGCAGAAGCTGGTCGTGATGGCCATGCTCGCGTTCGGTGCCGAGGTGAACGCCAACGAGATCATGGTCGAGGGCATCAGCGACATCGAAGAGGTGGATCTGCAATTTGCCGATCGCTTCGGGTACCGCATCAAGCACCTGGGCATCGGCTACGACCGCGGCGAGCAGGTCGAGCTGCGCTGTCACCCCGCTTTGGTGCGCAAAGAGAGCGTGCTCGCGAATGTCGACGGCGTGCTGAACGGCGTGTTCGTCGAAGGCCGAGCGCTCGGCCCGTGTTTGCTGGTCGGGCGCGGCGCCGGCGACATGCCGACCGCCGTCAGCGTGGTGGCCGACATCGTCGATGTCGCGCGCTCGCGCATCGAGGGCCAACCGGGCCTCGCTACGCGCGGCATTCAGCTGAAGAAGCGCCCCCTGCTCCCGATCGAAGAGGTCGAGACGCGCTACTACCTGCGCTTCGCGGTCGGCGATCACCCGGGCGTGCTCGGGCACATTGCCTCCGCGCTCGGCGCCGAGAGCGTCAGCATCGAGCAGATGGTGCAAGAGGGCCGCGCGGTAGAAGACGGTGATTCGGTGCCGGTGTGCATCATCACCCACCGCTGCAAAGAAGGCGCCGTGCGCCGCGCCGTCCAAGCCATCCAGAGCCAGTCGTTCCTCAAAGGCACGCCACGGCTCTTGCGCATCGAGGACGTCTGACGTCGACCATGCGCGGCGCTCGCCCGAGAGATCCCGCCGCGCCGCTGGGCGTCTTCGACTCGGGCCTCGGTGGTCTCACCGTGGCCCGCGCGCTGCTGCAAGCGCTGCCGAACGAGCGCATCGTCTATCTGGGAGACACGGCACGCGTGCCGTACGGCACGCGTTCGGCGCAGACCGTGGTGCGCTACGCACGCGGCTGCTCGGAGTTGCTGATCGAACGCGGAGTGAAGGGCATCGTCGTGGCCTGCAACACGGTCAGCGCGGTGGCGATCGAGATCCTGCGCGCCGAGCTGGATTTGCCGATCATCGGCGTGATCGAGCCGGGCGCGCGCGCCGCGCTCGCAGCCGTGCAGCGCTTGCCGAGCGTCGCCGGAAAAACGCCGAAGATCGGCGTGCTGGGCACGACAGGCACCGTCGCTTCCGGCGCCTATCCGCGCGCGGTCGGCCAGCTGTCGACGCGCTACGAAGTGGTCGCGCTGCCGGCGCCGCTGCTCGTGCCGCTCACCGAAGAAGGCTGGATCGACGGCGAAGTGCCGCGCCTCGTGGTCCGCCGCTACGTCGAGCCGCTGATCGCCGCAGGCGCGTCGGTGATCGTGCTCGGCTGCACGCACTTCCCGCTGCTCAAGGGCATCATCGCCGAAGCCGCGGCCGAATTCGCGGGCCACCCGGTGCCCATCGTCGACAGCGCGGAGGCTACCGCGGCCGTGGTCGCGGAGTGGATCGCCGACGAGCGCTTGGCACCCACGAGTAACGAGGGTCCGCCCGAGCAACCCCTCGAGTTGCTTGTTACCGATCTGCCGGCGAGCTTCTCGGCCGTGGCCGGCCGCTTCTTGGGCGGCGATGCGAGCCGGGCGACGCAGGTCGACCTGGTCGCAAAGTAAGCCGCTTTCGCGACCATTTCGCCACGATCTCGTGACTTGCTGCGGCGCTCCCCGCCCGCGCGTTTGCGACTACACTTCGAGTAGGCGCGAACCTCGGAGGATGCGAAACGATGAGCGAATTCAGTGCAATTCAAAGCTTGCTCGCTGACAAGGCCGCTTTCTTGCTCGAGCACCAGAGCAAGACGATCGATCGTGCGCGGTTGCACCTGCCATCGCCGAGCTTCGTGTCCGATGTCTGGGCGCACTCGGACCGCAGCCCGCAGGTGCTGCGCAGTCTGCAATCGCTGTTCGATCACGGCCGCCTCGGCGGCACGGGCTACCTCTCGATTCTGCCGGTCGATCAAGGCATCGAGCACTCGGCGGGCGCTTCGTTCGCCAAGAACCCGGACTATTTCGACCCGGAAAACATTGTCAAGCTCGCGATCGAAGGCGGCTGCAACGCGGTTGCGAGCACCTTCGGTGTGCTCGGTGCCGTCGCGCGCAAGTACGCGCATCGCATCCCGTTCATCGTCAAGGTGAACCACAACGAGCTGCTCACGTACCCCAACAAGGCCGAAGAGATCTTGTGGGGAACCATGAAGCAAGCCTGGAACATGGGCGCGACGGCAGTCGGCGCGACCGTGTACTTCGGCTCCGCCGACGCCTCGCGCGAGATCGTCGAGATCGGTAAATTGTTCGAGAAAGCGCACGAGCTCGGCATGGCCACCGTGCTCTGGTGCTACCTGCGCAACTCGGCCTTCAAGATCGGCAGTACCGACTACCACTTGTCTGCCGATCTCACCGGCCAAGCCAATCACCTCGGCGTCACGCTGCAGGCCGACATCATCAAACAAAAAGCGCCCGAAAATAACGGCGGTTTCAAAGCGCTGAACACGGGCGGCTCGTCCTACGGCAAGCTCGACGAACGCATCTACAGCGAGCTGACCAGCGATCACCCGATCGATCTGACGCGCTATCAAGTCGCCAACTGCTACATGGGCCGCGCAGGGCTGATCAATTCGGGTGGCGCCTCCGGCAACAACGACTTTCAGGAAGCCGCCATCACCGCTGTGGTCAACAAGCGCGCTGGGGGCATGGGGCTGATCAGTGGGCGCAAGTCGTTCCAGCGGCCGATGGCTGACGGCGTGAAGCTGCTGAACACGATTCAGGACGTGTATTTGGCGAAGGAGATCAGCGTCGCTTGATTTGATGCCGCGTACGTGGGCCGGCGGGCTGCGGCCCGCGTCCTCGCGCTGCGGGCGCGAACGGTGGGGATGCGCGTTTTGGGCGCGAATTGCGGCGCGGGCGGCGCGGCGGTGTCTACGCCCGATGCGGGTGTGGACGACAGGGGAGCGGCAACAAAAGGGGAGAGGGGAAATGACGCCGAAGGCTGTGACGGCCCGCGGCGTGGCGCGTGACCATCCACCCAAGCTCGCAGGAGTCGAACGCTGGGGCGCTACGGGCGTGCGCGATGCGCGGCTCGCGATGCGCGGCTCGCGATGCGCGCTTCAGCCGTCAGTCGGCGCGCCGGGTTCGCTGGCGGCGAGGTAGAGGACGGCCATGCGCACGGCGACGCCGGATTCGACTTGGTTCAAGATCACGCTGTGCGGGCCGTCCGCGATTTCTTCGGAGATTTCGACGCCGCGGTTCATGGGGCCGGGGTGCATCACGATGGCGTCGGGCTTGGCCAGCTCGAGCCGAGCCGAGTTGAGGCCGAAGACGCGGGCGTATTCGCGTAGCGCGGGCAAGAGCGGGGCGCCCAGGCGTTCGCGTTGGATGCGCAGCATCATCACCACGTCGGCGCCGTCGAGGGCGGGCTCGATGCGGTCGTACACGCGGCAGCCGAGGGTTTCGACGGCAGTGGGCAAGAGGGTGCGCGGGCCGGCCAGGGCGACGTCAGCGCCCAGCATCTTGAGCAGCAAGGCGTTGGAGCGCGCGACGCGGCTGTGCGTGATGTCGCCGCAGATGGCGACTTTCATGCCCTTGAAGTCGCTACCCTTGTGCTGGCGGATCGTGAACGAGTCGAGCAGCGCTTGGGTCGGGTGCTCGTGCATGCCGTCGCCGGCGTTGACCACGCCCGCGCGCGCATAGCGAGCCACGTAGTGGGCGGCGCCCGAAGCGGCGTGGCGAATCACGATCACGTCGGCGTGCATCGCGTCGAGCGTGTTCACGGTGTCGCGCAGGGTTTCGCCCTTGCTGGTGCTCGACGACGAGCCGCCGATGTTCACGACGTCGGCCGACAGACGCTTGCCGGCGAGCTCGAAGCTGGTGCGCGTGCGCGTGGAGGCTTCGAAGAACACGTTGATGATGGTCTTGCCGCGTAGGGCGGGTACCTTGCGCACCGGGCGGCGCGAGACCTCCAAGAACGACTGGGACAGGTCGAGCAGGCGTTCCGCGGTTTCGCGGCTGATGTCCTCGATGCCGAGCAGGTGACGGATGCGCTCTTCAGTCATGGAACCTCCGCAAGCGGCGCGCCCGGCGGGATCGTGGGCGAGCTCTTGGGCTGCACCACCGCGTACAGACCGCTGGCATCCTGGAAGACGTCGATCCGCTCGTCGGCGGCGATGGTCTCGCTCTTCAGCGCGTAGCTCGCCTGAATTGGCAGCTCACGCCCGTTGCGGTCGACCAGCACCGCGAGCTCGATCAAGCGCGGGCGGCCATAGTCCATCACCGCGTCGATTGCGGCACGCACCGTGCGTCCAGTGAACAGCACGTCATCGACTAGGATCACGTGCCGACCCTCGAGCGAGCAGGGGATCTCGCTCGGTCCGATGCGCGGGTTGGGCAGCGAGGTCGAGGCGTCGTCACGATACAGCGTGATGTCGAGGCTTCCGAGCGGCACCTGGTGCGACTCGAGCTCGTTCAGCCAACGACTGAGCGCGCCGGCCACCGCGACCCCACCGCGACGAATCGCGACCAGCACCAAATCTGGGGCGCCCGCGTGCCGCTCCACGATCTCGCCCGCCATGCGACGCAGTCCGCGCGCGACGCTCTCCGGGTCGAGCAAGGTTCGCATGGGCCCGCGTCCTAGCACGCAGCGCGGCGCGAGCCTATACGCTGCCTAATTCAGCCAGCGGCCGTCGGGACCCCGGCCTTTTTCGCCATTTGCCGAGGGATCGGGGGGGCTCGACTTTCCGAGCCCGCCCTCCACGACCTTGAGCCGCGAGCGTTCGACACGCTTTTTGCGCTGCGCCGCTTCCCGCGCCACTTCCGCGTCCAGACGGTTGATCCGGAACTTCAGCCAGTAACGGCGCAGCGGCGACGGGGTGCCTCCGCCGAGCAGCCAACCGGCAAAGCAGCCGCCGTATAGCGCCGGGATGCCTTCCGGCGGCGGGCTGCGAAAGATCAAATACAGCGCGGGGTAGCCGAGCGTCATGAACATCAACGTGCGCGCGGAGATCGGCAGGATGCCATACAGGCGCACGACCGCGCTGCTGTTGTGCAGCGCCCAAGCGATGCACAGGCCGCTGCCGACGCCCATGCCGCCGAACCAGTACTCGCCGCCGAGTGAGCTACGGATCGAAAGCGGCAGCGCAACGTCGAAGAAGACTTGGAACAGCGAGCCGATCAGGGCGAGGCCGAGCAAGAAGCGCACGAAGCGCTTGCCGCCCCAACGCTCTTCGAGTGGCGTGCCGAAGAAGTACAGCGTGAGGAGCACGCCGAACAGGTGCCAGAAGCCACTCCAATCTTGCACGAGCGGCGCCGTGAGCAGCCGCCAGATTTGCCCGTGCAAGATGAGCAGCGTATTGCCGCACAGCAGCGAGACCACCTCGGCCGAGACGCCCGCCCAATGCGTGCCGACCGCGAAGGCCAGCCACAACCCGAATGCGATCAGCATCACGGTGCTGACCACCTTGCCCGGACGCGAGAAAGCGGAGCCCGAGTCGGAGTAGGTCGGCATGGGGTACTATTTGGTAGCTGCCGACGGGCCGTCCCGCAAGGCCACGCGCGCCGTTCCCAGACTTAGCGAGAACGGGCTCAGGGGACGGGCTGGAGCCCGCTGCCGCAGTCATGCGGGGTTTGCGTGAGCGTGTCGTACGCAACGACCCCAAAGCCGCCCAATTCAGAGGCCCCGCCGGTCCCGCCTGCTCCGCCGGCCGGCGCGCCCGCCGCGCCACTCGTTCCACCCGCACCGCCACCCGGGCTTGGCGGGTAGCCGCCGCAGTTCGCGGTCCACTTCGGCGTAAGCCGCGCTCCGCTCGCGCTCAACATCAACGCCGAGCCGAGCGCAAACGGGGTCAGCTCTTGCGGAGCTTCGGTGTAGGCGTCGACGTGCGCCGTGTAGCTGTGGTTCGTGACGACGTACGAAAAGGTAACGGGGTCGAGGCAGGTCGTCGGCAAGGAGCTAGCCAATTGGAACGGCGTGTCCTTTCCATCTGCATCCAGACCACCAGAAACGAGGTAGCCGGACGTGCCAGCGCTGCCGTTGCGCGTGACGTCGGTCAAGGTGGCGACGTAGCTTCGAATCTCGCCGGGTCCAACAACGACTGCGTTGCCCTCGCCACCGTCACCCCCCTGGCCACCGGAGCCGACGCAGCGCACGGCGCCCAAAAAATCATCCGGATCGACGCCGACCAGCTGGGGCCGAACGATCGTCGTCACGGTGCTGGAACCGCTGCTGCAGGCGAGCGACGCGAGCGTCGCGCACAGCCCGAGAAAATAAGGAGCGAAGCGCATGGGCGGGCTTCGTTTAGCACTGGCGCGCCGCACAGCGCTAGTGATCAGGCTGGCCGCGCGACCGAATTCGAGCAATCAGCGGATCAGGTGCCGCCGGCATCGCCCGCGGTGCCGCCATCGGTGCTCGCCCCACCGGCTCCAGCTTTTCCGGTGCCTCCGCCGGTCCCGGCGCTTCCGCCGCTACCCGCGTCCGCGGCGGGCGCCAGGAACGAGCACTCCGCCGCTTTCTCGGGCTCCTTCACGACGTCACATGCCGTGGTCGCGCCGGGCGCGTCGCTCGTGACTGCCGGGTCGCAGCTGGCGAGCGCCACGTCATTGCCCTCGTCCGTGGCCGCGCACACGCCGGCCGCGCGGATCGTCGCCACACAGGCTTTGACCTTCACGCTGCCCGGTGAGGCCACCTGCAAGCCGTGCAAGCACTGATCGCGATAGAAGCGCTGGCACTCGGCGACGTCGCTCACGATGCCGCAATGCTGGGCCGCATCACAACGCGCCTGCTCGATATCGCGGCAATCATCGACGCCCTTGGCGTCGGTGCCACAGCCGGCGGCGCTGACTAGCGTGAACGCGCAAACCGCCGACAGCAGGGCGCAACAAGTGACCGACAGGACGCTCATGCGTTGCGGGCTAACACGCTTCTGCGGGGCCGGGCGAGTTTCGCGCGGGTCTTGGAAGATCGAGTTCTGGCACGCTACGATAACGCTCATGGCATCGGCGATCGTCCTGTGTGCGGGCTTCGGCACGCGGCTGCGTCCTTTGACGGACGAACTGCCCAAGCCGCTGGTGCCGGTCGGCGACCGTTCGATCTTGGAGCACGCCCTGTTCGCCTTGCATGCGGGCGGCATCACCGAGCTGACGATCAACGTGCACCATCTGGCGCCGCTTTTCGCACGTGTTATCGAGCGCTTGGCGTTCCCGGTGCGTGTCGTGGTCGAGGCCGAGATCCGAGGCACTGCGGGCGGCGTGGCCGGTGCGCGCGCGCATTTGTCGAGCGCGCCGGTGCTGGTGTGGAACGGAGATATTTTGGTCGCGCCGCCGCTCGACCAGCTTTTGGTGGGGTCCGAGCCCAACTCTCTCTGCTTCGCGGTGGCACCGCCCGCGGAGGGCGTGGGTACCGTGGGGCTGGACGAGCAAGGCAATGTGGTGCGTCTGCGCGGCGAACGCTTCGGCCACGAGGTACGCGGCGGTGACTACGTGGGCGTGCTCTCGTTGGGCGCGGAAGTGCGCGACGCGCTGCCCGAGCATGGTTGTTATATCGGTGACGTGACCTTGCCCTTGCTGCGCGCTGGCGGCACGGTGCGCAGCGTGAACGTCAGCGCTCCTTGGACCGACGCCGGCGA
>OUNO011278775.1_pt1 | contig 10158 bp, 7 predicted proteins | sample 1779811 | NCBI WGS metagenome assembly OUNO01 (sample SAMEA3914804, study PRJEB12502) | metagenome | biome: forest; material: soil | place: Canada | collected 2010-06-25 | depth 0.3 m
GCCACGACGAAGCTCAAACTAATCCCGAGAAAAGACTTCTGAACTTTCATGATTCGGAACTTAACTCCTTGATTCGAAGCCGAAAAGCGATTTCTGCTTCGCCACACGGCATCAACTGAGCATTAATTGACATTTTGACGCACAGCATCTAAAAGGATTCCAATTGTGCGATCGAGCACAAGGGGAGCACCTTCCTTATGAAGCCTGTTAAAGCCCGCCGAAATCTTACGATTCTAAGTATTCTCGGCGCGACCTTGGCCGTAGCGAGTCCTTTTGTTCGAGCCCAGGCCACTGATTCGCCCCATGTCGTCTACGGCAGCGATGACCGCCAGGACGTCAGTGCCGTCACGAACCCACTTTATAAGAAGCTGGCCCAGTCTTCGGCAGGGATGATTCCTGCTTCGACGTTGAGCACGATTCCAGGCAGCACCCGCCTGAAAATCACTGCCCCAACACTTCAACTCGACCAGAACCTTTGCCCAGGCGAACGTTTCGCTGACCAACTGACTGCAGCCTATTGCTCGGGATTCCTCATTGGATCCGACATTCTGGTCACTGCCGGACACTGCATTGAAGATGCTTCGGACTGCGCACGCTTCCGCTGGGTATTCGACTTCCAACAAGACAAGCTCGGCACCCCGGCTTCAGTCGACTCTTCAAACGTTTATTCGTGCGCTTCGATCCTGAATCAGGAACTCGGTGCGAATACCGACAACGACTTTGCAGTCATTAAACTGGATCGCCCGGTCGTCGGCCGCGAACCCCTTCAGATTCGTAAAACCGGTAAAATCGAATTGGGTGCCAACCTGATCGTGATCGGAAATCCATCGGGAATTCCGACGAAAATCGCCGGTGGCGCCAAAGTTCGTTCGAACGATGAAGCCGCATTTTTCAAAGCTAACCTCGACACTTTTGCCGGAAACTCGGGTTCCGCCGTTCTCGACGCAACCACCGGAGTCGTCGAAGGTATCTTGGTGCGTGGCGAAGACGACTATATTGACGACGCTGCTCGCGGCTGCTCACACGTAAACATCTGCACCAACGACGGATGCCGCGGTGAAGATGTCACCCGCATCACGGGCGTCACCTATACGGTGCCAAGCCCACGCCCGAGTGCTAGCCCGACCCCAAGCCCAAGCAAGGTACCGGTCATTAGCGATGGTGAACTCGAATTGAGATCCAACGCAATGTTCGAGGCTATCTTTACGGACAAGACGGCCCCTGTCATGAAGGTGGGCCTCTTCGGCAAGAATCTGGGCTACTCCAGCGGCCGCTATAAAATCTCGGGTGCCGCATTGCTCGGATGCCGAATGATTCTCGAAAAAGATGACGTTGTGATCGCCAGCCACTCGGGCTCCTGCAAAAAGCCTCAGAAGTTCATGGACATCATTCGTTATTACATCCAGCAGACGCGTTGAAGCTGAACGGTTTTCTTTTCGTCCGGCTTGCGGTAACTCGTGGGTTCGGAATGAAACTCGAAGACCACCATTTAGACGCGCTCGGACGTTGGAAACCATCTGAAGAACGATGGTCCTATCGCCTCTATGCTCAATTCGTAACCTATAGCTGTATCGCCCTGATGAGGGGAATGAATCGGCTGAAGATCGATGGCATTGAAGAGCTGCAGCGCTTCCGCCATGGCCGCGAAAAACATCGTGGTCTGCTCACGTTTAGTAATCACGTCTCGCTCCTCGATGACCCGATACTGACGGCAAACTTTCGAGTGCCCGATTACCGAGAGCTCCGCTGGATCGCAGCCGACGCGATGAACTTCTATGGCGGAAAAGTTACGGGCTTTCTTTCGAGCGCCGGCAAGTGCGTCCCGATTGTTCGCGGCGCGGGTCCTGACCAGCCCGGATTTCATTTCATCTTAGAACGCCTGAAGGCCGGCGACTGGGTTCATATTTTTCCAGAAGGCGGAAGAACCCGCGACCCGAATGGGCTTCTCAGAACCCCGTTCAAGGGCGGCATCGGTCGTCTCATTACTGAAAGCAATCCGATCTGCGTTCCGTTTTATCACTTCGGCATGCACCGAGTGTTACCGATCGGATCACGCTTTCCGCGCATCGGAAATCAGGTACGCGTGCGCTTCGGAGAGGCGACTGACTGCAACGAGGAGTTTCTTCGCTCGCTCAATGCTGCCCCCGGCGCGCCGATCAATCGCGCCCTGGCAAACTGGGCCTATTCTCGACTCAGAGAGCTCGAGCTCGGAATAAATCCGAACGCCCATCTCGCGACTCCCGCCAATTAACTGACATCTTTTGAATTTGTCATTTTCAGCCGATACGACGCTGGATGGCATCTTGGCTTCTCAACACCAGATTTTCATTTCTGATCGCGCTGACGGCGCTCGCTATCGGATCGAACCTGGCCCACGCTGGACCGATTCTCGAAACGAGTCTCTCTTCGCCAGGTGCTCGCGACAGCTACCGGATCGTCTCCGGAAGTTTTGATCCGAATAAAAGCGAAGAGCTCATTGGCTGGCTGAAATCGACGACTGAAGGACTGAGCTATTTTGAAGTTAACTCGATCGAACCGAGCCGACTCAGAACTCCTCAGTCGACTTCGAGTCCAGCCGCAAGCTGGATAAAAAAACTCACCGGAAAAATCACCGGTGCCGTGGTCAAGCCCGTCATTCGGATCAAAGAAAAAGCAAACCCACTCCTCAAAGATCCGGAAAACCGCGTCATCCTTACGTTCACGCTGATCGCAGGCTCAGTGGACGGTGTCGTCAACACGGGCGTTCTGATGATCTTTCAAGACATGCCCCTCGAAAGCTCATTAGGTGTCGGCGCGGTCATCGGGCTCCTTTCCGCGAGCTGGTCTGCCCTCACACCGCGAATCGCCAAGGTACTCAACGAGGACCCATCGCTGGTTGATCGCCTGACGACTCAAAAGCAGTCGGGGCTCTACGAAACCTCGAAGTTTTTCGAAGGCCTTTTGAAGTGGGGTATCATCGAGATTGGCGTAACTTCGGTTGTTGCGGCCGTTTCGCACTATTTCGGCGCGACCCACTACGCATCGGCCACGGAATGGGCTCTTAGCTCGTTCGAGGCTGCCGTCGGCGTAGTCGCTGGACTCGGTGTTCTCGACTACAGTCTCTCGGTAGAGCTCAATCAGCAGCGCCTGAAAAATGAAGGGGCTGAAGCGTACCGCAAGGCCCTCATTAAGAACTACGCGTTCGGGACTCTGGCGGCGAGTGTCGCAACACTCGGTTCTTTGGGCTCGCTGCTGGGCTATGACTTCAGTGAAATTCTGATGCAAGGGATGCTCGGCACGGGCCTGATTAACCTGGCTCGCATCAAATGGCCGATCATTCAGGCGTTTGCCAAGAAATTGGCGTTCCGCTGCAATCGCTTCTTTCTACCACAGGAAGCCCTCGATGGTCCTCCTCCCGGCGGTTACGAGAACTGGGGCTCTGAATAGCGCGAGTTAACTTTTTTATTCTATTTATCCGATTTAATAAGCAAGAGGTCCCTCCATGTCCAAAACCCATGCCTTCGGTTTCTCGGTAATCACCGTTTTCTGTGTCGCGGCAAGCATGTCGGCCTGCAACTCGGTTCATCGAAATCCAGCTCAGGCAGGAACATCGGCCGCTCTAAGTGAGGCCCTTCGGTTTGAACCCAATGTGCTGCAATCAGCCCTGCGGGTTAAAGCCTTCGTAGCTTCGCCCGCCTACGACCGTTCGAACTGCATGGAGTTTCTCACTCGCTTTCAAACTCTGATGGCCCCTGAAAAAATCCAGGAGTTCGACACCCAGGCCCTGAAATCGTCGGCCGAGCAAACTCTTCAGACACTTTGGGAAACCCGTCGCGCCATGCATGAAAAGCTCGCGACGCTTCCGGAAAATTGTATCGCCGAAAGTCGGGGCGCATTTCGAGTCGTCCGTTTCCTTGAGGACTACATTGGCGAGTGGACTCGCGCACAGCGCCCTCTCGATCCGACGGGCTTTGATTTCTTCACACAGCCCGTTCCATTTTTTGAAAAGAGTGACGCTTACCTTTCGTTCTCCGCTAGCCCGGCCCAGAAATTTGAATTTCAAAACGGCGACCTCCTGATCACCCGAGGCGTTGGCTATCTCAGCGCCAACATTGCGCGTATCGGAACGAGCGAAACCCAGTTCAGTCACGTGGTTATCTATCACCGCGACTCGGTGAGCGGAAAACAGGAAACGATCGAGTCCTATGTCGGCGAAGGGGTCGGCACTTACGACCTGAACTACGCGCTAAGGAATGAGAACGCCCGCATCTTGGTTCTTCGAGCGAAAGACTCGCAGCTTGCGGATCGCGCTGCAAACCAGATGTACAGCCGTGTGACTCAGGCCTTGGCCGCGGGCAGCCCGCTCCAATACGATTTCAACTTCGAATGGGACAACCCAGACAAGATGAGCTGCGCGGAAGTCGCGCGTGCCGCGTACAAGGCCGCATCGGCCAATCAGTTCGTAATTCCACAGTACCCAAGCCAGATCCAGTTTCGGAACACTGACTTCATCAACCGCATTGGAATGGGAAATGGCTGGACGTTCGCGCCTGGCGATATGGAGCTCGATCCCCGCTTTGAGCTTGTCGCGGAATGGCGCGACCTGCGTCTGACCCGAGACTCCCGTCAGAAGGACGCTATCCTCACCGAAATGTTCAAATGGATGGAAGATCGCAACTACGTTCTTCAGGACACCCTGACTTCGCGCATCGCCGGTAAAATTGTCTGGCCGGCTAGCCACACCGTCTTCTGGCCGATGATCCGAAAAGCCACTGGCGCCCCGGGTAGCACTCCAAAAGTTCCTAAACGCGTTTTCCAAACCATGGCGCTACTGAACGAAGTGGGCAAAGCCTTCTTAGGCAAAGTCAAAGCACTCGACGAAGAGCACGAGAAGCGTACTGGCTGGCCAATGAACATGACCGAGCTCTACCAAGCCATCGAAACCCTGCGCGGTGAAGATCTTGCGCTCTATCAGAGCGGTCACAAGGGTCGCAAAGAGTCCGTCATTCACCGCTATTTCCGTCCAGCGAAGCTCGATTAGACCGTCGCCTATTCGGCGACACAGCTCAAATCGGGGCCGCCATTAAAAGAAATGCGGATTTTCTTTCTTTCTCCGCGCGTCCGGAGCTCAAGAGAGCCGGGAATCACGTCGGCAAAAAGCATAACGCCTGACGTGCCCCGCGGATCTTCCAGCGGATAGAAAATGGCAGCAGAGTGGCGCGAATTATCTTCGCCCGAATGCTCTAAATGATGGAACACATAGGCCCCAGCACTCCGATCCTGACTTTCGACTTCAAATCGACCGTCCTGGTAGCTCATTTTCGTCACGACCTTTCCATGCGGAACACAGGCATAAATGAGAGGATCAAAGCAGGTGATATTCTGGCATTTGAATTTCAGCGCCTTTTCCTGCGCGAATGCGGAGGTGGACGCGAGCACATAAGCGATAGCGCAGGCAGAGAGCAGACGAGAAGTCGTTCCATTTTTCATAAAATCTCCGAGGAATACAAAATAGATCCTCGGGATTCCGGCGCGCAAAATATTTTCTGACGTTCCAATATCACGTTTCGATCACGACTTCGCCGGAAGTCGAAGCACGATTCGTGTGTTCGGAGCGCTCGCATCCACGAATACGGAACCACCGTGTTCCTCAGCGATAGACCGAGAAATGCTTAGACCGATACCTGTGCCATGCTCACCCTCTTTCGTGGTGAAGAACGGCTCCATCATTTTCTTAACTACCGAGTCTGGAATTCCAGAACCGCTATCCGTGACGGAAATGAAAATATCGTTTCCTTTACGCCTGCCTTCTACGTGAATCCACTTTTCATCCAAAGGTTGAACCGCATCAAAAGCGTTATTGATGAGGTTCACTAGAATTTGAACGATTTCGGCTTCACGACATTCAATTTCGAGATCCGAATCGCTCGTAAAGGTCATTCGCACATGAGTGCTTGAGAGCCGGGCGTGACAAAGCTCTTGAGTCTCATAGAAAACCCGTTCGAGCTTAACTGGGACAAACGGGTCCTTCTCACTGCTTCTTCCAGCCTTGCTCATTCCGTCGATGATTCGCCCCATTCGATTTCCATCATTCTCGATACGCTCGATACTCTCTTTGACGGGTGCAAGATCTGATGCTTCCAACTGTTTCCGAGCAAGACGGGAACGCAAAAGCAGTGATGAAAGTGGGTTCTTTAACTCATGGCTGATGCCCACCGCGATTTCGCCGAGGGCGCTCAAGCGAGACGACCTGACCAGCTTGGCTTCCCGGTCAACGAGCTTAGAAATCAGCGATTCAAGATGGCGACGGCGTTCGGAAGTTTGCCGCAGAATCAGGGCGACCAGAAAAAGCTGAACGATGCCCGAGCCCACAACAAGGGCGGGACGAATCGCATTCTGCTGCTCGAACGAAAGGTTGGGCAACCCAAAGATATGCGTTCTCGAAAACGGAGTGAGCACGAAGAGTCCAAGAGAAGCGATGGCCCAGAAAATCTGAGCCCTTCTTTGGCGCTCTTCAAAGACTAGAAACGGCACAATCGTGAAGGTAAAAAAAAGAAAATCGATTCCAGAGTACGGACCTGCTGCGGCTGCGAACGCCAGCAGCCCGTAATTCATGACTACCAACAGAAGCCAACGAGCTGAACGGGCCCAACGAGTCCATGTCAGCGCAACGACACTCCCGTATCCAAGCATCGTCCATACAAGGACCCCGCAAAGGGTTCGATATCCAGCGACCCAGAAACCAGCCAGATAGATAGGCTCGAGAACGAGAAGAAAAGTCGCGAAACGCCGTACGTACCGCTCCTGATTTTCGATTCCCATCTGTCCATGATGCCACTCGGTTGCGAAAATATGGAAAACTAAAAGTTGTGTTTAGCAAAATCGTTGAGTGGCCTCACCAAGCAGAGAATTCGTCCAATAGCCACTTCATGACTATCGGTTCAACCGTCTCTCCGGCACCCGTGAGAAGATGATCGAAGCCATCGAGCTCGACGAGACGTTTACGAGTAGACTCGGGTGCCTCATCCAAAATCTGTTCGGAAGATACGAACGGAACGTTTTCGTCATCATGCGAGTGAATGAGCAAAATCGACTGCTTTGAAAACTGCCGAACAGGTTCCGTCAGTTCTGCCTGAGGAGCAAAGCCAATGACCGTAACTGTTTCAGGAATTCGGACCGCCGCATTCGTGATAACGGCACCGCCAAATGACCAGCCAACGAGGGCCATTTTTTTCACACCTAAATTACGGAGATGCTGCGCTGCCTGAAGCGCGTCCTCCAGCGAGGCGTCGATTTCTCCTGGCCTGCGGTATTGGACAAAGACTGACGCAACTCCGCGACGAGAGAGCTCTGTCGCGATCTTCTGATAAATGCCATCGACAGGTTCGACAAATCCACCGTCGACACCCGATACAAATACAATCCCAGCATGGGGAGATCCGCCCTGCGATGCCCAATAAATGCCGCAGGCGCTATCGTCAGCACCAACAGTGAGCATCACGTCTTCAGAATGCTCCAGAGCATTGCCGGAACATTGTATCGCAGGCTCTTTGGAGAAGCCTCTTTGTTGCTCTGGTCCACACCCGCCTGAAACCAGGCTAATTAGAGTCAGGAAAAGCACGGCACAGACGTTAGCGCGAAGCCTCATGGCAAGCATCTAAGCAGCGGGTATGCCACCTACGTTACGGCGTCATGACCCAGAACGTGCCCAAGGCGTTGTTATCGCCGTTACCGCCGATAAATAGCGTCTGTCCGTCCGGACTCAAACCAAGATACTGCCCAGCACCCGCCTGGAGGGCTGCGTCGCTCGGAACGATTTTTGACTTCAGTGTCCAGGTGGTGCCGCTCCGCTGGAATACCCAAACGGCACCTGTGAAACCGTTGTCGCCCGGGCCCCCGATGGTGAGGATGTTTCCATCCAAGCTGAGTGCCATCCCTGCTTCGCCAAAATCGGCGTAATTGATGTAGCCGGTCGGCAAGAGCTTTGCCTGTTGGGACCAAACTCCCGCAGTTCGTGCGTAAACGTAAGCGGCTCCGGTACCGGCACCGTTATTCGGCGATGAAACCACAGCTGTGCTGCCATCACCGCTCATAGCCACCGAATTACCAAAATGATCCCCGCTGACGACATCAGCCGGGATCAATTTGGAGCCCTGCTGAGTCCAGACGCCGGCACTGCGGGTAAAAATCCACGCGGCTCCGAACCACGCGTTGTCAGCAGGACCACCGAAAATGACCGTATTTCCATCGACGCTCAGTGAGACCCTGATTCCCATTCTCACAGTTTGTTGCGTCAATGCTCCTGTTCCGACAAGCTTCGATCCTTGCTGGGTCCAGACGCCACCGCTGCGGGTGTAAACCCATGCAGCACCAATCCCCGAGTTGTCAAAATATCCGCCCACAAGGGCCGTGTTTCCGTCGGCACTCAACGAAACCGAGAGACCCTGACCAGAGTTTCCGATACTGTCATTTCCAGCGAGCGGGCCTGCCTCCTGTGCCCAAACGCCGGCAGATCGCTTGAACACCCAAGCCGCGCCTATGCCGCCATTGTTTGCAAATCCGCCTACCAATACAGTATTTCCATCCGCACTGATGGCAACAGAAACGCCCTGTTGAGCGGAGCCGGTCGCGCCCGTGGCGACCAGTTTGTTTCCGTCTTGAACCCAATCACTTCCACTTTTCTTATAGATCCAGACTGCGCCGGTATTGGAGTTGTCTCCTTTAGCACCGACGACCGCGGTTTGTCCGTCGGCGCTCACAGCCAAGCCCGTCCCGACCTGAACGAGGCTAGTCCCCGTTACGTCGCTCGGAAGTCGCTTTGATCCGAGTTGAGTTGCAGGCACCGAGGCTGTAGTCACAGTGAACGTTCCGGTCGTCACTATCGAATCCGTCGCAGTCCTCATCCTGATTCGATCGCTGAACGCACCAGGCAAAACTAACAACGAAAGACTGATACTCGACTGGCTCACAATCAGAGCGGCGGATCCCACTTCCGCATATTGAACGCTGGAGAAATCAGCGCCGGTCAAAGTAATGGCCGTACCGATCGCGCCATTGGTCGGCGTAAAACTAAGAGGCAGCGGATCCACCACGCTCAATACCACCGTCGCATCAGCACTGGTTCCAACCGAGTTGGTCGCTACCAAGGTGTACGTCGCGCTTGCGGTCGCGACCGACGGTGTTCCGCTGATCACGCATGTCGCGGGATCAACACTCAAACCCAGCGGCACTGTCGCGGGTGTACTTCCACTCTTGATTCCGCAGGAAGTGATCGCTGCACCCCAGGTGGAGAACGTGGTCGGGTTCACCGTCATGGGTACGCCCGTGCCACCAATCGCACCGAGTGCTCCTGCGTAGCTCAGAACGGGAACCGAGACGACCGCCAAGGTCACAGTAGCTGCTGCGCTGGTTCCACCCGAATTGGTAGCAACGAGAGTGTAAGTCGCGTAAGACGGCCCAGTGGCCGTACCGCTGATTTTGCAAGTCGTGGCATTGACGGTAAGGCCAGCAGGCAGAGCGCTCGGTGTGGTTCCGCTTTTGATTGCGCAGGCGGTGATTGATCCACCATTCGTCGTCAAAGTACTCGGCAAGACGTTCATCGCTGAACCGAGAATCACACTGGTTCCTGTCGAGCTTGCATAGCTCAAGATCGGTATGCCTGCCGAAACACTCAAGACGATCGTGGCGTTCGCGCTGACGCCCACCGAGTTAGTCGCCACCAACGTGTAAGTCGCACTGGCAGTCACTGCCGTCGGCGTTCCGCTGATCACGCACGTCGTTGCGCCCACGCTCAATCCGGCTGGAAGGGCCGCAGGAGTCGTTCCACCTTTGATATTGCATGCCGTAATCGCGGCACCACGCGGACTCAACGTCGTTGGGCTGATACTCATCGCGGTTCCGACTTTAAGCGCGCGGCTTGCCGCTGGAACGCCCGAATAGCTGAGAAGCGGAATAGCAGGATTCACGGTCAGTGCCACGAGTGCATCAGCGCTGTTGCCTGCCGAGTTCGTCGCCACCAAAGTGTAGGTCGCAGTGGCAGCGACTGCGCTAGGAGTTCCGCTAATCACGCAAGTCGTGGCATTCACGGTGAGCCCCGCAGGAAGCGCGCTTGGAGTGCTTCCCGACTTGATTCCGCAAGCGGTGATCGAAGCGCCGTTGGTGGTCAACGTCGACGGCGTC
>OUNO010404847.1_pt1 | contig 10129 bp, 10 predicted proteins | sample 1779811 | NCBI WGS metagenome assembly OUNO01 (sample SAMEA3914804, study PRJEB12502) | metagenome | biome: forest; material: soil | place: Canada | collected 2010-06-25 | depth 0.3 m
CATTTAGGGTGCGCATCTGGTCTTCACTCAACGTGCCCTCGCGGGCGCGAAGGGCTTGCCATTCGGTCGGGTGCTCGGTCGTGAATGGAATACGAGCCACCCAAACCGCTTCGTAGGCTGGAAAATAGCCGAGATCGTCGCGCAAGGTGATGAGGCCGAACTTCTTGATATTCGCATCCGTCGAATAGACTTCGATCACGTCGACCGCGTCTTCGTCCAGTGCCTGATAGACCAGGCTATGTTCCATCTGCTTCACGTTCGCGGGGTCGAACTTCAGGCCGTAACGATCCACCATTCCGCGAAAGCCGTCTTTACGTTCCATGAACTCATAACTGAATGCGGCTCTGAGTTTCGGTGCGATCGCGCGAAGATCGCTCAGGTTGCGAAGGCTGTGCTTCTTGGCGAAAGCTTCCTTCACGGCTAACGCGTAGGTGTTGTTGAACCCCAGCGAAGAAGAGATCGTAAGCCCCATCGGGCCGAGTGCCTTTCTGATTTCGTCGCTCGATTTCAGAGCCGGCTTCTTTAAAATCGTCTCGGCTATCGTCCCCGTGTACTCGGGATAAACATCAATCACGCCGGCCTTAAGGGATTCGAAAAGGATTCCCGTGTTTCCGAGTCCGGCCTTTCGGTCGACGGGAACGCTTGAATTGGCTTCGATCGACTGGGCGGCTATTTCGCTCAATAGGTAACTTTCAGTAAATATCTTGGAGCCGACGACGATCTTGTCGGCGGCATTTGCGGTGGATATCAGCATGAAAACGAGTAACAGCTTCATGCAGCGCCTCTCATGACCGTCGGCAATGTTCTCTGGGCCTGAATAAACTCGCCTACGAATGGATCCCTGGGGCTAAGCACCAAGTCTTCGTAACTTCCCGTCTGAATTACTCGTCCGTGATGAAGCAGCGTAATCCGTTCGGCAAAGAATACAGCTTCGCCTAGGTCGTGGGTTACTAGAAGGACCGTCTTTTTGAGTCGCTGAAAGATCGACTTCAATTCTTCTTGAAGCGATCGTCGAATCATCGGGTCGAGGGCGCCTAGTGGTTCGTCGAGTAGCATGACGGGTGGATCCATAAATGCGGCCCGCATGATCGCCACGCGCTGTCTTTGACCACCGCTGAGCTCCGCGGGATATTTAGTGAGCAAGGACCGGTCGAGCGCGGTAATGGAACTCAGCTCCTCGAGACGCCGTTCAACGCGATCGCGATTCCACCCGGCGAGTTCGGCAACCAGAGTGATGTTCTTGCGCGCGCTGAGATGCGGAAAGAGTCCGCCTTCTTGAGGGACGTATCCGATTCTGGCGTGGTTTCTATGGCCCTCGATTCGAACGGACCCGCTATCGAGTGGAATCACGCCGAGCATGATTCTCAGGAGCGTGGTTTTGCCGGAGCCGCTTGAACCAATGAGCGCGTGGGTTCCGCCCTGGGGAACCGAAAAGCTGACTCCGTCGAGTACCGCCTTGCCGTCGTAGGTTTTGCGAACTTGAATAAGCTCAAGCATTCACTCCGGCTATGCAAATAGTAAGCACCCCTCTTGCACATCCCGGCGCTGGCCTTTGGCCTGTCACGGAGCTGAATGGGCGAATATTCAACGAAATCTGTTTTTGACTCAAAGGGTTGGCGCTGGTTTGCGTGGGCAATTCGCTTTTGCGCGACCATGTCGAGGCCCCGGTTTATAGTTTTTAGCAGCGTCGCGCTCTTCTTGGCCTACTTGCTGGTTGGCGGCCTGAGTTATAAATTTGTGATTCCGCCAAGCCAGAATGCCGTTTTCTGGATGGCAAGCGGGATGACCTTTGCTGCGCTTAACCTCACTCGTCGTGCAAAATGGCTCTGGCCGGGCTGGCTTTTTGCGTTATTTTTGGGTGAGTTTGTCCTGGTGAGTCGAAAGGGCATCCAGTTTCCTGTCGGCTTCTTTTGGAGTCTTGCCAATCTGGTCGAGCCACTTATTGTCGGTCTGGTTTCGCGAAGATATTTTGATCACCCGCTGTCCTTCCGCAAGTTATCGCATGTAGGTCATTTGCTGATTTTGACTTTCGTTTCAGTTATTCCGGCGGCGCTGGTCGCAGCGATTGGGGCGAAGCTGTGGTTGGGGGTCCCATCATTTTGGGAGTTTGCATTCGCTTGGGGCACGAGCGACGCACTCGGCATCATTCTGATCGCCCCGATGATTCTGGCGTGGACTTCAAGGCAATCACGTCCAATCGGGAGCACGGGCGAAGGTTTGGTTCTGTATGCTTTATTGGCTACGTCAACCTTCGTTATTTTTGAAAGCGTCAGACCATCGCCCTTGGATCCGTCTCTTCCGGCACTACTCGTTGGATTCGTGGCTTGGGCGGCGATTCGCTTTGGTCCCCGTGGAACGACCCTGGCCATCGTCACTCTTGAGCTGATTGCGGGCGGGGGAACTGCCCAACTCTCGGGTCCATTTGCTTTGGCGGGTTGGGCTGAAGGGCAGCTCATTTTGAATTTTCAATTGCGAACCTTAACAACGGGTCTACTGATGTTGGTTCTTTCAGCGGTAATCGAAGAACAGCGATCCGCGAGACTAGAGGCTGAGAGCGCGATCCAGGTTCGCGATGACTTTCTTGCAATCGCCTCGCACGAGCTCAATACACCTCTGACCAGTTTGCTTTTGAGTTTCTCCTCGCTATTGAAAATGGAAGGGTCCCCATTTTTAAAGAATCGTTTGACCCAAATGGAACGGCAAAGTCGAAGGCTCGCTCGACTCGTCACGGTCTTATTGGATGTGTCGCGAATGGGTCGTGCTCAGATGGTGCTCAATCTTAGCCAAGTCGAATTGGGAGCGCTCGTCGAAAGCGTGATTGAACAATTCAAGACCGATGCGGAAGCGGTTCGGTGCAGTTTGGTTTTCCAGAAAAGCAGGCAGTTTTATGGACACTGGGATGCCGTGCGCCTCGAGCAAGTGGTCGCTAATCTGGTCGCTAATGCGCTGAAATTTGGGACAGGGAAGCCAGTTGAGATCAGTCTCTCCGACGTTCAATCCGCGCATTTTCACGGGGTTCGCCTCGAGGTCCGAGATCATGGGATCGGAATACCGGAAGCGCGAATTCCTTATATTTTTAACGCGTATGAAAGGGCGGTTTCCTCGGGTAGTTACGGCGGTTTGGGCTTGGGATTGTTTGTCGTTCGAAAGATTGTCGAGGGGCACCATGGAACCCTGGTTGCTGAGAACGCGGCGGACGGTGGCGCAAGAGTTTCAGTTGTTCTGCCACTTGCTGAACGGGTTTCGGTCCCAGCTGCCTGAGGGCGGATAGACGATGCCACGTTTAGTAGCTATTCTAGCAGCTCTTATTCTGATGGAGCTCGTCTGCGCAGTAGCGCAAGCGGAGGAATTCTCGCGCACGAACGCGCAATTGATTTATGGCTCTGGTTTTCATGACCCAACCCAAGACCCAAACACCGTCGATGGCAAAGTTGGAACGATTGCGCTTGAGCATTTCGGCACCTGGAAGCAGGGGGATAATTACTTTCTCGCCAACCTTTATGAAGGCGATCAGGTGGGAGACCCGAATGCAGGCACGGGGCACGATACGAGAATCTATGTGAAATGGGTTTCCCGCGTTCGAGTCGCGAAAACCGAAGCAGGGCCGGTTCGGGACTATTTTGTTTCGGGCCGAATAGATCGGACGGGAAACGGTTACTACGCCAATATGATCGGCCTGGCCTTTGACTTTTCTCTCCCGAAGCAGACATTTGTGGGCATTAATATTTATCTGAAGAAGGATCGATTCAATTCGGCAACTGTTCAGCTCTCACCGTTTTGGTACGTGACCTTTCTGATATCGCATCTTCCGTTTCTCTTTACGGGCTACGTGGATATTTCTGGAACAGATCATTTAGGTGTAGATGTGGTCGCCGGGCCTCATTTACTCGCGGATATTGGTAAACCCATGTTTGGGAAAACCGAGACGCTCTATCTGGGGTCGACATGCTCGATTCACCTGAATGATGTCGCTTCGGTGACTGCGTTTCAAGCGGAACTGAGATGGAATTGGTGAGGGCGGAAAGGCCCGTATTTTAGAGTCCAAACCAACGCTTGCGTCTGCTCGATCCGAAGAGTTTCTTTTCGGCACGTAGTTCGACCGATGGGGCGCTGTAGACACCCGTCGGTTTCGGGCCGGCATAGAAGTTCACTTCAACGCGGCCGACCTGGTCTTTGCCGAATTCGATGTAGCAGATGCCGGTTCCGGTGCAGGGTTTCGTATCCGAAGTACCGCGAATCTGCGCGATCAGCGCGCTAGCAACGGCCTTTGCGCCTGCTTCTGCGAAAACTCCGGCACGGGGCATATTAGAGTCGGCGCAGTCGCCGATCGCGTAGACTCCCGGGAACCGAGTTGCGAGCGTAAAGTCGTCTACCGGGATCCAGCCGTCTTCGCTCAGGCCGCATTCTTCAACGACCTTCGCTGCCCGGTGTTTGGGTACGCCCATGTAGAGATCGTAAGGTAGCTCTTGTCCGTCATCGAGGATGACGACTTTTCGTTTTCCATCCAGCGAGACGACTTTGTGCCCCGGCATGAACGTGATCTTTCGTTCCGCAAAGGCGGCAAGCAGCGCGCGAGAGGTCTCGGGCGATGGCGGGACCGGGCTCGGAAGAGGCATGACGAAGGTGATCTCGCAGTTTTCGCGAACGCCGCGCGTGGAGAGCATATCGTGAAGCATCAAGGCGGCTTCGCTCGGTGCCGGTGGGCACTTGAATGGCGCGCCAGCGACGCCAATCACGACGCGACCTTTTGAAAACGTCGGAAGAATCCCGCGCAGCTTTTCAGCACCAGCGAACGAGTAGAATTCGTTTCCGGATTCTCTTAGCCCTGGGGTTGCATCGAGATCGTAGTCGACCCCAAGCGCAACGACGAGGATGTCTGCTTCGAAGACACCGGTATCAGTCGTGACTTTGCGAGTGGCCGGGTCGATTTTCGTGACCGTCTGACGAAGAACGCGCACACCGGGCTTCGTGAATTTACGATAGGGAAGTCGGACTGCTTCCGGCGTCTCTTTTCCAAACATCACGTCGAGCTTCGAGGTCGATGAGAGTGACATCGACTGCGTCGCCGAGCTCTTCAGACAAAATACTGCTGAGTTCAAGTCCGCCGAAACCCGCTCCGAGAATAAGAATCTTTTTCATCTACGGGTAGTCTATTACAATTCAACTCAGGGTCTACTTATGAAATCTGATCTGATTATCCATCATGACATCGAATCCTATATTCAGTCGGTGACCGATTTTCTTGAGTCGGCCGAGGCGGAGAATGGGCTTTTGCTCGGGAACTTGGAGAGACTGAGAGCAGATTCACCGGCGGTACGACCCTTCATGGCCCAAGTGGTAGCGGAAGGCCGCACCGTTTGTGTCGCGTACTATCGCGACCGGAATCTGCTGATCAGTCGTGGTCCCGAAGGGATTTGGAAACAGATTGCTCGCAAGCTCTTGGAAGAGGGCTTTGTGATTCCCGGAGTAGTGGGACCGTCAAACGATGCGGAACGGTTGGCTGCAGAATGGGTAGATTTGAGAAGATGCGGATCTGAACTGGCGATGAACCAGCGTGTCTATCAGCTTGTTACAGTAAGTCCTCCGAGTGGAATTCCTGGCGGCGCTCGTCTAGTTCGAGATGGAGATATCGAGACTCTCAAGCTGTGGATGACGGGTTTCTATCAAGATGCGATTCCATGGGAAATGCCGTCAGCCGGGGAAGTACTCGAGGCTGTGAAGGCCCGAATTCCCGCGGGCCTAACCTACCTCTGGGAAATGGACGGTAAGCCGGTTGCAATGACGGCGCTATCGCGGCCAACTCGACGTGGGTTCACCGTCAACGCGGTCTATACGCCTCCCGAGTATCGGAAGAGAGGCTACGCAAGCGCCCTAGTCGCTGCAGTGAGCTCTGAAGGGCTAAATCGCGGCAAGGAGTTCTGCGTGCTCTACACCGATCTTTCGAATCCGACTTCGAATTCGATTTACCAGAAGATTGGCTACAAGCCGGTTTGCGATTCTCGCCATTATCGGTTTAGCTAAGCCATATATCCGCCACATTGACTATGGCGGATATATGGCGGATAATTGCCTTATGGCAGACCGCTATCCAGCCCTTGCTCGAAGTAAGATTGCGCATGAAGTGGTTCATACGGACCGCTTGGTCAGACACCTCATGGCGGTGGCTGAATCGAAACCATTTTTAGATGAGTATTTGGAAAGTCCTCTCGAATTAAAGCTTCTACGCAGAGCCAAGGTAAGGGCAATCACTTCTTCGAATCAAATCGAGGGGAACCTCTTAGGCGAAAGTGAAGTGACGGATGTGCTTCAGGGCAAGGCCGTAAACGGATCCTTGAAAGATATCCAAGAAGTTCAAAATTATCATCTGGCTCTCGAGTACGCTGAAAGGCTCGCTGAAGATCCAAGGCCGCTTAGGGTGTCGGATATGTGCGACCTTCAACGCCTTGTGACCACTGGCCTTGTTCCAGAGGCTCAATGCGGTCGGGTGCGAACGATTCCTGTGTCGATTGTGAATGCCGATACCGGACAGAAGATTGAGGAGTGCCCTGAGCCGCACTTGCTTCAAGAACTTTTGGATGACCTATGGAGATGGCTTGAAGACACGAGGGAATTAAATCCATTCGTTCGAGCCTGCGCATTTCATTTTATAGCGGTTTCGATTCATCCGTTTGTAGACGGAAATGGAAGAACCATGCGTCTCATGCAACATCTATTACTCTTGCGAGGTGGGGAGGGAGTGGCGCGCGTTGTTCCGAGCGAAACGGCCATCATGCGTAACCGTGATCGTTACTACGCATCCATCCGGGAGAGTCATGGGTTGGTCCAGCTTCATCCGATATTGGAGTTTCTAGTCGAGAGCTTCGCGGTCTCTGCACGGGAAGTTGTGGATGAGGGACGGAAGCTTCTTCGAGATAGTGCCGGAAAGACCCCTGAAGCACGGCACCGAAAGATTTTGTCGCAGGCAAGAAAAATCGAATATTTTGCGATGCAAGACGTCGTCGTCTGGTGTCCGGACGTCCCTAGGCGGACTCTCGAAAGGGACCTAGCTTCGCTGGTTCGAAAAAAAGAGATCAAGGCCAGAGGAAAGAATAAGGCTCGAGTTTACCTTATTGTTCAGCGGTGATTAGATGGCTTCCATGAAACTCTCTGGAAATACGATTCTGATTACGGGCGGAGCGAGCGGTATCGGTTTTGCGTTGGCAAAACGTTTTGCGGCCGCAGGTAGCGAAGTCGTCGTTTGCGGGCGCCGTGTGGAGCAGCTCGAAGAGGCGAAGCGACTGATCCCAGGGCTTCAGACAATTGCAGCCGATGTCAGCACTGCGACGGGTCGGCAAGAGCTTGCGGATCAGGTGAAGAAGAAATTTCCGAAGTTGAATGTATTGATCAATAACGCTGGCGTTCAGAATCGTCCGCCGTCGCTCGACAAGTCTCAGAACTGGGACACTCACGCGCAGGAGATCGCGATCAATCTCGAAGCGCCGATGCACCTGTCGATGCTGATTCTGCCATTGCTCTTGAAGCAGGGCCGCCCATCCTTTCTGATGAACGTTTCGTCGGGGCTGGCGTTTCTTCCACTCGCGTTTATGCCCACCTATTGCGCAACCAAGGCTGCCCTTCACTCATTTACTTTGAGTCTGCGCCAACAACTCAAGTCCGGTACGAACGTAGAAGTCATCGAAGTCATTCCGCCTGCCGTCAACACGGATCTCGGTGGAAAGGGGCTTCATGATTTTGGAATTCCACTCGATGAGTTCGCCGATCACGCGATGGCGCAAATCGAGAAGGGTGAGCTTGAGTTTGGCTACGGGTTCTCTGAAAAGGGCCGCCTTGCTTCACGTGCGCAGCTCGACGAGATGTTTTCGGCGATGAATCGGCAGTCGTGAGAGGGCGCACCGCTCGGATCGCAGGGTTAAGGGAATTCAATTGCAGTTTCCAGAAACTGGAATGGCCATGCTCTCGATGGTCGCATTGAACGAGCCGCTCTCATCGCATGTTCCTGAAGCATATTGAAACCGTACGCTCGAGCTGCCGGTAAAAGCGGCTGATGCCGAGCACGTCCCGGAAAAGCTCAGCGTGAGTCCCTTTCCAATGCCCAGGAATACTCCTTGATCGCACCTTCCGAGCAGAGAGCCCCCATCAGACTGTGCGGTGGCGGTGAAACTCCGTCCATCGGTGCATCCACCTGAGGCTGTAATTCCCGCTCCAGCAATGGATCCCGAGCACCGTCCGGACGAGCATGTTCCGCTTACGGCTTGAGCGGGAACGAGTGCATCAGTGCCGCAAGACGGATCCGCGGCGTGGGCCGATGCTGTGGCCATAAGTGCTGAAACTACAATCATGAAATTTTTCATAGGATCCTCAAGAAGTTGACGATGTCCTGCTTTTCTTGCTCGGAAAGCGCTTTGAAATTCTTGATCACGTGGTTTGCTTCCGATCTGCAGCTGAGGACGTTTCCGCTCGCGTGAGCTCTGATGGCTGTCATGAGGTCATCCGTGCGTCCGTCATGCAGGAAGAACAGGCGCTGTCCAACCCCCCATAGTGGCGCCGTGCGGAACTCGTCCGGGCCGGCATCGCCTTGAGTGATGTGATCGGCCAAGTCTGGGCCCATGCGATGCAGGAGCAGGTCGGAGTAGAGATTCACCGGTTTACTATCAAAAGCCGCGATCGGCGACCTATCCGTAGTCAGGGTAGGCGTGTGACAAAGAGCGCAACCGACTTTTGAAAATAGTCGCTCTCCATTTCTGGTTGAATCAGTTTCCGTTCCTCGCGATGGTGGCGCGAGAAATTTGTTAAATTGTACGAAAGCGACCATCGCGCTCAAGCCCGCAAAAGGCGGAGGCGCACTAAAATTTGCCGTGTCCTCGGGACGAGGATTCAAGGCACAACCGGAAGTTTCGTCACGTTCAGTCTGGAAGATATCGTTCGTGACCCCAGTTTCCACATTGTAAGCTTCAGCAGAAAACATCTCGAGAGATACGTTTTGGGCCTTCCATCCGAATCGAGAGATCGTTCCGTCATTGCCGTTCCGATTTTCTTTTCCTTTGATTCTCAGTTTGCGTTTTCGATCCGAGTCAGCGTTCTTGTTGCCGAGGATCGTCGAATCGGAAATCATCTCGACCATTCCCAATCCGAACATCGGGGTCGGAATTCTGAAGGAGAGATTGTTTACCCTAGCCTCCGCTTCGAAGTCCGGCTGACCTAGAACGCAGCTCCCCGCGTCCTGGCGTCCCGTGATTGTATAGATTGCGTGCACACCGCCGTCTGGGGAACCGTCCTTTTTGAAACGAAATCGTGCTTCGCGAATCGGGCCATTTTCCTTGATGAAGAAGGGCACCTTGTTGGTAGCGCCGAAATGCGTAGCCAGCTCGACCTGGGGATTCACGGATGGACTGGTTCCACCAAGGGATGGATGCGCGTGGCAACTGGTGCAAGAGACTCCGTTAAAGCGCGGCCCAAGTGCGTTGGCCGGAGCGCCTGGCTCGGTTCCCAGTACGGAATGTGGCACGCCCGCAAAAATTGACCCGAGAATGAACAGCTGCTGCTGATCGGGAGTGAGCCCGGAAATGGGACCACCCGCTCTGGGTGCATCTTCGAGGGTGCGTGCCTCGGTTCGCGTTTGAGGTAGCCCAGTCATCAGAAAAGACAGAAGCAACGTGAGCGTTGCGTGGGATCTTCGACGATTCATCGCACGTTCCTTGAGAAGCGGTGGGTTGTAGTTCCAAACAGCTTCTCGCCGTGTGCAATCGGCGTACCGAACTTTGATTAGGACTAAGCTGCGCTTTGTTCTCTTGATTTCGACGGCTCAAAGAACGCTTGAAACTCAAGCGGCAGATGAGAGCGAAGGTGCTCGACCAGATGTGGATCGATCACGTCTTTTAGTCCCGATAAGAAGCGTTGAAGCAGGGGTTCGGCTTGCTCTGGAGCGACGTCGTAGTGCTGGCTCAAGTCAACAATGACAGAGCTCAGAGAGACACCGCGGTCAGGTCCGGGCGGAAGCCCACGCAAAGAGGATTGAAGGGGCTTAGGGAGCTGCGCGATAAAATGCTCGGCCGCCGTAGTCGTCACGCGCATCATGAGTACGCTGAGTAGATAGTGAGTGATTGGCGGTACCTGCGACGGCTTGATTCCG
>OUNO010019215.1_pt1 | contig 10116 bp, 12 predicted proteins | sample 1779811 | NCBI WGS metagenome assembly OUNO01 (sample SAMEA3914804, study PRJEB12502) | metagenome | biome: forest; material: soil | place: Canada | collected 2010-06-25 | depth 0.3 m
CGGCCAAGGAGGCCATCGAGCAAGAGGCCCGGGACAAGGCGGCGCACAAGGCCAGGCAGCGGGCCACCGACAAGGGTGAGGACCAAGAGATCGCCGACGCCAAAGCAAACGAAGCAGCCGAACAGGCGACCCCCGAGAAGAAGGCCCAGCGCAGCTTCACCGATCCCGAGAGCCGCATGATGAAGACCAACGACGGCTTCCAGCACGCCTTCAACGCCCAGGCGGTGGTGGACGAAGAGGTCCAGGTCATCCTGGCGGCCGAGGTCTCCAACCAAGCGAGCGACGCCGGCCAGTTGCTGCCCATGATCGCCGTCACCGAGACCAACCTCGATGCAGCCGGTATCGAAGAGGACTTCGACGTCTTGTTGTCCGACGCCGGCTACTGCTCCGAACAGAACCTCGAAGACGCGAAAGCAGCCGACGTCGACGTGCTCATCGCCACGGGACGCATCCGGCGCGACGAGCACGTGCCGGCGTCGCCGCGCGGACGGATCAGAAAGGACGCCACCGCACGCGAGCGCATGGGGCGGCGGCTGCGGACCAAGAAGGGGCGGGCCGACTACGCCCGCCGCAAAGCCATCGTCGAACCGGTGTTCGGCCAGATGAAGGTCCGCCAGCACGCCGGGTTCCTCCGGCTGCGGGGCCTCGACGGCGCCCAGGGCGAGTGGATGCTCCACGCCATCTGCCACAACCTGCGCAAGCTCGCCCAGGCGGGTTGAACGGCCCCATCGGGCTCCCGCTACCCGCCACTGACGCCCAGTCCCGGCCCAAACAACGTTCATCGCGCGCCCGAGCGGCGCGATGATCACCCAGTGACCGCACGTCCGCCGACCTCAGGCGTCAGATCCGGCCCTTTGGCCGGTTCCGACCCACGCTCCTAGGGCTATCGGAGTCATCGCTCAAAGCGGGACCTTCCTCTCGGTTGCTTGGTCCCGACCAGTCCGGTTGCGGGCCGAGCCGGCTCCCCAACCGACTCACGTCGGTCGATCGGCCTCTCGCTGGGCTCGATACCAGGTCATGGCGGGCAGATCAGGAGACTTGATACGGTCGCGCTTGAGCTCGGCGAAGTTGCCGTAGCGGGCCAACCACGAAACGTGTCGCCACAGGTCGACCGCGTCCTCGTCCGACGGCAAGTCGGTGATTACGGGCCCGAAGATGGCCGGCCCGATGCCGCCGTCGAGGACGATCGTCGGTACTCCGAAGCTGCGCGTCCTCTCGATCAATCCGTGGTGCTCGTCGAGGACGGTTTCCCAGGTCCCCGGATCCGAAATTGCTTCGTCGCACCACTCGACGTCGAGACCGACCTCTTCGAGCGCGCCGCGCACCGCGGTTGCCATGTCCTGCTCGGGCGGTGACTGCTCCCAGATCCTCTTGCCGAGTGCGGTGTAAAAGGGTCCGATCGCGGCGCCGCCCTTCCGCTCTCGGATAAGGGTCGCCGTCCGAAGCGCAGGGCCCGACCGGGCCTGCAGCCCGCTGGGATCGGCCCCGTCCTCCAGGTTCACGACCTCGAGGGAGAACAGCCCCCAGTCGAGATCGATCTCGCCGAGCTGTTCGACCCGCTTGGCCCACCGCGATGTCTGGTAGCACCAAGGGCAGATTGGGTCGAAGTGGAATTTTACAGCGTCCATGGCAGGCTCCTTCTTCTTCGTAGATGACAGGTCTCGAGCAGCGGTCTTCGGGTCATTCCAGGGCGGCGAGCGCCGCCTCGATGTCTCTGGGGTCCATACGGGTCGTGTAGTCGGCTGATACGTACCGAGCACGCACGATGCTGGAGCGGTCGATCACGAACGTGGCGGGGATGGGGAGGTCCCAGCTCCCATCGGCGGTGCGGGTGGAGAGATCGTTGTGGAAGACCTCGAGGTGCAGGTCCTTCAGATCGGCCGGGACGGTGAACTGCACCCGATAAGCGGCGATGACCTCCTGGTGGGTATCGCTCAGCACGTCGAAGGTGAGCCCGTTCTTCTCGGTGGCCGAGAGGCTGTGGTCGGGGGCCTGGGGGCTGATTGCCAAGAGGGACGCGCCATAAGTCTGGAAGCGAGGAAGCGCCTCCTGCAGGGCCCGGAGCTCGAGGTTGCAGAACGGGCACCACTCGCCTCGGTAGAACGAGAGCACGACCGGCCCCTGCGCCAGCCGCCGAGCCAACCCGACTGGTTCACCGAGGGCGTTGGGCAACGTGAAGTCCGGGGCTGGCTGGCCAACACCGATGCCGGGGGCGACTCCCGATGCGGTGATGTCATCGGCTGCGACCCTGAGCCGTGCGGCGACCGGATCGGGAATGTTGGCGGAGAACTCGGCGAGCTGACGGGTCAGCTCACCTGTGGGATTGACGCTCGACATCGGGTCGGTCCTTTCTTATTGTCCGGCGCCCTCAGGGCGCTTAAGACAGTCGTGCCCCTCGTTCCGTGGCCGGGCCGCATTCGCGCGGCCACTGATGTAGACGGGGAGGTACTACTTTTTGGTCCGGCGGCTGCCAGCGTGCCAATCTTCTTGCACGCCGATGCTGTCGGGGTCGACGCCGAAGCTGGCCAGCTGGGGCCGTTCCCGCAGACTCCGTTTCAACTCGGCGAAGCCCGGGAAACCCGCCAGCCCGACGACGTGGTCCCATAGACCGACCGCGTCGTCGGGGCTGGGCAGCCGGCTGATGACCGGACCGAAAAACGCCACCCCTGCCGGAGGCTGGAAATGGATGATCGGAGTCCCGACGTCTCTTCCGGTCAAGGCCAGGGCCTCGTCGGTCTCGGCGCGAAGCAACACGTCCAGGGAGGTATCGTCCAAGGCGTCCGCCAGCTCGGCGGGCAGGCCGACCTCGGCCAGGATCGGACCGACGAACCCGGCGCTGCCCCGATCGACTGTGTCTCCGTGGTTGTTGGTGTCGAAGATGCCGGTTCCCATCGCCTGATACAGGTGGCCGACCGCCTCTGCGCCAAGTTCGGCTCTGGTGCGGGCCGCGACCCGCAACAAGCGCAGCCCGGCGGTGTGCCCGTCCTCGTAGCCAGGCGGGAAGTGGGTGTCGTAGTCGACCTCGGCATTGATCAGCCGTAGTGAGATGAACTTCCAGTCCACCGTGTAATTCCGCTGGGCGGTGACCATGCGCAGCCACTTGCTGGTCATCCAAGCGAACGGGCACACCGGGTCGAAATAGAAGTTGACGTCAGCGGAGGTCGACGTCCGGGCGATGGTGGTCAATCGGAGGTCGTTTGGGCGTGGTCACCGATGTAGCGGATCATGCCGATCACGTCCTCGGGTACCAGCCGGCCGACGGCCCCGCTCGAGTAGACGCTGACTAACACCCGACCGGTCGGGTCGAGCACGAACCCGGTGGACTGCAAGAACATTGGGTCCGGGTTGACGAACGCCCCAGTGGCCGCTGCGACCGTTCGTGCATCGGCGCTGTGGCCGACCGGGAAAGTCAAGCCGAGTTTGGCCACCAGCTCACGGGTGGTGGACTCGTCGTCCACCGACAAGGCGACGACTCGGGCGTTGACCTCGGCAAGGCTTTCGGCTGCTCGCTGGAACGCCCGGAGTTGGGCGTTGCAGTACGGGCACCAGGCGCCCCGGTAGAACAGGACCACCCCGAAATGGCCGGCGAGGGCGTCGGGCAGCTCCAGGGCGGCCCCGTCGGTTGGGGTGACGGCGACTTGAGGGAACTTCTCATCCGGATGCAACAGTGCCATGGTGAATCTCCTTGTCATAGGAATCTCGTGGTCGGGATCGGTTCGGGCGAAGGCAACCAGCCGGGTTCTCGCACAGCGGCTACCGGTGTCATCGGTTCGGGCTAGACACATCCCAGATCTCGCCGGCGCCATCGGCGAACAGATGCGGGATCAAGGACCGGGCTGACTGTTCAGGGGTGATCATTGTGCCCTCGGCATGGGAGCGGGCGAACCACTCGTGCAGGGCGGCACCGATCCGCGTTGGGTCCTGGCCGCGTATCCCCGCCTGCATGGCCGTGTCGACCGAGCCGGGCCGGAAGGCGTTGACGGTCACGCCGGTGCCTGCCAACTCGGCCGCCAGATTGACGGTGTGAGCTTCGAGGGCCGCTTTGCTCGCCGCGTAGGCGTTCATGCCGATCATGGTCCCGGGATGCGCCGCGATCGCGCTGGATACGTTGACGATGCGCCCCCAGCCGCGCTCGACCATGCCGGGCACCACCGCGAAGCTGAGCACGGCGGCGGCCACCACATTCACGTTGAAAGTGAGGGCCCACTCGGTCGGGTCGACCAACATGCTCGGGCCGAGAGGCCCCACCACGGCAGCGTCATTGATGAGAACATCGACCGTACCCAATCGATCGGTGGCCAGATGGATCGCCCGGGTCACCTGGCTCAGATCGGCGAGGTCAGCAGGCACGACGACCGCGTCGGCGCCGAGATGTTTCACCTGTTGCGCGGTCTCGGCCAGCTGATCCTCCGAACGCGCCACCAGAGCCACGGCCATCCCCGCCGCAGCCAGCTCAACCGCGACCGCCTGACCGATGCCCCGTCCGGCTCCCGTCACCATGGCAGTCTTGCCCTCCAGCGAAACGATCACAGGCTGTTAGTAGCGGCCTGCCGAGGAGTCTTACCCCAGCCTCGGCCCGCTGCGCGCTGCAAGCGCCGCGGGCACGGTAGGACCATGCCCGATAGGGAGGCGTCAAATGCCGATCTCAGGTTCATCGGTTTGCACGGCCCGGGACAGCGGGAGCGCCGCCAGCACCATCACGAGACCCGTCGCCGACCAAGCCAGCATTTTCGCCGACCTGTCCGACCTTCGTTCCTGGACGACGCCAACGGGACCATCCGCCGCTTCACTACCTAATGGCCGTTGTCCTGCCCGTCCCTGGCCCCGACGCTCGGTTCTCGCCCCTCGCGCGCCCGCTCATTCGGCGCAAGACGCCCCGAGCACCCGGCTCGGACGGCACCCCCGCGTGCGTTCCGCGGGTCCGACGCAGGCTGCCAGGATCACCACTGGAAACGCCATCCACAAGATGCCTTTCGACGCCCGACGTAAGTTTCGGCCCGAACTCGTCACAAACGGCTATCTGGACACTGAGACCCTAGAGTCCCTATGGAACGACTGGACCGCCCTTGACCGCTTCTTGCACACCGATCCCAACGACGTGGGATGCGAAAAGGCCATGGAGCTGCCGCACGTCTACGTCGACCGGGCGGCCTGCGGACCACGCTCGGAGGATTTCGCCGCGGTGATGGGTGACTACCCACAGATGATCGTCCCCGTCGACCATGTCGAACCGGTGCCCCGCCGCATCCGGGCGGTCCTCGCTAACCACACCGTCCTCGACACGACGCGGGCCATATACGTGTGGGAGTGGCCCTATTACCCCCAGTACTACATCCCTGTCACCGATGTGGACCCTGACCTGCTCGTCGACGAACAGCACCCACAGCGCCTCCACCGCGGGACCGCCCACCTCCACAGCCTCCGGGCCGACGGGACAACCAAGCCCGGCGCAGCCCGGCTCTACGGTGACGACGCCATCGACGGCTTGGCCGGCACGGTCCGCTTCGAGTGGGATGCCCTCGACGCCTGGTACGAAGAGGACGAGCAGGTCTTCGTCCACCCGCGCAACCCCTACGTCCGCGTCGACGCGCTGCGCTCGACCCGGCACGTCCGCATCGAGCTCGACGGGACGGTTCTGGGCGAGTCGGCATCACCGGTCTTGGTCTTCGAGACCGGGCTTCCCACCCGCTACTACCTCAACGATACCGAGGTGAACTTCGACAACCTCCGGCCCTCCGACACCGTCACCTCCTGCCCCTACAAGGGACAGACCACCGGCTACTGGAACGTCTCGATCGGCGACACCACCTACCCGGACCTGGCTTGGGCGTATGACTTCCCGACTCGCCAGCTCCTCCCCATCGCCGGATTGGTCGCCTTCTACAACGAGAAGGTCGACATCACCCTTGAGGGGGAACCGCTTCCCCGGCCGACCACTCACTTCTTCAAATGACCCAGACGGTCTGAACATGGAACCTGCGGCGCTGCTCAAGGCGGCTGACGACGACGCCCACCGTCTCCTGGCACTGGCCAGGACCAACTGGCAACGACCGGTACCGCACTGCCCGGCATGGGATGCCGCCGAGTTAGTGCGCCACACCGGCAGCATCCTGTCGTGGATGTCAACCGTCGTGGACTCAGACCAACGTGTCAGCCGCAGCGCCCTTGACCCAGCCCCCGAAGATCCGGTTGATCTGGCCGGGTGGTACCTGGCGGCGCTGAGGCGCACCCTCGGCGTTCTTGGCTCCTCCCACCCCGATTCTGAAACCTGGACATTCTCCAGCACCGGCGACCACCGAGTCAGATGGTGGTGTCGGCGACTCGCGGTCGAGGTGGCCATCCACCGCTTCGACATCGAGCAAGCCGCCGCTGGCAAAGACGGACCGCCACCCACGCCCGTCGACGGGGACGTAGCAGCGGCCGGGATCGAAGAGTTCGTCATCGAGTTCCTGCCCGGCCTCCTCACCCACGTCGGTATCGACACCCTCAGCGGCACACTCCACCTCCACGCCACTGATGGCCCCACCGAATGGTGGATCGACCTCAACCACGACGGCTTAGCGCGCCGAGAACACGCCAAGGCCGACACGGCTCTTCTCGGCATCCGATCGGACCTTCTCCTCTGGCTGACCAACCGCCAGCCCTCCGAGGCCCTCACCGTGCACGGGGAGCGAGCGGTCCTCGAGCGTTGGGGTCAACTCCGACGCTAAACGGCGCACCGGCGATTGGTTCCTCAATGGAGGGTTGGTATCTCCCCACAATGTTGCTATTCGCGAAACCCATAGACTTCGCCGAACCGTCGCCCGCGCCTTGACCCCTCCCACCACATGGCGCCCAATGCTCGGCAAGCGGCGACGCGCAAAGGGGCCAATGGCTGCCCGACGGGCGGGCGGACTCGAAGTGGTGAGCGGTGGCCAGTTGGTCGAGCTGGCAAATTATCGAAAGGTCGAACGTGACTGAGATGGCCATTCGACTCAAGCGGGTCTACGAAGACCCTGAGCCTGAAGACGGATTCCGAGTGCTGATCGATCGACTATGGCCACGGGGACTGTCGAAGGAGAAAGCGGCCATCGACCTTTGGTGCAAGGACGTCGCACCGAGCACCGAGCTGCGCACCTGGTTTGGACATCGGCAGGACCGCTTTGCGGAGTTCACTGTTCGTTATCGCCAAGAGCTGGAGGGAAATCCTCTGCTGGAGGAACTTCGCGTCGTCGTGATGGCACATGCGACGGTAACCCTCCTCTACGGCGCCAAAGATCAGGCGGTGACCCACGCTGTCGTCCTGATCGACTACCTCTGATACGGAAGCGACCCTTCGACGCGTAAGTCCCACAGTTCCAGCGTGTGTCCTGAAGCGTTGCCGCGACAGTTGCGTTGACCGCGTAATAATGCAAACAGGCGACACACCTCCTCGCGCTGACAATCAGCTCTCGCTGACCCGGAGGTCGGCTACTTCGATCTGCAGTGGTTGGCTAGGAGCGATATTCGGGGTTGGGAAAGTCGAAGCGTGCACCGGCGTCCCATTGTTCTCGTTGATTGCCATGGCTGGGAAACCCGCCCGCATTCTTGAGAAGCCTGGCGAGATGGAGCATATTCCAGGTCAAGAAAGTAGTGTTGCGTTGCGTGAACTCGTTTTCGAGGCCGATGCGAGTGCCGTCAGGCAGGCGGTCGCCGTAGCTAGGGCCGGGGCCGGCTTCACCGATCCACCCAGCATCGGCCTGCGGGGGAATCGCATAACCGATGTGTTGCAGGCTGTAGAGCACGTTGGAAGCGCAGTGTTTGATGCCGTCCTCGTTGCCTGTGATCAAACAGCCTGCGACCTTGCCGTAGTACAGCCATTGGCCTCGGTCGTTCAGCTCACCAGAGTGGGCGTACAGCCTCTCGATGATCTTCTTCGTCTCGCTGCTGTTGTCGCCGAGCCAGATTGGGCCAGCGATGACCAGGATATCCGTACTCAGCACTCGCTCGAACAACTCGGGCCATGCGTCGGTCGCCCAGCCGTGTTCACGCATGTCCGGATATATCCCCGTTGCGATCGGATAGTCGACCGCTCGGAACTGGTCGACCCGGACACCGTGTTTGGCCATAATCGCCGCGCTGGCATCTACCAGAAGCTGGGTATGGCTCATCCCAGGCGATCGCGTCAAGGTCGTATTGATGAACAGGGCAGACATATCAGAACAATCCAGTTCACTGTTGGGCACTCGTTTCACGGCAAACCCCTTTCAGACCCCCGCGGTCTGAGGCAAACCGGCAGGCACACACGAGGAAGCCAGCAAGCCCGGTCTTCGGGGCGTCCTGTACCGAGCGAGGAGTTAGGCCGGGCGGCTGCCGGCGTGAGTAATTGGGCCTCGGAGCCGGGCGGGACCATGGCCATTAGCTAATGAAGCGGTGGATGGCTTCGTTGGCGTTGTCCTCGAACGACGGGTTGGCCAGGTCGGGGAAGATGTCGGCTTGGTCGACGACGGGACCGGTGATGGTGTTGGCGGCGCTGGCGTAGAACACCCCGCTGGACAGGCTCGAGTCGGTGACGCCGTCGACGAGTCGTCTGGCGCCCACGTCGAGTTTGTGGGCGATGCCGAGGGCGGGCATCACGTATTTGGCGGCCAGGCGCAACGGGAGGGCAAGGTCGTTGGGGGCTTCGGTGCCGGTCGTGTTGCCCGGGCTGATTGTGACGAACCGGCGGCCGGGGTGCTGGCGGGCCAGGTAGGCCATCCACAGCGCCCCGATGTACTTGGCCTGCCCGTAGGCCAAAGCCGCGTCTGGTTTTCGCCCAGCGAAGTAGGTGCCGTCGATGACGGTGGCTAGCTCGTCGGCCGAGGTCGACTTGAAGGCGGGACGTTTCATTCGCAACTTCGGAATGCCCCGGGCGGCTTCGCTCCCGACGAACACCGCCACCTCGCTGAGGCGCTCCTCGGCGAGTAGCGCCTCGAGGAAGACGACGTGGCCGAGCACGTTCGAGGCGAACACGTTGGTGACCCCGTCTGAGGTTAAGGCCATGGGGGTCTTGCCGCCGGTTCCGCCGGCGTTCATGATCACGGCGTCAAGGGAGCCGTCGATGGCCGCCACTGCGGCGCGAACCGAGACCAGATCGGAGACGTCCATCACAATCACGTCGAAAATGGCCCGGCCGGTCTTGGCCTCGAGTTCGGACCTTGCCGTGGCCGCCCGGTCGGGATTCCGACAGGCCAGGTAGATCCTGGCCACGTCGGGGCGTAACGCCAGTTGACGGGCCACGTCCTTGCCGATGCCAGCGTTGGCGCCGGTGATGAGGACGGTCGTTCCTGGACGCGAGTTCATCGGGATTCCCTTTCGTTGGCGGCCGGCGCCGCTGGGGCAGGAGGCTCGAGGTCGGCCGATTCCCTCAGGGTTGCGGGGTTGCTGTAGACCCGGACCGGGTCGACGAACACGGCCAGTCGGCGCTCCTCGGCCATGACGGCATCGAAGTTGTCCCAGTCGTCGTGCTGGCCACCGGCGGCGACGAAGATGGCTCGCAGCAAGGACGGAAGGTCGGCGCGACCGAGCCATGGCTGAGGATCGTCGGGACCTGCCAGGAGGGCGCGCCCTTCGATGCTCGCCCATTGCCAGGCACTCCGGAAGGTCACGGTGATTTGGGGTCGGGCCCGCAGGTGGGCCCGCTTGACCGGACCGGCGGTGACGAAGGCGAGCGCTGGCCGGCCGGTGTGCGGGTGGTCGATGATCCCGGCATTGACCAAGGTTGACTGGATGGTGTGGTCGGCCCGCAGGGTGGAGACGACGGCCAGGCCCTGCTCAGCCCGCCCCAATGCGGCGGCGTCGCGCAAGTTCGTCATCGGGCCAATGCGGTCTTGGCGGTCGTCAGCGGCTGGCCAGGTTCGGGCCGAACTCCGGGCCCGCAGCGCCAATTCGGTGTCCTCAGCGTCGGCGGGCAGCCCGTCATGGGCACGATTGGACGCACTGCTAGGCCGCTGCGGCGGCGACGCCGCCGCCGACGAGCACCGGCTCGGAGGAAGGTGGCCGGGGGAAGCGGATCACGGTGACCGAGATCGCCAGGCCCACCAACGCGATGCCGGCGGCGACCTCGAACGCGGTCGTGTAGCCGTGGCCGATGGCTATGAGGTGGGTCAACCCGGTGGC
>OUNO010007796.1_pt1 | contig 10114 bp, 10 predicted proteins | sample 1779811 | NCBI WGS metagenome assembly OUNO01 (sample SAMEA3914804, study PRJEB12502) | metagenome | biome: forest; material: soil | place: Canada | collected 2010-06-25 | depth 0.3 m
AGAGCCGTAAGGCGGAAGGTTTGCGAAGCGATGTAGTGTTAATAAAAAACGCCGCGTCCCTTACGGGGCGCGGCGTTTTGCTTTTAGCGTGTCTGACTTAAAGCGAGACTGCTGGATTACTGAGGCAGCGTTCCGCTGACAGCGATCGTACGAGAGTCATCACCTTCGAATCCGGTCGTGAAGATGTTCAGAAGAACCACGACTTCGCGATCGCCTTCTTCGCGCGCGATGATGTCCTGAATGCGATAGCCTTTCACGCAGCCGCGGCTGGCAGGAAGGGCGGTGTCGTTCTGGAGCTCGACGGTCTTGCCGCTCGAAACGCTTTTAATCGAGAGTTTCATCATGACCGGGCTTTCGCCCATCATGCAGCGGGTGGAGCGTGCGGCTTTTTCTTCGAGACTGATTTCAAATTCAGGCGAGATCAGTCCACGAATGACCGGGTGACGAGCGAAACGGATTTTGGCAGCCGAGTCGTTTGAAAGGTCCGTCAGTTTACGGGACGCGAGAAGCTCGCCGATGTTGCCCTGGGAGATTCCGAGCTTACGGAACGAGTTTCTTGCGCGTACGAGTGCCTGGTAGCGCACTTCACGAATGGTTCCGGATTCATTTTGCTTCACGACGGCAACGGTCGGAGCGGCGAAGCTGTTCTTAGCAACGTCGAGAAATTTTACGGCCGCATACGGAAAGCCTGAGCCGTCTTGATAGCCGTACTCAATGTAGCTGAAGTATTTTCCGTCTTTGGAAAATCCAAGCGCGGCTGCGGTTGATGCATCGCCGGCAAGAGCGGGCGCTTCGATGGCCACGGCACCCGCGATTAAAAGAGCGAGGCTCGAAATGATGGATTTGAAAGCGATACCATTCTTCATAATTTTCTCCCACTGAGAGTGTAGCGAGGTCGGCTTTGATTCGCAGGAAAAAAAGCGTCAAATTTATTACACCGTACTTGATGAGCGAGCCTGGCGATGTTGAGTTAAACTGGTTGGATGGGGGCTTGGGGTCACTTCATCACGGCGATCTTGCTGTTTGCGCCGTCCGCGTTTGCTCAGATACCCGGTCTGCCCGATATAAGTGCAATGACCGCGGGTCTTTCAAAGGCCGTGGTGACGACCGTTGCGCTTGGACTCGACAATCGCTCTCTGTCGCCGGCGACCGCGCTCGGAATTGCAGCGGGAGTTGAGTTTGGAATCGATGTCGCGCTCACTCAGTTTCCGAGTTCGCTCCTTCCGGCGATGCAAAGCGCGGGTTTGGATACTTCAGCTCTCTCGACAGGAATTATTCCCGCGCCTCGGTTTCATTTTAAAAAGGGAATTAGTCCTGCCGCGACGATTGGTTTTTCCGGAATCTACTATCGGCAGATTTTGGTTTACGGCATCGACTTTCAATACACGCTCTGGGAGCCCGAAGAGGGAGTGACCTGGGCGATACGAGGGAGCTTTAATAACGCCGACGTGCTCTATGTGAAGTCAGTCTGCTGGACGCCGCAACTCGTGATTTCGCGTGCGCTCGACTTTGCAGATCCCTATTTGGGGGTGGGTGTGCAGCTCGGGCATGGCGAGGTAAATGGCTCTGTGGATGTCGCGCCTGGAGTGACTCAACAAATTTCAAATGCTGCGACGATGCAGGCTTTTGTTGCGTTTATGGGAACCAAGTTCCGCCCGCCCAATGTCGGATTCCAATTCACGCTCGAGGGTGGTTACAGCACCATCGGTATGAACTGGCTCTCGACGCGTCTCGGAGTGAGCTTCTAGAGCTCAGACCGGGTGCTATTGAAAATCCCGCTTAAATCCGCCGTGGGAATCGATGTAGAAAAGGTGCTCGCCTTCTTTGACGAGTACTTCGCCATTTTTGAATTCCCACGCGTAGTCGTATTGCGGAGAAATCACCCACGAACCACGCGAGTCGATGAAGCCAAATTTTCCATTCACCTGTGCGGCGGCTAATCCTTCATTGAAGGGGAAGACGACATCGAATGGGGTGGGGTTGATGAGGTGTCCGGAGCTATCGATGTAGCTGTATTTGTCATGGTCTTTGACCAACGCGTGCCCGTCAACGTAGGGCCAGGCATAGTCAAAGTTCGGTGGAACGACGGTGTTGCCGTTCAAGTCGACGTATCCAAATTTTGATCCTTGGCGAACTGCTGAGACGCCTTCGGTGAATTCGAAGGCTTCGTCGTAAATCGGTTCTGCGATCAGCTTTCCGTTTCGGTCGATCCAGCCGAATTTTCCAGCGACGCGAAAAAGCGCGACGTCGTCTTTGAAATCCCAGATCTCGTCGAAGACAAGAGGGCTCAGACGGTGTCCCGATGGATCGAGAAGTTCCCAGGAAGTACCGTTCCATTCGCGGCGAGGAAGATCCTCCGCGCTCCGCGCGATTCCAAGGGATTGAAGTGCCACCGGGAGCTCCGACGGACTAGCGGGCTTCATTACCCGCGGCGGGTTTGAAGCCTTAGCTTGCGATGAGCGGACCCGATCCACCGATGGAGCATCAGCCTGTGGGTTGTCGGAGTCTCTCGCTCGAAAAGCGAAACCGACGAGCACGCACCCGAAGAGGCACGCAAATGCCCCCTTTTTAACTGAGATATGAAAGCGTCCCAGGCCCTGCATCGGGACTCAGCATACACAGAAATTTAGAGAATGGCTTGAGCGGTGATTTTTTGACAGCCTGGTCCAAAGCTTGTTTTCAAAATGGGCGCGCCGCGCTGCTTTGTCGCCGCTTCAACGGTACCGCCAATCGGTGTTTCACAGGCTGCGTCAAGCCTCAGGTCTTTGACTTGGAGCCACAGCGGCTTGCCAGCATGGTGGTCAAAGGCGCGGATCTCGCCGTTGATTTTAAGCACGGAGCCCTGCTCTTCGAGGGCAAGCAGGGTTGGGGTTTCGAGCGTGAGTTCGAGCTCATCCGATTTCAAATGCACGGAGGCGATTTCGGCCTGGTGTTTTTTTCCGCCGACGAGCGTCGTAGTTACGCCGCGACCTGGTTCAAAGATGAGTGTGTGCCCCGACTTTTCGTGTCGGGTACCCGGTAAAAAGACCTGCGTAATGCTTCCAGTGAAATGAGAGTCGGGCGCCGTTCCGCATGTCGGACTTCCACCGTTCATGACCCAGCGCTCGCCTCCGGTCCAGCGCCCGCCTTTGGGCGAAGTATGGCAGCCGACGTAATCGAGTTGGATGGCATTTGCGGTAGCCGTGCATCCATGTCCTGAAGCGCTGAGGATTGTCGGACAAATTCCGTCGCCTTCAGATCCGCCTCGGGCGTCTAGCCAACGCGTCAGGAGGGCGGTCACGAGACCCGATGCTTCCGAGGGTGCGATTAGCTTCTTCGGCCGCTCTGCGTGGGCCGCGGGGACGGTGAAGAGGAGAAGAGTGAGAGCCAGTTTGTTAAATGTCACGATCCTCATCCTACCTAAAGCGAGCCGCTCGTGGGGGCTCAGTTCTTAACAAAGAATGAAATCTGGTCACTGAGTCTGAACAGTCTCGGCATGTAGGTTGCCGCCAATAATTCACCCCCCCGATATAACAATTTGAGCATCTTTCGCCTGTGGTTTTTATTTCGAACCTGGCTGATCATTGTTGTTATCGTGAGCAACGCAAAAGATCTAACCCAGCTGGATGTGAATTTTTTTCGCCCTTTCATCGAGAGCACTCTCAACGTTTTGAAAGTGCAATGTCAGCTTCCAGCGAAAGCTGACAAGCCGTTCTTGAAAGGTGGGCAACAGGAGCCCAACTTCGACATCGCGGGCGTGATCGGGATCACGAGTAACGTGTTCGCCGGCACCATCACTTTGTGTTTCGGTCAGAAAGTTTATTTGGCCTTGATGAGCAATATGCTCGGACAGTCCTACACCGAGATCACCCAAGAGCTGCGCGATGGCGCGGCCGAGCTTTTGAACATCATTTTTGGTGGCGCGAAAAAAGCGCTCAACGAGAACGGCTTTGAAATTCAGAAAGCCATTCCGACGGTCATCGCAGGACAGAACCTCGTGACGACTCACTTGGGTAAGAACCAGGCGATGGTCATCCCATTTCTGACCGAGCACGGCCCGATTCACATCGAATTCAGCACTGAAGGCACTTCACTCTAAGCCTTATTTCAAGGTGAGTACCCGGATGTCGCCCGTTGATCGCAGAAGCTGCGCACGAGCTCCGTGGTTTGTCGCCTCGATACGAATGTCCGCCGTCCAACCTCTTGCTTGAAGTCCGTGAATATCGAGGCGCGAGACCTTTTCCCAAAGTCGCGGCGAATGGAACACGAGGTTTCGCCCCGTAGGATCGAGCTCGAGTCCAAGCATCGATTTGAGCATGAGGAAAATCGAGCCCGCGGCCCAAGCCTGTGGTTTACACGCGACTTGATAGGGAACGGGCGGTTCGGAAGCGCGCTTTCTGAATCCGCAGAAAAGTTCGGGGAGCCGAAAGTCCTGGCTCGATTCGAGAACCGAAAGCATCGCTTCACCGAGTCGCGAAAGGGCGGTGGTTTGATGGTGCATCCGAAAGCCTTCGAGAATGATTGAACAGTCATGCGGCCAGATCGATCCGTTGTGGTAGCTCAGCGGATTGTAAGCGAGCTCGGTGTCGGCCAAGGTGCGAATCCCGTAGCCGCTGAACATCGATTCGCCCATCAGATGGCGAGTGACGGAGTCGACTTGTTCGGCGTCGAGTAGACGCGACCAAAGGCAATGCCCCATGTTTGAAGTCAAGACTTGGCAGGGGTCGCCTTTTCCATCAAGTGCGAGATTGACGAAGCCTTGTTCGGCATTCCAGAACCTGTCGCGAAAAAAGGCTTTGAAGCGGAGGGCGCCTTTTCTTAAGCTTTCCGAAAGTGCGAGGTCCCCCATGAGTAACGCCAGTTCCGCCATCGAAGTGCGTGCCCGAAATGAATAGGACTGCGCTTCGCAAAGTCGAATGGGGGCTTCGGCTAGTCTTCCGTCCGCGTGCATGACGGAATCATGTGAGTCTTTCCAGCCTTGATTCACGAGACCCGTAGGCGAGCGCTTTGCGTATTCTAGAAATCCATTTTCGGAGGATGCTCCGATATTTAAAATCCAGTTCAGCGCACGAAGGGCACCGGGCCACCAGCGCTTCAAGCTTTCGGTATCCCCACTCCAACGAACATATTCATAGAGAAGTATGAGTGAGAGTGGCGTCGAATCGACAGAGCCATAGTAGGGAATGAACGGGACTTCTCGAAGCGCCGCCATTTCGCCTCGGCGCATTTCATGGAAAATCTTTCCAGGCTGTTCATCGGTGAAGGGCTCGTCGCGAGTTCCTTGCGTCGCCCAAACATAGTCGAGGACGCCTTTGGCGAGTTCTGGGTACCAGGGCAGGAGCTGATAGGCGGTGATGATACCGTCGCGACCGAATGGGGCCGAGAACCAGGGAATGCCGGCGTAGGGATAAACGGTTCCATCAGCTTCAGAAGTCAGCAACATGCGAATGTCGACCCGGGCGTTGTGAATGGCCCGATTGAGAATCGCGTTGTCCGTTTCAATTCGGACTCCACCCAATGCTTCATTTTTTCTGGAATTTGAAACGGCGGCGACGAAGTCGTTGACGGAGAGCTCGGCAAAACGCTCGTCTCGAATTTTCTCGTTCCAGGGCTGGTTGAAGCTCACCGCGGTTTTTAGCTGGAAATCAGATTTCGCCGGAATCACGACCCGAGCGTGAACCGCGCTGGTGGTTTCGTTGAGCATGATTTTACGAGAAGGAAAGAGTCGATGAATGTGACTGGAGCGGACGAGAGAATCGAGCCCTTCATAATAAAGAATCGTTTCGCTACTTCGCGGATCGCTTCGCTGCTCGGGTGGTAAGAGCTTGCCCTTCTTAGGTCGCGTAAAGCCTCGGACTTCGAAAATGTCGTCGAAGCGCCCACCGATCCACTGTTCGATCTCAAGCGTTCTGGGAACCGAATCAAAGTTTCGAATCACGACGTTCTCGAAGAGACGGTCGCCGACGAAGCTCAGAAATCGTCTGATCAGTAGAGTGTCGCGGGGAATTCGACCTCCGTCGGGAGTCGGAAGATCGGGGTTCGTCATGGAGACGACAATGGTGTTTCCGCCGTATCTCAGCTGATGGGTGAGAGGAATCGGTGAAAGTCCGTTGATGAGTGTTTCCCAGAGAGAGAGGTAGCGTGTGTCGTTGAAATAGATTCCGAGCTCGGACGCGTCGGAGTAGGCACGGGGCGCTTCACCGCGCGAGTCGACGACACCGAAGGCTCGGTCGTCTTTGAACGAGATTCGACTGATGCCGGAAAGCAGCACGCTTGACGGAATGTACGAAATTCCGTCGATCAGCAGTGAGCGATGATTCTCAACCGGCGACCAGTCGCGGGCGGGCTCGTCGGGAGCCGAGAAGGGATCGGTAGACATCGATATAGTCCTCGGTCATTCGGCGTATACTGAAACGTTCCTCGACCCAGGAACGACACCGCGCTCGTGAAATACGGTCGAGATCGCGTACTCGTTGGGCGAGTTCTCGAATGTCAGCGTCGACGAATCCGGTTAGCCCAGATCTCAGTACTTCCGGAACCGCACCGAAAGGACGAGCGAGGACCGGTGTTCCACAGGCCAGTGATTCGATCATGACCAGGCCAAAGGGCTCGGGCCAGTCGATTGGAAACACCAAGGCCAGTGCCTTACCGAGAAAGTCGTTTTTCTCGCTTTCGCTGATTTCACCTACGTACTCGACGTTTTTTCCGTCGACGTGCGGGCGAATGCAGCTATCAAAGTAGGCCTGACTTTGCGGGCCCTCAATTTTCGCAGCGATCTTGAGCGGCACTCCGCTTCGGTGCGCGATTTCAATGGCCCACTCGGGGCGCTTGTCAGGAAATATTCTTCCTAGGAAAGCGAGGTAGCTTCCCGGATTCGGATGAAAGCGCATTTCTTCGATAGGTATTCCGTGTCGGACGGTGCCGACCCAGTTGAGTCCGGGTAAAGGCGTGCGCTGCGAATCGCTGACGGAAGTAAATGCGGCGTCGGGAAAGGCGGAGGCTGCCAGCGCCAGATCGTGTGAGTCGAGACGACAATGGAATGTGGTGACGAGCGGAGTTTGCTTCATCAGCGAGAGGGGCAGCATCCAGTAGTCGACGTGACTGTGAATGATGTCGAAGTCGCCGGCCTGAGCTCCGACCATCGCCATCATTCGATAATGGAGAGCCAAGGCGTCTTGGATCGGTGGATTCTGAAGGCGAATACCTTTTTCGATGGGCGCGACGAGTTCGACCCCGGGATGGGGGCGTGAGTCACCGCTCGCGAACAAGGTGACCTCATGGCCGGCCGCGATCAGGCCGCGACTCAGCCAGTCGACCACCCGCTCGGTGCCGCCATACAATCGTGGCGGGACGCTTTCAAAAAGAGGAGAGAGCAACGCGACTCGCATTCCTGCACCTGAATTGCATGGTTTCTGCCAGATGAGAAAAGAACGCGATCAGATGAATCCTTCAGTCGCGGAAAGGGAAGTCGAGTATCGCCTGGGTCAGGACGACCGGCGGATGCAAGAGGAGCTTCACGGCGAGCTGGACCACTGGGTTGATGACCCGGCCGATACCTGGGGTGTTCCCGGGGCAGCATTGGGTGATACAGGTCCAGGCCGCTTGCCGATTGATGAGGGTGATCAAGCCTTCAGGCTCGTGCGAGGTGCAGGCCCTGGCGATGAATTTTCAGGCGAACGACAAATGCCCGTGGTGGATACACCACCTCAGGAACTCTACGATCAGGAAATGATCGCGTTCTCTATTGGGCTTGCGTCAGACGAGCCACCGAGGCGCGGCAAAGAGCCGTTTCGCAGTGGAGTGAAACGAAGGACCTAAGTTATTTGGCTTTTGGCTTTGCAGCTTCAGTCGCGTTAGCGGCTGGGGCTTTTGCTGCGTCAGCTTTTGGAGCTTCTGCAGTTTTAGCAGCTGGAGCAGCGGCGTCTTTAGCAGTCGCTGCCGGTGCGGTAGGAGCAGCCGGAGTCGCAGGAGCGATTCCTTCCATCACGCTTTTGCGGTTTTCATGTCCGCCGAGGATGGTCAGTGCGAGCGAAGTGATCATGAAGATCCCTGCAGCACCGCTGGTGAAACGCGTGAAAAAGTTCGCGCCGCCGGAGCTTCCGAAAACAGTCTGACTCGATCCTCCGAGTGAAGCGCTGATGTCGGCGCCTTTACCGGACTGAACCAGCACGACGAGGATGAGAACCACGCAGGTGAAAACGTGAAGGATGGTCAGAATAGTCATAGATGACACCGTTTTAACGGAGCCGATCGGCTCCTACAAGTCGAATCTCGCTCAATTCGAATTGGTCAGTTTAAGAGCTTCGCGAACCGCAGCCGAAGCGTTGATCGCTCCGCCGGTGGTGACACGGTCTCTGAGGGGTGAAGAGGTCGTCACGCTGCTGAAAAGAACTCGTTTCAGCTGTTCGACCGTCAGGGTTGGAACCACGGAGAGGACCAAGGCAGCGACGCCCGCTACCTGTGGTGAAGCCATCGAAGTGCCGTCCATGCTCTCGTAGTTGGCGTTCGGGGTGGTCGAGAGAATGCGTCCGCCTGGAGCAGCGACATCGACGATACCTGGGCCGTAGTTGCTGAAGTAGGAGAGGCGGCCGTTGGATCCGATTGAGGCCACGCCGATCATATTGTCGGTGTGGAAGTTGACCGGGAAGGAAGGGTGATTACGGTTATCGGCGCTGTCGTTTCCAGCAGCCACGACAACCAAGAGTCCTTTTTGACCGGCCGCGTCGATAATATCTTTCACGGCCTGGCTCTGTTGGTCTTTTCCGAAAGAGCAGTTGGCCACGCGCGCGCCCTGTTCGACGGCGAATTCGAACGCCTTGCCGACGTTGAGGTCGGTTTCATCACCATGGTCCGGTACGGCGCGAATCGGAATGATACGTGCGTACGAGGCGATTCCTGCGATGCCGGTTCCATTGCCTGTAATTGCGGCGATGATTCCCGACACGTGAGTTCCGTGGCTGGCGGTATCTTTTACGTTGTCGGTGTTGTCGATGAAGTCATGGCCAGGAAGAATGCGACCTTGAAGATCAGGATGAGCCGAGTCGGCGCCCGTATCGATCACGGCGACTTTAACTTCGGTTGGGGTGCGGCTTGCTGCAAGCGCGTCCCAAGCTTCCATCGGATTGATTCCTGCCGAACCCGAAAGCGCCCATTGGCGATTGAAGTAAGGGTCGTTCGGAGCTGATGCGGATTCGTTCCAGCGGAATTCTGGAAGCGCTTTGAAAGAGCTTGGGTCCAGATCGCGACGAATGTGGAAGTTTGGTTCTGCGTAGAGAATCTCAGGCAGATTTCGCAATTTCTGGCGAAGTCCGGTCAACGATTTGGTGGAGAGTTCGGTCGAAGTCGGCTGCACGGCGACGAGGCCCGGAACGAGGTTGGACTTCCAAAGTGTCGTGAGCCCAAGGTGTTTAAGAACCTCGGCCTGTCGATTCGAACTCACTTCGCTGTTGAAGCGAATGAAGGTTTCCGTGCCCGGAAAACTTTTAGAGTCTTGGGCGAATGCTTGAGCAAGACTCGAAAAGGCGAGAAGCGAAGCAGCGACGACGATTTGGATTTTCATGGAATTCCTCCACTTATGAGTATTTGAGAGATGGAGAATCGTCAACTGAGCCACACGAATTAATCTCGCGTGTGTGATATGCTGCGACCCGGAGACGCACAAGATGACTAAATCAGTTCGTAAACCTCGGGGTGTTCTGATTACCGGGAATTGGAAGATGAATCACGGTCCAGGAGCGGCGCGAAACTTCTTCGCTGCGTTGCCGGCATCGGTCATGAACTCGGGACTTCGTGCAGCAGTTTATGTTCCGGACGTGTCACTTGTCGCGGCTCGCGAAGCGGCCGCTGCACACGGACAAGCCGCGGTTCGAGTGGGTGCGCAAAACGTACACTGGGAAAAATCAGGCGCATTCACCGGTGAGATTTCGGGCCCGATGTTGGCCGAGCTCGGTATTTCAGCCGCGCTGGTAGGGCACAGCGAACGTCGCCAATATTTCGGAGAGACCGATACCACCGCCCGCAAGCGCACGGAAAGTCTGCTCGCGCAGGGGATTGAAGTCGTTCTCTGCGTCGGTGAAACGCGCGAAGAACGCGAGAGCGGTCGCACGAATGAAGTGTTGAAACGCCAGCTCGTCGC
>OUNO010316718.1_pt1 | contig 10110 bp, 11 predicted proteins | sample 1779811 | NCBI WGS metagenome assembly OUNO01 (sample SAMEA3914804, study PRJEB12502) | metagenome | biome: forest; material: soil | place: Canada | collected 2010-06-25 | depth 0.3 m
CGCGTCTACGACGACACCGACATCGAGCGCCTCGCCTTCATCACTCGCGCGAAGCGCCTGGACATCAGCCTCGATGATGTGCGGGGGCTACTCGTCGCGCGGGAGTCCGACCAATGCGCCACTGTGCAGGGAAACATGGCGGTGCTCGTGGCAGCTCGCCTGAAAGAAGCCGAGCATCGGATCGCCGAGCTCACCGGTCTCGCCGAACAGCTGCGGTCAGTCCAGAATCGCTTGCGCGCGGAGCCCCGCGACGGGGCGTGCGACGAGTTCTGCGCCTGCAGCACTGCGGACACGATTGGGGTGACTCCGCTCGCCAGCGCGAAGCTGTTCAGAGTGAGCTCTCTCGGTGGATCCTGCGAAGCATCCGTGAGCTCAGATCTCAGCGTTGACCTTCAACCTGACTTCACCGTTTAGCGTGCAGTCATGACCACAACAAAGCGCTCGTTCTCCTCCCTGATCGGCATAGGCATCGCCACTGTTGCAGCATGCGGAGTGTGTTGCGGGGCACCACTTCTCGCGATCGCGGGAACCATTGGCGGCGCATCCGTCATCGGTGCGTACTGGATTCCCGCACTCGCACTCATCGCGGTCGCCATCGGTATCGGCGTTACCGTCGTCCTGATTCGCGGGCGCCGTGCCCGCGCCTGCAAAGTCCCACCGGCACGATCCTCGGGGTGAATAGAACAGAGGCGACCAACTGACTGTCGCTGTTCGAAAAGACAGTCGTTGTTGCAATGAGTTGGACTACCGATGGAAACCGGCTGTTAACACCGCGGGCATAACCTAACTGTAGACAAACTGTTCTACCAACCGGGGGGTTGTTGCTCGCATGAAGCCGATTTCATTTCTGGATTTTCGTCCCGATCCTGGCACCGTTGTGGAGTGGACGGTGAGCCGTGACACTGCGGCTACCGTGGCCTACGCGCCCATCGATCCCGTTCCGTTGTCATACAACCAGGAACTGCACCTGAAATCGTCGCTGGTTGCCCACCGTACGGGTCTGCCCGGCAACCCCTGGATAGGTACCTCATTCGACCTTGAAGGAGCTGCCAATCTTGGTGCTCTCGGCCATGCATTCACCTCGTGGATGGAACGGCACGAGTCCCTGCGAAGCGGATTCCGGTCCAGCGACTCCGGCGACGAAATCGAGCGGTTCACGCTCGCTGCGGACTCGATTGAGCTCGTGCAGGAGCCGGAATCCTTCTTCGATTCCGCAGACACGCTGCACGATTATCTCGACGAGCGCTTCGCTGCCGGAACCGACCCATTCGCGTGGCCGCCGTTGGTGCTGGGCGTGGTCAGCCGGGACACTGGCTCGACGGTGTTCGTCGCACTGGACCACACCGCAGGCGACGGCTACTCGCTGGCACTGGCCGTGTGGGAGCTGGAGATCACATACGAGGCATTCCTGGATGGCGGCACCCCGGAGCTTCCCGAAACGGGAAGTTTCCTTGAACTCTGCGCTGCGGAGCGGAGCCGTGGCGCAAAGATCACTGCTGAGGATGGGGCGGTCGGCCAATGGCGAGAATTCGTCCGAGCATCCGGGGGCACTGCCCCTTCTTTTCCGTTGGATCTTGGCCTCATCGCGGGCCAGATGTGGCCCCAGAGCGTCTACAACCATCGATTCCTCACCTCGCACGAAGCCGAAGTCTTCGAGGCGGTCTGCGAGGAGAGGAGCGGCGGAATGTTTGCCGGGATCCTCGCTGCGATGGCAATCTCAATTCATTCGATGACGGGCGAAGAGGTCTTCCGCACAATCACGCCCGCACAAACGCGACGTCGTCCAGCATGGCGGCATGCGATGGGCTGGTTCGTCACCTGCACCCCCGTGGAGTTCTCGCTCGAGGGTGCCAACAGCTTCTCGGATGTTCTGCGAGAGGCTCAATTGAGCACCCAACGAGCGCTCCGGCTGGCAAGCTTCCCCGCCCTGCGGATGGTCGAGCTTCTGGGGGATGACTTCCATGTCAACCGCCGGGACTTCTTCTCGATGGTGTCCTTTACTGACTACCGAACCATGCCCGGAGGCGACCGGCATTCCGAATGGAATGCACGCACTATGGGCCAGGTAACCGAGGCCGACGACAGCCACGTGTGGATTTCGCGCCAGCACGACGGCGTGCACATCAGCATCCGACATCCTGTGACGCCCACGGCCGCCGGCGTTTTGGGTGACTACGCCGAACGCATTCAGGACCTTCTCGTTCACGTATTGCGCGGCGGCAGCCAACCCATGAGTAGCGACGCAGTCGGCTGGACGCGGCTGCGCTCCGACCAGGCGACGGCCACTTCAGGCGGGTGAACAGCAGGGTTCGGGTGGGATCAGCCGTCTGCCGCGGTCTTCAGGATTTTGGCGATCCGCTTCTTGCCGGCGTCATCCAACTTGGTCAGAGCGAAACCGACCGGCCACAGGTCGCCGTCATCCAGTTTCGCTGCCTGCTGGAACTCGAGGCTCGCGTAGCGGATCTTGAACTTTGAACCCGGTTTGAAGGCGACGACCACCCTGCCGTCGGCGTCCACGTATGCCGGCATCCCGTACCAGGTCTTCGCCGCGAGCGACGTGTTCTCCTTGACCAACTGGTGGAACGCTTCGGCGAGCTCCCTGTCGGTTCCAGTCATCCCCGCGATCGCAGCATCGCAGGCGGCCGCGGCGTCCGCACCTTCTTGCGCCGCCTTCTTCTCGGCGATGGCCGCCCTCATGGCAGCCTTTTCCTCTTTGCTAAATGTGGTAGCCATAGGTGTTCTCCCGGTGTTTGAGCTATCACCAATATTAGGTTGGCGGCCATACCCGCGCTTCTCGAATCCTGCTATATCGCGAGGCCGAGCGAGTTGGTTGGCGCCGCCGCCTGAAAACCACGCTGCCCACCCGTCAAGCCCCTGACACCAACTGTGTCTGTCGGTGCGCGCAGAGAGTATGCACGTATTATCGCCGCGTGAGCCTCCCCGTCCTTGAGCTACTCCCAGTCGCGGAGCGAGACGGTGATCGCACACGCGGCAAACGCCCTCGGGTGCGCTGGTTGGTCTTTGGCGTCGCCGGGATCGTGGGGCTGTTCGTCGTTCGGGTACTAACGGCTCGAGGGTCGATACCTCTGCCGAATCAGGCACAGGATTTTCTGACACTCACAATCAGCGTCATCATCGAGTCGCTGCCTTTCGTCATTCTCGGCATACTCCTATCGATCGCGGTTCAGGTATGGGTGCCGGACACCCTGTTTCTCCGGATGCTGCCCCGCAATCCAATCCTGCGTCGCGTCGCGATCTCGTTCCTCGGTGTCCTGCTGCCGGTATGCGAGTGCGGCAACGTTCCCCTCGCTCGGGGGTTGATGGTGAAGGGCCTCACCGTCGGTGAGTCGATGACGTTCCTTCTGGCGGCACCGATCGTGAATCCGATCACAATCATTACGACTCAACAGGCCTTCGGCTTCAGCAATAGGATCCTCGTTTCACGACTACTCGGCGGATTCCTGATCGCGAATCTGGTCGGCTGGTTGTTCTCACGGCACGTCGACCAGCAGTCCCTGCTGACGGAGAAATTCGCGGCTGAATGCCGGATGCCTCCGCGGTCGGAGCAGGCCGGCACTCGCTGGGACAAGAGCGTCGACTTGTTCGTCCATGAAGCAGGCGCGATACTTCCGGCGCTTTTCCTTGGGGCAGTCGCGGCTGGCCTGGTTCAGGTTGTTGTGCCTCGCTCTATCCTCGTTGCATTGGGCAGTAACCCCGTGTGGTCGATCCTCGCCCTCATGGTGTTGGCCTTCGTCATCTCCGTGTGCTCTAACGTCGACGCGTTCTTCATCCTGCCGTTCGCATCCACGTTCCTGCCCGGCGCGATTGCCTCATTCCTTGTGTTTGGTCCCCTAATCGACATCAAGATGCTGGCGCTAATGCGGACGACATTCCGCTCGCGCGTTCTGATTCAGCTCACGGTCGTCATCGCGCTTTGCGCCGCACTCGTCGGGTTGGTGGTGAATTATGTCGTCTGACAGAGTTTGGGCAGCCATCATTCGCTGGCGGGGCGTTGCGTTGATTGCCGTGGCCCTGGTCGTTACTGTGTGGCTGGGCGTTACGAGCCAACTGATTCTCTATATCAACCCGCGGTACATCGTCTTCACTCTGATCATGGCCGTCTTCGCTCTCGGTCTGCTGATCGCAAGTTTCATAGCCCGGGCGGCGCACTCGCATGATGATGATGCGCCATCCCGAATTCAGAAAGTGACGACGATCGTCGGCGGTGCGGTCGCGGTGCTGCTCGCGATTGGGATGGTGGTTGTGCCACCGGCGACGCTCTCGAGTGCGACCGCCATCCAGCGGAACGTCAGCGCCTCGACGGTCACCTCGACCGACAGCAACGTCTCGACGAAGACGTCGGCGTCCAACTCCACCTATGCGAAGTTTTCGGTGCTGGACTGGTCAACACTCCTGCGGCAGTCGAGTGATGCGAGCTTCTATGCGGGGAAGCCCGCGAACATGATCGGCTTCGTCACCCCCGACAGCGATGATCCCTCGAACCTCTTCTACCTGACACGTTTCGTGATCACCTGCTGTGCGGTCGACGCTCAACCGGTCGCAGTTCCGGTTTACTCCCCGGGTTGGAAGTCGCATTTCGCCGCGAATGCGTGGGTGAGCGTCACCGGCGGGTTCGTGGCGAACCCGAGCACGAGGAGCCAGGCGCAGATTGCGCTGGTGCCCACCCACATGGTCGTGGTCGCCAAACCCAGCCAGCCGTACCTATTCTGATGGGGCCGTTTCGCCGTGCGTTCATCGCGACTGTCGTGGTTCTGGCGTTCCTTGTTGGAACGTTTGCGTTCCTCGACCACGCGCAGGGTCCCAAATTGTCGACGATTCAGGTCGACCGCACCGCGGTTGTCAATCGATCGGGACAGACGCTCCGGATATTCGTGAACGAACGAATCGCACCTTTGACGCGCCGCCACGTTGTCGTTTCCCCAGCGGTCCCGACAACGGTGACCGCGGCGGGTCAACTGATCGTCGTCCAGTTCGCACAACCGCTCGCCTACGGCACGACATACCGGGTGTCCGTGTCGGGGGTAGCGGGCATGGATGACGGGCAGACTTCGACGATCAGGACGGCTTTCACTACGCCGACACCACGCCTCTATTACCTGCGGCGAAGTGGCAGCTCGGCTCCCGACCAGATCATCCGGACGGGTTTGCGGGGTGCCGGCGCGACCACTGTTTTCCGTGCATCCCGCATCTCGAGCTTCGCCGTCTTTCCACAGGCGCTGGCGGTCGTCACTCTTGATAAGCAGGGCGAGAGCTCGCTGGAATTCGTAGCCCCCGATGGCACGGCCGAACAGATCGACCTGCCCGGGCCAGGCACCGTGGATCAGGTCAATGGCAATCCCGATAGCGGCATCCTCGGTTTCACATTTACCAGCGCCGGTGCCGCACCGAATCGGAGATACACCGACACATTGTTCATGGTTAACCCCGCCGGGACGGCGGTACCTACCCCGGTAAAAGCGATCGACGGGCATCCGCTGTCCGTTTTGTCCTGGTTCTTTGTCCCCGCGTCGACTGAGTTCGTTGTTCAGGATTACAACCAGGGCGTGCAAATTCTTGACTCAACAAACCCGAAAGCGGTGGTGCCGCTGGGGAACTATCTGCAACTCAACTCCATCGCCAACGACGGAAAATCGATCGTCGTGACGGACATCAATGGTCCGCTGGAGGTGACGGTGCCGTCGGGCCGAACCACCCGGCTGAATCCATCGATGTTGAAGGGGGCGCGTCCCTTCGGCGGGATCGCGCAGGCGATACCCGGTGGGTGGGTCCAAATCGACAGCACATTTGACAGCAAGAATCACTCGTTCACTGACCACCTCGCCGTCGACGATGGTGGTACAGCGCGGGAGATCTACAGCACGGTCAATCCGCGCGGCGAGATTAACGGATTCAGCGTGTCGCCCAACAACGAATACGTCGCGATCGAGACGACGCCCAACACAGCAACCAGCACACCTGACGGGTACGCCGTCAACGGTCGACCGACTTCCGTAACCACCGAACTCGTGAACGTTCGCACGGGGCTCCTCGTGAAGGACATCGAGGGCTTCGACCTCTCCTGGTAGCGAACTTCAGAGCCGATTGCGATGAAGAGGAGCGGTCAGCTGTATTGGGCAGCAGCGGTCACGATGTAGGTTGCCTCCCACGCGTCGGCATGCTTCGCCAGGACGATTTCGACGGTGTCCGTCGTGGTGCTGCCGAGGATGCTCTCGCCAGCATGATTCGACTGCCCGATAACGGCGGGCTTGAGGCCCGCATCCGCCAACTGTTTCTTGATAGTGCCCATTGCCTGTGGCGAGGGGAGCTGGATGACCACTTCCCAGATCCGGTCTCGTTTGGGTCCTTCGGTAGCGCTCGAAACTATCTGCCCCTGATACAGCGGGATGGCACTGGGAAAGTCCTTCGGCACCGATGGCGCTGAGTGCTGAGCCCCTGCGCTAGGCAAAGACGAGCATCCCGCGAGAAGGACCACGCTGCCGAGAACCACGAGCCACCCGAGCGCGAGCGAACCCACGCGTCTGATCTCGGTGATTCGCTCCATGCAGCGCTCTCCTTGCGAGACGAAAACTCATCGTCGTGGACGGTCCAAGCAATCGTACGGCCGTTGCCGACGTCGTTCCGGTTGCCGACGCCGCACCGAGATGACGGAAACGGGATGGGTCACGGTGCCTGAAACGGCGGCGGACCCAGGAGCACGATAGCGTCGGTGTCGTCTGCTGCCTGGCGCACCCTGTCGAAGTCGACCGGCGGCTGCGGTTGTCCATCGACTGCCGGGGTACTTGCGAGGCGGTAAAACGCCTCGCCTCCGCCCGGCGTATGCAGGCACAACATCCGTGCCCGTGGCGAGGTCACCAGAAATGCGTGCGGTACACCCCGCGGAATGATCGCTCTGCCGCCGGCGTGGAGTGGGATTTGCTGACCATCAAGTGAAAGCAGGATCTCCCCTTCCAGCATGTAGAAGGTCTCTTCTGCATGCGGATGCTGGTGCAGCGGAGTCACTTTCCCTTGATCGAGATCATCCTCGAACAGCAGGAATGTGCCACCGGTGTCGCTGTCGGTAGCGATCCAGGTGTGCACCCCTCCACCACAGAACCAGCGGCGTTCGTTCGCGTCACTCTCACGCACGGTACTGATCAAAGCGCTCATGATGACCTCATTTGGTTATGGTACTTGAATACCATAATGAGATTACGATACCGTAAGGCAATATGTCAACGCCCTATGAACGATCCGGACGCACCCAGCAGAAGCTGCGCACCAGAAACCTGCTGGTCGCCGCCGCGAGGGAACTCGTGGCGAAGGGAGGATCGTCTCCGACCGTCGAGGACGCCGCTGCGGCGGCATCCATCTCGCGCACGACTGCTTATCGGTACTTTCCCAACCAGAAGGCGCTCCTCGTCGCGGCCCACCCGGAGACGGACATCAGCTCTCTCATCCCTCCCGACATTTCCGATGACCCGGAGACTCGGCTGAAGTCGGCAGTCGCGGCTTTCACGCGCTTGATAGTCGAAACAGAACACCAGCAGCGAACAATGCTCCGCCTGTCCCTGGATCCCGATGCCGGATCCGTTGACCTGCCGCTACGGAAAGGTCGAGCAATCGGATGGTTTGAGGATGCACTCTCACCACTCCTGGCTCAGCTCACTCAGGCAGAGGTGCATCGGCTTGCTGTCGCGATTCGCAGCGCTGTTGGCATTGAAGCGCTTGTCTGGCTAACCGATATCGCCGGCCTCAGTCGTGACGAGGCGGCCGAACTCATGCAATGGTCTGCGATGGCGATGCTGCATCAGGCGCTCGCGGCGGTAGGTGAGAGGTGAACGGGGGCCTATCGGCCGCCAGAAACGACTTCGCTGCCGCTGCGGTCGTGAGAAACGCCCGCAAGAGGTATACGGCTCAGAGCGCTCTGCCGGATTTCAACCGACGACCCCCGCAATGGGGCAGGCGAGGCCAGGATGACCACTATTAGTGCTCGGTTCAGATCAGTCCAGCGTGCCAGCAGGGAATGTGGAAACACAGAAACCGCGTTCACATAGCGAACCTGATCGCGACGATGTTGCTCCCGTCCATGATCAACTGCTCGGCAATTTATTCGACTTGGACCGGTTGCAGCGCCAACACAGAGTCTGCAAGTTATCGACAATAGAAAGACCTCCCTTGGACACCGGAACGATGTGGTCCACTTCGAGGAGGAGGTGGGGTTCTACCGCCACAGACACCAAACAGTACTTACACGCGTAATCGTCACGTCTCTTGATGGACTCCCGCAGGCTCGCGGTCATGAGAGCGCGCTGCCCCGCGACGCTCTTACTGAAGTGCATCTTTTGCGACAGCGCGGCGAGCAACGCATCAATTGCTGATGTGTCCAGTTTGAATGATGTCCGCTGCGAACTGTTTCCCCCAGCACTCACATACTCGAAAACGTACTCGGGATAGGGAACGGTGACTGGCGAGAGATTGACTCCGACCTGACTCATGAATTCGTTCCCGTAGTGCTTCAAAATGAACGCCGGTGGATCGAATGAGTTGGAGATGGCGTTCTCGCGCTGCTTGAGATTTCTGACGGCGTCTTCGAGCCGGGAAATGCTTTGTCCAAGACTTTCCACATCAATCAAGGTTGCGTCCGTCGCTGCGATGTCGAAATACTTCATGACGTATTTCAACGGGTCGCCCGCCGCATTGCGGACGATCTGAAGGGAGCAGTTATGCACGTTCGGAGCCCCGTATTGTGCGACATTGCGGTCTCGGCGGTAGGCATACTGGCTTGTGTTTTGGAAGGTGGCCAAACTCGCTTGGGACCCTGTGGAAGATTTTCCAATCCCAAATGAACCCGTGCCGCGGATCTCTGCCACATAACTCGCGATGTCATTGTGTTCGGTAACAACTGAGGCAATTTCCGCTTTGTGGGCAAGGAAAGCTTCGCTAGCGAAATAGCGTCTCATGCGAACGTGACGGATTATCCGCGGCAGCAGTACCGCCAGAGTAACGACGAGTGCAATCGGCACAACGATGTACCAGTACTGCACGAGAAGCGCGACGATGACAACCAGCAGAACCAGCACAATGACGTACGGCACCGTTTCTCCTCTTAATCAACTTGCGAAGGCCCGAGAGCTCGCGACAATTCTTCAAAGACGGTACGACTCTAGTGACGAGGCAAGGCGTACACGGATATTGCCTGGTTGGGATTCCGATCGGGGGTGCGCCGTGTACGCAAAATGTGGGCAGACGCATGTTTTGGCGCGACAGCCGGATTGCTTTCTCCGGCTATTGTCCGTCGGGCCAGCACTTCTTAAGAGCCCCCTGTCGGATTCGAACCGACGACCCCCGCTTTACAAGAGCGGTGCTCTGGCCAACTGAGCTAAGGGGGCGTGCCGATTCAAGATACTACGTCGGACAGCGGGGTTCTAAGTGGGAGGCGACCGTCGGCATCCTGCTCGAAAGAATTCTTTATATTGCGCACCACGACTGCTAATATAAAGAATTCTTTGGTATCGCACAATCGTCGCGCGATACCAAGAATATTTGATACCACTGGAGGCCGGGATGTGGACCAACGCGTTCTCAAACGAAGATATCGGCGAGCACATTGTCGAGTTGCGCCGCGAACGTGGACTCACTCAGGCGCAGTTTGCCGAACAACTGGGCGTGAGCACCCCGACAGTCTCGAGCCTTGAGAGCGGCGGATCGGTCTCGTCTGCGCTGCTTGTGCGCGCGATCAACTTTCTGGGCGCCAGGATCGTCATCGTTCCCAAGTCGGCACGCGTCGAAGTGCAGGAGCCCGCGAATGGCTGAGTCGATCGGGGTGTGGCTCGGCGGGCGCCATGTTGGCGCGCTGACTCCGACCCCGCGCGGTGCCACGTTCGCGTTCAACGACGCCGTTGTCGCCTCGTCGCCGAGGGAGCCGCTGCTGTCGACATCCCTTCCGGTGCAAAGCGCCAGATTTGACGCCGAGCGAACACTCAACTGGTTCATCGGGCTGCTGCCGGAGGATCGCCAGCGTGAGGAGGTGTCGCGCCGGTTCAACCTCCAGAGCGGCACCTATTTCGACATGCTCCGGGAAATTGGCTGGGAGTGCGCGGGCGCCGTCGT
>OUNO011248615.1_pt1 | contig 10105 bp, 8 predicted proteins | sample 1779811 | NCBI WGS metagenome assembly OUNO01 (sample SAMEA3914804, study PRJEB12502) | metagenome | biome: forest; material: soil | place: Canada | collected 2010-06-25 | depth 0.3 m
GACCACGGCCAGTGCGGCGCCTGTACGGTGCTGATCGACGGCCACAGGGTGCTCAGCTGCCTGACGCTGACGGTGGCCGCCCAGGGCCGCCAGACCACCACCATCGAGGGTCTGGCCGCGTCGGAGAGCGCGCTGCATCCGATGCAGCGGGCGTTCATCGACCACGATGCTTTCCAATGCGGCTATTGCACGCCCGGCCAGATCCTGTCGGCTGTGGCCTGCGTCGGCGAGGGTCACGCGCGCACCGACGGCGAAATCCAGGAATATATGAGCGGCAACCTGTGCCGCTGCGGGGCCTATCCGAGGATCGTCGCCGCCATCAAACAGGCCCGTGGCCAGATGGGGCGCGGCTGATGCGTCCGTTCGGCTATGAGCGAGCCGCCGATCTGGTCCAGGCCTCGCGGCTCGGCCGGGACAGCGGCCAGGGCCAGACCGGCTCGCCGGTCCAGTTCCTGGCCGGCGGCACCACCCTCGTCGATCTGATGAAGCTGGGCGTGCTGCGCCCGGAGCGGCTGGTCGACATCGGCCCGCTGCGCCCCGGCCTGTCGGCGGTGGAGTCGAGCCCTGGCGGCCTGCGTCTCGGGGCCCTGGCGACCATGGCCGAGGTCGCCGACCATCCCGACGTGCGGCGCGACTATCCGGCTATCGCCGATAGCCTGAGCCTCGCCGCCAGCGCCCAGTTGCGCAACATGGCCACCCTGGGCGGCAATGTCCTGCAACGCACCCGCTGTCCCTATTATCGCGATCCGAGCTGGCCGGCGTGCAACAAGCGCCGGCCCGGCTCCGGCTGCACGGCGATCGGCGGCGTCGCCCGCCAGCATGCAGTGCTGGGCGTCGACGACAGCTGCATCGCGCAATATCCCGGCGACTTCGCCGTGGCGCTGGCCGCCTTCGGGGCCGAGGTCGAGCTGAGCGGTCCGGCGGGGCCCAGGCGCCTGGCCTTCGCCGCGCTGCACCGCCCGGCGGAAGGCCGGCCGGAGGCGGAGACCAGCCTGCAGCCAGGCGAGGTGATCATCGGCTTCGCCGTGCCGGCGGGGCCATGGACGCGCCGCTCGCTGTATCTGAAGGTGCGCGATCGAACGTCGTACGAGTTCGCCCTGGCCTCGGCGGCGGTCGGCCTGGCGCTCGACGGCGACCGGGTGCGCGAGGCGCGCATCGGCCTCGGCGGGGTGGCCTACCGCCCATGGCGTTCACGTGAGGCCGAGGCGGCGCTGAACGGCCGGCGGCTCACCGAGGCCAGCGCGGCGGCCGCGGCCGAGGCCGCCTTCGCCGGCGCGGTGACCCACGGCGGCAACGCCTTCAAGCCGGAGCTTGGTCGCCGGACCCTTGTCCGCGCCTTGATGCAGGCGGCCGGCGCCCCGCCCGCCGGCAGGCGGGGCTGAGATGCCCAGGACGGCGCGTCTGTTCGGCCGGCCAACGCCCCGCGTCGACGGCGTAGCCAAGGTCACCGGAGCGGCGCGTTACGCCTCCGACGAGCCGGTGGCCAATCCGGCCTTCGCCTATCTGGTCACCAGCACCATCGCCCGCGGCCGGGTCGCCGGCCTGAAGTTGGACAAGGCGCGGGCGGTGGCCGGTGTGCTCGACATCCTGACCCACGACAACGTCGGCGCCCTGGTCAAGCCACCGTCCCAGGCGTCCGGCGGGGCCACGACCACCACCCTGGAAAGCGACCGGGTGTGGCACGACGGCCAGATTATCGCCGTGGTCGTCGCCGAGACCTTCGAGGCGGCGCGCGAAGCCGCCCACAAAGTCGAGGCCGACTACACGGCCGAGACGCCGAGCGCGACTTTCGGCAGCCCGGGAGCGGTGTCCGAGCCGCACAAGACCACGCCCGAAAGGCCCGATCCCGCGAAAGGCGACGCCGCGGCGGCGCTCGCCGATGCGGCGGTGAGGATCGACGCGCGCTATTCGACGCCGACCCAGCACCACAATCCGATGGAGCTGTTCACCACCACCTGCGTCTGGCACGGGCCGCGCCTGACCATCTACGAAGGCTCGCAGTCCATGTGGGGGCTGAAGGCCGCGGTGGCGAGGCAACTCGGCATCGACCCGGCCCAGGTGCGCACGGTGTCGCATTTCGTCGGCGGCGCGTTCGGCTCTCGGGGCGGGACGACATCGCGGACCGCCTGGATCGCCATCGCCGCCAGGCGCCTGGGCCGGCCGGTGAAGCTGGTCGCCACTCGTGAGCAGGGATTCACCATCGTCACCTATCGCGCCGAGACCCGCCAGCGGCTGGCGCTCGGGGCGACCCGCGAGGGCAGGCTGACTGCGCTGATCCACGAAGGTTGGGAGGTGACCTCGCGGCCGTCCGGCTACAATGTCGCCGGCGTCGACGCCACGGCGCGCATGTACGCCTGCCCCAACATCGCCACCGCCGTGCATGTGACGCACGCCGACCGCAATACGCCGGGCTTCATGCGCGCGCCGGCGGAGACGCCGTATATGTTCGCCCTGGAAAGCGCCATGGACGAGCTGGCCTACGCCCTGGCCATGGACCCGATCGAGCTGCGCCGCGTGAACGACACGGCCATCGACCCGGTCGACGGCAAACGGTTCTCGAGCCGCTCGTTGATGGCCTGTTTCGACCAGGCGGCGGCCCGGTTCGGCTGGGCGCGGCGCGATCCCAGGCCCCAGTCGATGCGCGACGGCGACTGGCTGATCGGCATGGGCTGCGCGACCTCGACCTATCCGTCGAACATCGGCCCGGCCGCGGTGAGGCTTTCGGTGACGCCACGCGGCAAGGCCACGGTCCAGCTCGCCGCCCACGAAATCGGCACCGGCGCCTATACGGTCGTGGCCATCACCGCCGCCCACTCCCTGGGCCTGAGGGTGGAAGACGTGAACGTCATGCTGGGCGACAGCGACCTGCCGCCGGTGACGGTGGCGGGGGGCTCGAACAACGCCGCCACCACGGCCAGTGTCGTTTACAAGGCGTGCGAGGAGGTGCGAAGCCGCATGGCGGCGGCGGCGGTCAAGGATTCCCACAGCGCCTTCCATCGGGCCGACCCGGCGGCCTTGGTGCTGGTCGGCGGGGCGCTGACCGGACCGAGGGGCGCGGCGGAGCCGTTCAAGAAGGCTTTCGCGCGCGTGGCCGGCGGGGTGCTCGAAGTGCACGCGGAAAACGCGCCCAAGGGGGCCAAGCCGGACGCCGTGGCCGGGCTCTATCAAGGCAAGAGCGCCATGGTCAGCGGCATGGGGCGGGCCGACTTCACCACCTTCGCCTTCGGGGCCCACTTCGTCGAGGTGCGGGTGCACGCCCGCACCCGGGAGATCCGCACGCCGCGGGTGGTGAGCGCCTTCGCCGCCGGCACGATCGTCAATCCGCTGACCGCCTACAGCCAGTTCATGGGCGGGGCCATCTGGGGCCTGTCTGCGGCGCTGTTCGAGGAGACCCAGGTCGATCCGAGGACCGCACGCTACGTCAACAAGAACCTCGGCGACTACATTGTCCCGGTCAACGCCGATACGCCGGACGTGGAGATAATCATCGTGCCCGAGGAGGACGACGGGGTGAATCCGCTGGGCATCAAGGGGATCGGCGAGATCGGAATCGTCGGCATGAACGCCGCCGTGGCCAACGCCGTGTTCCACGCCACCGGCAGGCGCATCCGCGACCTGCCGATCCGGGCGGAGTCGCTGCTGTAAAGGCGGCGGTCGCAGCCGCACCGGAACAGGCCGACGGCGATCCAGCGACATGATAGGCTCGCTCATGACTTTTCACCTGCGCGACTTCGATCGGGCGACAGACACGTCGGCGGCCCTCTCCTTCATTCACGGCTCGCAGCTCTACGAGCAGGCGTTCGAACCCAATCGCCGACTCGATCCGGCGGTGGCGGACGAGTATTTCGCGGTGCTGATGGACGAGGTGGGGAAGAACGAGGGGCGGGTGATCGTCGCCGAGGCGGAGGCCCACGCCATCGGCTGGGCGGCGTTTGTCGTCCTGCAAGATCCGTTGTTTGTCATCGCCGAACAGCGGCGGTGCGGTTATATCGCCGAGCTGTTCGTGGACGAGGGCGCGCGGGGTGGCGGCGTTGGCCGCGCCCTGATCGAAGCCTGCGAAGACGAGGCCCGCCGACGGGGCCTTGGACACATCAAGATCGGCTTGCTCACCGCCAACGCCCGCGCCGCCGAGATCTATGCCCGCGCCGGTTATTCGCCTTACCATTCGGAACTGCGAAAATACCTCTGACGCCGCCAGTGCGCCGCCTAGCTTGAGCCGACCCTGTGCGAGCCGCAGGTCACCTGTGGATGGCTGCGGGACCGGCCGGCCAGGTCGGTCGCAAGGGATGGGCTTCGGTGTTGAAGGTGACGGCGTCGAAATTCAACGCGTGAGGGTCGAACAGCAGGTAAAAGTACTTGAAGGTTTCGGCGAGCACGAAACTTTCCATGTCGTCGCGCTGTTGCTTGGTCACCACGCTTTTCAGCGCCGCGTAGCCGGTCTTGGCGCGGTCGTACTTCACGAAGTCGTCGAACAGGGTGCGCCCCATCGCCAGGTACTTGGGATCGCGGGTGTAGTGGTAGAGGTAGAAGGTCGACTCGACGATTTCGGGCCGCAGCTCGTAGCCGGGCGAGACGACCATCATGGTCCTGTAGTCGATCAGCTCGGGCTCGACGCCATGGAGGTTCCACATGCGGAACGACGACGCCTGCAAGCGCGCCGCGCGGTCGACGTCGCCGGACAGGGCCAGCAACCCGGGGAAATAGGCGTCCAGGGCGCCGAATTCGGTGGCCGTCCGCCGGCCGCTCGCCATGTCGGCGTGGCCGTACCAGAGTCGGCCGCCGGCCTCGTCGGCAAGATATTGGTTCACCGCCGGGATGCTCGCCCGCCACATCGCCCGGCAGTCCTCGTCGCCGAACAGGCGCCAGCACTTCCACAGGTATTCGTAGTAGGAATCGATGCCGCTGCTGACGCTGGAATCGGTATCGGTCCAGGCGCCAGTCTCGATATTGAGGCCGTCGCCGACCAGACCAAGGCTTGAGCGCCGCCGGAAGGTCTCGACGAGGGCGCGCTTGGCCTTGCGGTAATAGACGGGATTGCCGCTGAGCTTGCTCAGCGCGCCAAATTCCAACAGCAAAGTGCCGGTTTCGGCAGGATTGGATTGGACGCCACACGTCCTGCCGGTGCGCAAATTGACATAGACATAAGGCAGGCCGGTCGGCGAATTGAACGCCGGCAGCAGTCGCGCGCCGAGATCCTCGGCCTTGCCGAGCAAACGGCTATCGCCGGTGAGCTGATAGGCGGAGATGAGGCCACCCAGGAGACGGACGGTGATCTCGAACGTCTTGACGTCGATATCCTTGTTGAAGTCGAGCCTGGAGGCGATCAGCTCGCGGTCGGCGTCGGCCTGCCTGGTCAAGCCCATCAGCACCAGGGTGTCCAAGGCGTCGACCGGCGTCATCAGCAGGGACTGGCCGTACCAGTCGCGCGGCTGGCGGCTGAGCGGTCGCAGCTCGTCGTGACCCCAGGCGTAGCGCCGGTAGCCCGCCCAGGCATGCAAGAACTCGGTCTTGACCCGCGCCGCCATGGCCGGGGAGTCGACGGGTTTGGGGGCCGCCGATGCTGGGCCAGCGACTGCCGATGGCGCTGCAGCCAGCAAGGCCGCGCCACAGACCGCGGCCACGAGTTTCAAGTGCGTCAGGCCGCGCGTCATGAAACCTCGACGCCGTAAGCCGCGAACTGTTCGATCGAGCGCGGGGCGATGATCAGGGAATCGACGCCGGGCGTGTCCAGGATGAAGCGCAGGGCGGCGCCAGGCACGGTCCAACCGCGATCGGCCGCCTGGCGCCGGAGGGCGTCGATTTCGGCGAAAGTGGAGGCGGTGAGACGGTGCTTATAGATCTCCGGCGCCACGGCTACGCGTGTGGCCGGATCGGCCGGCTCTCCGGCCCGGTACTTCCCGCTGAGCAGGCCGCCCGCTAGGGGACTGAAAGCGACGTAGGCGATGCCTTCGGACCGGGCCAGCGGGATGACGTCCGCGAGGTCGCGCTGTTCGATCAGGTTGAACTCGTTCTGGACGTGGGCGAAGGCGCGCCTCAGGGCGCCACCGGTCAACGCCAGGACCGCCGCCAAGTCCTGGTTGCGCGCGTTGGAAACGCCGAACGCGGCGATCTTTCCCTGGGAAAGCGCCAGGTCGAGGGCTTGCAGGGTTTCGTCCAGCGGCGTCTGGGCGTCGAACTCATGCAGATAGTAGAGGTCGATCCGGTCCAGGCCGAGGCGGTGCAGCGACCGGTCAAGATGATCGGCGACCTGAGCGCCGCTCAGGGGACGCTCTCCAGGCGGGCAGCCGTGCGGATTGCCGACCTTGGTGGCGATCTGGGCTCGGGCCCGAAACCCTTTGTCCTGACGACGCAACCATTCGCCGAGCACGGCTTCGCTGACGCCGCCGCCATAGGTGTTGGCGGTGTCGAAGCGGGTGAGCCCGAGGCCGCGGGCGTGGTCCAGCAGCGCCAGGGCCTGCTCATGGGGATCGCCCCTGTCCCCCAGCTTTGGCGACGAACCCAGACCGCCGAAATTCCCGCAGCCGAACACGACCCTCGGCAGTTCGTCAGACCGGATCAATCGAAGCCTCAGCTCAGCGCCTTGGCCAGGAACGGCAGGCTCTCGTCCATGCGATAGTCGACGGCGCTGTGGTTGTCGTCGAACTCCTCGTAACGGTGGGCGATGCCGAGCTCGTCCAGCCGGCGTTTGAAGCGCCGGGCGCCGTAGACGAGGTTGAACTGATCGGCGCCGCCGCAGTCGATGTAGAGCGCCTTGAGGCCGCGCAAGGCGTCGGCTTGGCGCTCCAGCTTGACCACCGGATCATGCGCCAGCCAGTTGGCCCAGCGCTCGGCGATGAGTTCGCAGGTGTCGGCGGTCACCGGCAGGCGCAGACCGAGGAACTGGCTCGGATCGGGATCGTAGCTGGCCGCCATGGCCAGGATGTTGACCACCTTCATGGCCCGGTCGGACGGCTTGGACGCGGCTTCGAATTTGCTCCACCAAGTCTCGATGGTTCCATCGCCCTTGGCCAGGGCGCGCAGGACATCGGGCATATCGGGCAGGTAGCAGAGCTCGAAAGCCATGTCGCCGGAGTGGCAGGCGGCCGCGGCCCACACATCGGTGTGGTCGAGGGCATGGACGATGGCCCCGTAGCCGCCCGAACTCTTGCCGAACACGCCGCGGCGTCCGGCCCCCCCGCAACCGAACCGGGTCTCGACCGCGCTCAGCATCTCGCCGGTGAGAAAATCGGCCCACGGGCCCATGGCGGCCGAATTGACGTACTGGTTGCCGCCGAGGCGGGTGAAGCAGTCCGGAAAGGCGACCACCACCGGGGGCATGCGGCCCTCGCCGATAAGGCGGTCGAGCCGCTCGGGCACGTTCTCGCGGAACGCGGCCCAGTTGGTGTGGGCCGGGCCGCCGGCCGTGAATCCTACCAGGTCGGTCAGCAGAGGAAGGCCGGCGCCATCGCTCCCGGCCGGGACATAGACGTCGATGATGCGCTCGGCGGGGTCGCCCAGCAGATTATCGCCCAACACGCGGCTGTCCACCGTGAGGCGGTGGACGAGGCCGGCCGGATGGCTGGATTTTCTCATTCCTCGCTCAGCACGACCGGGCTCATCCACTCCGGCCACAGCGGCCGCCAGGGCCGGCCGTCGGGGAGGACGCGACCCGGGCCATCGGCCCGATCGAGGCGCAGGCTGGCCATGGCGATTCCGTCCGCGCCCGACGCGATCTCGCCGGCTCGCAGGCCGCCCGCGAGGAGTTCGCCGCCCGCCGCGACCGCCGGGCCGTCAAAGGCGATCGGGGCCATGCGCGTCTTGACGGCGCCGCGTCGCTTCATGCGCGAGGTGGTCTCTTGGCCGACGAAACAGCCCTTCTTGAAATCGATCCCGTTCAGGAGGTCAAAATTGGCCTCGATGGGATAGGTCGCATCGTCCCCCCAGTCCACGGACCCGGGGGCGCCGAGCGCAAGCCGGTGAGCGTCGTAGGAAGCCGGCCGGACGGCGGGCCTGGCGAGGCCATAGCCGCGGTAACCGAGGGCGGCCAAGCGCGGGTCGCGATGCCAGCCCTCGGGCGCCGTCTCGACGTTCCACAGGGCCATGATCGGAAGGTCGGACGGGACGATCTCCACCTTGGCGCGCAGGCGATACAGGGAAAGGCGCTGGATCAGGGCGTCACGACGGTCGGCGGCGCAATCGAGGCGGCAAGCTCCGCCGACCCCGATGACGAATAGATCGAACAGCAGCCGGCCCTGGGGGGTGAGGAGGGCGGCGAACCGGATCTCGCCGTCGGCCAGGCTGTCGACGTCCTGGGTCAAGAGGCCCTGCAGGAAGCCGCGCCAATCCGGCCCGGACACCTCCACCAAGGCGCGGTCGCAAAGCTCGGCGTAGAGAGGGTCGTGCGCCATTGAGCCTATGTGGCGGCGACGCGGGCGCAGCGCCAGGGGTTCCGCGTCTCGACCCTCCCCATCCGCCGGCGGAGGGAGGGATGCGCGCTCTGACACACCCCTCACCTGTTTGTGTCGGGGCGCGGGCAACCTATAGAGGGGCCGGCATGACCAAGGCCGCCTTCCCGATCCTGTTCATCGCTCCGAGCCGCATCGGCGACGCCGTCCTGGCCTCGGGCCTGGTCAAGGTGCTGGTCGACCACGTGCCGCGCGCCCGCTTCACCTTTGTCGGCAGCGCCCTCACCGCCCCGCTGTTCGCCGACACGCCAGGCCTGGAGCGCCTGATCATCATGGAGAAGCGGCCGCTGGCCGCGCACTGGTTCAACCTGTGGCGCGAGGTGCGCCAGGTGAAGTGGGGCCTGGTGGTCGATCTGCGCGGCTCGGGCCTGTCAGCCGTGCTGAGGCGGTCCAAGCGCGCCGTCCACGTCAAACGGGCCGCGCCAGAGCACAAGGTGGTCGAAACCGCCCGGTTGCTCCAGCTCGAAGAGCGTCCGCCCGCGCCGTTCCTGTTCACGAGCGCGGAGACGCGGGCCCAGGCGGCGGCCCTCACCGCCGGGGCCGGGCCGATCCTGGCCATCGCTCCGGCCGCCAACTGGATCGGCAAAGCCTGGCCGGCGGAGCGCTTCGCCGCCGTGGCGCGCAAGCTGCTGGGACCGGGCGGGTCGCTGGCCGGCGGCCGGCTGATGGTGCTGGGGGCGTGGCGCGACCGCGACATCGCCTTGCCGGTGGCCGCCGCCGTGGCCAAGGACCGGCGCATCGACCTGGTCGGGGTCGAGGACTTGCTGGTCTGTTACGCGGCGCTGAAGCAGGCGCGCCTCTACATCGGCAACGATTCGGGCGCGATGCATCTGGCCGCCGCCGCCGGGACGCCGACGCTCGGCCTGTTCGGTCCCTCGGACGAGACGGTCTACGGCCCGTGGGGCGAGACCGCGCGCAGCGTGCGCGGTCCCCGCAGCTTTGAGGACTTCCGCACCCTCGACCCGACCTTGAGCCACGCCATGTGCCACATGATGGACCTGTCCACCGCGACGGTGCTGGCGGCGGCCGAGACCCTGATCGCCGAAACCGCCCAGCCCCTTCACGCCCAGGCCGCCCAATGACCCAGACCTACGATCTTCTCGTGCGCGGCGGTGAGGTGGTCAGCCACGCGGGCCGGGGCCAGGCCGACGTGGGCGTGCGCGGCGGCAAGATCGCCGCCGTCGGTGACCTGGCCCAGGCCTCTGGAGCCGAGACCATCGACGCGCGCGGCCTCACCATCCTGCCGGGGGTGATCGACAGCCAGGTGCATTTCCGCGAACCAGGCCTGGAGTGGAAGGAGGACCTGGAAAGCGGCTCGCGCTGCGCCGTGCTGGGCGGGGTGACGGCGGTGTTCGAAATGCCCAACACCGAGCCGACCACGACCGACGCGCCGGCGCTGGCCGACAAGCTCGCCCGCGCCAAGGGCCGCATGCACTGCGACCACGCCTTCTACGTCGGCGGCACGCACGAGAACGCGGTCTTCCTGGGCGAACTGGAGCGCCTGCCGGGGTGCTGCGGGGTCAAGGTGTTCATGGGCGCCTCCACCGGAAGCCTGCTGGTGCCCGACGACGAGGGCGTGGCCGCCGTCCTGCGCCACATCAACCGCCGGGGCACGTTCCACTCCGAGGACGAGTTCCGCCTGGCCGAGCGGCGGCCGCTGG
>OUNO010001751.1_pt4 | contig 10098 bp, 12 predicted proteins | sample 1779811 | NCBI WGS metagenome assembly OUNO01 (sample SAMEA3914804, study PRJEB12502) | metagenome | biome: forest; material: soil | place: Canada | collected 2010-06-25 | depth 0.3 m
CTCGAAGGCGGCGCCGACGTCGTTGACGAGGCCGGCGGGGACCCGCCGCTGGCCGAGCAGCGCCACCCATTCGGCGGCGCCGCGGGCGGCAAGCGCCGCTTCCAGCCGCGGCCGCAGCTCGTCACGGTTGGCGACGCGGGCCGGGTTGGTCGCGAAGCGCTCCTCCGCGGCCAGGGCGGGGAGGCCGAGCACCTCGCAGAGGTCACGGAACTGGCGGTCGTTGCCGACCGCGAGGACGAACTCGCCGTCCTTCGCCCGCAGCAGTTCGTAGGGGGCGATGCTGGGATGGCGGTTGCCGAGCCGCCGCGGCACCTGGCCGGCGATCGTGAAGGCCGAGCCCTGGTTGACGAGCGAGGCCAGCAGCGCCGAGAGCAGGTCGACCTCGACCCGCTGGCCCTCGCCGCTCTCGCGCCGGTGCTCGAGCGCGGCGAGGATGCCGACCGTCGCGAACAGCCCGGCGAGGACGTCGACGAGGGCGACACCGACCTTGAGTGGCTCGCCGTCGGGTTCGCCGGTGATGCTCATCAGCCCGCCCAAGGCCTGGATCAGGAGGTCGTAGCCGGGCAGCTCGGCGCCGGCGCCCTCGCCGCCGAAGCCGGTGATCGAGCAGTAGACGAGGCCCGGGCTCTCGGCCGCCAGCGTCTCGAAATCGAGGCCTAGCTTCGCCATCACCCCCGGCCGGAAGTTCTCGACGACGACATCGGCGGCAAGGGCCAGGCGCCGCGCCTCGGCGAGCTGCTCGGGCGCGCTGAGGTCGAGCACGACGCTGCTCTTGTTGCGGTTGACCGACTGGAAGTAGGTCGCCTCGCCGGCGTCGTCATGGGGCGGTCCCCAGCTCCTGGTCTCATCGCCCACGCCGGGCCGCTCGACCTTCGTCACCTCGGCCCCGAGGTCGGCCAGCATCATCGTCGCGAAGGGCCCGGCGAGGACCCGGGAGAAGTCGAGGATTCGGAGCGCGCCGAGGGCTGCGGGCATCTGTGGGGATAATCCTCGATGTGGAGGAGATCCGCGCCAACGACTACCTCGCGATCGATCGCCTGCTCTCCGACGAGGAGCGTGACATCCGCGACACCGTCCGCGCCTTCGTGCAGAAGGAGGTCGTCCCCAACGTCGGCGACTGGTTCGAGGCGGCGACGATCCCGGTAACGCTGGCGCCCGAGCTCGGCAAGCTCGGCGTCCTCGGCATGCACCTGCAGGGCTACGGCTGCGCCGGCGCCTCGGCGACCGCCTACGGCCTCGCCTGTATGGAGCTGGAGGCCGGGGACAGCGGCGTCCGCAGCCTGGTCTCGGTCCAGGGCTCGCTGGCGATGTTCGCGATCTGGCGCTGGGGCTCGGAGGAGCAGAAGCAGCAGTGGCTGCCGCGGATGGCCGCCGGCGAGGCGATCGGCTGCTTCGGGCTGACCGAGCCCGACGCCGGCTCGGACCCCGGCTCGATGCGAACCCGGGCGCGCCGTGACGGGGACGACTGGATCCTGCACGGCCAGAAGATGTGGATCACCAACGGCTCCCTGGCCGAGGTCGCGGTCGTCTGGGCCCACACCGACGAGGGCGTGCGCGGCTTCCTCGTCCCCAAGGGCACCAAGGGATTCACCACTCAGGACATCCACAAGAAGATGTCGCTGCGGGCCTCGATCACCTCCGAGCTGCTCTTCGACGACGTCCGCCTCCCGGCCGACGCGGTCCTGCCCGAGGTGAGCTCGCTGAAAGGGCCGCTCTCCTGCCTCAACGAGGCCCGCTACGGGATCGTCTGGGGCGCCGCCGGCGCCGCCCGCGCCTGTTACGAAGCGGCGCTGGAGTACGCCAAGGAGCGAGTCCAGTTCGACCGGCCGATCGCCTCCTTCCAGATCCAGCAGCAGAAGCTCGCCTTCATGGCCCTGGAGGTCAACCGCGCGACGCTGCTGGCCCTGCACCTGGGGCGGATGAAGGACGAGGGGACGCTGCGGCCCGAGCACGTCAGCATGGGCAAGCTCGGCAACGTCAACGCGGCGCTGGAGGTGGCGCGCAGCGCCCGCCAGGTGCTCGGCGCCAACGGCGTCACGCTCGAGTACCCGGTGATCCGCCACATGAACAACCTCGAGTCGGTCGTCACCTACGAGGGGACCGCCGACGTCCACGCGCTGGTGATCGGCGGCGCCGTGACCGGGATCCAGGCCTTCCGCTAGGCGGGTCGGCCGGCGGGCTCAGCCGAGCCGCACCGGCAGCGTCTTCAGCTGGTTGAGGAAGGCCGATTCGACGAACTTCGGGCGGCCGTCGAGCTTCATCGCGGGGTAGCGGGCCAGCGTCTCCTCGAAGAGGATCTTCAGCTCCAGGCGGGCCAGGGCGGTGCCGAGGCAGAAGTGGCGACCGCCGGCGCCGAAGGCCTGGTGCTCGGGATTGCGGGTGACGTCGAAACGGTCCGGGTCCTCGTAGCGCGTCTCGTCGCGGTTGGAGGAGACGTACCAGAGGACGACCTTGTCGCCCTCCTTTATCTCCTGCCCGTTGAGCTCCGTGTCGCGGGTCGCGGTGCGGCGGAAGTGGGCGAAGGCGGGGAACATCCGCAGCGACTCCTCGACCGTGCTGGGGACGAGCGAGGGATCGTCGAGCAGCTGCCGCATCTGGTCCGGGTTTTCCAGCAGCGCCCGCATCCCGCTCGCGTAGGTCGCCTTGGTGCTGTCGTTGCCGGCGGCCATCAGCAGGAAGAAGCCCATCACGATCTCGTGTTCCTCCAGCTTCTCGCCTTCGATCTCGGCGTGGACGAGGACGCTGGTCAGGTCGTCGGTCGGGTTCTCGCGCCGTTCGGCGATCATCTTGCTGCAGCGCTCGAAGATTTCCGGCACCGTTTTCTCGATCGCCCCCTCAATCCCACCGGGGTTGAGGTCGGGGTCGCTGGCCCCGAGCGTCGCGTTCATCATCCGCGCCCACATCGCGTCGTCCTCGGGCGGGATCCCCATGAAGCTGCCGATCACCCGCGAGACCACGGCCTGGCCGACGTCGACGACGAGGTCACAGTGCTCCTGCCCCTCGAGTCCATCGAGCGTGTCGACGACGATGCGGCGGATCTCCTCCTCGTGGGCGGCGATCCGCTTTGGCGTGAAGCCGGCCTGGAAGAGCTGCTTGATGCGGTCGTGCTTGGGCGGGTCCATGCCGATGAACATCGCCCGCATCAGCTCCAGCGGGAAGTTCGCCGTGATCGCGACGATGCCGCCCTTTTCGGAGGAGTAGGTCTGCCAGTCGCGGCTCACCGTGTGGACGTCGTCGGCCGTGGTGATCGACCAGAACCCGGCCGATTCGGGGAACTCCGGCACGTGCGAGGTCCAGTGCACCGGGCACTCGCTCCGCATCCGTTTGAAGAGCCCGTGCGGCGGCCCGTCCGGCCAGCGCTCGCGTTCGATCAGTTGCACGTCCTCGAGGTTCTCGTCCGCCATCGTCATTGCATCCCTCTCCTCGTTCGTGGCCCCGCGGGCATCCTACTGGCTGACTGGCCAGTTTTGTCCGGGGATCAGCGAAAGCGCAGCAGCTCGACCTGGCTGTTTTCGCCGTTCCAGGCCGCGCCGGCGACAACGATCCTGTCGTCGCTCTGCTGGACAGCGGCTACCGGGTGGAAGTACTTGGGCTGACCGACGCCGGCCCGCGTCAGGCCGCCCCGCCCGAAGCGCCGGTCGACCGAGCCGTCCGGGCGGTACGCCCGCAACTCGACCCCACCGCTGCTGTGGCGGCTGTATTCGGTGTCGGTGACGACGACGATTCGCCCCGAGCCGGCGAAGAGGGCGAGCGGCGGGCTGTCGGTGCGGGGTCGAATCGCGCCGCGGTGGCCGAAGGCGCGGACCAGGCGGCCACGGCGGTCGAGACGGACGACCCCTGCCATCGAGTTCGGCGCTCCTTCCTCAGTCGCGGCGATGACAACACCGCCGCCTAGCGGCGCGATCCGGGTTCCGTAGGCGCCCTCGCCGAGCAGGCCGCGAACGCGGCCGCCCTTCCCGAAGCGCCGATCGAGGCGGCCGCTCGGGAGCAAGCGCGTCGCCCCGACGTGCCCGTTCACCCAGCCGGTGACGACGACGCTGCCGTTCGGTTCGACCAGGGCGGCAAAGGCGAGCGCGCTCACCCGCCCGAAGGGGACTTCGGCGAGCCCGCGGCGACCGAAGCCGGCAAGGGGTCGGCCATGGGCGTTGAGCCGGTAGACGCCCATCGCGTGCTGGTTGCCGATCGTGCCGACGACCGTGACGCTGCCCTTCGGGCCTGCATCGATGGCCCGGGGATGGAACCCGCTCGGCAGATTGACCTTGCCGTCCTTGCCGTAGCCCTTGACGGCCGTTCCATGCCTGCCCACGGCCATGACGAAGTGCATCCCTTCCCACCAGGAAACCACCCGCCCGCCGCGGCCCGGCTGGATTTCGCCGCGCGCCCAGGTTTGGTCGACGCCGTTGCCCGAAGAGCCGCGGTCCTGCCGCCCATTGCTCCGAAATCCGAGCAGGAAGCCACCGTATTCGTGGCTGCCGGCGCTGCCTTCGGCGGCAACCGTGAAGCCGCCCTTCGGGTCCAGCGCGAAGCCGGAAACTTCGAGGTTGGGAGGCAGGTAATGGCGCTCGATCAGCATCCCGCCGTCGCCGAACTCGCTAATCGGCGTTCCGTCGGAGGCGCGTGCGATCGCGAAGGCGTCGTCGGCGTATCGACCGCCCGTCACTACCGCGGCGCCGTCCGGGGAAGTGGCGATAGCGGCGACGTCCAGCGACTGCAGGCCGGAGTTGGGTGGCTGTGGCAACGCGGCGATGCCGCTGTTGCCGTAGCCCGGGTCGAGCTGCCCGCTTGCCTGGAAGCGCGCGAGGATCGGCTTCCGGGCGCATTCTCCGCGGCACTCCTTTTCGGCGCTGAGTTCGCCGGCGACGAAGACACCTTCTCCCGGCGCCGGCGCGACCGCTCGCGCTACGACTTCCATCGGCTGCGGCAGTTGCGCCTCGCCGCCGTTGCCGAAGCTCGGATCGGGCGTCCCGTCGGGGCGGAAGCGGCTGACGACGATCTCGCCGACTTCCTGGAACGTCGACTCGGTCACGGTGGAGGCGACCACGATCCTCCCGTCAGGCAGCGGGAAGAGCCCGGCGGAGCGGCCCTTCACCGTCGCAACGCCGCCCTTGCCGAACCCCGCCTCGAGCGCTCCGCCGGCGTTGAGGCGGAGCAGGAGCGACCCGGCGCTTACCGCTACACCGCCGTCAGTAGTGGGGGCGATGCCGGTCGGCGCCAGCGATTCTTCGCCGCTTCCGGTCGGTTCCACTCCGTAGTCGGCGCGCGTGCGGACGACGCCGCCCTTGCCGAAGCTCGGATCGAGGCTCCCGTCCGGAAGCAGCCTGGCGATGACGGTTTCGCTGCGGGGGATGATGTCGTGGCCGCAGGGCGGGCAGTAGCTGGCAGCGCCAGCCAGAAGGACACGCCCGTCAGCTGCGACGGAGAGGAATAGGGCGCCGAACGGCAGCGGTGCGCCGCAGCCGTTCGCCCCGAAGGCGGGGTCTTTGGCCCCCCGCGAGTTGAGGAGGATCAGTGAGCCTCGCTCCCCATGGCATGAGTAGGTGCCGACCAGGATGCTGCCGTCCGCCCGTAGGGCCAGGCCCTGACCGGCACTGACCCGCACCTTGCCGCCTTTGCCGAAGGAGGGGTCGAGGCTTCCATCGGGTTTGCGGCGCTCGATCTCTCTGACCCCCTGCGGTCTTTCCGGAACTTCTCGATTCGATTCGAGCAGCAGGTTGCCGTCGGGCTGTCGGGCAACCGATCCGAATTCGGAGTGGGCGCCCGCGGGCGGCGCCTTGGCGAAGACCTTCCCCTTGTGGCCGAAGCTCGGGTCGAGGGTCCCCGGGCGCCCATTGCGGGCCGCGTTCGCCCGTGGCATCGCGACGGCGGCCAGCGCCAGAACCACGAGCAAGCCCACCGCGATATCGACCCTCCGCCCCCGCACACCCAACGTAAACGTGGGGCGCTATCGAAGTTGCGGAGCGGGAGCAGGGCACCGCCAGAGGCGAGGGCTACCCGATGGCCGAGACGTCGCGGTGGGGTAGGTGGCGACGGCGGTCATCGCGGTGCTCGAGCTGATCGGCATCGCGCACGGCCCAACCGACGCGCTCGACCAGCTGCCCCGCGAAATGCTTCGACTCCAGATCGGTGCTCGCGATCCGCTCTCGATACACCACGGTGCTGTCGGTCTCCGCCGGGTCGGTGACGATCAGTATCTGTGGCATGCGGGGCCTCCTTCAGTTGGCTGGGGAAGCGAACTTAGCATAAAGTCGATAAAGCTGATCAACTTTATGTAGAAACCCGGATGCGGCGAAGGCGAAGAAGCCGACCAAGCGCCATCGGAGCGCGGCGAGACAGGCGTAGCGCTTCGCCCTGAGAGCTGGCACACCCGCGTCTTGTTCGGTGCGCCGCCGCCGCCCAGGATCGATCTCCACCAGAAGCAAGGAGAAATCGATGATCTACACGTTGCTCGGATACCTGCACGCCGTCGTCACCAGGCGGGTGCAGCGGATCCAAAGGCTGGCGGCGGGGGAGACGGGTCAGGGGACGGTCGAGTACGTCGGCCTGATCCTGCTGGTCTCGCTGCTGATGGTCGGCATGGTCGCGGCGATGAAGGGGTTCAACGGCAAGCAGGGCACGGAGTTGGCCGATGTCATCGTCAACAAGATCAAGGAGGCAGTCGACAAAGTCGCCTTCAAGTAAGGGGGGAGGCGCCTTTTGCCTCCGAATGGAGGGGAAAGGCGCCTCGGCTCCGCCGCCCCGAATCTCCCCGCGTGAAAGACTCGCGCGATGCCAGATTCCCGTAGTTACGACCGCGCTCCCGCCGACATTCGACCGGTGAGCATCGATCCCGGGTTTGTCGAAAGCGCCGATGGCTCGGCGCTGATCTCGATCGGCAAAACCAGGGTGATCTGCACCGCCTCGGTCCAGGAATCGGTGCCGCGCTGGATGCAGGGACGCGGCAAGGGCTGGGTCACCGCCGAGTACTCGATGCTGCCGGCCTCGACCGGGGACCGCAAGCAGCGCGACATCTCGAAGGGCAAGCAGGACGGGCGCGGGGTCGAGATCCAGCGCCTGATCGGCCGCTCGCTGCGGGTCGTCGTCGACTTCAAGGCGCTCGGCGAACGCAGCGTCTACGTCGACTGCGACGTGCTCGAAGCCGACGGCGGCACCCGCTGCGCCTCGATCACCGGCGGCTACGTGGCGCTGCGCCTCGCCTTCCAGAAACTGCTCGACAAGAAAGCGATTGAGGAGATGCCACTGACCGGCTCGATCGCCGCGGTCAGCGTCGGCATGGTCGGCGGCCGCCCGCTCTGTGACCTCGACTACTCCGAGGACTCGACCGCAGAGGTCGACGCCAACGTCGTCATGACCGGCGACGGCGGCCTGGTCGAGGTCCAGGCGACGGCCGAGCGAACGCCGCTCTCGCGCGCCTCACTCGACGACCTGCTGGCACTCGCGGAGGGCGGCATCGCCCGCCTGCGGGAGGTGCAGGAGCGGGTCGCTTGATCCTCGCCACCGGCAACCGCCACAAGCTGGCGGAGATGGAGGAACTGCTGCCGGGGGTGGAGCTGGCGCCGCTGCCCGCCGGCTTCGAGATGCCGCCGGAGGACGGCGACAGCTTCGAGGCCAACGCCCTGATCAAGGCCCGCGCCGCCCACGCGGCGACGGGCGAGGCCGTGCTCGCCGACGACTCGGGGATCGAGGCCTACGACCTCGGCGGCGCCCCGGGCATCTACTCGGCGCGCTACGCCGGGATCGACGTCGGCGACGAGGTCAACCTCGCCAAGCTGCTGCGCGAAGTCGACGCCGCCGGCGGCGAGCGCCGCGCCGCCTACGTCTGCGCCCTGGCGCTGATCGGCTCCGATGGGGCGGAGCACGTCTTCGAGGCCCGCTGCGAGGGATACCTGCTGGACGAACGGCGCGGCTCCGGCGGCTTCGGCTACGACCCGGCCTTCGTCCCCGATGACACCGGCCCCGATGACGAGCGGACGATGGCCGAGCTCAGCGCCGCCGAGAAGAACGCGATCAGCCACCGCGGCCGCGCCACGCGCATGTTGGTGACGCACTTAGGCCTGGCTACGGAAGCGCCGCGGTGATCACGACCAAACGGGGAGCGGCCGGCCTCTCGATCGCCTCCAACGCGATCCTGATCGCGATCAAGCTCGCCGCCGGGGCGATCACCGGCTCGATCGCGATCATCACCGAGGCGGTCCACTCGCTGATCGACCTGGTCGCCTCGGTCGTCGCCTACTTCTCGGTCCGCAAAGCCGACGAGCCGGCCGACGCCGATCACCCCTACGGCCACGAGAAGGTCGAAAACCTGGCAGCGGCGATCGAGGGGATGCTGATCCTGGTCGGCGCCGCGGTGATCATCTACGAGGCGACCCACCAGCTCGTCGTCGGCAGCGAGGTCCAGCGGCTCGGCCTCGGCATCGCCGTGATGGCCTTCTCGGTCTTCGCCAACCTCGGCGTCTCCTCGGTCCTCTCGCGCCAGGCCAAGGCCCACGAATCCCAGGCCCTGGAGGGCGACGCCGCCCACCTGCGCACCGACGCGATGACCTCGGCCGGCGTCCTCTTCGGCCTCGCCCTGGTTCAGATCACCGGTGACGCCGCCTTCGACCCGATCACGGCGCTGGTCGTCGCCGTCGCGATCGTCTGGTCCGGCTTCAGGATCTTGCGCCGTTCCTCGGGCGCCCTCGTCGACGAAGCGCTGCCGGCGGCCGAGATGGACCGGATCGAGGAAGCGATCGCGGCAGCCCGCACCCCGGAGGTCGCCGGCTACCACAAGCTGCGCGCCCGCCGGGCCGGCGCCCGCCGCCATATCGACTTCCATGTCCAGTACCGCTCCGGGACCAGCCTCGAGCGTGCCCACGAGCTGGCGCACCAGATGCGGGCCTCGATCGAGGCCGAGATCCCCCAGGCCGAGGTCCTGATCCACGCCGAGCCGGAGACCTCCTACCGCGAGCCCGACGATAGTGACGCCGGCCCGTACCGTTCCGGTTGAAGAATCAATTAGCGAGCATCACGATCTGACTCCTTGCGAGCGGCGCTAATACGGCGCCTTGCCGTCGCCCCCGGACGCGAAGCGGAGGAGGCGGCGGTTTATGCCGGGGGCAGGAGATTGACCGCCGCGGCGAGCCCGACGGCGATCAGGGTGATCGCGTAGCCGGTGTAGCCGCTGAAGGCGAAGAGGACCGCGGCAATCGCACAGACGGCCACCACGATCATCCAGGAAGCTCGGGCGAGGGTCATTGGTCGGTATTTTCACCTAAGTGTCCGACGCCGCCGTAACAGAGGTCGCTCCAGGCGACTCCGCTCAGGCGGCGCTGGCCTTCCTGGCAGAGATGTCGCCGGACCTGCGCGGCGCCGCGATCCTCGCCGCCGACGGCACCGTCCTCGCCGCCGTGAGCGAGCCCGGGCGCTGGCGCGAGGACGCCGCGGCGCTGTTCGGTGCCGCCGACGCGGCCGACGGCGAAGCGGTCGAGCAGGTCCACGTCGCCACCGAGCAGGGCGAGGTCTTCGCCCTGCGCCACGCCGGCCTGGCCGCGATCGCCGTCACCGAGCGCTTCGCCCTCGCCTCGCTGATGTTCTTCGACATGCGCTCGACCCTGCGCGAGCTCGCCAAGACCAGAGGAGAGAGCTGATGCCGCCCAAGCCCCACCGCGTGCTGCTCGACCGCGTCTCCGGCTATGCCGACGAGGCCGCCGCCTACATGCGCCGCCGCCGCGTCGCCCGCCGCCCGTTCGCCCGTCTCTATTACGCCAGCGGCCGCAGCGCCGACCACGCCGGCGACTCCAACAGCGGCGCCGAGCTCTTCGTCGCCGCTGGGCGCCTGATCGAGGTCGCCGGTAAGAAGGTCAAGTCGTGAGCGAGCTGATCGATCCCGCCGTCGCCGAGCGGGTCCTCGCCCGCGCCCTCGCCAACGGTGGCCGCTTCGCCGAGGTCTTCGCCGAACGCCGCCACGGCCTCTCGATGTCGATCGACGAGTCCCGGATCGAGGCGGTTCAGTCCGGTGCCGAGGAGGGCGCGGGGGTGCGGGTGATCGACGGCGGCACCACCTACTTCGCCCACGTCGACGGGCTCGACCCGGCCGATATCGAGCGCGCCGCCGACGAAGCC
>OUNO010000276.1_pt2 | contig 10093 bp, 13 predicted proteins | sample 1779811 | NCBI WGS metagenome assembly OUNO01 (sample SAMEA3914804, study PRJEB12502) | metagenome | biome: forest; material: soil | place: Canada | collected 2010-06-25 | depth 0.3 m
GACCTCGTCGCCCTCGCCGACGAGCGGCGGGTGCCGATGCTGATCCACGCCGGCCGCGGCATCCCCGCCCTCGGCCGCGACACCCTGGAACTGGCCGCGCGCCACCCGGGCGCGCAGCTGATCCTCGCCCACGGCGCGGTCAGCGACCTCGCCTGGATGTGGCGCCTGCTGCCCCAGCACCCCAACGTCCTGATCGACACCTCCTGGTGGAACCCGGCCGACCTGCTGGCGCTCTTCGCCCTGGTGGCACCCGGGCAGATCCTCTGGGCCAGCGACTCGCCCTACGGCTACCCGGTCAACATGGCCGCCCTGCACCTGCGCTGCGCCCTGGCGGCCGGGCTCGGCCCCGAGGCGATCGCCTCCGTCGCCGGCGGCCAGATCGAGCGCGTGCTCGCCGGCCAGAGCCCGGCCGACCTCGGTCCGCCGCCGGGGCCGCTCACCGAGCCCCAGGACCCGGCGATGGAGCGCGTCTGCTCTCACCTGATCACGGCCCTGGGGCGCGCTTTCGCCAAGGGCGAGATCACTGAGGGCGTCGCCCTCGCCCGCCTCGCCCGCGATGAGCAGGGCGAGCACGCAGCGGCCTGCGCGGAGATCGATCACCTGCTCGACGAGGCCGAGCGCCACGACGGCCCGCCGCCGCCCGGACGCGCCTTCCCGCGCTCCCTGCAGTTTCTGATGCTCGCCCTCGGCGTCGCCCGCACGCCTGGCGTCGCCCTGCCGGAGCCCGGTGCTCGCTAGCTCTTACGCGGCGGCTTGATCGCCACGCGAGCCATCGACTCCTTCCGCTTTGGCAATCGCCCGCGGCAGAGCATCATCAACCCAGGCCATGAATTTCGCCGAACTGGCGGCCGAGACACGACCGATTCGAATTGCGTCCGCGATGCTCTTCTTCGAGTCAGTATCGCTTCGCATCCCTTGAAAGAACAGGATCACCGCCGCCGGCAAGATGGCAAGCCACCAGAGGGAGACGTCGAGGGCACAGAGAACACCGATAGCGACAAGCGGGGGCGTGACCGCGAGCCGGAACTCCCCCTCGGCCCGCAGTCGATCGACCTCCGCGAAGAGCTCCGACTGATCTCCCACGAGCAGGATGGCGGGCAGGTCAAGCTCCCTTGCGGCCTCATTTTCAGCTTCCACAGAACGCCGCAGGAGATCTTTCCTGAGTGGCGCCGCTCGCCTCGGTGGCAGCGAACCGTTCCTACGAGCGGCGTCGAGCAGGTTTTCCCCTCTTTCAAGAATCGGGCGGATGCGATCTTCCTGCCACCCCCCGAATCCCCTCAGCGGCGAGCTCCGCGCTAGGAGCCGCAACCGGTCCGAAAGCGCCTGTGAGATCGAGCCAACGAGATAGGCGACGATACTTAGGCGACCGCGACCCAGATCCGGCCCAGTTCGTGTCCGAGGTCATACAGCGCGGCTCCCAGGGGATTCTGCGGTCGCTGGTTCAGATCGGGCTGAACCAAGAGCCAGCCAAAGAGCAGCCATCCGTAACCGGCGATGACCGGCGCACGAAGATCCCTGAAGCCTGGAAGGGCACTGGCGAGAATTTGCAAGGGCCGCTATCCGATCACAGAGCATGTCGACTAGTCAAGACCAGTCAACTATCTCGTCCGAGCTGATCGATCCCGTGACAGTCCCCCGCCAAGCGCCCATCCCCACGCCGGTCACCACCGACGATGCCCGCTCGGTGTACCGTCGGCGCCGATGACCGATGTGCTGCCAGACATCCTCGTGCCCGATCTGCGGGTTGTCTTCTGCGGGACCGCGGCGGGGTCGGCTTCGGCGCGGAAGAAGGCCTATTACGCGGGGCCGGGCAATCGCTTCTGGGCGACGCTGGAGGAGACCGGGTTGACGCCGGAACGACTGCAGCCGGGCGAGTTCACGCGGCTGCCGGAGCTCGGGATCGGGCTGACCGACATCTGCAAGGTGCTGCACGGCTCCGACGAGGAAGTCGGGACGGTCGAGTTCGACGTCGACGGGCTGCGACAGCGGCTTGCGGCGGTCGAACCGGCGAACCTCGCCTTCAACGGCAAGAACGCGGCGCGGGGCGCGCTCGAGCGGGACGTCCGCTACGGGTTGCAGGAGGAGCAGATCGGCGGTGCGGCGGTCTGGGTCCTGCCCTCGACCTCCGGCGCGGCAAAGCGATTCTGGGACATCGGCCCCTGGCAGGAGCTGGCGCGGGCGATCTGAGGGAGCCCAAGCCCGATCGGCCCGGGCCCCCCGATCGCCGAGCTCAGACGCCGGCCTTGTTGAGCCGTTCCTTCAGGTGGTTGACCTGGGTCTGGAGGCTTTCCTGCCCGGTCGTCAGGCTCGCGACTTCGCTTTCCAGCGCTTCGAAGCTCTTGGTCGAGTCAGACGCTTCGGCCTGCAGTTCCTTGACCTCGGTTTCGAGCTTGCCGAGGCTGTGTTCGCCGCCTTCGACCGCGGCGTTGACCTCACGCTTGATCCGGGCCCGGTCGCGAGCGGCCTGCGCCTGCTGTTCGCCTTGGAGTTCTTCGCTGGCCTTGATCGCGCCGTTGAGGCCGGAGAGTTCTTCCTTGATCTGCCCGGTCGCTTCGTTGACGATCTGATCGTTGTCGACGGCGCTGTTCTTGGCCGAGATCGCAAGGACGAGGCCGACGATGGCAATGATCAGCGCTCCGGCGCCGAGGATCCAAAGCCATTTTGAGGTGCCGCTGGAGTCTTCCATGGCGGCCACCCTATTTGCGCCCGCAGCGGAAAGCCGTGCCCGCGGACTGCGGTCGCGGCCGTCCTACTCGGTCGCGGCGGGGTCCTCGCCCGGCCAGCGGCCGGTGAGCGAGGCGAAGCCGCGGCGGGCGCCGTGGTCGGTCAGGCCCTTGACGACGCGGAAGATCGCTCCCTCGATCGCCAGCGCGGCGATCAGTTTCACGGTCGGGACGCCGCGCTGATCGGGCTCCGGCGGGTCCTCGTCGTCGATCGCGGCCCAAAGCCGTTCGAAGGCCTTCTTGCCGGCCATCCCGGCGAGGAGGCCGGCACCGATCCCGATTGGTGCGAAGAGGAACTTCATCGCCAGCAGGTTACCCCTCGCCCGGCCCGGCAAACGGAGCCCCACTTCTAATCCGCGGTTCCAAAGGGACGGAATGCGTGCAAAAGGAACCGCAGGTCGTTGCTTGCCCGTTTTATCGACCTGTTACGATATATCGCGTTAGATAAAGATAGAAAGGTATTAGATGCACCACAGACACGATTCAAGACATCCGGGACACCTCCACCACCACCAGGAGTTCGCGCGCAGTCGCGGTCCTCGTTATGGACGTGGGCGGGGCGGCCCGAGGGCGCGCCGCGGCGACGTCAGGGCAGCGGTTCTCGCCCTTCTCGCCGAGCGGCCGATGCACGGCTACGAGATGATCAAGGAGATCGAGGAGCGCACCGAGGGGGCCTGGACTCCCAGCGCCGGCTCGATCTACCCGACGCTGCAGATGCTCGAGGACGAGGGCCTGATCCGCGGTGAGGAGAGCGACGGCAAGCGCCGTTTCGCCCTGACCGAGACGGGAAGCGCCCAGCAGGAGGAGAAGGCCGGCGACCAGACCCCCTGGGACGCCGTCAAGGCCGACGCCGCCCCCGAGCAGATCCACCTCGGCGCCTCGTTGAAAAAGCTCAACCACTCGATCGCCCAGGTCTTCCACGCCGCCGACCAGGAGCAGCAGAAGCGGGTTCGCGAGCTGCTCGACGAGACCCGGCGCAAGGTCTACGCGATCCTCGCCGAGGAGGAGTAGGGAGCTTCGCCCCTAAGCGCCGAGCCAGCCGCGGATCCGCTGCGAGCCGACCAGGGACGAGAGATCGCCCTGGTCGCGGATCGCCTCGGCCGCGGTGGCCATCGCTTCGACCCCGACCCAGGCCAGGCTGCTGCCGACGCTGACCCGCTGGGCACCGGCGTCGACGATCTGGGTCATCGTCAGGTTGGGCAGCGCCAGCACGTTCACCGGTCGCCCCACCGCATCGCAGACGGAGCCGATTTCCTCCTCGCTGCTCAGGCCCGGCGCGTAGAGCACGTCCGCGCCGGCCGCCTCGTAGGCCCGCAGCCGGGCGATCGTGTCGTCGAGATCGGGGTTGCCGCGGATGTGGTTCTCGGCCCGGGCCGTGAGGGTGAAGGGGAAGTCGAGCCGGGCCGCCGCCTCAACCGCCGCCACAACCCGCTCGACCGCCTCGCCCAGCTCGTAGAGCCGCCCGGCGGGGTCGAAATCCTCGATCGAGCCGCCGACCGCGCCGGCCGCCGCGGCCGCCTCGATCGCCCGCGCCGCGTCCTCGGGCGCCGGCCCGTAGCCGTTCTCGAGGTCGACCGAGACCGGCAGCTCGGTCGCCCGGTCGAGGGCGGCGGCGTGCTCGCACATCTCCTGCAGCGAGACCTCGCCGTCGGCGCGGCCGAGGGTGAAGGCGTAGGCGCCGCTGCTGGTCGCCAGCGCCCGGAAGCCGAGCGCCTGCAGGACCTTGGCGCTGCCGGCGTTCCAGGGGTTCGGGATCACGAACGGCTGGCCCTCGTGCATGGCGCGGAAGCGCACCGCCTTATCCCTCTGGGTACCCATGGTTCCCAAAGCTATATGGCGCTGCCCAGGCGTCGCAGTCTGAGGCCCGGCGTCAACCCGGACCGGTCGCGGACGCGCCTCGCGGCCCGAGTCGCTCTAGGCGACGGGCCGCGAGAAGCCCGTTCCCCCAAACGGACCCACACACTTACAGAGATACGCATCTCTCCTCCCTATGGTGATTCCCCAGAAGCGCGACTCAGAGTCTTGCTTCGTTCCCCTTCACCGGAGAGACTGCAGCAGGCTATTCGATTGCGCCGATTGAATCAATCGTCAATATTCATTAGCCAAGAATTGGCTGCGCAGAGGGCGTCGCGGCGAGTACTCGGTCGGCCACCGACTGGCCGGTGAGCCCCGCCTCGGCCCGCAGCAGGGCCGGCTTGCCGTGGGTCACGTAGCGGTCCGGGAGGCCGACCCGCAGAACCCGGGCGCGCTCGGCCGGGCCCTCGGCGAAGTCGTCCTCGAGGTGCTCGAGGACCGCCGAGCCGAAGCCGCCGGGCAGCACGTTCTCCTCGATCGTCACCAGCAGGTCGTGCTCGCGGGCCAGGCGCGAGGCGAGCTCACCGTCGATCGGCTTCGCGAAGCGGGCGTCGGCGACGGTGACCTGAAGGCCGTGGTCGGCGAGGATCGCCGCCGCCTCCTGGGCGACGCTGACGCCGTAGCCGTAGCCCAGCAATGCCACCCGCTCCCCCTTGGCGAGGATCTCGCCCTTGCCGATCGGGATCAGCTCCGGGCTCCTCGGCAACTCGACCCCCTCCCCCGTGCCACGTGGGTAGCGCAGCGCCGCCGGGCCGTCGTGGGCGATCGCGGTATGCAGCATGTGGACCAGCATCGCCTCATCGCGCGGCGCCATCACGACGACGTTGGGAATCGGGCGGAAGTAGGAGATGTCGAAGACGCCGTGGTGGGTGGGGCCGTCGTCGCCGACCAGGCCGGCGCGGTCCATCGCGAAGGTGACGTCGAGCTCCTGCAGGCAGACGTCGTGGATGATCTGGTCGAAGGCGCGCTGGAGGAAGGTCGAGTAGATCGCGCAGACCGGCTTGGCCCCCTGCAGGGCGAGGCCAGAGGCGAGCAGGACCGCGTTCTGCTCGGCGATGCCGACGTCGTAGTACTGCTCGGGGGCCTCGTCGGCGAGCTTCTGCAGGCCGGTCCCCCCCGCCATCGCCGCGGTGATCCCGATCACCCGCTTGTCGCGCTCGGCCTCGGCGACCATCGCGTCGGCGAAGACCTTGGTGTACTGCGGCGGCGCCCCGGGCGCGGCGGGCTTCTCGAGCCGCTCGATCCCCTCCGGCGAGTCGGTTTCGGTCACCGGCACCGGCTTCGCCGCGGGCTCGCCGTTGACGATCGAGTTGGGCTTGGCGGCGTGCCACTCCTCCATCGTCTCCAGGCCGCCCGCTTCGGCCGGCGCGAAGCCCTTGCCCTTGACCGTGTGGATGTGGACGACGACCGGGCGTTCGGCCTCGAAGGCCTCGGTCAGCGCCTCCCGCAGGGCGTGCACGTCGTGGCCGTCGATCACGCCCATGTAGGCGATGTCGAGCTCCTCGAAGAACAGCCCCGGCGCCCAGTAGGCCTTGATCGCCGACTTGATCTCCGGCCCCAGCCGCTCGATCCGGCGACCGAGCCCGAGCGGCAGCTTGGTCAGCCGGTCCTCGACTCCCTCGCGGGCGTGGTAGAGGCGCGGGTTGAGGCGAATCCGGTTGAAGTAGCGCGAGAGGGCGCCGACGTTGGGCGAGATCGACATCCCGTTGTCGTTGAGGACGATCACCATCGGCGTCTGCAGGCCGCCGGCCGCGAGCATCGCCTCGTAGGCGACGCCGCCGGTCAGGGCGCCGTCGCCGATCACCGCGGCGACGCGGCCGTCCTCGCCGATGCCCTTGCGCATCGCCTCCTTGAGGCCGACGCCGTAGCCGATCGAGGTCGAGGCGTGGCCGGCGCCCATGATGTCGTGCTCGGACTCGGCGATCGAGCAGAACGGGGCGAGGCCCTCGTACTGGCGGATCGTCGGCAGCTCGTCGCGGCGGCCGGTGAGGATCTTGTGCGGGTAGGACTGGTGGCCGACGTCCCAGAGGACCTTGTCGCGCGGCGAGTCGAGCAGGCTGTGGAGGGCGACGGCGAGCTCGCAGGTGCCGAGGTTGGCGCCGAAGTGCCCACCGATCTCACCGATCGTGTCGATGATGTATGTCCGCATCTCCTGCGCGACCTGCTGCAGCTGCTCGTCGCTCAGCCCGTGCAGGTCGGCGGGACCGTCGATCCCGGCCAGCAGCGGCTCTTGCTTCTCGTCTGAATTGCCCTGGGTGGGGGGCTTTTCGCTCATTCGTTCCTCGTGAATATGTAGTCGGCCACGCGCCTCAGATCGTCGGTTTTACCGTTTGCCTCGGCCAGTGCGGCCGTCGCCTTGGCGTGCGACTCGGCGGCGAGCTCGCGCGCCCGGTCGAGGCCGAAGAGGCTGACATACGTGAGTTTGCCGTGTCTCTCGTCGCTTCCATGTGGCTTGCCGAGCTGCTCGTCGCTCTCGGTGACGTCGAGAATGTCGTCGACGATCTGGAACAGGACGCCCAGCTCGTCCGCAAATCGACGGTACGGCATTGTCTCAGGTTCGTCCAGCCCCTCGAGGATAAGTACGACGCCGACGCTGGCGGCGATCAACCGGCCGGTCTTCAGCGCGTGCAGGGCGCGCAGGCCGGCGGCGTCGTCCTCGGCCCCGATCACGTCGACGTACTGGCCGCCGACCATGCCGTCGACCCCGGTCGCGCCGGCCAGCTCCCCCATCGCCGCCAGCACCCGGGCCGGCTCGCCGGGCTGCTGGGAGAAGAGCCGAACCGCCTCGGCAAAGAGGCCGTCGCCGGCGAGGATCGCGACGTCCTCGCCGAACTTGACGTGCGAGGTCGGCAGGCCGCGGCGCAGCTCGTCGTCGTCCATCGCCGGCAGGTCGTCGTGGATCAGCGAGTAGGTGTGAATTAGCTCGATCGCGCAGGCGACCGGGAGGAAGCGCTCGGGGTCGGCGTCGAGGGCGCGGGCCGTGGCCAGCGCCAGGACCGGCCGCACCCGCTTGCCGCCGGCCAGCAGCGAGTAGCTCATCGCCTCCTCCAGCCCGGCGGTCGAGTCGGCGACGGAGAAGCTCAGCTGCGCCAGCGCCGCGTCAATCAGCGCTCGCAGGTCATCGGGGTAGCTCACGCCTCGGAGGAGGCAGCTTCGCGCGCCTGGCGGTTGGCCTCCTCGACCGCCTCGGCGGCGAGCTCCGCCGCCTCGGCGGCGAGCTCCGCGGCGCGCTCGTCGCTCGTCGCCTCGCCCTCCAGCTCGGACGAGATCTCGCCCAGGCGGGCGGCGATCTGGCCCAGTCGGCTGATCTCGCTCATGACAAATCCTCGCGCTTCGCTCGCGGCGCGAAGAACCAGATATGCACGCTTGCTCGCCCCGCGCTCATTTCGCCGGCTCCCGCTCGCGGACGATCGCGCCAAGGATCCCGTTGATGAATTTCGGCGCGTCGGCGCCGCAGTACTCCTTGGCGATTTCCAGCGCCTCGTCGATCGCCACCTCGACCGGGGCGAGGTCGTGTTCGATCTCGAACAGGGCGACTCGCATCACGTTCAGGTCCAGCGGCGCGATCCGGTCGACCGTCCAGCCCTTGGCGTACTCGGAGATCGTCTCGTCGAGGTCTTCGCGCTCGGCGTCGACGCCCTCGGCCAGCTCCCGGGTCAGCGGCCGCGCCTCGGCGATCAGCTCCGCCAGGGGGCGGCCGGTGATATCCCGCTGGTAGTTGGCGAAAACGGCGTCGCGGCGTTGGTCGGACCTGCGCATGGGTTCATTCTCTCGCTTTCGGCGTCCGGGCCGCCGTGGGCACGGGTTCAGCGCAGAATCTCGACCAGCAGGACCCAGGCGTTGCCGACGGCGCCGGCGATCGCGAAGACGATTCCGGCGACGATCCAGTAGAGCCCGCCGCCGGATTCGAGCAGCACGCTGGCACCCCCGATCAGCAGCGGCACGGTGCCGATCAGGCGCACCGTCCAGCGACTTACGAGCCAGGAGCGTGGATCGCCCGAGCCGGTCGAGATCATCGTCGGCTGGCGCACGATCACGGCGGAGGTCACAAGGCTGACGAGCAGCAGCTCGATGCCGAGCGCGACGTGGCCCTGGCCCGGGATCAGCCCGACGATCGAGACCAGCAGGGCGCCGAGCAGCAGCATCACCGTCTCCAGCGCCCGTTCCGGCAGGCCGGGGAATTTGAGGATCCGCTCGATGTTGATCGAGACGGCGACGAAGACGAGCCCGGCAAGCGCCGCCGAGGCGCCCGCCGCGGCGACGAAGAGGTCGTGCCACTCGGTCGGGTCGTAGGCGGTCACGCGCCGCCCATCGTAAGGCGCCCGCAGGCGGGATCAGGCGCGCGACATGTACTCGCCGGTGCGGGTGTCGACGCGGATCGTTTCGCCCTCCTCGATGAAGAGCGGCACCTGCACCGTCACCCCCGACTCCAGCGTCGCCGGCTTGTAGGCGTTGCCGGAGACGGTGTCGCCCTTCAGGCCCGGGTCGGAGTGGGTCACCTTCATGTCGATCGCGCTCGGGACCTGGATCCCGCTCGGTTTCTCGTCGACGAAGAGGACCTCGACCTCACCGTTGGGGAGAACCCATTTCATCTCCTCGCCCAGGACGCTGGTGGCGATCTCAATCTGCTCGTAGTCGCGGCTGTCCATGAAGACCGCCGACTCGCCGGAGTCGTAGAGGTACTGCATCTTCTTCGATTCGGTGCGCACGAGGCGGAACTTCTCGCCGGCGCGGAAGGTTTTGTCGATCACCGAGCCGTCCTCGATGCGGCGCAGCTTGGTCCGCACGAAGGCGCCGCCCTTGCCCGGCTTGACGTGCTGGAACTCGATGATCTTCCAGATCTTGCCGTCGATCTCGATGTGGCTGCCGTTTTTGAACTGATTCGTCGAAACTTGCATGCAGGGCAGCGTATAGATCCTCCCGCCGGCGGCTCGGTCAGCGGTAGGTGAGCAGCCGGGGCTCGGCCTCGTCGATGTGGGCGTGTTCGTTGAAGGCGATCAGCGAGGTGCCGCCGCGGCCGACGACCAGCTTGGTGATGCCAGCGTTGACGGCGACCTTGTTGAGGCGGGGGAAGAGGTCGGCGTGCTCGCCGAGGAGGTGGGCGGCGATCGCGGCGATGACGCCGCCGGAGCTGAAGACGAGGCCGGTCTCGCCGCTGCCGAGGCCGGCGGCGAACTCGGTCAGGGCGGCTGTGCGGGAGGCGAGGAAGTCGGGCCAGGTCTGGGCGGCGGCGGTCGCGTCGCCGGCCGCGGCCCAGGAGTGCAGGGCGCCGTCGAGGACCAACTGGAAGTCGCGCGAGGAGATCTCTCCCCCGCCCGGACCGGTCCCCTCGAGCGAGACCGCCTCGCTGGCGTGGTGGGCGAGGACCGTCTCGGTCTCGTACTCGTTCCAGCGCTCGTCGGTCTCGGTCTCGAGGCCGTATCCGGCGGCCACTGGCTCGGCGGTTTCACGCTGGCGGCGGGCGCTCCCGGCGGCGATCCGGGTGACATTGAGGTTGCGGCGGGCGAGGGCGGCGG
>OUNO010011126.1_pt1 | contig 10065 bp, 7 predicted proteins | sample 1779811 | NCBI WGS metagenome assembly OUNO01 (sample SAMEA3914804, study PRJEB12502) | metagenome | biome: forest; material: soil | place: Canada | collected 2010-06-25 | depth 0.3 m
GCGCGCCTCGAAAACCTCGTAAAGCAGCTGATTCAAGAGTCTTGAGGCACGCCTCGGTGCTGCTCCTATACTGATAGGAATGGACGAATCAGAGCTCTCCCGCGCGCGGGCGCGCGCGCTTGCAGGCGGATCGCCGAAGTACCACGAGAAGAACGCCGAGCAGGGCAAGCTGTTCGCCCGCGAACGCATCGCTCGCTTGGTCGACGCCGATTCGTTTTGTGAGGACGCGCTGCTCGCCAACAGCAGCGCGGCCGACCTGCCCGCAGACGGCGTGGTCACGGGCCTGGCGCGCGTGGGCGGCCGACAAGTGGCGATCATGGCCAACGACTCGACCGTCAAGGCCGGCTCTTGGGGCAAGCGCACGGTCGAGAAGATCCTGCGCATTCAAGAGACCGCACAGCGCGTCGCGTGCCCGCTCTTGTACTTGGTCGACTCGGCCGGCGCGCGCATCACCGATCAGGTCGAGATGTTCCCGGGGCGCCGCGGCGCAGGGCGCATCTTCTACAATCAGGTGCAGATGAGCGGGCAAATCCCGCAGCTGTGCTTGTTGTTCGGGCCTTCGGCGGCGGGCGGCGCGTACATTCCAGCGTTTTGCGACGTCGTGGTGATGGTCGACGGCAACGCCAGCATGTACCTCGGCTCGCCGCGCATGGCCGAGATGGTGATCGGCGAGCGTGTCACGCTCGAAGAAATGGGCGGCGCCAAGATGCACACGTCCGTGTCCGGCTGCGGCGACGTGCTCGTGCAAAATGAGCTGGAAGCGATCGAGTTCGCCAAGACGTACCTGGCGCTCTTGCCCTCCAGCCACGAGCAAGCGCCGCCGCGCGTCGCGGCCGGCGCGCCCAAGGCCGGCTTGAAACCGCTGCGCGAGATCATCGTGGCCGACGAGAACAAGCCGTTCGACATGCGGCTCGTGATCGAGCACATCGTCGATGAGGGCAGCGTGCTCGAGATCAAGGCGCGCTTCGCCAAAGAGATGTTCACTGCCTTCGCGCGCATCGACGGGCGCACGGTGGGCATCGTCGCCAATCAGCCGAAGCATCTGGGCGGCGTGTTGTTCGTGGACAGCGCCGACAAAGCCGCGCGTTTCATGTGGTTGTGCGATGCGTTCAACGTGCCGCTCTTGTTCTTGGCAGACGTGCCGGGCTTCATGATCGGCACCAAAGTGGAGCGCCAAGGCATCATCCGCGCGGGCGCCAAGATGATCGCTGCCGTGAGTGAAGCGAGCGTGCCGAAGATCAGCGTGATCGTGCGCAAGGCCTACGGCGCCGGGCTGTACGCCATGTGCGGGCCGGCGTTCGAGCCCGATGCCTGCCTCGCGCTACCCAGCGCGTCGATCGCGGTGATGGGCCCGCAAGCGGCGGTGAATGCCGTGTACTTCAACAAGATCCAGGAGCTGCCGGCGGGGCCCGAGCGCGACGCCTTCGTGGCCAAGATGCGCGACGAATACCGCGCAGACGTCGACCTCGAGAAGCTCGCCAGCGAGCTCGTGATCGACGGCATCGTGCCGTTCGACGACCTGCGGCGTGAGCTCGCGCAGCGCTTCGAGCTGTACCAAGACAAAGCGCGGCCGCGCCTGCGGAAGCGGCACTTGGTGCCTCCGGTTTGAGCCGCACCATGAGCCGTCGCTTCACTCTGAGCGCGTGCGGGCTCGCGCTGGGCGGGCTGTGGGCCGCGCCTGCCTCGGCTCAAGTCGACCTCGGGCGCCTCGGGCGCTCGCTGGCGGTGCAGGCGCACGCCAGCCTGTCCGCTTCCGCACGGCCTTTGCCGGCAGCGTTCGCGCGCGGTCGGGGAGGCGGCGTGTCTCTAATCGTGCGCGCGCCGCAGGGTGCGCCGAGTGAGCCGGGCTTGGCGCCAGTGGGCGACTTTGCCGCGGGCGAGCTCTCGGTCGGGCGCTTTTTTGAGCTGTCCCAAGCGCACCCGGACTGGGTCTTCGATTGGGCGCCGCCGCGGCGGGCGCTGCTCGATCGCGTGGACGGCTGGGTGCACGCAGCGAGTGTGCGCCAGGCGAGCAACACTTCCGGTCAAGGCGTGGTCGTTGGCATCGTCGATACGGGCGTCGAGCTGACGCACGCCGACCTGCGCAGCGCGGACAACAAGACGCGCGTGGCGTGGCTGTTCGATGCGTCGGTGGGCCGTGCCAAGCTGCACCCGGACCTCGAGACGGCGTACGGTTGCGATGTCCGACCGGGCTGCGCGGTGTACTCGGCCGCGGATCTCGATCTACTGACCTCGAACAACATCGGTGGCGACGAGCCGTACGACCCGTTCGGGCACGGCACGCACGTCGCGTCGCTGGCAGCGGGCAATGGCCTCGCCAGCCCGACGCCACGCTACATCGGCGTCGCGCCTGAAGCGACGCTCGTCGTGGCGCGCGTGGCGCAGTCGAACGGCGGCATCTTGGACGCCGACGTGCTGCGCGGCGTGCAGTTCGTGTTCGACCGCGCCGAAGAGCTGGGCATGCCCGCAGTCGTCAATCTCAGCTTGGGCAGCGATTTCGGCGCGCATGATGGCAGCTCGGCGCTCGAAATGGGCTTGAGCAGCATGGTCGGTCCCGCATTCCCGGGTCGCGCGATCGTGGTCGCCGCCGGCAACAGCGCCGGGTTGTACGACGGCCTCAATGAGGCGTCACCGGGGCCCTTCGGCATTCACACCGAGGTGCACGTGCCGCGCGGCGCGCTGACGCGGGTGCCGCTGCTCACACCCGCGGTCAGCGGCAACACGGTCAACGGCACGGCGTACGTGTGGCTCGCCTTTCGCGAGGGCGATGACGTCTCGGTCGGCTTGGATGACGCGAACGGCGAATTGCTCGGGCCAGTGGCCATGGGTGACGGCACGACTTCCACCTCGGGCGGCGTGACGTACACGGTGCTCAACGGCACCACGGGCGCGGCGTCCACGACCAGCGTGAGCCCCGGACGCAACAGCGCGCTGATCTCGATCGATGGCACCTGGCCCGCGACTCAAAAGCTCGCGATTCACCTCGAAGGTCACGGCACGGTCGAGCTATGGCTGCAGGGCGAAGGCGATTTGAGCCCAGACACCGCGCTCGGTGCGCTGTTTTCACGCGGCCAAAAAGAAGGCACGATCAACATCCCAGCGGCGGCGCCGGGACTGATCGCGGTCGGAGCCACCCTCAATCGCACCAGTTGGGTCGACGTCGAAGGCAACGCGGTCGACATGCCGAACCTCGGTTCGATCGACAACACACCGCTCGACACCATCGCCTACTTCAGCTCGGCCGGTCCGAACGCGCTCGGCACGGTGAAGCCGGACATCGTTGCGCCGGGTGTGTACGTCGCGGGCGCGATGGCGCGCTCCGCCGACCCGCGCAGCACCAACAACGACCTCTTCGCCAGCCTCGGCCGTTGCCCCGCCGAGGACGACTGCTTCGTGGTCGACGACAAGCACGCCGTCACCAGCGGCACGTCGATGTCGGCGCCCTTGGTGGCCGGCGCGATCGCGCTCCTGTTTCAGCGCGACCCCACGCTCACGCAGGACGCGGCGCGCGCCATCCTGCAAGCGGGCGCGCGCACACTGCAGGGCACCGTGATCGACGCGCGCCAAATCGGCCCGGGCGCGCTGGATTTGGAGGGTGCGCTGCGCGTCGCCACCGCTGGCGACTCGCCGGCCCTGCGCACGCCGACGACCCAGAGCTGGCTCACGCTGTCCGCGTCGCACGCGCACCCCGATCCGAGCTGGCTCGTCAGCGGCTTCATCGATCTGCGCGACGACCAGGGCAACTTCGCGGACGGCTTCGAGCCCAGCCGCTTGCGGCTCAGCGCGGCGCCCGCCGTGCTGCACCAAGATCTGCTGCGCGTGGCCCCCGGCTTCTACGGCTTCGTGTTGAGCGCTCCCGCAGACAGCGCCGGCCAAACGATGCACGTCGAGATCACCTTCGACGGTCGAGTGATCGCCAGTCAGGCCCTGCCGATCGCCGACGATCCCGCGATCGTCGACGGCATCAGCGCGAGCGGCGGCTGCGCCGTCGGCTCAGCGCACCCGAGCACGCCAGCGTGGGCGACGCTGGGCGCGTTCTGTGCGCTCGCAGGGGCGCGGCGGCGGCGGCGCGCGCTGGCTCTAAAAGGCTCCTGAGACGCCTCTTTCCGAGCGTTTCGCTACATTTCACAAGACGAGGTTCAGTCCACGACAGGCAGTGGAAGGCCCAACGCACGCGCGACCCACGGCAGCGCGACGCGCAGTTGCTCGAGCTGAATCCAGCGCACGAGCGGCGCGTCCGGTATCGGCGGCAAGCCGGCGCGCTGAGCGAAGAAGCCGCTCACGATCGAAGCGAGCCGTCCGTCATCGGCGACGAATGTTTCGGGCAAGGGTCCGCCTTCCCTGCACACGCTCGGCGCCGCGAATGCAAGATCGAACGCGCCATTCCCGCGGCCCGCGAGGTTCCAGTCGATGAGCAGCAGACCGCGGTCGTTCGATAGGCACAAGTTGTCGCTGCGAACGTCGTTGTGAAGGAGATCGTCACCATCGACGATGGCTTCGGCCTGCGCCTCGAGTAGGCGAGGAAGCGCGCCGCCGAGCCAGGCCGCGGAGCACAAACCAAGACCGAGAAACGCTTCGGGCTCGCGTGCCACCGCACCCCAGCCGGTAGTTACTCGTTGCTCGCTCGCGGGAGCTCCAAACTCGTCGGTCAAGGACGGCAGGTCGTCGGGCAGCGGTCGCGTCGCCGACACTTGCCGCATCGTCTTCAGGAACAGCTCGAGATCGGCAGCTTCCCATGGCGGTGGCCAACGCGCGCCCGACAAATCTTCGAGCAACAACAGCGGCGCCTCCGTGTCGACATCGAAGCCCAAGACCTGCGGCATGAAGGGTGCGCTCAGTCGTCGATAGGTGTGAACCTCGTCGCGCACGCAGCTCGCGGTCAATGGCGTCACGCCGACCTTTGCGAAGGCGGTCGAGCCATCCTCGAAACGAATCAGCCAGCGTTCCGCGGGCGTGTAGCCGCGCTCCACTCGCCGCCACGACGTCGGCGCGCTCCCCTTCAAAGCCCGCAAGCGGTGGCGCAGCGATTCGTCCATCCCGATTCAACGCAGGTTAGCAGGAACGAGCTTCTACCCAAGCCCCAGAGCTGCTCCGATGTCGAAACCCGAGATGTCCGAACGCGGCCGTTTACTCCTGCCGCTCATGCTGCTGCTCGGCTGCACGCACGCCGGCACCGTGCCCCTCGAAGAGCACGACGACCGCTATGGCGTCTGCGCCGCACGTGGGCCGCACCCCGTCACTCAGGGCCACGCTCTGTCGTTGACCGGCACGCTGTGGCAGCTGCGCGACGAGTCGCCCTTCGACGGCCCGGTGAAGATGGTCTTGATCGACGGCGCGGGCGCGCCGCACAAGCTGTACTTCCCATCGCTGTACACGCGCCCTTCGCCGGCGCCCGATGTGATCGCCACGCAGAAGCGGATCGTGCGCTCGAAGGTGGGCGACTGCGTGCAGATCGACGGCAGCCCGACGACGCGCGATCCGGCGATCTGGGTCGACCGTTTCACGAATCTCGATCGACCGTAAGCTGCGAGCTCACTGCTTCACGACCAAGTCGGCCCTGGAGATGTTTGCGCGGAGCGGTTGGACGCCGAATGCGAGGGTGGCGTCCACGGTGGTGGGGCCGCCTTTGCCGAGGTCGGCGCTGCAGAGCATCTCTCCGCGGCCACGGCGCGAGTGCCCGGAGCGGAGGTCGAGCTCGAACCAACCGAGCTTGGTGCCCATGGGACCGAGCGCATCGCAAACCGCGGTGGCCACCTGCGTGCCGCCTTGGACGAGCGCGATGCGGTACTCGAGCGCGGCGCTGCCGACGTATGCCAGATCGACGTCGGTCCAGAACGCGACCTTTCCGGCGTGCAAGGTGGTGACAGCGCTGTTCGAGCCCACGCCCGAGAAGGGCACGCGCCCGACTTCCTTGCCGCAGCCCGTGAGGAGCAGCAGGACCGGCAGCCAGCGAGCTTTCGATCGAGCGCTCACCAGAACTGCTCCACGCAGGCGCCGACCGTGTACTCCGGAATCGAGAACTTGGCGCAAAACTCGGGCTTGCCGTCGTGATCCGCGTCGCGCACGCCCATGCTGCCGCTGGCGCCCGTGGACATGCTGTTGCCGTAAGTGACACTGCCAATGGGCGTGTTGAGCGTGCCCTCGACGCCGACCAGCTCCGCAGCGAGCCCGAGGTTGCCTCCGATACTGCCGTCGTCGTTGTGCTCGCCCAAGTTCGCACGCGCGACCGCGGCGTCGGCCGTGATCGACAAGCTGTAGCCAGACTTGCTGACGACGCCCGTGCCACGCTGGCCGACGATTTGGAAGTCGTTGTCCGTACCGTGTTGCGCAGACACGGTTCCGATTTCGCCGGTGCCTTGGAAGACACCGCTCTTGATCTCGCCGAGCACCAGCGACCTGGCAACGCGCTGCGAGCTTCCGCCATACACCGGTCCCGAGCTGGTGACCAAGTGGCGAAGTGACGCCGTAGTGGGCGTGCTCGAACCGGTAGAGGCGCTGGGCGCGACCACACTGGCCGCGCTCGCGGCCGGGAACTTTCGGACTAGGCTCTGAGTAGCGCTGGGCGGCTCGGCAGGCGCGGCATCCGGCGAGCACTCGTTGGCGGGCGCGGGCGCGGGCGCCGGCGTGACCGTGCTGGGTGAAGGCGCGACGGGCGGGCTCGCTTCGCCCTCGCCGTCGACGCAAGAATTGGGGGGATAGCTGCTGAGTGATGAGATGGGATCGGCCATGTAACCTCCGTGATGGCAGTCTCATCGGTCGAGCAGAGGCCCAGTTGCGCGCGCTCGAAAAAAAGCGCGGCACGTGGGTTGATGGTCACCGAGCGCAGCGCGGCACACGCTGCCTTCGGCGTCGCGGACGCGCCGGGCACAGCGCAGACTCGCTTGGCCCGAAGGTCGAAGGCGGGGTGAGAATTTTCACGCCCCCTACTTGGAAACGTACGGCGCGCGGGCGCGAAAAAACTCGTCTTTGGTGAGGGGTGGGAGAGCGCTATTCGTTCATGACCGCGCGTGCGTGATTTCGCGCGCGACCGTGGAACCAGTTCCGCAACACGTGAACCGGCATCGGAGAGGAAGGGTGGTTGCCCATGCGAATCTCGAGCTTCTCGTTGTTTCCGCTGCTTGTGAGCCTGGCGCTCGCCGCCTGCAGCGCAGAGAAGAGCGCTGGGCCCGGCAATCCGGGCACACCCGGCGGTGCCACCAGCAGCGGGGGCACGGGGAGCAGCAGCGGCGGCACGAGCAACGGCGGTGCTAGCGGCACGGGCACGTCCGATCCGAACACCTGCCTCCCGGGCATCCCGGCCACGTCACAGGTCCCCCGCATGAAGGATGCCGCGTACGACGCCGTGGTCCGTGACCTGCTCGGTGTGACGAAACTGGCGAGCGCGAACAACGCGCTGCCGTCGTCGCTGCTCGTGGCCGACTCGGATGGCAGCCTCACGGACATCGCGTGGACAGGCTACCTGACGGCGGCCGACAAGATCGCCGCCGAAGTGATGGCGGGCCCGAACAAGGCCAAGTTCATCGCCTGCGATCCGGCGGTCGGCACGTGCTTGGTCGATACGATCAAGGCGTTCGGTCGCAAAGCGTTCCGCCGCCCATTGAGCGACGCAGAGATCACGAGCTTTCAGCGCCTCGACAACTTGACGCCCAAGGGCACGCCCGCGGAGGTGGCCGAGGCCATTCTGTACGCTTTTTTGGCTTCGCCTTCGTTCATCCTATTGCCCGAGCTGGCGCAAGACAAAGACGGCAGCGCGATCCAGCTCTCGAGCTACGAGATGGCCACGCGCCTCTCGTTCTTGCTCTGGGGCAGCGTGCCCGACGACGCGCTGAATGCGGCGGCAGACGCGGGGCAGCTCTCCAGCAAGGACCAAATCCTGGCGCAAGCGCAACGCATGTTGAAGAGCGACCAGGCCGCCGCCGTGGTCTCGAGCTTCCATCGCTACTACGCGGGCATCGAAGCCACCTCGCACTGGGTGAACAACACCGACCACGACGCGACGAAATACCCTAAGTTCAGCGCGGCGTCGTACGCACCGATGATGGCGGAGATCGACAGCTTCTTCCAGGAGGTAATGCTCAAGGGCGGGTCGTTCAAAGACTTGTTCCTGAGCAACGTGGCCTTCGTGACCAAGGACACCGCCGCGCTGTACGGACTCGATCCGGCGAGCTACGGCACGACGCCGACGCGCGTCGCCCTCGACGCCAATCAGCGGCCGGGTTTTTTGACCCGCGCCGGCTTCCTGAGCGCCTTCTCGAAGCCCGACGCCACGAGCCCGATCCTGCGCGGCGCGTTCATCAGTGGCCGCGTGCTCGGCATCAATCCGGGCACCCCCGACCCGGCGGCGTTGAAGACGCCCATTCCTGCGGGCACGTACAGCACGCGCCGCCAACAGATCGAGGCACTGACCGCCAACGAACCGTGCAAGACATGCCACGGGCGGTTCATCAATCCTCCTGGGTTCGTGCTCGAGCATTACGACGCGGTGGGCACCTGGCAGGACACCGATCAACTCGGCGGAGCCATCGACGGCACCGCCGACGTCTTCATCAACGGCACCGACACGAAGACGATCAGCTCGCCTCTCGAGCTGATGAGCGAGCTCGCCAGCCTACCCAACGTGCAGCGCCACTACGCCGAGCAATGGGTGGCCTTCGCGTCACGCCGCAGCCCGAACTCGAATGACGCCTGCACCGTCAACCAACTGAGCACCAGCTTGGCTCAGCCCAGCTACCCGATCCTCAATCTCATCGCCGATTACACCCAAGCAGATTCGTTCCGTCTGCGCACCGTCGGGAACTAAGGAGATCCGAACATGAACATGAACCTGCTGAATCGTAGGCGGTTTCTGTATGGTCTGGGCGGCGCCGTGGTCGCGGCCCCGTTCCTGAGCTCGGTTGCCGAGCACGTGGCGAAGGCCCAATCGGCTCCACTCTCGACGCCGAAACGCCTGATCGTTTACTTCACGCACTACGGCTGCCTCACGGACCGCTGGTTCCCGACCAAGGCCCACGGCGCGCTGACGTCGAGCGACTACTTGGCGATGAAAACGCTTTCGCCGCTCGCCCCCTATGCGAGCAAGCTGCTCATGGTGCGCGGCATCCGCGCCATGAACGAGTGGAGCTTCCAAGGCACGCTCGGGCAGACCACCGATCCGCATACTCAAGTGTGTGGCTCGTTCTTCACCGGACAACCCGTGACACCCAACGACGGCAAGTTCAACGCGACACCCACGGGACGCTCGCTCGATCACATCTGTGCCGAACAGGTGAACCCGAGCGGCGGCGCGCCGCTTTTCATGCAAATTGGCGGCGTTTCCGGCAATGCCAGCAACACTCAGGGCGTCATCTCGTTCGACGCACCGAATCAGATCTTCCCCGGCGTCGGCTCGCCGACTCAGATCTACAACAATCTGACGAACCTGCTCGGCGCAGGCGCGATGTCCCCGGACACGTACCGCGTGCTGCGTGGCAAGAGCGTGATCGACATCGTTCGCGACGACCTCGGCTCGCTGCAGCGCGTCGACATGAGCGCCTCGGACAAGCAGCGCTTGTCCGACTGGGTCGATCTGCTGCACCAGACCTCGGGTCAGATCTCGGCCCAATGCTCGAACGATACCGCGACGAAGCTCGGCATCACGAGCCAAGCCGTGCAGGGCGCCGCGGGCGGTGGGCTGAGTGTGGATCTGTCCGTCGTGGCGCCGGTCATGATCAACCTCGCGGTGCTGTCCGCGATCTGCGACTCGAACCGGGTCATTTTCATGAAAATGCCGCCCAATTGGGTGTTCAAGAACTTGGGCCTGACGGTGGAGTCGCATGGCCTTTCGCACCGCATCGGCAACGCGAACATGGGCGGCGCGTGCCTCGACGGCGTGTTCGACATGATCGGCAAGATCGACACCTTCTACGCGCAGCAGTTCGCCAAGCTCGTCGGTCAGCTCGACAGCATCGCCGAAGGCCACGGCACGGTGCTCGACAACACCGCGACCGTTTGGTTCCAAGAGATGTCGGACGGCAACAGCCACAACCTGAACAACTTGCCCATTCTTCAAGCCGGCGGTTGCGGCGG
>OUNO010000866.1_pt3 | contig 10060 bp, 10 predicted proteins | sample 1779811 | NCBI WGS metagenome assembly OUNO01 (sample SAMEA3914804, study PRJEB12502) | metagenome | biome: forest; material: soil | place: Canada | collected 2010-06-25 | depth 0.3 m
GGCCCGACCGCCGTGATCGCGAAGTCGTGCGCGAGCGCGTCCTGCTCGGTCGCGCTCATGAAGCGCACGTCGGCGACATAGTACCGGTCGCGTGGAGCGACCGTACCAGCCGGCAAGCGCGGCACCGTCGACACGGGCCGCTGCAACGACCAATCGACCCACAGCGACTGGCGCATTCCGGGGTGCAGGATCACGCCCGTGCCGGGGGCCATGCGCGGGCTCAGCCATTCGAGCGCGGCGGCCTTGTCCTTGTCCGGCTTGGTCAGGTGCCCGTTCTCGTTGAAGCGACCGCCAGAACGATGCGCATAGTGCAGCGCGCGCAAGCCATCCGGAACGATCAATAGCGGTACGAGCGCGCCGACGCCAAGCGTCGCCCAAGCCAGCCATGCTCCGCGAATTTGCGAGAATCTACGGCTCAAATAGGGCACCGAGTCGAGCGCGCTCTGCACCAGGCCGGCCCACGCGAGCGCGAAGTACAGCGCAAAGTAGTGCGGCCAAAAGACGTGAATGTCCGCGCCCTGCTTGAACACGACGTATTGAAACGCGGCCATGCCGAACACGGCCAAGGGCAACGCTTCGGTGTCACTCCGGCGCACTACGACGCGCAACGCGAGTACGGGCAACGCGAGCTTGCCGAGCGCAATCGCGAGGCCAGTGAACGACACTTCGATCCAGAACTTGCGCGCAGCAAGCACCCGAGTGAGCGGCAGGTTCGAGCCGGTCGAGCGTAGGTTGCCTTGCGAGAAGAGCTCGTTCAATTGGCCGAGCTGCGCGAACACGTACAAGTGCGCGCCGAGCGCGAGCCCGCACAGCGCAACCGCCAGCGCCCAGAACGTCGCCAGGCGCCGGCGATCGGCCGGCGCGGTCCAACGCCCGAGCAAGAACACGCCCACGAACAACGAGCCGAGGAACAGCGCCGCGAAGATCACGGCGGCCCAGTCGCAGCACAGCGCGTAAATCAAGCCGCTTACTGCCAACGCGGCAAAACGCTTCTGGTAGCCGCGCCGAAAGCGCGCGTAGCCCCAGAGGCACAGCACGACCCCGAAGATCACCGGAACTTCGAGGGAATTGAAGTCCGCGAAGCTGAGCGCGATAGGTAACACCGCAAAGCTCACAGCCGCGACCGCGCCGGCCACCGGGCTCCACAGCGCGCGCCCGGCGAAGTACAGAGCAGGCACGGTCAGCGCGCTCTGCAGCGCGGCCGGCAAGCGACACGCCCAGGCGTGATGCCCGAACACCTTCATGAACAGCGCGCTCACCCAGAAGATGCCCCATGGGTGATGGCAATAGAACTCGCTCGGCAGGGGTGGGCGCAGCAGCTCGTGCGGCACCGGGCCGAGCACTCCCCAGTGCCACATGTTCTCAGCGCTGGTGCACACTGCGGCCGCCGACGCGAAGTGGCCCGCGCCGAAGCGGTCGCCCAGCTCCCAAAATGCTGCCAGCGCGAAGCCGACGCTGGCCACCCAAACCACGATCTGGCACGCGCGCTCCAGGCGCGGATCCGTGCTCGTCACCCAGCGCCCCCGGCGAGCTTGGCTTCCAGGTCGGCGATGCCTGCTTCCGAGCCGATTTCGTAGAAGCGCTCGCGGGCTTCGTAGGCGCGCAGCTTGCGGCTCCTGGCGAGCTCGGCCTGCAGCAATTCCAGGGCAAACGTGGTGTCGGCGGCGCACTGGGCGATCACCGTGCGCCGCAATGCCAGCGCCCCATAGTCGATGTAACGCAAGCTCGGGTCGCTGCCGTGCTTCTCGTAGGCAATGACCCGTTCACCCGAGACCGCGCTGTTGCTCGCGTCCCACGCGCCGTCGTTCAAGAACACGCTCATCGTACCGAGCGCGTCGGGATGCGCGTTCAGGTCACGCATTGGCCCCGCGTAGTCGAACGGCAAGTAGCTATCACCGTATGTCACCAAGAAGGTCGGCTCCAGCAAGCCCAGCGCCCGACGCAGCGCACCACCCGTGCCCAGCAAGCGCGGGCCGTCCTGCGAGTAGGCCACAGTGACGCCGAACGCCGCACCGTCCCCCAAAAACTCTTGGATCTGATCGGCGAAGTGTCCGATGCACAGCACGATCTGCGTGAACCCCGAAGCCTGCAGCGCTTCGAGCTGCCAGGCGAGAAAAGGCCTGCCAGCGACGGGAATCAGCGCCTTGGGCACGTGCTGCGTGCGCTCGCCCAAACGCGTGGCGAGGCCGCCCGCCAAGATCACCGCCTGCATCAGCCGAAGACCTGAGCCGCGAGCGCACGCACCGCAGCTTCCACTGCTTGATCGCTGGTCAGACTGACGCGGAAGCCGAGCGCGGCGAGCTTCTCGGCATTCAACCGTGAGTGCGGCACGTCACCCGGCCAGCCGCGATCGCCGCCGGTGTAACGAATGCGCGCGTTCGGGTAAGGCGAAGCCGCGATGCACAGCTCGGCGATGCGACTCACCGAGGTGTAGTCGGGCGGGGCGATGTTGTGCAGGTTCAGGCGTTCGCTGGCGTGGGCGAGTCCGAACAGGACGCCAGCCACGCAATCATTCACGTGCACGTACGGCTTCGACTGACGGCCGTCGCCGAGCACTTCCAACTCTTGCGGGTTCTTTTGGAGCTTCTTGAGAAAATCGAGGGCGGCGCCGTGGGTGCCGCGTGGACCGACCACGTTGCCGAAGCGGTAGATCCAGGCCGAGAGCCCGAAGCACTCGACGAACGCGCTGATCATGGCCTCGCAAGCGAACTTGCTCGCGCCGTACAGGGAGATGGGCAGCTGCCCCAAATCGCCCTCGGCGCACACGGCAGCAGTATCACCGTACATGGTGCCCGAGGACGCGAACATCAGGCGTTTCGCGCCGGTCCGGCGCATGGCCTCGAGCACGTTCCAGGTCGCGATCGTGCCCTGCTCCAAGTCGAGCCGCGGGTTTTCCAAGCCCCAGCGCGCCTCTGGGTTGGCGGCGAGGTGGAACACCGTGTCGTGCCCGGCCATGGCACGCTCCAGCGTTGGCAAGTCGAGCGCGTCGCCTTGCACGAGCGTGCAGGAGCGCTGCAGGGCGCTGCTCAAGAACTCGCGCTTGCCGACGCTCAGGTTGTCGTAGACCGTTACTTCGCCAGTGGCGACCAAGCGCTCGACCAAGTGACTGCCGATGAAGCCGGCCCCGCCCACGACGAAGCAGCGTGAAGCCGTCACTTGTTCACGGTCTCCCACTTCATGCCGTTTCGCTGCAGCGCGGGGTGCGACACGAGAAAGTGCCAAATGACCGCTTGAAACGCCTCCGTGTGCGGCGTGACGGCGGCGGGGTTCACGGTCGGGATCAGCACGCAGGCGTGCGCCACCTGCGCCGTGTAACCGCCGTCACGACCGACGATGCCGCCGATGCGCGCGCCGACTTGCTCGCCGTATTCGAGCGCGCGCACCAGGTTCGGGCTCACGTTCTGGTCGCGATTCCCGCCGCCCACCGAGAGCACGAGCACAAGGTCTTGGCTGGAAAGCTTGCTCACGGCGAGCCAGGCCGCGAACGTCGTTTCCCAACCTTCGTCGTTCACGCGCGCGGTCAGCTCGGACACGTTGTCGGTCGGCGCGTAGGCCTCGATGCCGCACAGCTTGCGAAAATCATTCACGGCGTGGGAGGCATTGCCCGCGCTGCCACCCACCCCGAGCACGAACAGCCGCCCGCCGCGTTCGCGCACGGCGCACAGCTCGCCGAGCAGGCGCTCGACCGCAGCTTCGTCGATCTGCTCCAGGATCTGTGCGGCTTCGCGAAAGTAGGCTTTGACGAGGGACATCGGGCAGGTCGCGTCAGCGTACCGCTTTTTCTCGCAATGTGGCAGGCTCGCCGCGCTGATGGGCCGCGCGCGCTTGCTTTGGTTGCTCCTGCCGATCGCCGGTCTCGCGGAGCTCGGCTGGTTCGTGCACGACGCCCGCAGCGCGCCGCGCGTCGGCGAATGGCAGGCCGTGCGCGCCGAGGTCGCAAAGCTCAAAGGCCCGAGCGACTTGGTCGTCGTGGCGCCCGAATGGGCCGATCCGATCGCGCGCCATGCCTTCGGCGACGCACTGATGCCCGTCGCTGATTTAGCGCGCCCGGACGTCTCGGCTTACGCCCGCGCCATCGAAGTCGATGCCCTGGGTGACTCGGCCAGCGAGCTCGACGGCTGGCGTGTGGCGAGTGAAGAGCGCTCGGGCCGCTTTCGCATTCGCACGCGCGAGAACCCGAAGCCCGCCAAGGTTCTGTTCTCCTTCGTCGATCAGGCACAGCCCCCGGCGCTGGAAGTGGGCTTCGGGGGTGAGGGCGGTTGTGTGTTCTCGCGCCGCGCGCCGTCCAGCGCGGGCGGCTTGCACGGGCATCTGGCGTTTCCGCGCGAGCGTTACCTGTGTGGTGGCGGCGAAGAGTTCTTCGTCGGTGTCACGATCTTGGATGACCAGCAATACCGACCGCGGCGTTGCGTGTGGGCCGAACCCCGACCCGGCGAGACCCTGCATTTGCTGTACAAAGCGGTGCCTCTGGGCAAGACGATCCACGGCTACGCTGGGCTCTCCTATTTTCTCTTTCGCGACGGCAAGCACGGCCCGATCACGTTCACGGCGCGCGTTGCCGACGAGCCCGTCGGCAGCTACGAGCACCACGACGAAACCGGCTGGCACGGCTTTCAGTTCGATACGGCGCGCTTTGCCGGCCAAACCGCGGACGTCGAATTCACGGTCGCCAGTGACGACCCGTACGATCGACAATTTTGCTTCTACGCGGACACGCGATGAACGGGCCACGCAAACTCGACCGTTGGGATGGGGCGTGCTGCGCCGTGCTCGTGCTCGGCTACCTCACGCTGCTGCTCTCGACCGTGCATGATTTGGGTTACGCGCGCGACGAAGGCTTCTACTTCCAAGCCGCGCGCAGCTACGAAGCGTGGTTCGAGCTTTTGCACACGAATTTTTCGAGCGCCCTCGAACCGCACACCGTGGACCGCTACTGGTCGGTGAATCACGAACATCCGGCGTTGATCAAGTCGCTGTTCGCGTTTTCGCATCGCTACCTGTGGTCGGGGCTCCAGCTATTCCGCGAGCAAGGCACGGCGTATCGCTTTCCGGCCATGGTGCTGAGCGCTCTGGGCGTCGCAGTGACGTACGCCTGGGGTGCGCGTGAATCGGGGCGCTGGGCGGGCCTGGTCTCGGCGCTGTCCCTGGCGCTGATGCCGCGGGTGTTTCACCACTCGCACTTGGCGTGCTTCGACATGCCGGTCACGGCGATGCTGCTGTTCACGAGCTATGCGTTCGCGCGCTCGCTGGAAGGCGGCGTCGCTTGGGCGATCGCGACGGGCGTCTGGTACGGGCTGCTGCTCGACACCAAGCACAACGCCTGGCTATTGCCGGGCGCGTTCGTGCTGCACTTCTTGCTCACGCGCGGCAAGCTCGCCTGGGCTGAGCTACGCCAAAGGCGTTGGCCGATCCCGCACGCTTTCCCAGCCATGATCGTGCTCTCGCCGTGCGTGTTTTACGCGTGCTGGCCTTGGATCTGGCACGACACCCTGCAGCGCTTGCGCGACTATGCGCAGTTCCATCTGCAGCACGAGTACTACAACATGGAGTTCTTGGGGCAGACGTACTGGAAGCCCCCGATGCCGCGGCTGTACGCTTGGGTGATGACGCTCGGTACCGTGCCGGCGATCACGTTACTGCTATTTGCCTTGGGGTTGGGGGTGAGCGCAGCGCGGCGCGAGCGGCTCTCGACTCCGCTGTTGTGGCTCCTGTGTTTGGCCATGTGTTACGCGCCCTGGTGGTCGGACAACACGCCCATCTTCGGCGGCACGAAGCATTGGATGACCGCGTATCCGTTCTTGTGCTTGTTCGCCGGGCGCGGCTTTGCCTTCGCCGCCGAACGCCTGGGCGAGCTGTGCTCGAAACGAGTCTGGACGCTAGCAGCGCCGCCCGTGCTCGCGCTGTGCGTGCTCTTGGGCCCGCTGTGCATGACGCTGCACTCGGTACCTTGGGGCTTGAGCTTCTACACGCCGCTGGTCGGTGGGGCTCCGGGCGCTGCCAGCTTGGGCCTGAATCGCACATTTTGGGGCTACACCACGGGTGCGGTGCAAGGGTTCATCGACCAACGAGCGCCGCAACGCGCAAACGTGTATGTGCACGATACCGCGCTGCAGAGCTGGGAAATGCTGCGCGCAGATGGACGCATTCGCTCCGATTTGCGCGGCACGTTGTCGATTCCGGGCTCGGCGCTCGCGCTCTATCATCACGAGCCGCACATGCGCCGCGTCGAGTTCGAGACCTGGCTGGACTACGGGCACGCGGCGCCCGCGTACGTCGGCACGTTCGACGGTGTGCCCGTGATCTGGGTGTACGCGCGTTAGCGTGCTACCAACGCGCGTCGCCGTCGGTCAGCCACGGCAACGCAGACACGATGCGCGCCTCGACACGGCCGTCGTGGCTGTGACCCGCGCCCGGGATGTATTCGACGCGCGCGGGCACGCCTGCCAGCTTGAACCAGTACGCGCTATTTTTGGCCGGTTCTGCGCATTCTTTGCGTCCACACACGAACAGCACGCGCTCGCCCCCTCGCTCGCGGAAGGCTTTGGCGCGCGCCACGCTCCAGTCGGCAAAGCCGCCTTCGACGAGCACGAGCCGAGTCACCTCCTGGGCGTGATCGACGAGCATCAATGCACCCATGGTCGCGCCCTGCGAGAAGCCGGCATACAGCAGCGGTCCTTCGGCAATGCGCTGCGCAAAGCTGGCGCGCAATGCAGTGAGGGCCGCGAACGTCTCGCGCTCGAGCGTCGGATGGTCGGGGTAGTACTCGCCGTCGGCGGGGTTCGGTCCGCGCGCCCGCCCGCGAACGCAGAGAAGCAACGCCTTTTCCTGCACGATGCGCGCCCACAGCTCGCAGTGGGCTTCGGCCGTGCCACCCGCGCCATGCGTGACCACGAGCACCGGCACTTTGCCGCTCCCCGCAGGCAGCCGCACGAGCGATGATGCAAAGCCGGGTACCGGCAATGCGGCGTACGTCGCTTGGGGGGCCGGAGCGCTCGCGCTGGCGAGCAAAAACAGCATTGGCCCGAGCGCGCGCCACATGGCTCAGCCTCCGAGATACGACATCTCGAGTCGTGGCAAGCTGCGCGTGGCGCTCGAACGCAGCTCCGAATAGCGATCGCCCCGCGCGCGCCAGAAGCCGCGCAGCGCCGCGTCGAGCGGCTCGGCATCCGCCGAGCTGCGCAGGATGGCGCGCAGATCGGTGCCCACTCTCGCGAACAAACAACCGTAGATTTGGCCATCGGCGCTCAGGCGCAGCCGCGCGCAGTCCCCGCAAAATGGCTGCGTCACGCTGGTGATCACGCCGATCTCGCCCTGGCCGTCGAGGTAGCGGTAGCGCTTCGCCACCTCACCGCGGTAGTTCGGGCCCACCGGCTCGAGCGGGAGCTCGGCGCCGATGCGCGTCACGATCTCGCGGCCGCTCACTACGTCGTCGAGCCGCCAGCCGTTGGTCAGCCCGACGTCCATGTATTCGATGAAGCGCACGATGTCGCCGCTGCCTCGGAAGTGGCGTGCCAGCTCGACCAGGGTATGGTCGTTCACGCCGCGGCGCACCACGGCGTTGATCTTGATTGGCCCGAAACCTGCGGCGTGCGCGGCGTCGACGCCAGCGAGCACCTCCGAGACCGGAAAATCCGAGTCGGTCATGCGCGCGAACACCTCGGGCGATACCGAATCGAGGCTGACCGTCAGGCGGTCGAGGCCGGCGTCACGCAGCGCCCGCGCTTGTTTCGCGAGCAGCGAGCCATTGGTCGTGAGCGCGAGGTCGAGCCCGGGCTCACGGCGCAGCAACGCAACCAAGGCGGGCAGGTCATTGCGCAGCAATGGCTCACCCCCCGTGAGCCGCACTTTGCGCAAGCCGAGCGGGCGTAGTGCGCTGACCACGCGCGCGATTTCCTCGAAGCTCAGCAAATCAGCACGCGGCAGGAAGCGATGCTCCTGGTCGAAGTGCTCGCGCGGCATGCAGTAGCGGCAACGGAAGTTACAGCGATCAGTGACGCTCACGCGCAGGTCGGCGAGGGGCCTGCCGAGCTGGTCCGTGACCGGATTCATGCTCCTGGTTCTAGCATCGACCGAGTTTCTTGCCTGCTTCAGCGAGCTTTTCTGGGCGCCTCGGCTCACCGCGCCGCCGAACACCTGCTATCTTCCGACCGGTGAAGCTGTACTCGTTCGACGGTGTTGATGCAGCGCTCGATCTCCTGCCGCTCGCCGCGCGGCGTGCCTTGGACAGCACAGGGCTCAAGATCTCGCTCGAAGTGTGGCGTTCGCTGGCGCTCGAGTCCCGCCGCCTGATCGCCGAAGCGGGCACCGGGCCCGTGGTCGACGTGGCACGGGTCGAGGCGGCGCTGTCTGCGAGCGCGACCTCGCGCATCGACCGCACCGTGGAGCCGAGCTCGAACCGTGTCCCGGAAGAGCTGACGGGCTCGCTCGGCGCCGGGCGCCCCATCTCAGTCGCCTTGTGGACCGCGCTGTCGCCGCTCGACCGTTACGCGCTGCTCAAGGTGGCCAGCCGCGGCAAGCCCGAGCGTCTGCACGCGGCGTACCTCGAGATCGTCGGGCATAGCTCGCTCTCCACGCACCTCGGCCCGGCGGGCGGCGCGCGCATGGTGGATGTGTCGCAGAAAAGCGCCTCCCACCGCCAAGCCGTCGCCGAGACGCGCGTCGTGATGAGCGCCGAGGCGTTTGCCAAAGTGAAGTCCGCGACCGTGCCCAAGGGTGACGTGTTGGGTACCGCTCGCCTGGCCGGCATCATGGCCGCCAAGCGCACCGCCGAGCTGATCCCGCTCTGTCATCCGCTTTCGTTGACCAAGCTCGAGCTGCAGCTCGAGCTGTCCGAATCGGCTTCCGCGATCGACGTGCGCGCCACGGTCGAAGCCTTCGATCGCACGGGCGTCGAGATGGAAGCGCTGACCGCGGTGTCCGTCGCCGCGCTCACCGTTTACGACATGCTGAAGGGCATCGATCGCGCGATGGAGATCGGCCCAACGCGCCTGGTCGCCAAGAGCGGCGGCCGCACGGGAGATTTTCAGCGATGAGCTTGTTCGAGATCCGCGACAGCGAGCTCTCGCTCTCCGAGGTCGTGGTGGCGGTCGCGCGCCCCGAGGCAGGCGCCATCGCCACGTTCGTCGGCACGGTACGCAGCGAGAACGCAGGCTTGCCCGTGACGCGCCTCGAGTACCAGGCCTACGCCTCGATGGCGGCCAAAGAAATGGCCCGTATTGCCGAGGAGATCTGCGCCGAGATCCCGAACACGCGCCTGGCCGTATTGCACCGTGTCGGCTCGCTCGCCGTGGGCGACGTGGCCGTGGTGTGTGCCGCCAGCACTCCGCACCGCGCCGAGGCCTTCGAAGCGTGCCGGCGCTTGATCGATCGCATCAAAGCGCGCGTGCCGATTTGGAAGCGCGAGCACGGTCCGGGCGGTCCGTACTGGGTCGGTTGGGAAGACGCGCGCTGCGAGCCCGGTGGCGATCACGTAGGCCACGCGCATCATCACGATCAGTGACTAGCGCTGCACGTCTTCGGGCGTGTCCCAGTCGCGCAGCGTGTGTGCCTGCTCGGGAGCGAGCTCGAGTCGTTCCACCTCGTTGCCCAGGAGCTGCAGTACATCCAAGAGCGCGTGCTTGCCGAGCGAGAGTGAACGCTCGACGGCGGCGAGCGTCGGCGCTGGCGCGTAGGCCGCCGAGAGGGGCTGGAAAAACGCATCCACGAACGGCACGCGCGCGGCGCTCGTCAGCGGGGCACACAACGCACGCAGCACCGGCTCGTCGATGAACGGCAGATCGCACGCCAGCACGAGCGCCGCTGCGCTACCGTTCTTTTGCGCTTCCAAGAGCAGACTGCGTAGCCCGCCAATCGGCCCCGCACCGCTCGGCTGATCGGCTAACGCGGGCACGCCCAACGACTCGTACGCCGCCACCTGCCCGACCAAGTACGAGCGTGCGCCGGGCGCGACCTGCGCGCACAGCCGCAGCAAGCGCGCGATCAGCGTCTCGCTGCCGTCCGGCACCGCTAGCAGGCCTTTGGCGACGCCGCCCATGCGCTTGCCCGCGCCGCCCACGAAGAT
>OUNO010002478.1_pt2 | contig 10058 bp, 9 predicted proteins | sample 1779811 | NCBI WGS metagenome assembly OUNO01 (sample SAMEA3914804, study PRJEB12502) | metagenome | biome: forest; material: soil | place: Canada | collected 2010-06-25 | depth 0.3 m
CGAACGCGATCCCGCCCAGCGCCACCAAGCCGATGGCGCCCGCGGCGTAGTAGCGCGACGAATCGTCGGCTTTGATCTCGCCGTGCTCGAAGCGCGATAGCTCGTCCTTCGCGCGGCCGTTGTTCGGGTTCACCTCCAGCGCGCGCGTGAGCAGCGTGCGATCGGCGATGCCCGCGTCTGCCAGCGACTCGGCTTCCAGCGTCAAGCGCAGGCTCGTCGCGGTCTTCTCCACGTCACTCCCTTTGCCGAGGCGCTCGGCTCGGCGCAACGCGGAGAGCGCTTGCTGCGGGCTTTTTTCGAGGTTTTTCTGCGCGTAATCGAGGTACGCGCTCGCGAGCTCGCTCTGCTTCGGATAGTCCGGGTTGCGCGTGAGTACTTGGTCGAAGGCTCTGCGCATGCCTTCGAGGTCGCCCTTGTCACGCGCGGCGCTGCCGGCATCGTACAGGTTGGACACTTCGGCGGAGCGCAAGCGGTCGAATTCTCCGAACAGCTCGCGCGCGGTGCGTTCCCAATTCCAGTCGCGTGGCGGCTTCTTGCCGACCACGGTTTCGTACGTATCGCGCAGCTGCCAGGCGCCGACCTCGCCCAACATCGCGATCGCCTGACGTGAGGCCTCGCGCACCTGCGCGCGCTCGCTATTCGAGAACGAGACCACGATGCGCGCCGCATCCGGATCGCGCACTCGGCCGTAGGCCCGCAGCACGTCCGACAGCACGCTCAAGTCGTTGACCTGTACGGCCTCGCTGGGGATGGCCTTGCCCAGCGCGTCGAGCTCGCGCGTGGCCCATTTGGCGATCTTTTCGGCCTGATGCCGTTGCGTTTCGATCAACGCCGGCACTGCGCGGTCGCCCAGGGCTTCGAGCTGCAGTTGCGTGTCGACGCGCAGGAACTCGCCATAGCGCACGTACACGTCGATCAGGCCGCGCACGGCTTCGACCGTGCCGATCTGGGCGAGCATGCGGCTCTCTGCGAGCACCGAGATCAAGCTGCACCACTGCTTCGACTTGGGGTCGGCGTGCTCGCTGGCCATGGCCAGGTAGTCCGGCGTTTTGACTTTGCCGTGCGTGCCGTCGGCTTGCTGCTCGTCGCGTGCGTCGTCGCGGCCCTGCTTCCGGATCTTGAGCAGCAGCTCTTTCAGCTCGTCGTGCTTGCTGCTCTCGGCAGTGGATGCCAAGCGGAAGCGAATCGCAGACACGTCCTTGGCGGTGACCTCGAGCGCTTCACGTCGCGCCGTGTCGCGCTCGCCCTCGTCGGCCGAGCACAGCTTGCCCAGCCGAGAATCGAGCTCTTCGAGATCCGCTGGCGCCGGTCGCGCCACTTCCAGGCTGGGAATGGCCGGCAATTCGGGCAGAGGCTGGCTCGACTTTCCCGAGGGGTCGGCGTTCACCGGTCGCGGGTACGCGAGCGCGCCGAACGACAAGCAGCCGAACAAGAGGCGACCGAGCAACCGTCGCGCAGCGCTCACGCGCCCGCCGCGCGGCTCAGTCAGTGATGCGAAAATCGGGGAAGTCACCGGTGAAGCTGCGCCAGCGCGTGTCGACGCGATCGACTCGCGCCGCGCTGGGCCCTTTTTGCGCCCAACCATAGAGCTCGCGGATCGCGACCTCTTCGCCTTCGGCCACGATCTCGATCGAACCGTCCGCGCGATTCTTCACCCAGCCCGTCAAACCGAGCCGCCGGGCTTCGCGTTGGGTCGAGGCGCGAAAGAACACACCTTGAACGCGTCCGCGCACCATCAACTGAAGCTGCTTCAAGGCCATGTGGTCCTCCCGGCCATGTAGGACTGCGTGCGGTCCCGAGCCGAGCTACGCACAGTGTAGCCGAGAGCGTTGCGCAGCCCTGCGAGTTTCGACGAAACGCAGCCAGATCGATACGGATTTGGCGATTTCACGGGTCTATTCCCAAAGCAAGACCAAGCCCACGGCCCTGGCCCGGCCCCGCCCGCAGCTGCGCGGGAGCGCCCGGCCCGGACGATTCTATAGATCTGCGCGAGCGTTCGTGATTCGATCGTGCTCGTGACCACGGGGAGCGAAACAGTCCAAAACGCCCCCGAAGGGCGGTCCTTGGATCCGGCCGAAGCGCTACGCCACGAACGGCGTGTCTCGGCGGCACTCCGTGAAGTGGGCGTGGCCCTCGGCACGACGTTCGACCTGGACGATCTGCTCGAGCTCATCTTGAGCAAGCTGACCGAGCTGGTGGAGGCCGACCGCGCCACCCTGTACTTGCTCGACGAGAACAAGAAAGAGCTCGTGAGCCGCCTGGTCGTGGGTGACAAGGTGCGCTCGATTCGGATGAAGGTCGGGCACGGCATCCCCGGCATGGTGGCGCAGACCGGCAAATCGATCCGCATTCGAGACGCCTATGCCGACCCCCAATTCGAGCGGGATTGGGACGTGCTCACCGGCTACCGCACGAAGAGCATGCTGGTCGCCCCCCTGAAGAACCATTTGGGCCGGACCATCGGCGTGATTCAGGTGCTGAACAAGCAGGGCGGCTACGAGTTCACTAGTGAGGACGAGTCGATCCTATCCGCGCTCAGCACGCAGGCCGCGGTCGCGATCGACAACTCACGCTTGTTCCTGTCTCTGATTCAGAAGAACAAGCAGCTGCTCGACACGACCGATCAGCTCGAGAGGAAGCTGCAAGACCTCTCGCTGTTGTTCGAGCTCGAGCGGCGGACCGCGCGCGCCACCACCATCGAGGAGCTGGCCATCGCGGTGCTCGGGCAATGCGCCGCAGCCTGCGAGGCACGCGGCGCGGGCCTGCTGCTGTCCGAAGAAGACTCGGGCGACCTGGTCGAATACGTCTTCGACCGCAAGAACCCGGAAGTGCTCGGCCGCATCGGCGTGAAGACCCGCGAGGGCTTCTTGGGCGCTGCCATGGCGGAAGAGGACATCTTGTCCTTGGAGAGCGCGGACAGCGACCCGCGCTGGGCGGCCCACATCGAGGGCAGCTTCGGCTTCGCGGTGACGTCCGTGCTGGCGGTACCGCTCGAGGGCGAGAGCTCGCCCCTGGGTGCGATCGGCCTGTTCTCGCACGACGACGGCGAGGCGTTCGACGAAGCCGACATTTCGCTCTTGCGCCTCGTGAGCGCCAACGTCTCGACCGCGGTGCGCTTGTTCAATGCCAACCGCAGCCGCGAGCGCAGCCAGCGCCTCACCTCGATCGGGCGCCTCTTGTCGCAGGTGATTCACGACTTCAAATCGCCGATGAGCGTGATCAGCGGCTACGCACAGCTCATGGCCGACTCCGACGATCGTCAGGTGCGCGCCGAGTATTCCGAAGAAATCTTGAAGCAGTTCGACTTGCTCGCGGCCATGCAGCGCGAGGTGCTCGAGTTCGCGCGTGGCGAAAAATCCGTGTTCGTGCGCAAGGTGTACCTGAACAAGTTCTTCTCCGACGTGCGCCGGCAGCTTTCGCTCGAGGTGCAGGGCGCGCCGGTGGAGCTCCAGTTCCAGGTGGATACCAAGCTGGTCGCACGCTTCGACGAAGGGCGGCTGGCGCGCGTGATCCACAATTTGGCGCGCAACGCGATCGAAGCCATGGGCGAGGCCGGCGGCGTGCTCACCATCGGCGCCCGTCTGGACGGCCAAGATCTGGTGTTGTCCGTCGGGGACACGGGGCCCGGCATCCCCAAAGCCATCGAGGGCCAGCTGTTCCAATCTTTCGTCACCATGGGCAAGGCGGGCGGCACCGGGCTCGGGCTCGCGATCGTGAAGAAGATCGTCGAAGAGCACGGCGGCACCGTGTCGGTGCATTCGTCGCCTGAGGGCGCGACCTTCGAGATCCGCCTGCCGCAGACGGCTCCCGAAAAGCCCGAGCCCGAGCGTCCGAGTAGCCCGAGGAACAAGAGCATGCGCAAGTCGAGCCGCCCGGGTAAGGGAACTCAGGTCAAGAGTCCGGCTCGAGATCGATGAACCGCGCGCCGCGTTTGCCTCTGCTCCAGACCGCGCAGAAGGCGCTCGAAACCTGTGGTTACTGCCCGAAGCTGTGCCGTGGCACCTGCCCCGTGTCGAACGTGGAAGCGCGCGAGGCGCTGATCCCATGGGCGAAAATGTCTTCGGCTTGGTTCGTGGCGCGGGGGGACGTGCCGGGCGACCCAGAGACTGCGCAGACCGCATGGGGCTGCTCGGGCTGTCACGCATGCACCGGCTTCTGCGAGCACGAGAACCCGGTCGCGGACACGCTCTTCGCCGCGCGCGCCGCGTATCACGACGCCGGCGTCGCTCCCGAGCCGGTGCTCGCCAGCGAACGGCGCCACGGCCTGCGCGTGGCCGAAGCGGGCAGCGCGCTGGGTGAGCTCGGACGTGAGCCCGGGGTGCGAGCGGACGCGAAGACGGCGCTCTTGGTCGGCTGCGCGTACTTACGCAAGGCGCGCCCCGAAGCGCGCGCCATGGTGCGCTCGGTCGTTGCACTCCTCGGCCCCGTGCGGCTGGTGCCCGGGTGCTGCGGCGCGCCCTTGCTGCACGCCGGTGACCGCGCGGGCTATGACGCTTCTCGCGCGCGCATCGCCGAAGCCGCGCGCGGGGCACGCACGTTCGTGGTCGGCGACCCGGGCTGCGCGCAGCTGCTCTCGGACGCGGGCGCGTTGCCGTTCGTACGCATTGCCGCAAATCACGCCGGAAAGCTGACGAAAGTTGCGGGCCTGGGCGAGGGGCTGCCCGTGCGTTTTCACGATCCGTGCGCGCTGGGGCGCGGCCTGGGCGAATACGAAGCGCCGCGCGTCGTGCTGAACCGCGCGCTCGGACGCGCCCCGGACGAGTTCGCGCAGCGACGCGAATCGGCGGAGTGCTCGGGTGGCGGCGGGCTCCTGCCCATCGCGATGCCGGAGGCTTCCGCGCGCATCGCGGACGCGCGTCTGAGCGCGCACGCACAGGCTGGCGGCGGCACGCTGGTCACGGCCTGTGCCTCGAGCCTGCGTCGCTTTCGGGCGCAGGGCAGTGACGTGCTGGACATCGCCAGCGTCGTCGCGCAGAGCCTCGGCCTGCCGCATGAGTGAGCGCAAGCGTACCGTCGCCACGCGCGTGCTGGCATCGTACGCGCTGATCATGATCGCCTTCGGGCTCGTAGCGGGCTGGAGCGTGCTGGCGCAACGCAAGGCGGCCGACGAAGCGCGCCTGATGCGTAGCGGGTACTTCCCGCTCGCCCTCTCCGTACGCGACCTGGTGGCCAAGCAGGACACCTGGAACACCCAGCTCAATCACATCACCGCCGCTCGAAATCCTGCCGATATTCGGATTTGGTTCGATCTCGCGCTGCGCATCGGGCGGCCGCGCATGTTCGGTGAGGTGCGCGCGGCCATCGCGCGCGCGTTCGCGGCCTCGAGCGATGAAAGCGCGCGCAGCGTCGGGCGCGAGCTGTTCGCCGAGACCAGCACCATCGAGTCGTTCCTGTCGGACGACGCAGAGCGCCTGAACCGGCTCTTCGAAGCGCTCGATCGCCGGGACGACGCGACCGCCGAAGCCCTGCGCGACGAGCTGGTCGCGCGCGGCTCCCAGAGCTCGAAACGTCTGAATCAGCTCGAGCAGCGAGCGCTGCGCAACGTCGATCTGCTGCTCGATCGCGCCCATGCGCGCGAGGTGCTCGCGATTCGTTTGTTGGTTTTTTTGGCCGCCCTGACCGTGCTCGTCGGCGTGGCGATGGCGCTGTACGCCCGCCGCGTACTGCGGCCCTTGGCGCTGGTCACCGAGCGAGCCAAGGCCGTGGCCAGCGGCGATCTGAAACCGCGCGAGGCAGTGGCTTCGAACGACGAGATCGGCGAGCTGGCAGCGACCTTCGAAGGCATGGTTTCGGCCATTGCACGCGCCAACGAAGAGCTGCTGGTGACCGAGCGCCTGGCCGCGATCGGTAAGATGGCCGCCCACGTGACGCACGAGATCAGAAATCCCCTGTCCTCGATGGCGCTCAACGTGGAGCTCTTGGAGGACGACCTGGCCGGCGCGAGCGAAGAATCACGCGAGCTCTTGCGGGCGATTCGCCGCGAGGTCGAACGGCTGACGGCGCTCAGCGGGCAATATTTGTCGTTCGCGCGGCGCGGCCCGCAGCGCCTGGAGGTCGAAGATTTGCGTGAGCTCGTCGGCGAGGCGGCCGAGTTCACGCGCCGTGAGCTCGAACAACATGGCGTGTCCCTCGCGGTGCTGAGTACCGATCAGCCGGTGCCCGCGACTGTCGACGAAGCGCAGATCAAGCAAGCCCTGTACAACCTGATTCGAAACGCGCGTGAGGCGATGCAGACTGGGGGACGGATCACCGTGTCGGTCAACGCGGTCGTGGGCGGTGGCTCCGAGATCGTCGTCGAAGACGAGGGCGTCGGCTTGGACGAAGCCACTCGCGCTCGGCTATTCGAGCCGTTCTTCACCACGAAGGCCAACGGGACCGGCCTAGGCTTGGCCATTACCCGTCAGATCATCGAGGCTCACGGGGGCACCATCACCTGCGAACCGAACGAACCTCGAGGCACGCGCATCGTCATCCGACTGGGAATGCGCGCTGCTTGAGGGCTTCGGCGTGATTAGCGCTCACCCCGCGATGCGCTCTGCTTCGTCCAAGCGGTCGTTGATCAGCCGCACCAAGATGGCGCGCAAGGAGTGCACGGCGCGGGCGCGGTGGCTGACGCGATTCTTGTCGTCCTCGGTCAGCTCGGCCATGGCCTTGCCGTCGTGACCGGCCACGACGAACAACGGGTCGTAACCGAAGCCACCGTTGCCGCGCGGCGCGCGCGCGATGCTGCCCTCACAGCTGCCAGCGGCCACGTGCACGTCCGACTCTTGCCATGGGTTCACGAGCGCGAGCACGCAGCGAAAGCGCGCACCGCGCGCGCCCTCTTCGACGTGCTCCAGCTCGCGCAGCAGTGCCGCGTTGTTCTCGGCATCCGTCGCGCGCTCGTGGGCGAAGCGCGCCGAGCGCACGCCCGGCCGTCCGCCGAGGGCGTCGACCTCGAGCCCGCTGTCGTCCGCCAACGCCAGCGTGCGCGTGGCCCGCGCCACGGCGCGCGCCTTGAGCAACGCGTTGTCCTCGAACGTCGCGCCGTCTTCGACCACGCTCAGCGGCTCGCCCAGCACCTCGGTCACAGTCGCGAATTGAATCGGCAGATCACCGAGCAGCGCGCGCAGCTCCATGATCTTGCCGTGGTTCGAGGTCGCAAGGACGATCGTCAAGAGCTCGGACATCTCGATGCCGCGAGCATACCTCAGGCCAGCGCCTCTAGTGTCGGCTGCTCAAAACGTCGAAATTGCCGCCCAGAGTCAGCGTCGCCCAGGCGTGGCCGTCCTCTTGGTCGTACGGGCCGGTGTGATCGGTGATGCTGCCGCCGGACTTGCGATCGACGGTGCCGAAGGAGCCGACGCCGAGCGTGAACATGGGCGACAGCGTGACCACACGGTTCACGCGAATGTCGGCGCCCACGCCGAGGCGGGCTTCGAAGGGCGCGTCCGTGAACTGCACTTCGGTGCCGTCGTCGTACTTGGCACGCGCTCGGCGGTAGCCGATCGCCAGCTCGGTCACGAACCCGACGCGATCCGGATCGGACGTTGCGCGAATGCCGACGCCCCAATAGTCCGTGTCACCATTCTTCGACTTACCGAGCCCCGCGGCTGAATCGCCGCTGCCCGAGCCGAGCTCGGCGCGCTCCCACAACGCGAACACGTTGTAGTTGCGCGATAGGCGCGCGCCCGCGTCGAGCTCGAACATCGGCCCGGACGACACGTAGTCGCGCCAGCCGACGCCTTTGAGGCTCACGTTGCCGGCGTTGTCGATGGGCGTTCCACGCGCCCACGCGCTGCCGAACGGAATGAACCAACCGAGACGCACGCCCAGCCACAACGAGGTGCGCGGAGCCAAGTGGTGCGGCTCGGGAGGCGGTGGCGGCTCGTACACCGGATCACCCGGAAAAAAGCCGGGCGGCGGTGGCTCGTAGATCTGGGTCTCGTTCGGCGGTGGCGGCGGCGCACCAGGCGGTGGCGGCGGCGGACCGTCAGCGGGCGGCGCACTTGGCGCGGCGTTCACGGGCGGCGCGGTGGAGCCCGGAGCAGGCGCCGCATAGCCCGGCTCCACGTAGTACTCGGGCGGGGGAGCGTCGCCCGCCTTGGGCGCCGTTACTGCTGCAGGCGGGGGAGCCGCAGCTGCCGTGGCGGGCGCAACGGGCGCGGTCTTCGGCGCACTAGCGGGCGGCTTCGCGGGCGGGGGTGCAGCGCCGGGCTCCGCCGCAACCGCGTGACCTGCCACAAGAAAAAACACTCCGAGCGCTCGGCTCACGCAACGCATTCGCCCACGATAGCACGCACTTTGCCCCACAGATTGACCCCCAACCGAACGCCATGCTAAGCGACCGCCGCTCTCCCCAAGTGGAAGCATTTGTGCAGCAAGACTGGAAAGGTGTTGGCCGCTACGGAACCGTCGGCCTGGAGTTTGCGCTGAGCATTTTGTTCGGGCTGTTCGGTGGACAGTACCTCGACAAGAAATTCGGCACACACGGCATCCTCACTCTGGTCGGGCTCGGTGCAGGTCTCGGCGCTGGAACACGCGCCGTGTGGCGAGCACTGAAGAGCGCGAATCGCGAAGCAGAAGCCCAAGAACAGCAAGCACGAGACGAGCGGAAAAAGTTCAATGAGCACGGCGACGGAAAGCACTGACCCGAACGGGATCGCGAGCGCGATCTGGTCGGTGGCGATCGTCGCGGCGCTGTTCACCGCTCTTGGTCCAACGCTGCTCGGTGCGAACACCCGCCTCAGCATCGCGCTCGGCGGGTTGCTCGCGGTCGCCAACCTGTGGGCCATCGCGCGCACCGTGCGCGGCTTCCTGCATCCCGCTGGCGCTCGCTCGCCGTGGATCTCGCTGGCGATGCTCAAGTTCGCCGTAATGTTTTTAGGGATCTTGTTCTTGGTTCGTGGTGGCTACGCGAAGTTGCTGCCGCTGGTCATCGGCTACGCCGCTCTGCCAGTGGGCATCGTCATCGCTCAATTGAAATCCGCCCCCCCAGCCTCGCGAACGTCCGGAGAAGGTTAGGAAATGCCCGAGCATACGACTTGGTTCACGCTACTTCTGGCGTACATGCACGAGACTCTGGAGCAGAACGCGCACGCGTTCGGCCAGTCGGTGATCAAGCACGAAGCCCCGAGTTGGCGCAGCTTCGAGCCGATGGCGGTCTCGCTGTTCATCACGCTGCTCGTGCTCGGTGTCGCGCTCCGCGTGCGCTCGCGCCTGGCAAACCCGGACGAAGCCGTGGTGCCGGAAGAGAAACTGACGCTGCGCACGTTCATCGAGGCCTTCCTCAGCTACTTCTACGACCTCGCCAAGAGCGTCATGGATGCCGAGCGCGCGAAGAAGTACTTCCCGCTGATCGGTACGGCGGCCTTGTTCGTGTTCTTCTCGAACGTGCTCGCGCTAGTGCCGGGCTTCCCGGTCGCGACCAGCAGCCTGAGCATCACGCTCGGCTGCGCCATCGTCGTGTTCGTTTGCTTCAACGCCTATGGTCTGGCCACCAACGGCTGGTCGTACATCGCCCACTTGGCCGGCCCGGCCTGGTACCTCGCGCCGCTCGTGTTTCTGATCGAAGTCGTCTCGCTGTGCGTGCGCCCGATCACGCTCGCCGTTCGCTTGATGCTGAACATGGCGGTCGACCACCTGATTCTCGGAATTTTCGTGAGCCTGGTCGCGGTTCTGGTGCCGATCCCAGTGATGATCCTCGGTGTGCTGATCATCCTGATTCAGACGCTGGTCTTCACCCTGCTGACCTGCATCTACATTGGGCTGGCGACCGAGCACGAAGCACATTAAAGAGCGACCGAACTTTCTGCGAGGCCTCCAAAGTCCTCGCCTGCTGGGAAATCTAAGGAGTCGATGATTATGTCCAAGAAGAATGTGGCGCTGGCCACCGTAGCGATGTCCACCCTGATCTCTTCCAGCGCCTTCGCGCAAGACGCCGGTGGCGGCGTTGGCGGTGGTGCACAAGCAGCGGCCGCGATCGGCGCCGGTATCGCGATCGGTCTCGCGGTGCTCGGTGGGACGCTCGGCCAGGGCCGCGCTGCTGCTGCCGCTCTCGAAGGCATCAGCCGCAACCC
>OUNO010000673.1_pt1 | contig 10054 bp, 6 predicted proteins | sample 1779811 | NCBI WGS metagenome assembly OUNO01 (sample SAMEA3914804, study PRJEB12502) | metagenome | biome: forest; material: soil | place: Canada | collected 2010-06-25 | depth 0.3 m
GGCGGCTTCGCGCGCTACTCGACCGACGAGCGCTGGCTCGTGCCGCACTTCGAGAAGATGCTGTACGACAACGCGCAGCTCGCCAGCGTGTACCTCGAGGCGTTCCAGGTCACACAAGATCCGGAATACGCCCGCGTCGCGCGCGAGACCCTCGACTACGTGATCCGCGAGATGCAGGAGCCGAACGGCGCCTACTATTCGGCGACGGACGCGGACAGCGAGGGCGTCGAGGGCAAGTTCTTCGTTTGGGCGCACGACGAGATCCTCGAGATCTTGGGCCCCGAGGCAGGCGACCACTTCGCGACGTTCTACGACGTGACGCCGAAGGGCAATTGGGAAGCACAGAACGTGCTCAACACCCCGCGACCGCTGCAGCGCGTGGCCGAAGAGCTGGGCATGCCCGAGCCCGTGCTGCGCGCCGAGCTGGAACGCTCGAAGAAACAGCTCTACCAAGCGCGCAAGAAGCGCGTTCCGCCGCTGCTCGACGACAAGATCCTGACTTCCTGGAACGGCCTGATGTTGTCGGCGATGGCCGCAGGCTACCGGGTGCTCGGGCATCGTCATTACTTGGATTCGGCGGAGCGCGCCGCCAATTCCTTGCTCGCACGCATGACGCGGCCGGACGGCGGCCTGTTCCACACCGCGCGCGGCGAGCGAGCGCACGTGCCCGGCTTCTTGGAGGACTACGCATTTCTGAGCGACGGTTTGCTCGCGCTGTACGAGGCAGGCGGCGCGCCACGCTTCTTGCGCGAGGCCGAGCGGCTCCTGCAGCGGCTGCTACTCGATTTCGACGATGCGGCGAGCGGTGCCTTCTTCAACACCGCGAAGGACGCAGAGGCGCTGATCGCGCGCCCACGCGAGGGCCACGACAACGCCATCCCGAGCGCGAATGCCGTTGCCGCGCGCGCGCTCGCCAAGCTCGGTCATCAGCTGGGCAAGGGCGACTACCGCGAGCGCGCTGCGCGAGCATTGCGCGCGTACGGCAAGCTCGTCGAACGTTCACCGCGATCGTTTGCGACCTCGCTGTGCGTGGTCGATTTTCTGCTGCAATCGCCGCTGGAATTGGTGCTCGTCGGAGCGCCGGGTGAGCCGGGATACGAGGCCTTCCGCAGCGCGCTCGGTCAGCGTTTCCTGCCCAATGCCATCTTCGCTCACGTCGACCCGGCGAAGGCCGAGCAAGCCAGCTTTCCGCTGACCGAGGGCAAGGCCTCGCTGAACGGCCAAGCGGCGCTGTACGTCTGCCAGAACTTCACTTGCGCCGCTCCGCTCAGCGATCCGAGCCAACTCGAACGCGTGCTGAAGGAGCACGCACCGGCCAAGTCCGCACAGAGCATCGCGCGCAACGCCGTTGCTGGACGCGCCACGGCAGCGGGCACGGCAAGCCGCACCGAGCGTCTGGGCGCGGAAGCGCGCAACGGCTTTGCCGACACGGGCTTGTTCGTGAGCGGCATCGGCTTTGGTGGTTATCGCGTCGACGACGTACACCCCGAGCAGCGCCTCGCGCTCCAGTCCGCGTTGCGCGCAGGTCTGAACCTGATCGACACGTCGACCAACTATGCGGACGGTCGCAGCGAGCGTCTGGTCGGCGAGGTCGTGTCGGGCTTGATCGACGAAGGCGAGCTGACGCGCAGCGAGGTCGTGATCGTGTCCAAGGCCGGCTACGTGCAGGGCCCAAACCACGAGCTGGCCGCGGCGCGCAAATCGCTCGGCAAGCCGTACCCCGAAATGGTCGAGTACAGCGAGGGTTTGTGGCACTGCATCCACCCCGAGTGGCTGGAGGACCAACTCACGCGATCGCTCGAGCGGCTCGGCCTGGAGACGCTGGACGTATTTCTACTCCACAATCCGGAGTACTTCTTGGCGGACGCGACCAAACGCGGTCAGGGCTCGCTGGAACAGAACCGTACCGTGTTCTACGAGCGGCTGACGCGAGCCTTCGCTTACCTCGAGCAAGAGGTGGCGCGCGGGCGCATCGCCTACTATGGCGTATCGAGCAACACCGTGGTCGGGAGCGTCGATGCCCGCGACACCACGGACTTCACGCGCATGCTGTCTGCCGCAGAGGCGGCCGCGCCGGGCAGGCACCACTTCCGCGCGCTGCAGGCACCCCTGAACTTGCTCGAGAGCGGCGCGCTGTTCGCCAGCAAGAGCGGCGAGAGCTTGCTCAGCCAAGTGGCGCGCGCGAACGTCGCCCTCTTCACCAATCGCCCGCTGAATGCCATTCGTGGCGGGGCCATCTTACGCCTAGCCGATCCGGTTCGACCCGAAAATCCCCCAAAATTCGAGCTGATTCGCACGAACCTGCTCTCCTTGGAGCGCGAGTTCCGCGAGACCATCGCGCCCTCGCTGCAGCTCGGGGCAGGTGTGGAAGCCGACGATCTGTTTGCGTGGGGCGATCGCATCGTCGAGATCGAGCCGCGTGTGCTCAGCTTGGTGCAATGGGAGGAAATCGAGTCACACGTGATCGCACCCGAGTTGGGCAAGGTGCTGCGCGCGCTGGACGGCGCGCTGAGCGGCGAGCTCGCCGATCGCTTCCGCGATTTCCGCGGCCGCTACCTGCGTGACCTGGAAGGGCTGTTCTTGGCGATGCGGCTGCGGGCAGCAGACCGCAGCGCGAACCGAGTGCGTGTCTTGCAGACCGCGCTCGCGCCCCACCTGGGCGTTGGCCTCGCGTCGCAGCCGCTCTCGCGCCAGGCCCTGACCGTGCTGCGCGCGCTGCCCGGTGTGACGAGCGTGCTGCTCGGCGCGCGCACGCCGGCTTACGTCGCGGACGCGCTGGCGGCCCTGGCGCTGCCCAAGCCCGCAGATCCGGTGGGCGCGCTGGCGGCGCTGCGCGAGAGCTAAGACTGTCCGTCAGTACGCGGCGCTGTGAATTGGTTGAACCAGTTTGCGCACTGGCGTTCACAGTTGCCCCATCGAGCGCCGCTAAGTACCTGAAATGACGTAGCGGGAACCGCTGGCACGGCGTTCGCTTTTGAGTTCGGCAGGATGCATCCCGCCGTCTCCCTCGCCTTCGTCAGCCTATGCTCGGCCTGGAACCTGGCGGGCTGGTGGTCGCTTCGGCGAGCGACGCGCGGGCGAGCACGAGTGCCCGGTCCCGTGCCGCCGGTCAGCGTGCTCAAGCCGCTGAACGGCGCCGATGACGAGCTGTACGCGAATCTGAAGAGCTGCTTCGAGCAAGACCATCCGCGCTTCGAGCTGCTGTTCGGAGTCACGAATCCAACCGACCCTGCGTGCGCGCTCGTCGAGCGCTTGCAGCGCGAGTTTCCAGACGTGCCTGCGCGGCTGATCGTGCACGAGGGCGAGGGCTCGGCGTTGAATCCGAAGGTACGCAACCTGCTCGGCATCTTGCCGCACGCAGCGCACGACTTGGTACTGATCAGCGATAGCAACGTGCGCGCGCCGGCGCACTACGTCTCCGAGCTCGCGGCGCTACACGAGGCACGGCACGCCGGCATCGTGACCAATCTGTTCGCTGGCACGGGTGAGCGCACGCTGGGTGCGGCGCTCGAGAACATGCAATTGAACGGCTTCTGCGCGGCGGGCTCGGCCCTGCCCACGCTCACGGGCGACGCCGCAGTGATCGGCAAATCGACCCTGTTTTCGCAGGCTACGCTGGAGCGCTTGGGCGGGCTCACGCGCTTGTCCTGTGTGCTCGCGGAGGACTTCATTCTGGGCAAGATGTTCCAAAACGCGGGCCTACCGGTGATCATCGCGCCCACGGTGCTCGAGAATCCGAATCGAGATCTCTCCCTGCGCGCGGCGTTCTCGCGCCACCTGCGTTGGGCCATGCTGCGCTGGCGACTGCGTCCTGCGGTCGCGTTGCTCGAGCCGCTGACCAGCCCACTGCTGATGCTCCCCTTCGCCTGGTCAGTGCTCGGTCCGCTGAGCGTGCTCTGGCTCTTCGCTGTGCTCGCAATTCGAGATTTGGGGGGTTGGGTGCTCCTGCGCGGCTGGGGTCGCGCGTGGCTTCCGTTGCTGCTCGGCCCGTTGCGCGAGCTCGCCGCGCCCGTCGCGTGGCTGCTCGGGCTGCTCAAGCGCCACGTGACGTGGCGCGGGCAGCGCTTGCGCCTCTCGGCTGGGACTCTGTTGTACGCGGAGCCGCCGCAGCGCTGAAAATCAGCCGAAGCGTGCTTTGGTGTCGGACGGCGGAGGTGACACGGCGCGAATACCGAACACCTCGAGATCGAGCGTGCGACGCACGACTTGGAACTCGGTCGCGAGCGCGCCCACGTCCAAATCCAACTGCAGCAGGTCGCCACGCTTCACGCGCCGCTCGAGGGATTCGGCGAGCGACGCCATGCGTAACGCGCCGAAGTTCGCGCACGCGCCCTTGACCGAATGAATCACGCTCAGCAGCTTGCGCTCGCCGCGCTCGTCGGCTGCCTCGCGCAACGATTCGAGTCGACGATCCATGTCCTCGACGAAGATCAAAGATAGCTCTTCGACGATGCGCGGTGAGCCGGCCTCGTCGGCCAGCTCTTGCAAACGCGAGAGGTCGACGGACGCCGACGGCGCATGCGACGAGCTAGTGGTCACCGCCGCCCGCTCCTGCGGCTCCGATTTCGGCGGCACCGCGCGCTCGGGCGCGGGCCCAGGCAGGGCCATCGCCAGCCAGTGCGACGCCTTGCGGCGCAGCGTGGAGAGCGAGAACGGCTTGGCGATGAAGTCGTCCATGCCGGCCTGCAAGCAGGCTTGGCGCGCCCCAGGCACCGTACCCGCCGTGACCGCGACGATCGGCACACGCCGGTTCGGGCCCTCGAAGGCGCGGATCTGACGGGTCGCTTCCAAGCCGTCCAGATCGGGCATGTGGCAGTCCATCAGCACCAGGTCGTATTGACCTTGGTGGAACTTACGTACGGCTTCGCGCCCCGTGGGCGCCAAGTCGACCTCGCAGTTGAGCGTGCGTAGGACGCGCTCGATCAGCATGCGGTTGAACTCGTTGTCTTCCGCGAGCAACACGCGGTGCACTTCGTTCTCGGCTCCGAGCCGAAAGCCGATCGGCGTGAGCGCGCGCGGCGGGCTCGATTTGCCCTGCTCGGTGACGTCGCTCAGCAATTGGTCGATCACACCGAGCAGCTGCTGACCCGAGCGGTGCACGTTCTGCGCGGCCAAGCGTTGCTCGGGATCGAGCTCGCTTTCGAGCAGGAGCTCGCTCGCGCCGATGACCACGGTCATGGGCGTGCGCAGATCGTGTCCCAGCGCCGACGAAGCCAGGTCCAAGGGGCTCTTGGGCTCGTCCCGGAAACGGTGTGCAAAGCGCAGGAGCAACGTCTGCCACTGCTCGAGGCTCGGTACCTCGTCCGCGGCGACGCCTGCGGATTGCAGCTCGCGCAACATTTCCGGCGGCAGCGAGAGCGGCGGCTCGCTTGCGCCGGAGCTCATGCGACGTCCCTCGACAGATCGAGCGTGGCAATGCGCCGGTACAACGTGGCGCGACCGATGCCCAGCAATTTGGCGGCTTTGCCGACGCTGCCCTGCGTGGCCCGTAGCGCGCGTTGAATGGCGCGCCGTTCCAGCTCGCGCAGCGGCAGGATCTCGCTTTCGACGTGCGCGTGCGCGTGGCCGTTCGGCACCACGGACAGCCCGAGCGACGGCAAGCCGAGCTCGCGAATGTCCGGCGGCAAGTCGGCCAGCGTGATCTCGTCGCCGCGGCAAGCGAGCAAGCTGCGATGAATCACGTTTTGCAGCTCACGCACATTGCCCGGCCAGCGATGACGCGCCAAGGCCTCCAGCACCTCGGGCGAAATGCGGTGCACTTGCCGGCCCACGTCGGAGGTCAGCGTGCGCAGGAAGTGCCCGACCAAGAGCGGGATGTCTTCTACGCGGTCGCGCAGCGCGGGGAGCTGAATCGGATAGACGACGAGCCGGAAGTACAAATCCTCGCGGAAGCGCCCAGCCTCGACCTCGGCTCGCAAATCTCGGTGCGTCGCGCACACCATGCGCACGTCGATCGGGATTTCGCCGGAGCCGCCGACGCGGCGAATGGTCTTCTCTTGCAGGGTGCGGAGCAGGCTCGCTTGCGTCTGCAAGCTCATCTCGCCGATCTCGTCCAGCAAGAGCGTGCCGCCATTGGCTTGCTCGAAGCAGCCGCGGCGCATCTGGGTCGCGCCGCTGAACGCGCCGCGCTCGTGTCCGAATAGCTCGGACTCTTGGAGAGACTCCGGAATGCCAGCGCAGTTGATGGCCACGAACGGGCCGCGCTTGCGCGGACCACCGCTGTGGATGGCGCGCGCCACGAGCTCCTTGCCCGTCCCGCTCTCGCCCGAGACGCACACTGCGACCTCGCTCTCCAATACACGCTGCACTTGGTGAGCCAGCTCGCGCATGGGCGGACTCTTGCCCACGATGGCGCCGAGCACCGAGCGTTCGGTCAGGGCGCTTTCCAAGCGGCGCACGTTGATCACGAGCTCGCGGCGCTCGCGCGCGCGGTGCACGGCGAGCAGCAAGCGATCGCGATCCAGGGGCTTCGTGATGTAGTCGTAAGCGCCGGCGCGCATGGCCGAGACCGCAGTCTCGATTTCGCGCTGTGCGGTGACGACGATGATCGGCAGCTCGCCGTCCCGCGCGCGCAGGTGCTGGATCACCTTGATGCCCGTCACTTCACCGAGACCGAGATCGACACACGCGACGGTCGGCAGCTCGCCTTCGGACTCCAAGACGCTGCGCGCCGAGTCGTGCTCCGCGACGCGGTAACCCGTACGCTCCAGCCAGAAGCGCATCAGGCGGCGCGCAGTGGGGTCATCATCGACAACGGCGACTAGGTCCGAGGTCCCCTGAACAGACACGGCGCCGGTTTCGTCTTCGATCATCGTTCGTTAGGTTCAACGCACGATCTGGTCCCACCTTTAGACGTGAGCGGTCTCAGCAGATCAGATTGAGACGTAGAAATCGCAAATTTGCCGCTGATATCGCACCTTGTAGCCATTGCCTAAGTGATGATTGTTGCTCGAAGGTCGGCGACTCCCGACAGGGTCGAGGCCTCGTTCCAGGCAGCCATTCGAGGTTGGCCCGGCGCTCGCAATGCATCCGGGCAGAGTGGCAGCCGCACATAAAAATCCGAGTCCCCGTAACTTCCCCCTCATCGTCGGGATGCTCCGCGCAAGCGCCGAAACCATCGAGGGTCCGCGTCCGAGCGACTGGTTCGACGTCTTCGTCGATGACCGCGGCGATCTGGTGGTGCTGCTGATGGACATCCACAGCAGTGCCGAATCGACCGACGCCTTCGTCGTAGCCTTGCTGAAGGAGACCCGCGCCGGTTTACGCCTACACGAGCCCCTGCACGCGGTCGTGAACGGTCTGGAGATGCAGCTGGCAGCCCACCCAGGGGTGGAGGCCGGCCTGATCATCCTGCGCGTGTCGCAGCGCGACGCTCGGGTCGAGCTGCTGAACGCCGGCATGCCGGCGATCGCCAACGCCTGCCCTGGCGGCCGCCTGGACCTGTACCCCGCCCTCTCCGGCCCCGTGGGGCGGCGTGTGGGCGAGGTTCACGCCTACGAGCTCGTGCCCCTGGTTTGGGGTGGCACCTGGCTGGCCGCCTCCGACGGCATGCTGAATGGCTCGCTCGACACCGAGAACGTCGCCGCGCTGTGCGCCAAGCTGGACCTCGCGGGCCAAGGGCTCGCGCTGGCCTCGTCCAGCAGCGACGAGCTGTATGACGCCTTCCAAGGGCTGCTCACCCAGACGCGCTTCCTGCGTGACGACGCGACCGGCGTACTGGTGGCGGCCGATGCCGTAACGCGGTTTCAGTCGGGCATCACCAAGACCGACGCCGGCTAGATCCGAATTCGAGAACCGAGTAGCGTTCTCGATCCATGAAGCTCCAAACCGCGACGATTGCGAGATTGCGGGACGCGCTGCTGCAGAGCGGCCGGCGACCGAGCATGGTTGCGTCTTCGGCGTACGAGACCCTGACTCGTGAAGGATTGCTGACGCCGGAAGAGATCGGCTCGATCAACCGCGTCGAGCCGCTGGCCGAGACGATGTTCTTGATGATGGCCGCCGACGGCACGCTGGCCGACGCCGAACGCGACGCGGTGCGCGGCGCAATCCGCGGCTTGACCGACAACCTGCTGCGCACGGGCACGATCAACGTGATGCTCGAAACGTACGAGAAGCGGCTGGCCGAGAGCGGCCGTGACGCCCGTTTGCACGAGATCGCCGAAGAGATCGCGGAGGATCCGAACGAGGCGGAGGGCGCGTTCGCGCTGGCCGCCGCGGTGGCTCTGGCCGACGACGAGATCAGCGACGAGGAAAACGCGTTCATCAACCAACTCGCCGAGTGGTTCGGCATCGGTGAACAGCGCGCGAGCGAGATCTTGGACCAACTCGAAGGAGATCGCGAAGCCACGTAAGCAGAGGCGTCGCCGATTCGCCTCAGCCGACCGTCCAGCATGGACGGCGGCGCCGAACGGAGGTTCGGGGCACACCGTAATCGCGCGCTTGGCGCTCCTGCGAAACCGACGGCAACACACGACGGCGCGTGGCGTTTTTTTCAAAAAACCGCCGCTACTGCGGGCTATTTGGAGAAAAGTGATCGACTCCTCGCGAGAGTCTCGCTACGAGCGATCGAATGAAGATCGCCGTCGTTGGTTCTGGGTACGTTGGCTTGGTGGCAGGGGCGTGTTTCGCCGACTCCGGTACCAACGTGATGTGCATCGACGTGAACGAAGCGAAGCTCGCGAAGCTGCGCGCCGGCGAGGTGCCGTTCTTCGAGCCGCGTTTGGCCGATCTGCTGAAGCGCAACTGGCCGCATCGCCTCGACTTCACCTCCAACCTGCCCGACGGCATTCGCGGTCGTGAGGTCGTGTTCGTCGCGGTCGGTACGCCGCCGCAAGAAGACGGCTCGGCCGATCTTTCTTACGTGCTCGGAGTCGCCGAAGAGGTGGCCAAGGCCGCCGAACACGACTTGGCGTTGGTGCTGAAGAGCACGGTACCGGTGGGCACCAACGAAAAAGTGCGCGCCGTGGTCGAGAAACACGCCAAGCACAAGATCGCCGTCGTCAGTAACCCCGAGTTCCTCAAAGAGGGCGACGCGGTGAACGACTTCTTCAAGCCGGATCGGATCGTGATCGGCACCGACGACGATCACGCCTTCGCGCTGCTCGAGCGCCTGTACTCGCCGTACAACCGTCAACGCAGCCGCATTCAGCGCATGGCCCCGAAGAGCGCGGAGATCGTGAAGTATGCGTCGAACGCGCTGCTGGCCACGAAGATCAGCTTCATGAACGAGATCGCCGAGCTGTGCGACGCCGCGGGCGGTGACGTCGAGCACGTGCGCCTGGCCGTGGGCTCGGACGAGCGCATCGGCATGCAGTTCCTGTATCCGGGCCTCGGCTTCGGCGGCAGCTGCTTCCCCAAGGACTTGCGCGCGCTCGTCCGTACCGGCGAAGACTACGGCGTGCAGATGGAAGTCTCCAGCGCAGCGGTGCGCGCCAACGAAGGTCCCGTTCAGTCGCTCGTCGCGCACATGGAAAAGGACCTCGGTGGGCTGGGGGACAAACTGATCGCCGTCTGGGGCTTGGCCTTCAAACCCAAGACCGACGACGTGCGCGAAGCCCCGGGCATCAAGTTGATCGCCGAGCTCGTGGCGCGCGGCGCCCGCGTGCGCACGACCGACCCGCAGGCACGCGAAACCGGCCGCGAGAGCTTGGCCCACCTCGGCCTGCTCGACCGCGTCGAGATCCTCGACAACGAATACGAGACCTGTAGAGGCGCGGACGCGCTGGTGCTCGCGACGGAGTGGAGCGAGTATCGCAATCCGGAGTTCCCCCGCATTCGTGAGCTGATGCGCGGAAGGCATGTGTTTGACGGGCGCAACATGGTTGTGCCGGCGTCGGTAGCAGCCGCGGGACTAGCCTATCGCGGCATGGGCCGCCCCACTCTCGGACAGTATTGATTGAGTGAGGGTGGAGAGCTGGAGGGGGTTGATCTCTACCTGAAGCGACGCCCGGCGATTTCGGGTTTGGGCTTCGTTTCGGCTGCGGTCCGGTCCTCACCTACAGGCAGTAGGCTCCGGTCCGGTCCTCGCCGAAGCCTCGCCTAAACCCGAACT
>OUNO010000338.1_pt1 | contig 10037 bp, 10 predicted proteins | sample 1779811 | NCBI WGS metagenome assembly OUNO01 (sample SAMEA3914804, study PRJEB12502) | metagenome | biome: forest; material: soil | place: Canada | collected 2010-06-25 | depth 0.3 m
GCAGCCGATCAGCTCGCGGGCGACGTCGTGGACGGAGCGGTCGAAGAAGCTCACCGGCAGACGCGTCTGCGCCGTCGCCGCCACAACCGCCTCAGGCGCGCTCGTCGCGCACCCGGGCGCGGACCGCCGCCAGCGTCTCCCGCGCCTCGGCGAGCTGAGCTGCGAGCGGCACCGAGCCGGTGCCGCCGGCGATCCGCTTCGACTCCAGCCAGCTGCTGCGCTGCAGGACTTCGTAGTAGCTCTCGTCGAGATGCTCGGAGCGCGCCTTCAGGTCCTCGAGGCTGAGCTCCGAGAGCGGCTTGCCTTGGGCGACCGAGTCGCGGACGAGATCGCCGACTACGCCGTGCGCCTCGCGGAAGGGCACGCCGGCACGGACCAGCAGGTCGGCGACCTCGGTCGCGGCCAGCATCTCGTCGCCGGACGCCTGCTCCATCCGCTCACGGTCGAAGGCGATCCCCTCCAGCATCCCCGCGGTCACCCCGAGGCTGGCCTCGATCGTGTCGATCGCATCGAAGAGCGGCTCCTTGTCCTCCTGCATGTCCTTGCCGTAGGTCAGCGGCAGCGCGTGCATGACGCCGAGCAGGGTCGAGTAGGAGGCGGCTACGCGCGGGCTCTTGGCGCGCAGCAACTCGGCCGAGTCGGGGTTCTTCTTCTGCGGCATGATGCTGGAGCCCGAGGAGAAGGACTCGTCGAGCTCACAGAAACCGAACTCGGTGCTCGACCAGATCACGATTTCAGAGCCGAAGCGCGAGAGGTGCATCGCGCAGGTCGAGGCGGCGGCGAGGTAGTCGAGGACGAAGTCGCGGTTAGAGGCGCCGTCGATCGAGTTGTGGCTGACGTGGGCGAAGCCGAGGTCGGCGGCGACCGAGTCGCGGTCGATCTCCCAGTTGACCCCGGCCAGCGCCCCCGAGCCGAGCGGCATCACGCCGGCGCTGTCGAGCGCGAACTGGAAGCGCAGGACGTCGCGGGCGAGCATCCAGAAGTAGGCCAGCAGGTGGTGCCCGAGGTAGACGGGCTGGGCCCGCTGCAGGTGGGTGTAGCCGGGCATCGGCCAGTCGCGGTGGGCTTCGGCGAGCGTCAGCAGGCGCTCCATCGCGTCGCCGCTCAGCTCGATCGCCCGCAGCGAGTGCGCCTGCACGACCATCGCCACGTCGGTCGCGACCTGGTCGTTGCGCGAGCGGCCGGTGTGGAGCTTGCCGGCGAGGGCGCCGATCTCGTCGCCGAGCAGGCGCTCGACCGCCATGTGGATGTCCTCGTCGGCGGCCTCGAACTCGAAGCCGTGCCCGGCCATCCGGGCGCGGACCCGCTCCAGGCCCGCGTCGATCTGCTCCAGCTCGCCGGCGTCGAGGACGCCGATCTCCATCAGGCCGCGGGCATGGGCCTGGGACTGGTCGATGTCGTACGCGGCCAGCTGCCAGTCGAACGGCAGCGAGCGGTTGAGGCGCCAGAAGCGCGGGTCGGGGTCTTTGCGGAAGCGGGCCATCAGCGCGATCGTATTGCCGTCGCCAGCTCCTGGCAGACCCGGGTCACCTGGGCCTCGCTCATCGCCGGGAAGAAGGGCAGGGCCAGCGAGTGCGCCGAGGCCGCCTCGGCGACCGGAAACTGGCCCTCGCGATAGCCGAGCTCACGCAGGTGCGGGAAGAGGTGGATGCAGGGCAGGTAAGCCTTGCTGTCGATGCCGCGCTCGGCCAGGCGGGCGATCGTCGCGTCGCGGTCGATGTCGTCGTCGAGGCGGACGACGTAGACGAACCAACTGCGCCGCTCCTGGCCGCGGGCGGCGATCGGGGTCCGCACTCCCTCCAGGCCGGCCAGCCCCTGCTCGTAGAGACCGGCGACGGCCTCGCGCCGGGCCAGCATCGAGCCGAGCTTCTCGACCTGGGCGACGCCGAGCGCCGCCGCCAGCTCCGAGAGCCGGTAGTTGAAGCCGAGGCCGGCGTGGTCGAGCCAGCCCATGCTGCCGGCGCGGCCCTGGTTGCGGGCGCTGCGCAGGCGGGCAGCGGACTCCGGGCCGGTGGGGATGATCATCCCGCCCTCCCCCGTCGTCATCTGCTTGTTGGCGTAGAAGGCGAAGGTCGCGAGGTTGCCGCGGGCGCCGACGGTGCGGCCCTCTGAGTCGACGGCGCCGAGCGCCTCGCAGGCGTCCTCGAGGATCCCGAGGCCATTGGCGGCGGCGAGCGCCTCCAGCTCCGGCATCGCCGCCGGGAAGCCGAAGATGTGGATCGGGAGGATGCCGGCGGTGCGCACGCCGACGGCCGCCGCGGCCGCCGCCGGGTCGAGGTTGAGGGTCTCCGGGTCGACGTCGCAGAAGACCGGCTTGACGCCCTCGTAGAGCAGGCAGTTGGCCGAGGCGACGAAGCTGAAGGGGCTGGTCAGGACCTCATCGCCGCGCTCCCAGCCCAGCTCCCGCACGCCGAGGTGCAGCGCCGTCGTCCCGCTCGAGGCAGTGAGCGCGTCCTCGACCCCGAGGAAGGCGGCAAAACTGCTCTCGAAGGCGTCCACCTTCGGCCCCAGAGAGAGCCAGCCGGAGCGCAGGACCTCGAGCGCCAGCTCCTCCTCGCGGGTACCGATGTCCGGGGCGGCGAGCGGGATCCGCTCGATCTCATCGCTCACTGGAACGCGTACTCCAGTGAGTCGACGAGGGCCTCCCAGGAAGCCTCGATGATGTTCTCCGAGACCCCGATCGTCCCCCACTCGCGGCCGCTCCCGTCGGCGGAGTCGAGCAGGACCCGGGTGACGGCGCCGGTGCCGTGATCCTGGTCGAGGATCCGCACCTTGTAGTTGGTCAGCTCGACCTCGGCCAGGTGCGGGTAGCGGTCGACGATCGCCCCGCGCAGGGCGCGATCGAGGGCGTTGACCGGGCCGTTGCCCTCGGCAACCCGCAGGTAGCGCTCGCCGTCGACCTCGACCTTGATCGTCGCCTCGGTCTCGACCTCGCCGCCGGCCCGCTTCTCGGTCACGACCCGGAAGCTCTCGAGCCTGAACAGCGGCTTGTAGCTGCCGGCCTCGCGGCGCAGCAGCAGCTCGAAGGAGGCCGGGGCCGCCTCGTAGTGGTAGCCGTCGTGCTCACGCTGCTTGAGCCGCTCGACCGCCCGGGCGGCACCCGCGTCGTCGAGCTCCAGCCCCGCCTGCTCGGCCTGGCTGCGGATCGTCGCCTTGCCGGAGAGCTCGGAGGGCAGGACGTTGCGCTGGTTGCCGACCAGGGCCGGGTCGATGTGCTCGAAGGTGCGGGCGTCGGCCTCGATCCCGGCGACGTGCATGCCGCCCTTGTGGGCGAAGGCGTTGCGGCCGACGTAGGGGGCGTCGGGGTTCGGGGTGACGTTGCAGAGCTCGTCGACGAAGTGGACGGTCTCGGTCAGCGAGGCGAGCTGCTCGTCGCCGATCACCTCGAAGCCCATCTTCAGCTGCAGCGCCGGCAGGATCGACGTGAGGTTGGCGTTGCCGCAGCGCTCGCCGTAGCCGTTGACCGTGCCCTGGACGAGGCGGGCACCCTCGCTCACCGCGGCCAGCGAGTTGGCGACACCGCAGCCGGCGTCGTCGTGGACGTGGATCCCGATCTCGACCCCCTCCCCCAGTTTCGCCTTGACGACCGCCGTTGCCGCGGCGACCTGATCGGGCAGGCTGGAGCCGTTGGTGTCGCAGAGCGAGACGTTCTCGGCGCCGGCGCCAATTGCCGCCTCGAGGCAGCTGAGCGCGTAGCCGGGGTCGTCGCGGTAGCCGTCGAAGAAGTGCTCGGCGTCGTAGACGACCCGTTTGCCGCGCTCCCGGCAGAAGGCGACGGAGTCGGCGATCATCGCCAGGTTCTCCTCGCGCGAGACCTTCGTCACCTTCTCCAGGTGCAGGCCCCAGGTCTTGCCGACCAGGGTCACCGTCGAAGCGAAGGAGTCGACCAGGGTCAGCAGCGCCGGGTCGTCTTCGGCCGCGGTGCCGCGGCGGCGGGTCATCCCGAAGGCGCAGATCGTCGCCTGCCGCAGCTCCAACTCGGCGAGCTGGGCGAAGAGCTCGACCTCCTTCGGGTTCGAGCTCGGGAAGCCGGCCTCGATCATCTGCACCCCGAGCGCGTCGAGGGCGAGGACGACCCGCGCCTTCTCGGACGCCGAGAGCGACATCCCCTCGCCCTGCATGCCGTCACGCAAGGTCGTGTCGTAGAGCTTCACCTGTTCCATCAGTTGCTGCCTTTCAAGTCGGAAGATCGGGGTGAGGGCGCGATGGCCCTGGCGCACGGCATAGCCGCGCCAGCCGCTAGGCGGCTGCGGTAATTCGCCCGATTGACTCGAAAGTGCGGTGCATCAGCTACTGACCTTATCCGCCGCGTCAACCTCCGCCGGCGCGGAGACGAAGTCGAGCCACTCCAGATACTCCTCGGCGCGCCCGTAGAGGGCGTCTTCGTACTTTGTCTGGACGTGGGTCGTGATCTCCCCCGGCCTGCCCTCGCCGAGCGGGTGGTCGTCGATCTCACGGACCGGCACCAGCTCGGCCGCGGTCCCGGTCAGGAAGACCTCCTCGGCGAGGTAGAGCTCGGCCCGGGCGATGTCGCGCTCGACCACGGTGTAGCCGAGGTCGCGGGCGATCTGGATCACCGACTTGCGGCTGATCCCGTCGAGGATTGAGGCGACGTGCGGTGGCGTCACGATCTCGCCGTCGCGGACGACGAAGATGTTCTCGCCCGAGCCCTCGCAGACGAAGCCGCGCTCGTCGAGCAGGATCGCCTCGTCGTAGCCGGCGTTGGCCGACTCGGTCTTGGCGAGGATCGAGTTGAGGTAGGAGCCCGAGGCCTTGGCGTGCGGGATCGAGCCGCCGGGGCTGATCCGGCGCCAGCTCGAGACCTTGGCGCGGATGCCGCCGTTCTTGCTCTCCTCGCCGAGGTAGGCGCCCCAGGGGAAGGCGGCGACGATGACGTCAACCGGCGCGTCCTTGGCGTAGAGGCCGAGGCTGCCGTAGCCGCGGTAGGCGAGCGGCCGGATGTAGGCGGAGCGCAGGCCGTTGCGGTTCAGCAGTTCGTGGGTGGCGAGGCGGATCTCCTCGGCCGAGAAGGGCAGCTCCAGGTAGTAGAGCTCGGCCGACTGCTCAAGCCGCTTGAGGTGGTCGGCGTGACGGAAGACCGCCGGTCCGCGCTCGGTCTCATAGCAGCGAATTCCCTCGAAAACGCCGGTTCCGTAGTGCAGCCCGTGGCTGAGCACATGCGTCTGGGCCTCGGCCCAGGGCACAAACTCGCCGTTCTTCCAGATCAGATCGACCTCGTCCATGACGAGGAAGTATGCCCGATCAAACAACCGGCGTATCGCTAGTGGGCCTGGTGCGGGGTTGCGGCAACCCCGGGCCCATGATTAAGTCCGCCCATGTTCGGCAGGGGCAAGGTCCTCCAGCACGGCGCCAGTGCGCAGGCGGTCATCGTGAGCTCCGATATGACCGGGATGAGCAACAGCCGTGGCGCGCACAAGTGGAAGCTCCAGCTCAGGGTCCAGTTCGACGACGGCACGACCGCCGAGGCCTCCTGCAGCGCCTACGAGGTCAACCTCGGCATGGGCTATGGCCCAGGCCAGATCGTCCCCGTCCGCTACGACCCCGAGAACCGGACCAAGGTCGAGGTCGACCGCGCCGCCCTCGAAGCCGAAAGGGATTCCCGCAAGAAGGCGGGCCAAGAGGGCCTCGTCCGGATTGCCGAGGAACGGCTCGCAAAAGGCGAAGGGCCACAGGGCCCTTAGTCCCCGGGTAGCGATCGCGCTACCCGTGCCCCCCGACTCGTGTTGCCGGTGCCGCTCCTAGTCCTTGAGGGTGACGTTCACCTTGGTCCCGGGCGCGAGGATCTTCCCGGCTTTCGGGCCCTGCTTCTTCACCTTGCCCGATTTCGCGGTGGCGCCGTCTTTCTTGGTCACCGTGCCGATCTTGCAGTCGGCCTTCTTCAGCTTCTTCTTCGCTGCCTTCAGCTTCTTACCGCTCAGGTTCGGGACCTTGCAGCCCTGGTAGGCGAAGGTGGTCGAGGAGGTCGCGGTCCCGGCAGCCGTCGTGACGGTGACCGGCACCTTGGCAAGGCTCTTGCTCGCCGGTGCAGCCGCCGTGATCTGGCCTTCACTCGCCACGGTGAAGCTGGCTGCCGGGACGGAGCCGAAGCTCACGCCCGTGACGCTGGCGAAGTTCGTCCCGGAGATGGTGACGCTGGCCCCCTTGACCGAACCCTTGGCGGGAGCGATCGAGGCCACCGTCGGCGGCGGCAGGACGGTGGCCGAAATGTTCAGGCGGGTTTCTTCTTCCACATTCCCTGGGGGAAACGCCACCGTCCCGCTCGGCGCGACGGTGCTGCCTTCCGTGTACAGGTAGCTGTCGCCGCTGAGGCCAGTAAAGAATTCACACGGGGTTGGGGCTCCGCCGCCCGGCTCGCCCTCGCCGATGTAGTCGCCGGCCTGCACGGGGATCACAACCGGGAACGTGTTGAGCACGCTCAGGGCGAGGGGGTGGGTGTCCTGCGCCACAACCAGATACGAGAACGGCGCGACTTTGCGGAACACCTTGAGGGTCATGGTCTGGCCCGGCGCCGCACCGGCAAACGTGCTCCAAGAGGTGATCGCGCCACTGGCGGGGACGACATAGCTGGGACCAGCTGCGACCGAGGTCTGAACTTCGTCTCCCGGCTGAGCAAACGCGCAGTTGGCCGGCGGGTTGGTGGCCGACGCGGTCTGGCCGACGACCACCTGAGCCTGCGCACTCGCGCAGAGCGCAAGACTCACGCTGGTCAACACGCACAGGACAGAAGCTCGAATGATCCCGCTCACGCCATCTCCTTGGTCGGCTATCGGACCGGCGGGAGACTTTCAGATTTGGAGATTGACCGTCAACAAGCTCCAATACTTAATCGCACGTGAGCAAATGAAAGGGAGCCCCCTCGGGGGCTCCTGCCGGGCGCCCAACGCGTTCCCCGAATCGGTCGCCGCCTTCGCTTGTTAGAGCCATAGGCCCGCGATCTGCATGCCGTATGCCCGATCAAACGAAGGTCTTCACCGTCAACGCCTCGAATGACGCCTGAAACCGAGAGAAGGAGCCAGAACCGATGAATTTCAAGCTGCGCCCGAAGCTCACCTATGCGAACGTGATCGCCTCGATCGCCCTCTTCGTCGCCCTCGGCGGCGCCGCCGTCGCCGCCGGGCTGCCGAAGGGCAGCGTCGGCCCCAAGCAGCTCAAGCACGGGGCCGTCACCGCGGCGGCGATCCGCAAGCAGGCCGTCACCTCAGGCAAGCTCGCCCCGAAGTCGGTAATCGCCGGCAAGCTCGGGCCCAACTCCGTCCTGCCCGGCAACATCGGCAATGGCGCGATCAGCAGCGCCAAGATCGGCGCCGGCGCGGTGATCGCCAGCTCGATCAAGAACGGCGTGGTGACGACCAACAAACTCGCCAACGCCAACGTGACGACCGCGAAGCTGGCGGACGGCTCGGTCACCAACGCCAAACTCGGGTCCGAAGTGGCGCCGTTGCTGGGCGCGCTGAAGCCGGGACAGACGCTGCGCGGGGTCTTCGACGTCGGTGACTTCGCCGCGGGTGCCGCCGAGCTCAGCCACGGCTCGGTCACCTACCAGTTCCCGATCAGCGGCAACGCACCCGCGGTTACCGTGCTGAAGAAAGGTCAGACGAGTGCCAACTGCTCGGGCATCGGCAGCGGCCAGGCCCCAGCGGCGACCGCCGGGAACCTCTGCATCTACCTGACCGAAGAAGTCAACCTCGACGAAACGGCGCCGCTGATCGCCGAGAACAACACCCGGCTGGGCTTCGGCCTCGTCGCCAAAGCGAAAGTCGCCGGCGACTTCGCGGGCTTCGGCCAGTGGGCGGTGACCGCCCCGTAGCGAGCTAGGCGGAGAGCTCTTCGAGCACCGCGGTGGTCATCTCCGCGGTGCCGACCTCGACCTCTTGGGGCACGTCGGCCAGCGGTGCGGGCACGACGGTCCCGGAGGCGAGGTCGGGAGTTCGCAGCCCGCGCTCGAGGACCGCATCGACCGCCGCCTCGATCCGCACCGCGTCATCAGCCCGGCCGAAGCCGTGGCGCAGCATCATCGCCACCGAGAGGAAGGTCGCCAGCGGGTTGGCGATGCCCTTGCCGGCGATGTCGGGGGCCGAGCCGTGGACCGGCTCGAAGAGGCCCGGGTCGCCGTCGGCGCCGAGGCTGGCGGAGGGCAGCATCCCCAGCGAGCCGGTCAGCATCGCCGACTCGTCGCTGAGGATGTCGCCGAAGAGGTTCTCGGTGACGATCACGTCGAAGTCGGCCGGCCGCGAGACCAGCTGCATCGCCGCGTTGTCGACCAGCAGGTGGTCGAGTTGCACGTCGGGGTAGTCCGGGGCGACGCGGCCGACCACCTCGCGCCAGAGCCGTGAGGTCTCCAGCACGTTGGCCTTGTCGACCGAGGTGACCTTGGGCTTGCGGCCCGAGCTCTCGGCGCGGCGGCGGGCGGCCTCGAAGGCGGTGCGGGTGATGCGGTCGATTTCCTCGGCCGTGTACTCGCAGGTGTCGTGGGCGCTGTCGCCGCTGCGGCCGCTGGCGCCGAAGTAGATGCCGCCGGTCAGCTCGCGGACGACGAGCAGGTCGGTGCCGGCGATCCGCTCCTCGCGCAGCGGGCTGGCGCCGACCAGGGCTGGGCTGGGCCGCACCGGGCGCAGGTTGGCGTAGAGGCCCATGCCCTTGCGCAGGCCGAGCAGGCCCTGCTCGGGGCGCGGCGCGTCGGGGTCGGTGGTGTCCCATTTGGGACCGCCGACGGCGCCGAGGAGGACCGCGTCGGCGGCCTTGCAGGCGGCCAAGACCTCGTCGGTGAGGGCGATGCCGTGCTCGTCGATCGAGCAGCCGCCCATCAGCTGGCGGTCGAACTCGAACTCGCCGAGAGACTCCAGCAACTCGATCGCCGCATCGACGATTTCGGGGCCGATGCCGTCGCCGGCGAGGATGACTATGCGGGGGGCGGGGCTCATGCCGGGCGCACTCTACGCATCGGCGCCACTAGGCGGCAACGGCCTCGATGTTGAGGCGGACGTAGTCGAGCACCAGCGGCGAGGCCGACTCGGCCAGGACGGCTTCGGCGAACGCGGCCCTCAGGTCCTCGGGCAGCTGAGCGAGGACCGGGCCGAGGGTGACCGTCGCGGTGAACGCGAGCGGGTTCTCCGGCTGCACCGGCTTCGGCTCCAGCCAGCAGCGGACCGCGCCGAAGCCGGCTGCGCGCAGGCGCCGCTCGGTGTCCTCGGCGGAGGCGAAATTCCAGAGACCGGTCATCCCGGTCAGGTGCTCGGCGAAGCGCGGCTGCGCGGCGACAGCGGCGATGACGCCCGCGTGCTCCGCCACGTTGCCCTCTCCCCCGCACTGGGCGACCAGCCGGCCGCCGGGCTTGAGCGCCGCCCGGACCCTGGCGAAGAGCCGGTCGTGGTCGGCGATCCAGTGGAAGGTCGCGGTCGAGAAGACGAGGTCGACCGGGGTCGGGACCTCGAGCTCGGAGAGGTCGGCGACCATGTAGGTGACCCGGTCGCCGAGCCGCTCGCGCGCCTTGGCGACCATCGCCTCGGAACCGTCGACCGCGAGCAGGCTGCCCCGCGGCAGCCGCTCCAACAGCTCGGCGCTGACCCGGCCCGAGCCGCAACCGGCGTCCAGCGCCGCCTCGTCGCCGCGCAGCTGCAACCGCCCGAGGACCTCCATCCCCCAGCTGAACTGAGGGTCGGAAACGGCGTCGTAGGTCTCGGCGTCCCACTCGCGGGCGCCCGTGTTCATCGGCTTAGCCTGTTCGGCGGCCATTACAGCGCCGTCGTCACCGGCCCGAAGGCGCCGGCCGGAGTCGCCTCGAAGCTGTCGATCGCGCCGGCGTTCTCGAGCGTGATGCCGATGTCGTCCAGCCCGTTCAGCAGGCGGAACTTGACGTCGGGCTCGACCGCGAACCCGAAGACGCCGGCGGCGCAGGTGATCGTCTCGTCGTCGACGTCGATCCGGGCCTCGCCGGCCTCGGCGACGGCGCGGCAGTGCTCCTCGTCGAGGATCGCCGGCAGCAGCCCGATCTTCGTGCAGTTGGAGTAGAAGATGTC
>OUNO010031110.1_pt1 | contig 10036 bp, 9 predicted proteins | sample 1779811 | NCBI WGS metagenome assembly OUNO01 (sample SAMEA3914804, study PRJEB12502) | metagenome | biome: forest; material: soil | place: Canada | collected 2010-06-25 | depth 0.3 m
GAGCGATTGGTAAGCACTACGTTGGCCCGCGGGAAACAGCGGTGTGAGCTTCGAGAGCTCTTGGATCACCCATTCCCAGTCGCACATCAGTTCGGGCGTGACGTCGGGTGGCATCTGTGGGAGTCCGGACCGGTGGGTGAGGACATGGTGAACCGTGATGTCCTCTTTGCCCATGGACATGAATTCAGGCCGATATTCACAAATCGGTGCCTCGTAGCGCACGAGACCGCGCTCCACTTGAATATGCAGGGCGACCGCTGTGATTGCCTTTGAGACAGAGAAAACCGGAAAGAGCGTCTGGCCGTCGACGGGCCGCATGCTTGCCCGGTCGGTGGCACCGGTCCACGAGTCGACGACAAGCTCGCTGCCCACCTAAGCCGCCACCTGGACGCCGAGCTCTCCCGCGTCTCGGCTGTGGTCGAGTGCCGCGCGGACGCCGTCCAGCGCGTCCTTGAGCTCGGTCATTCCTTGCACCTCACATTGCGTCCGGCCTTCGCCGTTAGGCAACGGTTCCATCTGATTTAAGTCTTTCGATTTGCTTCGGTGCCAGCCCGATCTCTTCGAGGACCATGTCTGTATGTTGTCCGAGGGTCGGCGGAGCGGCCCACGACATAGATCGTCGGTCGTCCAGGGTTACCGGCATGTCGACGAGACGAAGGTCCGAAATGGCCGGATGCGGCATCTGTCGGAGGAGCGAGTGGGCAGCTTGGAGTTCCTCTTCGAGGAGTTCACCCAGGGTGCGTAACCGGCTACAGGGAAACGACCTCGACCTCAGGAGTGCTTCCCAGTCCCGAGCGTTTTGCATGACAAGCCTGTCCTGAATCTCCTGATGCAGGACACCCCGGTTTTGCACGCGATCGATGTTCCGCCGAAAACGTGGATCTCGAGCGAGGTGATCGGCATCAATAACCTCAACCAGTACCCGGAACAACTTGTCGTTTCCGGCACAGATCATGATGTCGCCGTCAGCCGTTTGGAACGCCTCGTACGGAGCGAGGAATGCCGTAGCTGTGCCTTGCCGCTCCGGCTCAACCCCCGAGGCCATGAGCCCGGCAAGGAGGTAGGAGAGCCACCACACCCCCACCTCGTACAGACTCGTCTCGATACGGGTTCCCCGACCGTTCTTCGTCCGTTCGGCAAGAGCAGCTTGAATAGCGATGGTGGCCCACAACCCGGTGCCAAGGTCAATCGCTGCGATCGGGAGGCGTGCCGGTCGGTGGTCTGGAAAGCCCGTGAGATTCATCATGCCGGTGTATGCCTGGATGACGGGGTCATAGCCGGGAAGTGCCGCCTGGGGGCCGCGGCTGCCGAAGCCCGAGATCGAGCAGTAGATCAGACCGCTGTTGGATCTCTGCAGGTCCTCGGCGCCAAGCCGGTGGGTTGCGAGGAATCCTGGTCGGAAGCTCTCGACGAGAACATCGGCCCTCTCGGCCAATTTAGTGACGATCTCAGCCCCCGCTTCACTCTTGAGGTCCACGCAGATGCTGCGTTTATTCCGATTGGCCGCCAGGAATTGCGGGCTCTCGCCGTTCCAGTCGGGCGGTATCCAATGACGCGTGTCGTCGCCCCCTGAAGGTGACTCCACCTTGATCACGTCCGCGCCTAGATCGCCGAGGATCATTGTGCAAAAGGGTCCAGCGAGATTGCGCGTGAGGTCGAGCACCTTCATGTCTTTGAGCGCGCCAGCCATTGGTCGCGGGTCTGTATCCCCGCCGCTCATCGGGGGTTCCATGTGACCTCGATACGCTGCCGCACCATCGGACCGACAGTAGACCGCCGCGGCCGGCGCCGGGTCGTCTAGACCTCGGTACTGATCATGGAGACGAGCATGAGGGCAGTCTCTGTGCCCCGGTTTTGCCAGGCGTGGATCGTTGCTCGTTGGACCACCGAGTCATAGGGGCCAAGGCGTACCTCTTGGTCGTCCAGCATGAGCCAGATCTCACCGGAAAGGATCATGACCAGATCGACGGTGTTCGTCTCGTGCATCGCCGTTCGTTCGACGCCTGGTGGGCAGATGACGAGTTGCCAGTTGACCCCGTTCGGTGGCGGCTGGAGCTTCCACTCTTGAAGGGTCGGATCTGAGCCCGCGAGCTCGGGAGGCATGGAGGTTGTAGACCAGATCCAGACCACCCCGCCGTCGGCGCCCCCCGTCGTTCGTTCCGAGTCGTCCCAGCTAACGACCGACCGTCCGTCGGCGTCAATGCCCGTTACTACTCGCCGTACCTGCATGACCGTGCCTCCTTGGCTGTCCGTGGCCGTCGCTCGAGCGACCACGCGGGTGTCTCGGTCAGGTGCCCCCGAGTCACAATTTCAACACTTGTGTTGACGATCGAGGACAGCCTGCCATAACCTTGCGCTCAGTGTCGACGCATGAAGCGATCATGGCTTGTCAAGGTCTCTTTGTCCTTGACTTTGGCCAAGGGATGGCAGGGTCACTGCCAGGAATGATCCTCGCCGACAACGGCGCCGTCGTGGTCAAGATCGAGCCACCCGGTGGGGAATGGAGCCGAGGAACTCCTGGATTCAAGATGTGGAACCGCGGAAAGCTCGGGCTCATCCTGGACCTTGCGCAAGGCGATGACCGCGCGCGGGTGCTCGAGCTCGTCCGCCAGGCGGACGTCCTCATCGAGTCGTTCCGTCCCGGAGTGACCGATCGTCTCGGTATCGATTGGGCCTCCCTCTCCAAGGAGAACCCATCCCTCGTCTACTGCTCGATTACTGGATTTGCCCAGGGCTCTCCACATGGCGGCCTGGCCGGTTACGAGGGGATCGTGGCGGCACGCACCGGAAGGATGATCGGCCTCGATCATCTCAGCGGCCAGATCGATGACCAGGATCGGGCTGCACCGATCTTCACCGCTGTTCCGATCGCATCCTACGGGGCGGCACAACTGGCTCTTCAGGGGTTGCTTGCTGCCCTGTTAGCTCGACAGACTACCGGCAGGGGCGACCACGTCTCCTCCAGTCTCGAACAGGGTGTGGCTGCCTTTTTGATGCGCCAGGAGCTTTTGAAGTCGGATGCTCTCGAGCCCTCGGTGCCCGAAACTGTGCAGCTCGGAATCGACCTTTGTTTTCTCACGGCAGAGTGCAGCGATGGACGCTACCTGCAGATGTGCGCCCGCCAGGACAAGCAGTTTCGTAATTGGCTCGAAGCGATTGGCATGAGAGAGGTACTCGAGGATGTGCGCTACAAGAACGCCCCTCTTGGCATTGAATCGGCGGCTGACATCGCGAGCTTAGAAGGTGCCATCCGGGCAAAGATGCGCGGATTTCCCTCGGAGCATTGGATGCGCGTCTTCACCGATGACTCTGATGTCGGTGCTGATCCCTTCTTCACGTTTGACGAGTTCCTGTGGCATCCCGACATGGTCCAGAACGGGCGTATTGTCACGATCGACGATCCAGAGATCGGGCCGTGTCGACAAGTTGGTCCTCTGGCTCTCTTCTCGGAAACTCCGTCATCGATCGTGACTCCGGCCCCTGAGTTGGGCCAGCACAACGCGGTGCCGTTGGCCCCACCAGCGCGGATCGAAAAGTCACCAGTTGCGCTTCGGGGCCTCAACTATCCGCTCGAGGGGATCACGATCCTTGAAGTGGCGTACTTCATCGCTGGCCCGTTGTCGGGAGCGCTCCTGGCTGAGATGGGGGCGCGCGTGATCAAAGTCGAACCCATGGCGGGTGACCCCTATCGCCGAATCGGTGTGCAGGCATCGAAGTTCCTGCATGGAAAGGAATCGATCGCTCTCGACCTCAAACATCCTGTCGGTCAGGAGATCGTCCACGACCTGGTGAAGCGCAGCGATATCTTCGTGCACAGCTTCCGCCCCGGTGTGCCCGAGCGACTGGGGATCGATTTCCCATTGCTCTCGAAGGTAAATCCTGAGCTTGTTTATATCTATGCGGCGTCGTACGGCTCAAAGGGCCCCCAAGCGCAACGCACTGCGTACCATTCGACGCCGAATGCCCTGAACGGCAGTGGGATCCTCCAGGCGGGCAAGGGCAATCCGCCCGCCGATGACTCTTACCCAGACCCCGGCTCCGCCCTCGGGGTGGCAACGGCGATGCTCCTCGGACTCCATGCGCGAGAGCGCACCGGCAAGGGCCAAGCGATCGAGACGACGATGCTCGCCAGTTCGGGCTATGCCGTGTCCCCCTACTTGACACGCTTCGAAGGGATGCAGCCCGACCTGATTCCCGACCGGGGTCAGCACGGGACCCATGCCCTCTGCCGCTTATACCGTTGCGCCGAAGGTTGGCTGTTCCTCGCTTGTCTGCAGGACAAGGAATGGCATGCTCTGACAAGCGCGCTGGGAAAACTCGAGTGGGCGACAGATCCCCGCTTTCTCACTCACGCCTCCAGAGTGGCCCACGACGACGAGCTCGTGGCCGAAATCGACGGCGTGATGTCATGCAGTGCATCGGCCCAACTCGAAGCAAGCCTGAACCGCAGCGGCGCACCGTGCACGGTTGTGACGGAAGTGCCACAGGACAAGTGGTTTGAGACGGAGGGCCGGCTCATCCCCGCGCAACACGTTGCGTTCGGTGAGTACTGGCGGCCGCCGGCAAAGGTCGATTTCGAGTCTTTTCGGCCGAGATTGGGCCCGGCCGCTGGAATCAGTGAGCACGCCAGGGCCATTCTTCAGCAGCTCGATTATTCAGACGAACAGTTCAAAGCGCTCGTTGATCAAGGCATCGTCGGTGCCTACCAGAGCGACAACGAGAGTTTTCGAACCTAAGGAAAGGATAGACAACAACATGACCGGTTCTTCTGGAACTCCTCTTGGCAAGCCGGGCTATCGGCTCATAGACGCAGACAGCCATATCAACGAGCCGCCAGACCTCTGGACTTCTCGGGTACCCAAGAAGTTTAAAGACCGAGCCCCCAAAATGGAGCATTTTGATCAGGGCGATGCCTGGGTTGTGGAAGGTGGGCGAGAGCCCATCAACTTCGGCAACAACTGTGCCGCCGGGATTCCGCTTGCGGAGCGCAGTCCGTGGGTTCGTTGGGAAGACGTCCGGCCGGGTGGCTACGACCCCAAAGCTCGGCTGTCGGAAATGGACACCGATCTGGTCGACGCCGCGGTCTTCTATCCCACCCCGCGCGTCTCCCACCTCGTTATCGCCAATCCGGACCCCGAATTCCACCTGTCCTTGGTCCGGGCCTACAACGACTGGCTCTCGGAATACGTCTCCTACGACCCTGGTCGGTTGGGCGCCATCATGCTCGTGCCGAACCGTGGGGTGAAAGACGCCGTGGCAGAGATCGAGCGTGTCATCAACCGTCCCGGCGTCGTCGGAGCGCTGATCGGCTGCTATCCCCATGGCGACCTGAATCTGTCTGAGGATGATGACCCGGTCTGGGAAGCGATCGTGGCCTCGGGGCGCGCTCTTCATCTGCACGTGAACCTCGTCAACGAATACCCCAAGGACATCTATGCGGCTGGTGCCGTTTCCCAGGCTCGGGCTCTGCAAGACCTGCGCTTCCTCGACGCCCCTAGCCGGATGCTGCAATTTCTGCTTTCCGGCGTATTTGACCGGATGCCCGACCTCCGAATCGTGATGGCAGAGGTAGACGCCGGCTGGGTCCCTTACGTGAAGGAGCAGATGGACAACCGGACCCTGCGGCGGACGGCCGGGAGTCAACTCCGTTCCACTGTCCTTCCGAGTCAGGTGATCGAGGAGCACTTCTACTACACCTACATCACCGATCACTTCGCCATCCGCAATCGCCACCAGATCGGCGTTAATCGCCTCATGTGGTCCAGCGACTTCCCTCATTCGGGAAGCGACTGGCCACACTCAACGAGGACGATCCACGCAGATTTTGCAGATGTTCCGGATGAGGAGCGTGATCTGATCCTTGGCCAGAACGCCCAGCGCCTCTACAGGTTCCACGATTCGGGCTCGTGATCGGGCCCGCGAGTGGATGACATTCCCCCCGATCGAGGTCTGATCGATCCGGTTCCCCTGCGGACGCTGTTGTTCGTCCCTGGCCACCGGGAGGCGTGGTTTGCCAAAGCATTCTCCTCGGACGCGGACGCGATCATCTTCGATCTCTCTGACGCGGTGCCTGCCGCCGATCTTCCCGATGCCCGGGCGGCCGTCCGTGCGGCGATCATTCAGTACACGGGGGGCCAACGGCTCTTTGTGAGGGTGTCGCCACCGCGAAGTTCGGAAATTGTCGGGGACTTGGAGGAGGTTGTGCAAGCAGGACTTGCGGGCGTCATGCTTCCCCACGTGTCCACGCCCGACGATGTGAAGTCTGTGGCCCAGCAGCTCGACGTCCTCGAAGGAGAGCGCGGCCTTCCAGTGGGCTCTACGGTCATCTTTCCTTTGGTCGAGACGGCGCTTGCGGTTCGATTCTGCTTCGAAATCGCCACGTCCTCGGGTCGAGTCGCCTACATGGGAGGCGGTACGTCGCGAAACGGAGATATCGCTCGCGCCATTGGTTACCGCTGGACGCCAGAGGGAACAGAAACCATGACCTTGCGATCGTGGGTGCTGTTCAATATGCGGGCGGCGGCCGTCCCCTATCCGGTGAGTGCCATGTGGTCGATCGTTGACGATCTTGACGGCCTCCGCTCGTTCGCTCTGCAGACCCAATCATTGGGTTATGTCGGCATGATGGCCATTCATCCATCTCACGTCCCGGTAATCAACGAGGTCTTCACACCGAGCAGATCCGATATTGAGCACTGGAGATCTGTCCTCGAAGCTATGAGGGAGGCACAGGCGATGGGGATCGGGGCCAAACGTCACCTCGGGGAGATGATCGACGAGGCCGATGCCAAGACGGCCATCACCATGCTCGAGTTCGCGGCCAAGCTCGGAGTTGCCTGACCATGAGAACACGAATTCGATCGGTCGGTGCAACGCGTCGACGGATCATCTGATCAGCAATCAACAGGGGGTTTGTTACATGGTTGAGGCAAGTGACTGGTTCGAAATCAGGAGCTTAGTTGTGAAGTACAACGGGGGCTTTGATACCGGCGACGTGGTCTCCTGGTTGGAGACCTTCACCCCAGATGGAATGTTCTCGTCCAAGGATCAAGGTGACATCGTTGGCCATGACGCTCTGCGAGAGTGGTTCGCGGGGCGCGACCACACGACTATTCATGTCACGGCCGATGCCACCATCGTCAGCGAGGGCGAGGAGATGCACCACGTCTGCACTGTGATGGTCTTTCGGCGCGAGGAGGACGGGGTCGTGCTCAACTCCATTGGCAAGTACGACGACTGGCTGGTGAAAGAGCCGGAGGGGTGGCGGTTTCGATCTCGCCGCCCGACGACTGAATCGGTCAAGCACGCTTGAGTGTGGCGCCATTGCGAATTTGTTCGGACGGCACATTGACTGAGTCACCACGGGGTAGAAGAAAGGACACCCGAGGAACATCCGCGTACTTGCGCGCCGACGATCGTCCTGTCGAAGGCGAGGACAAGACGCTCGGCATGTTCTTCGTGGAAGCAACGACGGACAATCCAGACGGCGTTGCGATTGTGAGCCCAGATGCCACTTGGACTTATTCGCAGCTGCGAAAGGAGGCGTTCATTGTTGCACGCGGCATGATCGGCCACGGTGTGACGAAGGGAACACGGGTGGCGATCATCGCTCCGAATGGTCCAGAATTTGCGGCTCTGTTTTTTGGCCTATCCCTCATAGGGGCGGTACCAGTTCCGATTTCGTGCTTCGCTAGCGGCGCAGACATTGTCCGGATCTTGCAACACAGCGATGCCGCTGCTGCGTTCATCTATCGCGGTGTCGGGGGCCGTCAACTCGTATCGGAGTTTCGAAGTGTCGTGCCCGATCTCGGGCTGAGGGGTGGCTCGGGACTGGCTCTTGAAACGCTCCCCCAGCTTCGCAGCGTGTGGGTCGTCCCCAAACGACGGAGCAACGAGCGTGGCTCCTCGTGGGGATCGATCGAAAAGGCGGCCCAGCGCGTGCCGGAGAAGGTGGTGAAGGCCGCTCTGAGGGACGTGCAACCGACCGACGACGGGGTGGTGCTCTACACCTCGGGATCAACCGGGAAGCCAAAGGGCGTCGTCCACTTCCAGCGCGGCCCAGTCGTGATCGGGTACTGCTGGCGAGATTACTTGGAGCTGACCTCCCAAGACCGAATATTCGGCACCATGCCGTGGTTCTGGTCGGGAGGCTTCGGAAAGCACCTGTGTGCCGGCATGGCCGCGCGGTCGACACTCATCGTTCTCGATCGATTCAGGCCAACGAAGGCGCTCGGGCTTTTGACCAAAGAAAGGGCCACCGGAATCTTCGTCCCCGCCCACCACGAAGTCGAGATTGCGGAAACCGCGCGGGCCGGCAAGATCGACCTGTCGTTCGTCCAACGGTTCCGCCCGGATGGGTCCCTGAAGGACGTGGTCCCCGACGGCATCCCGAAGAAGAAGGTCGAGGGCGGCTATGGGCTCACTGAGATGTGCTCCTTTGCCACCGGTCGTCCGGACAAAGGGCCACCAGACGACCCCACCGACCAGGGGCCGCCCCTGCCGGGTGTGAGCATTCGAATCGTACGAGGCGATGGGACGACGGCGGCGCGAGCCGAACAAGGACAAATCGCCATAGGTGGTCCGGCTCTATTCAGTCACTATCAAAAGGGATCGGCGGCCGACCGACGTGATCCTGATGGTCTGTTCTTCACGGGAGATCTCGGTCATCTGGATGACGCGGGACATCTCCATTGGGAGGGCCGTTCGGATTCCATGATCCGGAGCCGGGGTGTCCTGATCTCTCCCGTTGAGATCGAGGAGATTCTGATGGCCTCAGGCCTTGTGAAGATCGCCAAGGTGGTCGGAGTCTTGGATCCGCTCGGAGAGACCGTTCCTGCACTGTTCGCTGTGAGGCACAGATCCTCCCTCGTGACCGAGGCCGCAATCGTGACGTTGCTCCGGTCCCGACTGCCTGACTATAAGGTCCCTAAGTCAGTGACGTTCATTCCGGAGGCCGACCTCGAGTGGACCCAGAGCCAAAAGGTCCAGATCCAGGCTTTGGATGCGCTTGTCAAGCGTGCCGTCGTCCAACCGCTCGACGACGAGTGACACCCGATGCATGATCCACTGTCTCCCGTGCGCCTCGTGAGGACTCAGGTAAGCCCTCCGTCAGCGGTCGCAATGACTGACGTGAGGGCGGAGATGCCGGGGGTCGTGTGCGCGATCAAAGTGACCGAAGGTCAACGTGTCGAGCAGGGTGACGTCTTGCTCATCCTCGAGTCAATGAAGATGGAGGTCCCGGTGCTCGCTCCGGTGGCTGGCGAGGTGACGATCTTGTGCGACGGGATCGGCGTGCGAAGTCGAAGAGGGAACGGTGATGGCCGCGATCCGGCCGCTTACCTGATGTGGCTCGCCAACTCAGTACCGATGTGACCCTCCCGCTCAAGGTCGGCGTACTCGGAGTCTGAGACTCCCAGGAGCTCTTTGTAGACGTACTCGTTGTCCTCGCCCAAGAGGACTGGGCCTCGACGTACGGTGAGGGGAGTCTCGGAGAAGCGATACGGAAACCCCGGGTAGCGAAATGTGCCGGTATCGGCTTGCTCCTCCTCTACGAAGTAGGCACGTGCCTTGAGATGCTCGTCGTGAAAGGCGTCCTCGTCGTCGAGCACCGGACCCGCCACCACGCCCCGGTGACGCAAGGCTTCGACGAGCTCGTCACGGTCCCACTCGATTGCCCAGGCCCTGATTAGCTCATCCGCTGCATCGTGGTATTGGTAGCGCAAGACGGGGTTGGAGAATCGCGTGTCGCTCGCCGCGTCCTGATGGCCAAAGACCTGACAGAGTCCCGCCCACTGTTCGTCGTCGTACACCGTGATTACCACCCAGCGATCGTCTCCGTCGCACTGGTAGCAGCCCTGGAACGCGCTGAAGTCCCGGTTGCCAAGCGAATCCTGAAGATGGTGATTGAGGGAGAAATCGAGGACGAACGAGCCTAGAAGACCGATGAAGTTTTCGACCATCGAGAGGTCGACGCATTGACCCTTGCCCGTCCGCTCGCGCTCACGGAGAGCCATGAGTCCCGCCAGGGCGATCGCCA
>OUNO010007404.1_pt1 | contig 10011 bp, 5 predicted proteins | sample 1779811 | NCBI WGS metagenome assembly OUNO01 (sample SAMEA3914804, study PRJEB12502) | metagenome | biome: forest; material: soil | place: Canada | collected 2010-06-25 | depth 0.3 m
CGCCGGCGCGCCTGACCTCGACCAGGCGGGCAGCGGCGGTGAGTCGGATCACGGCGGTGGGGCTGGCGCTGCGGGAGGGGGGCGAGCAGGTGCGGCGAGTGTCGCAGGTACGAGCGGTAAGGCCGCCGAGCTGGGCGGCGAAGCGGGCGAAGCTGGCAGCGGGGCTGGCGGGGCTGCTCCGGCACCCGATTCGTGCAGTTGTCGTGTCGCGGGTGGAGGTCCGCAGAACGAATCAGCGCCCGCGATTGCGGGCCTGCTCTTGATTGGCGCCGCTCTGCTGCGCCGACGAAGAACAGCTTGGTAGTCCTGGCGTCGGTCTTCCTCATCGCGCACAAGGCAACGTTCATCGCGGGCGCGAAGTGGATCGGTGGGATGGCGATTCGGTCGCGTAATGCTGAGCGGTGCGGATCGGCCAAGCGGATCCACCCGCCTCAGTGGTTGATTCATCATGTTGATGAGCTGCGTTATCGACATTCTGTTGCCGAATCGCGCTCGTTCTTCAGCGGGTGACGCACTGCCTGAATGACTATTGCTCACGATGGGGACGAAGGGCAATGTCCGTTGCGGGGTGTCATGGCAACCACTGGCAAGACTCCAATCGAACAAACTAGCGAGGTTGCGCGGGCAGAAGCACTGCTAAAACGCGTGTCCGAGGCCATTTCTGGGGTGTCGGCGATCGTTACCTTGCTGATTGCCCTTTCCAGCGACGAACTCTCGACGAACTGGCTGCTGTGGATAGCAACCGGGGTGTGCAGCGTTTGTTTTTTCGTTGTCTTCGCGTTCCAGCGACCTACCAAGGGAACCAGGTCATTCAAGGCATTCTGCATTGCCTTCGGCGGTTCAGCCCTCCTGCTAGGCGCTGCGTGGCTCTTCGCATTTCGCGACGAGATTCGATTCAGCAAGGCGGTCACGAGCTTCTCCAATAAGCCTTCTGTGCTCATCGATCCTCGCGTTTCGCGCAGCGTGTTACCGTCGAAGGCCACCGGTGCGCCGCCTCAGCGCCTGGCGTCGTACGTGGACGAGCTCGTGCAAGACGGCCACCGGACTCGGATTTGCTTGCCCAACGATTGCCCGGATGAGCACCTCCTATTCGTGGTGAGCGGTGTGCTGATGGACAACGGGTTCGCATTCGAGTTGTCGATACCCGCGGCGTCGCCACCACCATCCACGAACGAGCTCAATCCGACTGGATTCGCCGATGTTCTCGGCGCGATTGACACGGCTCAAACGTTCCAGCGTCACGGTCTGGAGCACGGGCCCGCGGTGATCCGCGTCGATGGGCAGTCGGAATCGGCGCAGGTCGCCATTCAAGCAGCGTATCATCTGGCGACGGCTGTCCGCCTGCTTCGGGGCCCCGACTTTCGAAACGCGGATGAGCACGTTAAGCAGTTTCTCGCTCTTTCGCGCGTCCTTTCGCAGCACACGTCGCCCGAGTGGATCCTGCAGGGCACGCTGGTTGCGGCCAGGTATTACCATCTGAAGGGTGACATCAATGCCGCGCTCGAAGTGCTGCGGAGCGGCCGCGAAACGTTTCCTAAGGATGAGCGTCTCGCGATGTCAGAAGCGTACTTGCGAATGGAGTCGGAAGGACCGACGGACGTTGCGGACTTAGTCGCCGTTTCATCAACTAGCGATGCCTACCCACCGACCTCGTTTCCTCTGTTGAGGGGTGTCTTTCTCGCGCGAGCCGGGATGTTTTGGGAGGCGTCGGGGTTCTTGGAGCAAGCCGCGCTTTCCAGCGTCCGGGCAGAGGATACGACGGAGCGCTTTCGCTATCACCTAGCGGCCGCGTTGCTCAGTGCCCTCGCAAGCGGAGCACCCGCCGTGCGGGGGACGCGCATAGTGGACAACGCCGAGCAAGCCATCCGGCTCTACCCAAAGGCTCGGTTGCCCCGCCTGCTGGAGGCCTTCGGCAATGCGCTCAAGGAGAGTACCGGGCGCTCGGAGGAGCTATTCGAGGCATTGCAGGGACAGGCGCTCAACGAATCCGAGATAGCAGCGTGCAACTATTGGCGAGCTCGCGCCTATGCAGAGACTTCTCAGCTCGACAAGGCGGAGCACATCCTCGAATCGATGACGGTCAGCCATCCGGCGGACGCTTCGACCTTGGGTCTCTATTCGGAGGTTCTGATGAACCGCGGGCGAGCGGACGATGGCATGAGCAAAGCCCGCCTGGCGCTGAAGCAAGACGCCAAAGAGGCCAAGGGCAATCGGCTTCTCGGTCTCGACGAAGCACAGGAGGCGGCACGCGCGGGTAACTCCCAGCGTCAAGCCATGGCCAAAGCGGCGCTCGAGCATCTGAGCGCATCCATCCGCAATGGAGGGGAGAACGAAGAAAGCTACATTGGGCTGAGCGATGTCTATCGCACCCTCGGCAAGGCGTCGCAGGCACGCCAAGCCTCACGAAGGGCCCTCGAGTTTGCGTGTTCCCCAGGAGGCGAAGAGCTGGCCTGCCGTGTGCGGGATATCCGCAATCTACTCGAGTCGAAGAAAATGAATGAAGCGACGCTCGGCACCAACTCAATGCTGTCGCTGCTCGAAGAAACTCGTCAACAGGGCGACGAACTACAGCGGAGCCGGGTACTCGTGGAGGCAGCGGTGGCCTGGTATGAAAACCGGGGTCTTGACGAGGCCGAGATCCTTTACCGAAATGTCGTCAAGGATTTGAACGCCGTCGAACCGTCGATCACTTCGCAAGCCATCCTCTCCCAGGTAAGTTGCAACGTTGGTTTCATCTTCATCGATCGTGGCCAGAACGAGCAGGCGCTGGCGGCGTTTCGGCAAGGGCTGAAGGTACGAAGTGAGCCCGATTGCGAAGCCGGAATGGCGGTCGCGTTGCGGCTCACCGGGCGCCACAGCGAGGCGTTGGTGGAATACAAGCGCGCCCGAGACGCGGATCCCACGTATGAAATAGACATCGATATGCTGAAACGAATCAATCAATGGAGTGAGGTCGCCTGCAGGCAACTGCGAACCCTCGCTGCCGAATACAAGAAAACTCGGAACCGCGGCGAGCTTGCCGAGTCGGGATCACCCATATGAGCCAGCTGAACATCGTAGGGGCATTGGTTATCGCAATACTAACGGGTTGCGCAGGAACAACTCCTCCTCCTGATCCGCCCGCACCACCTCCTGAGACGGACGAGGAGCAGGTCGTCAAAGCGGTGGCGGCGGCGGTCGAAGAGATCGAGGCGCGGTGCGAGCACGTTCAGAAGTCGGATCAGATACCCGTGTCCTGCCAGCTCGACATGGGAGGCGATCCTGCTCGCATGCAACTCGTGATGGCCGATCGCTCCGCGGCCCAGCAGTACATGCACGAGGCCGAAAGCTACCTGATCGTTCCGTTCTGTCGCTTGAACAGTCTCCTCGAGCGACCGGCCGGCGTCATCGTGGCACTCAATGAAGAGGGAGTCATGCGGACGGGCGACTGCGCGACGAGACAATACTCAGACTGGGAGTCTGCCGACCCGAGAGCCCGGCAGCTCACAGCTGCTGCCCGCGCGTGCAACGCCCTCGAGCAGTCCCCTTATCCAGTGCGATGCTCGATGGGGATTCTCGACCAGCAGCCGTCTCTTGTCGTCCGGTACGCCAGCGGCCAGGTTTCAGACGACGACCTCAAGGCAATCGGTCAGGCGGTCGGCTCACCATTCTGTAGCGCCATCACCTCGTCGGGAGTGAATGCGAATGTCTATCTGATCGCAGACGATAGGCAGGCAACGACGTACAACTGCGCGACCGGGCAAGTGACAGGACGGTTCGACGTGCGCCGACCGACCACCCCGCGGAACACCGGGGGAAGCAGGCATCCCGCGGCCACCCAACTCACACAGGTAGTGTACGAAAGGCTGCCGATGCGCGCTCAGAATTGAGTGCGGTGAGCTTGGCTCGGTCGCTCGTTGTATATCGTTCCCGTAGCGACAGGTCGCGCCGCGCTCATTGAGAGCGCCGGCGCCGTAAGCGGCTTCCAAACGGTCAGGCTTGCTGGTCGTACAAATGACTATTGAAGCCAATCGCGCAAGCGTTGCATTCTGGATCGCCTCGCGTTCGGACAACCCACGCCCGGCGTCAAAGACCGTATAGCTCACCTCAACATGCGGTTGCGGCGGTGCGCGGGCCGATGCAGGTCTGGTTGAGTGGGGTCGACCGCCTCGGATGTCCTTGATCGAGCAACGCCGGGCGGCGTGCTCTCGGCCTTTTGCGAGGACATTGACGGCGCCCGGCTCGAATTGCGGGCCGCCGCGGAAGAGCTCGAGCCGATCCCCACATTGGTTGCGCTCGAATGGGCCCACGCCCCTGCGCTCGCTTCGGAGGTCGATGAGATCCGTGATGCGCTCGCGCGAGCGGCGGCTTCTTTGTGGCCTGATTGGTACATCACCGCTGAGCAACGGTTGGAGCGGCAGCGCTTGGCTAGCGACCCCGTGGCACGCGTGATTGAGGAAACCGCGAACGCACCCGTGCATCCGTCAGCGAGCTGGCTGAGAGAGGCATGGCGTCGCTGCAGCGCGGGCAAGTTGCCGCTCGTGCCGCGTATGACCGCGGCCGAACAGGTGCGGCAGCTTTCTCGCGCGCTCGATCCAACCCGGCTGATCTTTGCGCTTTCGGTAGCCTCGGCGGAGGCCACGCCGGCGCGCGTGCGAGCGGTGGCGCACGCCGCCGAATGGCTGGCTTACGAGTCCCAGGCGAAAACGCTGCTGCTCTTGCCTCGCGCCTGGCAAAATCACACAGAGCTCGATCATGTCGCGTATCAAGCGGTCACCTTCGAGCCGGAAGCCCCGACCGCGGTATCGGTAGACGGCGCTGCTCCGGTTTCTGTTCGGGAAGCTGCGTCGAGTGCAGCCGAGCCGCTGCACGTGGTCGTCGGGCCTATCATCGGCAGGCCTCGCGGTGAAATCGAAACACTCTTGCACGATCGCTTGATCGCAGATGCCGAGCTGGCGGCGCTCTTCGAATACAACCAGCTGATCACCGTGTACGGCGACAAGCGGTATAAGGCCGACTTGATTTGGCGCAGCGGCGCGTTGGTGATCGAGGTCGATGGGAACGAGCATCGCAGCGAAGCTGCGTTCAGTAAGGATCGGGACCGCGACTACCGAGTGCTCATGAGCGGCTACACCACGCTGCGCGTGACCAACGGCGAAGTGATCAACAATACAGACGGCGTGCTGACCAAGATTCGTAGTGTAGTAAAACGCCTACAGGCGCTGGCAACGCAGAGGTAAGATGACCCCATCGATTACACCCAAGCAGGCTCTGTTCCTCTGGCACCTCATCCTCACGGATGGGGCGAGTGACGTCGGCGTGATGTCGAGCAACACGGTGCCCAGGCTGAGCCGGGCCGAATGGCAAACCCTGGTCGACGGCGGTTACCTCGACTCTCCGAGACGAGGGCGGGCAACGTTCCTCACCGCTACCGACCGGACTTGGAGCTGGGCTGAGCAGACGGAGAAGGTCGAGCTCGCCAAGCTCGACTCGCCTGCGGGTGCGGCGGCGCTCGAGGCGCTCCTGAACCGGCTACTGCCGTTGCTGCGCGAGCGAGAGATTGGTTTGGCGGAGCTGTTCAAGAACGATCCGCCGCCGGCTCCTTCGAGTCCGCCCGCTCCTGCCCGGCGCAAGAAGTCAGCGGCCAAGGCCGCGCCGAAGAAGAAGGCCAAGGCGAAAAGGGCTCCGGCGAAAAAGAAGACCAAGAAGAAGAAAGCCACGGCAAAGCCAAGGACGAAGCTGGCCAAGCCGACCAAAGGTAAGAAAACCGCGCAGCTCGCGTCTTTGCCGTCGCTCGCCGAACGAATCGAACAAGCGTGCCTGACGCTCACGCAGGGGGCCCGGCAAACGCGGGTCATGTTGCGCGATTTGCGCGCACGCCTGTCGGATGTCGAGCGCGACGACTTGGACCGAGCGCTGCTGGCACTTCAGCGTGAGAAAAAGCTTGTGCTCTATCGCGAAGACAACAGCGCCGCGCTGCGGTCGGAAGACCATCAAGCAGCGTTGCTCGTCGGCAATCAACCCCGTCATCTCGTTCTGTTGGAGGCCTGATCATCATGCAAGGCGCGCTCGCGGCACTCCGCAAAGTCAGCTTCGATTGGACAGCTCACATCGACCAAATCTGGCGTGATCAGCCGCACGAGACTGAGAGTCTGCAAACGGACTCTCGCCGTGAGCTCGTCGAACGCTTGGACGATTTGCACGACCAGACGAGCGATGCATCGCCGCTCGGACAGCCGTTGCTCGGCCCCGCTGGCTCCGGCAAGACGCACCTGCTGGGCTTCGTGCGTCGCGAGACGCTCGGGCGTGGAATGTATTTCATCCTCGCGGATATGACCGACGTCGGCGACTTCTGGGACACGGTGCTGCTCGGCTACTTGCGCTCGCTGCAGCAGAAGCTGTCGGACGGCAAGCGCCAGGTCGATCATTGGCTCGTGCGCATGATTGCCAAGTTCGGTCAGGGAGTAAAGAAGAGCGACGCTATCCCGCAGCAGCGACCGCCGGGGTTGATCAACCGTATTGATGAGCTGATTGCGGGGGTGCGCCAGCACCACGACGCGGAGGGGCAGCAGCATTCGGACGTGCTTCGGGCCCTCGTTCTGTTTGCTTGCGATCACATCGACATCAATGATCTTGGCTACAAATGGCTGCAGGGCGTCGCCATCGATGCCGATGAATTGAGTCTGTTTGGCTTTCGACAGCGTGAGCAGTCGCCTTCGAGCATCGTGCGCGGCGTTTCGTGGCTATTGTCGCTCACTGCGCCGACGGTCCTTGCGCTCGACCAACTGGATGCAATCGTCGCCGAGCACGAGTTGGCGCGCTCGGAGCCCAACGCCGAGAATCCTTCGGAACAACAACGGCGCTCTCTGGCCATCATTCAGGGCATTGCGAGCGGTCTGCTGGAGCTGCGCGATCTCTCGCGGCGCACGTTGTCGGTCGTTTCCGCGCTCGAGACCACCTGGAACGTGCTCCACGTTCAAGCCGCGGTCAGTATGGGCGATCGCTTCGATAGCAGCCTACTGCTGAAGCCTGAATCGAGCTCCGTCGCTCTGCGTGAGCTGGTCGCGGGCCGACTCGTAGCCGCTTATGAGCAGACGCAGTTCGCGCCGCCGTACCCGACGTATCCGTTTGCTGATGGGTTCTTCGAGAACTATGCGAGCAATACTCCGCGCGAGCTGCTGAAAGCCTGCGAGGCTCATCGGAAAGCTTGCCGGCGTGCTGACCAAGTCACCGAGGCGCGAGGTACCAGCTCGATTGGCCCGGAACCATTTCCCCCATTTGGCTGGAAAGTCCCGATCGCCGAGCAAGTCGCGGCACTCGTGGCACGCGCGCCTTTCAGCGAGATTTTGCATGAAGACGCCGAGAGCTGGCAAGATCGGCTGATCGAGGCCGCCTGCGACGCGCTCGTGTTGGAGAACCCAATCCCCAGCAACGTGCTGGCGACAGTCGACAAGGACTTCATGGGAACGGGTAGCTATGACCCGTTGCACGCACGTGTCCGCTTGGTGCTGACCGATCAACGTGAACGAGAGCTGCATCATTCATTCCGGTTCTTGCAGAAGTCTCACCACAGCGCCTTCCTGCCGCGACTCAAAGCGGCGCTTACCGCGTCGGGTATCGACAAAAATCTCGGATTCCGTGGGCTGTCGATCCTGCGCGTCGGGCCCGTTCCGAAAGGTGCGGTCACCCAAACGCTGATCGGTGAGCTCCGCGCGCGCGGCGGGCACTTGCTCGCACCGAGCGAGCCCGAGCTGGCGATGCTGTTCGCGCTCGCGGAGTTGCTTCATTCCGCTAACGAGCCGCGGCGTTTCGAACAGTGGCTGGCCGAAGAGCGACCCGTTTCGTCCATGGTTTGCTTTCGCGGGGCAGTCGAATCGTTGTTCGGCGGCGTGCAAAGCGCGGGCGATCCTTCACAACCCGACGCGATCGTTTCGCACCCGAGCGCTGCGACTTCGCAAGCGAACGCCGTCCCTCAGCAGACCAAGGCTTCGCAGCACGAGCAGCCGCCGGCAGTGGTCGCGCCAGAAGTAGTTGTTCCGGTCGAGACTGCGAAGCCTCGCTCCATGCCTTCCACGCTGCCCATCGGCCGGCGCATGGCGGGCGGTGAGCTCGGTGAAGAAGTGGGCATCCCACTGTCGATGTTGCCGTATCACACTTGTGTGTTCGCAGGCTCTGGCAGCGGCAAGACCGTATTTCTCAAACGGGTGATCGAGGAAGCGGCGGTCCTCGGCATTCCGAGCCTGGTGCTCGACGGCGCGAACGACCTCTCGCGTCTCGCGCTGCCTTGGCCAGAGCGCCCGGAATCGTTCTTGGACAGTGACGTCGAGAAGTCGAAGGAATACTTCGCCCGCTCCGAAGTCGTGATTTGGACCCCAGGAGTATCCAACGGCAATCCAATACGGCTCGAACCGTTGCCCGACTTCACCGCGCACGGCTCTACTCCCGATGAACGCGCCGCTCAACTCGACGCGGCGATTGAAATCGCCACCACCAGCATCGCCGACATGATCATCGACGGTACTGGCGGCACCGCACAGAAGCAGACCGCGATCCTCAAAGGAACAATGCGTTACTTCGCGCGGCGCGCGGGCGGGAAAATCCGCGATCTCGCCGCGCTCCTGCGCGAGCCGCCTGAGGACGTGATCGAGCCCTACGAGAAGGGCGACAAGCTCGCGCGCGACTTGGCCGAGCGGTTGTACGCACAAATCGAGAACGATCCGTTGATAGGAGGTACCGGCGCACCGCTCGATCCCGCCGCGCTACTCCGCTCGAGTATCCCGGGCAAGACGCGCGTTTCGGTCGTCAGTTTGGTGGGCTTGCCCAACTACGATCAAAAGCGCCGCTTCGTCGATCAACTCTCGAGCGCGCTCTTCTCCTGGATCAAGAAGAACCCCGCTCCGCCCGGCGGCATTCTGGGCCTCTTCGTGATGGACGAGGCCAAAGACTTCGTGCCCTCGGGCAAGAAGGTGCCGGGCAAAGAGAACGTCCAGCGCCTTGCCGCGCAAGCACGCAAGTACGGGCTCGGGCTGCTGTTCGCGACACAGGAGCCAAAGAGCATCGAGCACAGCATCGTCTCCAATTGTTCGACACTACTTGGCGGCAAGATGAGCTCGCCCGCAGCAATCAACGCCTTGGAGCAATTGCTGGCGGACAAGGGCGCGAGCGCGAGCGACGTTGGCAAGCTGCCGCGTGGGACGTTCTACTTCGGAACGAGCCCGGATAAGCCGCGCAAGGTCACGACCTCGCTATGCCTCAGCTATCATCCGTCTACTCCTCCGACGGAAGCGCAGGTGCTCGAGCTGGCTCGCATGAGCAAGCCGGCGAGTTAGCGGAAGCAACGCATCGCCCGTGCTCCCTGCGCGCGACTTCGATGGTCGACGCGCAGCGCGTGAAGGGTCGAGTCCACCCATCTCTCGACCGTGAGGGCACGGCGCCTTGGCACCTGGGGGCACGTGGCATCCGAGAGGGCGTCTAGCAAAGCCGGAACGGGTTTGAACGATCTTGCTCCCACTGCTGAAAAAGCGCCGCGCGGGCACGCGCCGTCAAGCCGAACGGTGAGCGCGGCTCGGCAGGCCTCTGGATCGACGTCCCAGCGGGCGGAGCGGCGATCGAGGGATGAAAAGAGGCGTAGCGATTCGCCTGCGCTCGAGCCGGGTGATCACGTGCACCCGCGAGACACTCGAGAGAGGCGCATATGGCGCGCCATTCCCGAGCTGCACTTGCCGGACGACGACCAGGGTTGAGCGTGCGCTCGTCTCGGTCGTCATACTCCGCTGGCGGAGTCGCTCGCGGGAGTGGACGCGCTGCGCGACGCCGAAGGCTATGACGACTGCGACGCGGCTCGTGAGCATCAACGCTGACTTTCGCAGGCGGACGTTGCGCGACGCCGAAGGCTGAGACGGGTTGCGACGTATCCGTCCGGTCATAGGCGCCCTGTGATCCCGCTACGCGCGGCGTAATGCTCGCGCGCGATGTCTAAGTCATCCACACGTGGCGCTGAGTTTTGGGCGATGGTCGTAGCCGAGGCGAAGA
>OUNO010033062.1_pt1 | contig 10007 bp, 9 predicted proteins | sample 1779811 | NCBI WGS metagenome assembly OUNO01 (sample SAMEA3914804, study PRJEB12502) | metagenome | biome: forest; material: soil | place: Canada | collected 2010-06-25 | depth 0.3 m
CACCGGCGGTTTCGGCGCCCTTGGCCGGGTGGTTTCGGCTGCCTTTTCGGCCCAGGGCGACCGGGTGGCCTGCGTCGATTTCGCACCGAATGCGCCGGACGCCAATCCTGATGGCCTCGACCTGGGCGGCGTCGACCTTACCGACGCCGGTGCGGCGGCGCAGGTCGTCGCCCGGGTGACGGAGGCATTTGGAGGGGTCGATGTCCTGGTCAATATCGCCGGCGGCTTTGTCTGGGAGACCATTAGCGGCGGCGACATCGCCACCTGGGAACGCATGTACCGCATGAATGCCGTCACCTGCCTGACCATGACCAAGGCCGCCCTGCCCGCCCTGAAAGCGCGAGCAGCGGCGCGCATCGTCAATATCGGCTCGGGCGGCGGGCTGAAGGGCGACACCGGCACCGGCGCCTACGCGGCTTCAAAAGCGGCCGTTCACCGGCTCACCGAGAGCCTGGCCGCGGAATTGGCGAAGGACGATGTGACGGTCAATGCCGTCCTGCCCAGCATTATCGACACGCCGACCAATCGCAAGGACATGCCGGACGCCGATTTCACTCAGTGGGTGCAGCCTCAGGCCATAGCCGAGGTCATCCTGTTTCTGGCGTCTCCGGCGGCACGGGCCATATCCGGCGCCTTGATCCCGGTCACAAAGGGCGCTTAAGCGATCTCGAACAGGGCCGCCGCGCCCATACCGCCACCGATGCACATGGTGACGACGCAGCGTCTGGCGCCGCGGCGCCGGCCTTCGATCAGGGCGTGGCCGGTCATGCGCGAACCCGACATGCCGAAGGGATGGCCGATCGAAACCGCTCCGCCATCGACATTGAGGCGCTCCATGGCGATGCCCAGACGGTCGCGGCAATAGAGGACCTGCGAGGCGAAGGCTTCATTCAGTTCCCACAGATCGATATCGGCGACGCTTAAGCCATGCTTGGCCAGCAATTTCGGCACGGCCAGGGCAGGCCCGATCCCCATCTCGTCCGGGGCGCAGCCGACGACATCGATGCCCTTGAACAGGCCAAGGATCGGCAGTCCGCGCCGCGAGGCTTCATCGGCATCCATGACAACGCAGACACTGGTGCCGTCGGACAGCTGGCTGGAATTACCCGCCGTGACAAAGCCGCCTTCGCGCACCGGCTTTAACGCGGCCAGGCCGGCCAGGGTGGTGCCAGGGCGATTGCACTCGTCCCGGGACAGGGTGACTTCTTCCTGACCGGTGATCGTTCCCGACTTGTCGACGATGTTTTTGACGACGGTTATCGGCACGATCTCGGCGTCAAAACGGCCATTGGTTTGTCCTGCCGCTGTGCGCATCTGACTCGTCAGGGCGTAGTCGTCCTGGGCGTCGCGGCTAATGCCGTAACGTTGGGCGACGATATCCCCCGTGGTGATCATCGGCATATAGACCTGGGGCAAATGCTCGGCCAGCCATTCGTCCTGATTGCGGAATTTGTTGCGGTGCGGGTCGACCAGGGACACGGTTTCGACGCCGCCGGCGACATAGATGCCGCCTTCGCCGGAGCGCACGCGCTGAGCGGCGAAGGCGATGGTCTGCAGGCCCGACGAGCACTTGCGATCTACCGTGACGCCCGCCACCGAGACCGGCAAACCGGCGCGCAAAGCGGCCTGACGCGCGATATTGGAACCAACCGCCCCTTCCGCCCGCGCCGTCCCCAGAAGGACGTCCTCGATCTCGCCCGGCTCCAGTCCGGCGCGTTCGATCGCCGCCGAAATGACATGGGCGGCCATGCTGGCGCCGTGGATATTGTTGAGCGAGCCGCGATGCGCCTTGGCGATGGGCAGGCGGGCCGTGGCGACGATGGCGGCTTCCTTCATGGGGGTCCTTGCAGCGAGACTGAACCCTGCATTTAGGCGCTTTGGATCGCCGCCTCTACCTTTGCCGCCGTTCCATCACGCTTGCGATGTTGTCCCGGGCCGCCTTGACCCTCCGCCGTGCCTGCCCGACACAAGACGACAATAACGGGAGACCTGCCATGACCGTGGACGTCGAAAGGCGCGACAACGTCGCCATCATTACGCTCAACCGGCCCGAAACGAAGAATGCCATTACCAACGACATGCGCCGGCAGTTATGGGAGGCCTTCGAAGGCGCCGCGCTCGACAACGACATCCGTGCCGTGGTTTTTACCGGCGCCGGCGGTGAATTCTGCTCGGGCATGGATGTCGGCAATCTCGGCCAGGGCGGCATCAACGGTTCGCTGGAGCGCATGCACACCCTGCACCGCATCGCGCGCGCCATCTATCATTTGAAAAAGCCAGTCATCGCGGCGGTTCCCGGCATCTGTGTCGGTGTCGGCTGGGCCTATGCCCTGTGCTGCGACATGGTCGTGGTTTCGGAGCGGGCGAAATTCGCACAGATTTTCCGCAATATCGGCCTCAGTCCGGACGGCGGCTCGGTGTGGCTGCTGCGCCAACAGGTCGGCGCCATGCGGGCCAAGGAAATTGCCTATTCCGGACGTATGATCCGCGCCGACGAGGCCGTGTCCCTGGGCCTGGCGCTGGAAAAGGTCGAAAACGATCGCTTGCTGGAGCGCGCCCTGGAATTGGCCAAGTCCTTCGCCGACGGCCCGACGGTCGCTCTGGGTCTCGCCAAACGCCAGTTCGATCTGGCCGCGTCGAACAGCTTCGATCAGTTCCTCGACATGGAATTCACCATGCAGCCGATCGCCAGCCGGACCGATGACCACCATGAGGGCCTCTCCGCTTTTCGTGAGAAGCGCCCCCCGGTTTTCAAGGGGGCATGACAATGGTCCATCCCGAAGAGGAATGGCGCGCCCATCTGGCGGCGGGCCGTTTCATGATCCAGCACAGCCCCTCGACCGGCGGTCACGTCTTTTATCCGCGCGTTTGCGAACCCGGAACCGGCGCCCAGGACCTGGAATGGGTCGAGGCCTCGGGGCGCGGCACCGTCCATGCGGTCACCGTGGTGCGCAAGAAGGTCCCGACCGACAGTTACAATGTCGTTCTGGTCGACCTGGAGGAAGGACCGCGCCTGATGGGCCGCGTCGATGATATCGACCATGACGGGATTGCCATCGGCATGGCCGTCGCCGCCCGGATCGTGACGAAGGATGATCAGCCGATGCTGGTCTTTGTACCGGCATGAGCGCGAGCTTCCAGTCCTTGCGCGGCAAGACCACCATTGTCGGCGCGGCGACCTTCGGCATCGGGACATGTCCAGGCGTATCCGCCGTCGATATGGCCGCGCGCGCGTCCTTGATGGCGCTGGCCGATGCCGGGCTGACGCTGAAGGATGTCGACGCCGTCTATACCTCGGCGCCCTATGAAGCCCTGGGCGGAATGGAACTGGTTGAATATCTCGGCCTCCAGCCAAAGGTGACCGATTGCAACCGCACCGGCGGCTCGGCTTTCGAAGTCTATGTTCAGCACGCCGCCCTGGCCTTGGCGGCCGGACTGATCGACTGCGCCCTGATCGCCTACGGTTCCAACCCGTCCAGCAACCCGCCCAAGGCCGTGGGCATGACACGGCCGTCGCCGTGGGAAGCGCCTTATCAACCGCTGGCGCCGATTTCGTCCTACGCCCTGGCCACCAGCCGCCACATGCACCTTTACGGTACGACGCGCCATCACCTGGCTGAAGTCGCCGTCGCCGCCCGCCAGTGGGCCCAGCTCAATCCGGAAGCCGCGGTCAGGGATCCGCTCAGCATCGACGACGTTTTGGCCGCGCGCATGGTGTCCGACCCGTTGACGGTCCGCGATTGCTGCCTGTTCAACGACGGTGCAGCGGCCATCGTCATGGTGCGCGCCGACCGCGTGGCGTCCTGCGCCAAGGCTCCGGTCCATGTGCTTGGGGCGGCCCATGCGCTCACCCACCGCGAAATCTCCTCCATGCCCGACCTGACGACAACCGGAGCGGCAATTTCCGGCCCGCAAGCCTTTGCCCAGGCCGGCGTCAAGCCTGCCGATATCGACCTGGTCATGCTGTACGACGCCTTCACCATCACCCCCATCCTGTTCCTCGAAGACCTGGGCTTTTGCGCCAAGGGCGAAGGCGGCCCGTTCGTCGAAGGCGGCGCCATCGCACCCGGCGGCCGGCTTGCCGTCAACACCAATGGCGGCGGCCTGAGTTGCGTGCACCCCGGCATGTACGGCCTGTTTCTCCTGGTCGAGTGTGTGCGGCAGCTGCGCGGCGATTCCGGCGCGCGCCAGGTTCAAGGTGCTCAACTGGCCGTGGCCCACGGTAATGGCGGCGTGTTGTCGAGCCAGGCCACCGTGGTCCTCGGGACCGCAGGGACCATGTGATGCGATTGTTTTTTTACACCGAAAAGCAAAACCATCAGATCAGCGATCACTGCGTTCAGAGACCTCAGACTTGCTGTCAGATACCCACGAGCCTGCTATCTTGGCGAGAACCATCGATGACTTTGGACAGATTGCCAAGTTGACGTTTCATTACAGCGTACATCTTTCGGGATGGAAGAAGGATATTTATGTCTACTCAATTGAAAGCCAGACCTGTCGGCACGTCACCGCTTTACACCGGGCCCATCTTCGACGCCGATACGCATTTTTGGGAAACCGACGACGCCTGGAGCGCCTATCTGTCGGAGACCACCAAGGCAAAGTGGGGCATCAGTTTCAAGACGGGCGCGGATGGCGATTTCGCCATGTATGTCGGCCCGCGCAAGGTCGAGATCAGCGCCGATCACCTGTTCGAGGACGGCCGCGTCCCGGCGCCCGGCAAGCTGCACGAATGGCTGCGCGCCATGAAGGAGGGCAAGGCCGAAATCGACATGCATGTCCCCAAGACGCCCGACATGATGGAACCCGGCGCGCGCGTCGCCCTGCTCGACAAATGGGATGTGACCTCGTCCATCCTGTTTATCGGCAACATGATCACCGCCATCAGCTTCCTTGACGAACCCGACGCCGCCTATGAGGTGCTGAACGCGTATAATCACTGGATGTACGACCAGTGGCGCTTCAACTATATGGACCGCATCTTCGCCGCGCCCATCGTGACGCTCGCCAATGTCGAAAAGGCCTGCGAGCAGGTCAAGTGGGTGATCGAACGCGGCGCCAAGCTGATCCTGATGCCGATGGGGCCCTATGGCGGCAAGGCGCCTGCCCATCCCGACCACGATCCCTTCTGGGCCATCGTCAACGAAGCCGGCCTGCGCGTCGTTTTCCACGTCTCAGAGGCCATCTATATGAAGGACCACATGGCCGTGTGGGGCGAGCCGGTCCAGCAGTCGCGCATCAAGCAAACCGCCTTTGTGTGGATGCATGGCTATTCGGAGCGCCCGGTCGTCGAGACCCTGTCGAGCTTCATTTTCTGGAACTTCTTCGAGCGCTTCCCCAATGTGAAACTGCTGTCGGCGGAAAACGGCGCCGAATGGGTTCCGGCCATGCTGACCAAGATGGACAAGTGCCGCGGCATCGCCAAGAACGGCTTCTGGCCGGGCGGCCAGCTCAAGGATCGCCCCAGCCGGATTTTCGCCAAACACATCGGTGTGGTTGCCTACCCTGAGGACGACATCAAGACGATCGTCGACCAGGTCGGCAATGCCGACTGGCTGATGATGGGCTCGGATTACCCGCATGCCGAAGGTATCGAGGAACCGCGCCTGTTCGCCGACGAGGCCTGCAAGGGTCTGAGCCCGGACGTCGTCCGCAAGATCATGTACGAAAACGGTATGCGCTTTATGGGCCTGAAGGTCTGACGCCAAACGGAGTTGCGGAGGTGCCCATCTTCGCGGCCCGACTTGAGACCGGATGCGGGGCATCCGGTCTTTTTTTATATCCTGTTCCGCCTGATCTTTTTATATCGCCACCGGTCTCCTGATACGGCGCCTGGCGGGTTCGGAGTAGATATGGCTAATTTGCAGGAAACCGGCGCTCCGAATAGAAATGTGGCGGCCCGCTTAAGGTATTATAATACTTTATGCCGGACAATAGGGCAACTGTCGGCCGTTGGAGCTATTCCACCGGACCGCCGCGGGCGCGCAGCTTGATCCGGCCATCGCCGAACGGCGCATCGCGGTTTTTCAACGCTTCTTTCAGACCGGATTCCGCCATGTCGGACTTGAACCGGCTGCGGCGGGGTCCTTGCGACAGGTGGGCGCGGGCATCGAGTTCGGCGGCGTAGCGTTGCGCGGTTTTGGCGCCGGCCAACTCCATCTGCATATTGATGACCCGTTTGTGGGTGGCGAGAATCTCGGCATCGACGCACGCCATGCGGCGCGCCAGGTCGCCGGCCTCGTGGTCGAGCCGCTCCGTCGGATAGGCCTCCAGGACCAGGCCGATGCGGGCGGCGTCCAGGCCGCTGATGGTATCGCCGGTCATCAGCATGCGTTTGGCCCATTGCGGTCCACAGTGATAGAGCCACAGATTGGTCGGTGGCGTGCCGTTGGCGCGGGCGGCCGGAAAGCCGATCTTGGCGTCGTCGGCCGCCAGGACGATATCGCAGGAAAAGGCCAGATCCGTGCCGCCGGCCAGGCAATTGCCCTGGACCTTGGCGACGATCGGCTTATGCAGGTCCAACATGATCAGGGTCAGGGCCTGCTGGCGTTCGAGATGCCAGATGTCGTCGTCCAGGGTGCCGCTGCGCGTGCGATAGCGGGCCGGGTCATAGTCCGGCGCCGCATCGCCACCGCCGCCATAGCTGCCCATCAGGTCGTAGCCGGCGCAGAAATCGCGGCCCTCGCCCTGCAGCAGGATGACATTGACCTCGCTGCGGTCATCGGCCTCCAGCAGGGCGTCGTGGAGCTCGCCGAGCATCTGCCCGCTCAGGGCATTGCGCTTTTCCGGACGGTTTAAGGTGATGCGCGCCACGCCTTCGGCGACGTCGAAGGTTATGGTTTCGCACGACTTCAGCCATTTGCGTTTGCCGTCCATTGTAGCCTTCCCTTTACCTGCATGAGTTCGCCTCACAATAGGACGAAACCACGCTGGTTCTGAGCCTCAATCCCCGCGAAAGCGCGTGTATCACATGGCTGATGTCATGGCCGGCCATCTTCGGTTTGGCCTCATAAGACGCTAAGACTCAGGGATAATCAGGACGACAACGGAGCAGGCCGATGGACGAGATCACGCAGGACATACCGGCACCAGGTATTTGTCGCCTGACACTCAACCGGCCGGACTCGCTCAACGCCCTGACCTACGCCATGTATGAAGGCCTGATAAGCCACCTGGAGGCGCTGCGTTTCGATCCTTCGGTGCGTGTCGTCATCCTGACCGGCGCCGGCAAGGGATTTTGCGCCGGACACGACCTGCGCGCCGCCGGGGCGCCCGGCTGGGTCGCCGAAGGTCAGGGTAAGGCGCAGACCAGCCGCGCCATCCTGACCCGGTTGGGGCAGATCCCGTCCTTGATCCGCGCCTTGCCCCAGCCAGTGATCTGCGCGGTCAATGGCGTGACGGCCGGCGCCGGCTATTCGATCGCACTGGCCTGCGACCTCGTTCTCGCCGCCAGTTCGGCACGCTTCGTCAACGCCTACCACAATGCCGGCACCGGCCATGAACTAGGTCTGAGCTATATGCTGCCGCGACTGGTCGGGGCGCAACGCGCTGCGGAAATCCTGCTGACCGGACGCTCCGTCTCCGCCGAGGAGGCCGCCACGATCGGCATGATCCTGCGGGTTGTCACCGATGAAACCCTGACGGAGGAAACCTTGAAATTGGCCGACGCCATCCTCGTCAACAGCCCGATCGGTATCGCGCTGACCAAGCAAACCCTGTGGCTAAACGCCGGCGCGACCAGCCTGGAAGCGGCAATGGAACTGGAAAACCGCGCCATCTTCATCAGTCAATCGACCGAAGATACCGCCGAAAAACGCAAGGCCTATATCGAGAAACGCCGTCCGGTTTTCACCGGACGGTAGGGCGTTCCTCGAAGAGTGAGCTCTGAAAAATCGCCCTTTAAAATCTGCGTCAATCTGCGGAAAAAACCTACTACGCCGTGGGCCATTCCAACAGCAGGCGGCTGTAGGACACATTGATCCCGGCCTGGAAGGTCAGCTCGGTTTCGGCCAGACGGAAATCCGGAATGCGCTTCAGCCACTCCTCGATGAAGATGGTCAGTTCCGACCGCGCCAGATTGGCGCCGACGCAGCGGTGCGCCCCCTGGCCGAACGTCCCGACGCTGTTTATATGGCGCGAGAAATCGACCTTCAGTGGATCGGGATAGGTTTCGTCGTCGAGATTCATCATGATGGTCGGCGACATGACCATTTCGCCAGCCTTGACCAGGGCCGGACCGACCTGGGTGTCGTTGGCGCAGATGCGGCCACCGCCGGCGACCACGGTCGGGAAACGCCGCAGCAGCTCTTCGACGGCGGAACTGATAATGGCGGGATTGTCGACGATCTGTTGGCGATGCCCCGGGTTTTCGGCCAGGAATCGCGCGAAGAAGCCCAATGTATTAGCAACGGAATCGAGCCCTCCGATCAGCAGCAGGGTGCACATATTGTGCAGCCTTTCCCAGGGCATGCGCTCGCCGTCGATTTCCTGCAGGGACAGCCAGCTGATTAGGTCCTTGCCTGGATTGGCATAACGTTCCTTGACGATGGGAGCGAGATATTCGGCCAGGCCGCGGATGATGTCGGACTTGTTGCTGCCCGGCCGGATGATCTTGGCCACCTGTTCCAACAGTTCCAGGCGGTGGTGTTCCGGCAGGTCGACCAGGCGCAAGAAGACGATGATCGGCATCTGGAAAGCGAAGTCGGCCATGAAATCGCACTGGCCCTTGGGTTTGAGGCCTTCGATCAGCTCGATCGCCAATTGGCGAACACCGGGCGCCAGCTCGGCCACGCCCTTGCGCGACAGGGCCACCGACAGGTGGTGGCGGTACTTGGTATGTTCCGGCGGATCGAGATGGATCGGCGTAAAACCCCCGCCCGGCGGATTGTTCGACTTGGGCACGACCAGCATGTTGCTGGAGAAGTTGACGCTGTCCTTGAGCACCTGGTGCGCCAGCTTGGCGTCCGTAACGTACCAATGCCCTTCGTTATAGGGCGTCCAGAAGATCGGCGGAGCGGCGTGCTTCAGCTTGTAAAATTCGGCGAAGAAGTCCGAGCCCGGCGGACCCGGCACATAGATGTCGTAATTATAGACCAGTTCGGGCGGCACATGATCGGGAATGATCTTGTTGATGGTATAGGTCGCCATCTTACGGCCCTCCTCGGCTTACAAGTCCGGCCGGTTTCAGGCCGTGGTTTTTCCCAGTTAAGTACGCTTTGGCACGCCATTTCAAGCCACAAGGGAGGTCATCGTATGCTTGATGTCAGGTGCCTGCCGCCCCTCCCCCTATTTGCAGCGCCAAAGGCTTATGTCATGCAAGTCGAAACAGTGTTGAGACGACGAAGGACTGCGCATGCCCACTATAAAATTCATTGATTCCGACGGCCGTGAAACCCTGCTCGATGCCGAGGCCGGCACAAGCGTCATGAAGGCCGCCGTCGATAACGGGCTGCGCGGTATCGAAGCCGATTGCGGCGGTGCCTGCGCCTGCGCCACCTGTCACGTCTATATCGAAGAGACGTGGGTTGAAGCCGTCGGCCCCGCCGGCGGCGATGAGGCCGAAATGCTGAGTTATGCCGTCGAGCCGCGACCGAATTCGCGCCTCTCCTGCCAGATCAAGGTGACCGAGGCCCTCGACGGCCTGGTTGTTCACACTCCGGTCAGCCAGCACTGACCGGTTCGGCCAAAGCCAACATCGCCTTCAATTCGAATTTCAGCACCTTGCCGGTCGTATTCAGCGGCAGGGCGTCGACGAAGGTGACGCCGCGCGGCACTTTGTAATTGGCAAGATTGGCCTTGCACCAGGCGATGACCTCGGCCTCGCTCAGGGTCGAACCCGCCGAGCGAACGATGAAGGCGTGACCGACCTCGCCCAGGCGCGCATCCGGCACGCCGATGATGGCGCAGGCATGCAGGCCTTCCAGCCCACCGATCTGGCGCTCGATTTCCGCCGGATAGACATTGAATCCGCCGACGATATACATGTCCTTCAGCCGGTCGGTGAT
>OUNO010002794.1_pt2 | contig 9998 bp, 9 predicted proteins | sample 1779811 | NCBI WGS metagenome assembly OUNO01 (sample SAMEA3914804, study PRJEB12502) | metagenome | biome: forest; material: soil | place: Canada | collected 2010-06-25 | depth 0.3 m
CCTCGACGATCACGGCCTGGCCCGTGGTGGGATCCGCACCCCCTGGGTCGAGGTCCCGACCGCGGTCATGGGGGGCCTCGGCCAGAGCGGCGAGTCCTTCGCCATGCTCTTCGGCCGCACCGAGCCCTTCGACGACGCCACCCTGTCGACGCTCTACCCCGGGGGCAAGGAGGAATACGTGGAGCGGTTCACGCGCGCACTCGACGCCACCATCGCCGCCGGGTTCCTCCTGCGCGACGACCGCGAGGAGATCCTCGGGTTGGCGGCGGCCTCGTATCCGCTCATGCTGGCGGGTTGAACGAGATGGCGGTCGGAGGCGGCGGGTCAGGCGCCACGGAGCTGCTCCGGCCTCCCATGCTGCGCTGCGAGGGCCTGCGCAAGAAGTACGGCGACCGGCAGGCCGTCGACGGGGTGTCCTTCTTCATCGGGGAGCGCGAGTGTTACGGCCTGCTGGGTCCGAACGGTGCCGGCAAGACCACCACCATCGCGATGCTCTGCGGCTTGACGGCCGCCGACGAGGGGGATGTCTCCGTTGCCGGCTTCGCGGGCGGCACGCTCGAGGCCAAGGCGGCCATCGGCTTCGTCCCCCAGGACCTCGCCCTGTACCCCGACCTCTCGGCGGTCGAGAACCTCACCTTCTTCGGCCAGCTCTACGGGCTGGCCGGCAAGGAGCTCGAGGCGCGCATCGGCGAGACGTTGGAACTCGTCGGACTGGCCGATCGCGGGAAGGATCGGATCTCCACCTACTCGGGCGGCATGAAGCGACGGGCGAACATGGCGGCCGGCCTGCTGCACCGGCCCAAGCTGCTCGTGCTCGACGAGCCCACCGTGGGCGTGGACCCGCAGAGCCGCAACGCCATCCTCGAGACCGTCGGGCAACTCGGTATCGCCGTCCTCTACACGACGCACTACATGGAGGAGGCGTCCAAGCTGTGCGACCGCATCGGCATCATCGACGACGGCCACCTCATCGCGGAGGGTACGGCCGATGGGCTCATCGGTGAACACGGCGGTCGGGACAAGGTGCATCTGGCCTGCGACGCGGCCGCCCTCGACGAGTTGGCCGCCGCCTGTCGCGAGCTCGACAACATCCACGACGTGCACGAGGTCGACGGCCACCTGGAGCTGACCACGGATCACGGGCCGGCCGTTCTCTCGGCCGTGGTCGCCGTGGCGTCGCGCCATGGCATCGATCTCACCGGGGTCGAGGTCCGTTCGCCCAACCTCGAAGACGTCTTCTTGCGGCTCACCGGGAAAGACCTGCGGGACTAGTCCGGCAACGCCGTCCGGCTCACCCCGGTCCGCTCTCGGCCAGCTCGTCCCGCAGCACCCGACGGAGAAGCTTCCCGGTGGGCGAGTACGGCAACTCGCCCCGGAACTCAATGACACCGGGCATCTTCGTGGAGCGCAATCGCTCGCGCACCCAGCCCTGCAAATCGGATGCGCTCGCCGACCCGCCAGGGTGCAGTACCACGACGGCCGCGACCGCCTCTCCCCATTCGGCGTCGGGGATGCCGATCACGGCGGCCTCGGCGACGGCCGTGTGCGCCATGAGCACCTCCTCGATCTCGCCGGGTGAGATGTTCTCCGCGCCCCGCACGATCACGTCGTCGAGCCGGCCGTCGACGAAGAGGAACCCGTGCTCGTCGAACCATCCGGCGTCCCGCGTGCGGAACCACCCGTCCTCGGTCAGGGTGTTGTTCCCCACGTACTCGCCTGCCACCTGCTCGCCGCGCACCCAGATCTCGCCCTTCTCGCCCGGTGGGAGGGCCACCTCGTCGGTGTCGCGCACCTCCACCTCGAGGGACGGGAGGGGGCGCCCGACCGACCCGAGGCGTGCCCTCACGAGCGGATCGTCACTGGCGAAGGCCTCGCGGTGCTCGTCCGGCGTCAGCATGGCGATGGTCGAGCTCGTTTCGGTCAACCCGTAGGCGTTGACCAGGTCGACGTGCGGCATGTCCCGCAGCGTGCGCTCCACGAGCTCGAGCGGCATCCGGCCGCCCCCGTAGGAGAGATGGCGCAGCGCGGCCGGTTCGATGCCGCTCTCCTCGACAGCCAGCAGGATCCGCCCCAGCATGGTCGGCACCACCATGGCGTGGGTGATCCGCTCCTCGGCCGCCAGGCGGACCCATTCCGTCGCGTCGAACGTCGGCAGGTACATGATGCGACGACCGGCGTAGAGCGAGCTCAACACCGCGGCGATCCCGGCGATGTGGTACGGCGGGACGCAGATCAGCTGCGCCTCGGAGGGCTCGCATCCCATGAACTCGACGCTGGAGATGATGTAGGACACCAAGTGCCGGTGCCGCAGCACCGCGGCCTTCGGTTCGGACGTCGTCCCGCTGGTGAAGAGGAGCACGCCGACGTCGTCGGGATCGACGAAGGGGTGCTCGCCCGTCACGGGTTCGGCGATGGCCGCCGCGAACTCCCTCTTGGTGATCACGTGTTCGGCGCCACACGTTCCCAGGCGCTCGACCTCGTCATCGTCCGCGATCAGCAGACCGCCGGTGACGCGTCCGAGGATCCCCCGCAGCTGCTCGTCCGGTGCCCGGTAATTGATCGGGGAGAACGGCAGGCCGGCCAGCGCCGCACCGAACAGTGCCACCGGGAGGACGTCGGAGTTCAACCCGAAGTAGCCGACCACCTCGGAGCCGCTCTTCTCGAAGTAGACGGCGGCCCGCTGGGAGCGCTCGAGGAGCTCGGCGGCGGTCATGCCTCCGTTGTGGGAACCGAGGACGATGCGCTCCGGGTCACCCTCGGCGGCCATCTCGAGCAGCATCGCGATGTTCACGAGGGCGAGGTCTCTCAGTCCGAGGCTGGGAGCGGCTTCGCACCCTTGACGGCCAGGATCGTCTGGCCGACCGAAATGGAGCCTTGGCCCGCCTTGGTGCACAGGACCTCGAGGCCGAGCTCGTCGTCGCTGTAGCGCTTCCCCAGCTGGGTCCCGCCATCGAAGCCCGCCACGATGGGCTGGGTCTCGGGGTCGGCGTCGGCGGGCAGGAAGGGATGCCCCCCGCAGCGCAGGTCGACGGGTTCGGCGGGCGCTCGGACCACCACAACCTCGCAGGCGTCGGTCGCGCTGCGCAGCCTCGCCCCTGCCTTCAATTGGATAGCCAACGCAGTCCTTCCTGGTTGTCGTTCGTGCTTGTCGATCCGTTTGCCCCCTGCTTCCAGGGGAAAGATTCGGGATCCTATTCTGCCCCGCCCTGGCGCCCGGCATCGAAGCGGAACCCCCTTTCTACCGCCGTCTCCCCGGAACCCGCACCTGGGGTGTGGAAACCCCGTGGGAGACTTGGTGGGAAGGATCCCGAGTGGAGCGGAGGAACACCGATGGACAGCGCCCCGGGGTGGCTTCCAGACCCCGAGCGTGAAGATCAGGAGCGCTACTGGAACGGTTCGAGCTGGACCGATCGGGTTCGGCCGGCCGGGAAGGGGCGGTCCCCCCATCTTCCTGAGCACGTCCCCGACCTCCAGCGGGCCCTCGCCGCCGCGACCGCCGATATCGACGCGGTGGAGGATCGATTGTCGAATCTCTTCGACCGGGCCGAGGGTGCTCCGCGCTCGCGTGCGCGCTCGCTCCCGCCGCCCCAGCCTGTGCGCCCCCCGGAACCTGACGCGGATGACGAGGAGATCATCGACCTCTACGACGAGGAGGACGACGTCGCAGGCGAGGACGTTGACCCCATCCACGAGGAGTTCACCGGCGCCGCCGACCAGCCCGCCGACACTGACGACGGGGACTCGTTCGCCGAGCTCGATGCCGCCCTCGCCGCAGAGGAGCCGGAGAAATCGAAACGGGGATTCTTCCGCCGCCGCTCGTAGAGCCGGTCGGCTACGAGCTCGCCCTGACCCGCCGGGCCAGCCCACCCCACCGTTTGAACGCCTCGGCATCGCGCACGACATCGGATCCGGTGAAGTAGCTGACGACTCTGGTGGCCACGCCGCCGTACTTGGCCACGATCTTGTCGGCGACGTCGTCCCACGTCCCCTCGGTGATGAAGTTCTCGAGGAGGTCGTCGTCGATCTCCGCCGCCATCCCGGGAATGTCACCCGCCCGCTGCCGTTCGCGTATCAGGTCGGTCGTGCCCTCGCGATCGAGTTGCTCGAAGATGAACGCGTAGTTGGGCGTCGACCCGTAGAACGCCACCTGCATCCGGGCCATCTCGCGCCACCGTGCCCGCTCGACGCCCGTGTCGCCCACCACCAGGAAGGCCGGGACGATGATCTCGAGGTCCTCCACTCGGCGGCCGGAGCGGGCGGCGCCGGCCTCCAGGTTCGGCAGCACGGTCTCGCGCAGGTAGGTCGGCGTGTTCAGGGGATGCACGTGGATGCCGTCCGCCACCTCCGCCGCCATGCGGAGCATCCAGGGGTTGACGGCGGCGACGTCGACCGGTGGATCCGGACACTCAATGGCACCCGGCGCCCACATGGGCGGGAGCAGCGAGAGGTTGTAGAACTCGCCCTCCACCGCCAGCGGCGCGCCGTAGCGGAAGGACTCGAAGATCTGCTTCACGGCGAGGACGTACTCGCGCAACCGTGGTCCCGGATGGTCGAACGCGGAGCCGTAGCGGCGCTCGATGTGCGCCCGCACCTGCGCGCCGAGTCCCAGGCGGAAGCGGCCCCCGCTCGCCTCCGCCAACTCCCACGCGGTCGCCGCGGTCACCATGGGGCTGCGGGGGAAGGCCACGGCGATCCCGGTCAGCACATCGATGTCGGCCGCCGCCACGAGCGCACCGCAGGTGAGGAAGGCGGTGCGTCCCGCCTCGGTCACGACCAGGCCGGAGAGCCCGGCTTCACTGGCCCGCCGGCCGAGATCGGCCGCCTGGCGCAGGGGCTGCGCCGGCAGCATGGCGTCGAACTTCAGCGCCACGGGACCCTCACGGCGCCGGCTCCTCCCGGACCTCTCGGATGTACCCCACGAGCTCGTGGGCGGTCGGCGAGTCGAGCCACGGCGTCAGATCGACGTCATAGAGCGCGGAGGGCTCCGGGCCCTGGTCGAGGGAGTGCGGCTCCGACGCCATGAACCGGCCGTCGACCAGCCGGACCTCGGTCAGGAGCTCGGCGTAGGGGAGGGACGTGGCGGCGGGGGAGCCGAACCCGTAGACGCGCTCGGAGCCCATGACCGCGTTCGCCGTCGCCCGGCCCGAGAGGAAGGGCCGGTAGTCGTTGCGCGCCAGCTCCCCCTCGTAGGCGTCGAGGATGTGGAGGGCCCGATCGAGCACCGACCCGTCGAAGCCGTAGAAGACGTTCGGAGCCGGGAGGTCTCCCCAGACGCCCCACATCCACCAGCGCACGGTCGGGGGCAGCGCGGCCATCGCACGCTGCACACCCCGGCCGACCGTCTCGTGACCGTGGTGGACGTCGTGCGGCGAGGGCGAGACGACGATGGAGGCGCCATGGGCCTCGACGAGGTCCGGGAGCTCGGTGGCGACGCGACGGGTCGCCAGGGCCAGGTCCGCATCGAGGTCGAGGTTGAGTGGCGGGTCCAGGAAGACGGGCACGAAGCCGGCCCGCTGCGCCGCCTCTTCCGCCTCGGCGCGTCGCCGGTCCGCCTGCCCCGGGTACCCCAGGCTGGCGACGAGGTTGACCACGGTCCAGCCGCGGTCGAGCAGATGGAGGAGGGCACCGGGGCATCCCACCGCCTCGTCATCGGGATGGGGGGCCACATGGAGGATGGTCGGGGCCACGTCGAGGCAGGTTACGCCTGTCGGAAGCTCAAGACGTCGTGACGGCCGGGGCCGCCCAGCATGCCCGCGCTCAGCGCCGGTCGAACTCCTCGTCTTCGGGGGGCTCGCCGGTCTGGAGGACCGAGTTGATGGCCCGGCGCAGCCGCTCCTGCGCATCGATCATCCAGTCGATGTAGAACGCGTAGTCCTCCACCCGCGTGATCTCCCCATCGCTGTAGTCGGCGATGCGGTACGCGGCACGGTCGGGCAGGCGCTCCCACGAGAGCGGCGCGCCGTAGTACGACTCGATCAGGTCCTGCTGCGACTGGATCACGTCGAACTGCGCCGCGCTGGCCTCGGGGGAGCCCAGGTCGACGTAGAAATCCGACCGCAGGCGGCCGCCGGCGGCGAATCCGAGCCCGTAGTGGGTGCCGCGTACCGGGGAAGGCATCGTGATGAAGTTCTGCGCGGGCAGGGTGGACATCTGCGTCCAGTGCGCGTGCCGGGCACGGACCTTGTCGAGCCAGCGTGACCAGTACTCGCGGTACATGGCGCCCTTGCCGCCGCCGAGCGGTCCCGCCAGCTCGGCCATGGTCCAACCCGTCGCATCACGCCACCACTGTGCGCCGTAGAAATCGCGGCTGACGCCGGTGGCCAGCTCGACGACGTGACGGATGAGGCCGGCCGGCGTGTATGCCCCCTTGTCGACGTCCCACACCAATGGCGCACTGAGATTGTTCTGCCAGTGTGCCGTCCGCCGGGCGGGATCGACATGCAGCCACTCCTCGAGCTGGCTCCGCATGTCGAAGTTGAGATCGGTGCGCGGGCTGAGCGTGAAGATCGACCCGTCCGCCACCGACTCGGTCGTGACGAGCCGCCGCACCATGGCGGCGTCCTGGACGCGCCGCTTGGACTCGGCCATCTCCTTGGCCAGCTGGCGCTCCGGGCTGATGGTGAACTCCTCGACCTCGCGCAGCGGGTAGAGCTGGCTCACCGAGATCATGGGCACGTTCCCGCTGCCGAGCTGCCCGTAGACATAGGAGCGGAAGGCGCTGATCTGGACGAGCGAGATGTCGAGGCCCATCTCGCTGAGCCAGACCACGCTGGCGGTGACGACGGGCGAGAAATCCCGGGCCAAAAGGACGATGCGGGGCCGGCGCAGCGACTCCTGCGAGAGCTCGGGGGCGTGGGCCTGCAGCTCGGCCAGGGCCTCGTCGGCCGTCATGGGGGACTGCCGGCGGGACTGGAAGCGGGCGTAGTGGTCGGCCAGGGACTCGGGAAGGACGCGGCTGGCCATGGCGGCGTACTTGATCGCCGAGACCTCGGTGTCGGGGGTCCGGCCGCTCTTGAGCTCGGCCACGACCAGGCGGCCGTCTCCACCGAGCCCGAGCACCGAGATGCGGTCCCGCGCCGTGGCGACGGCCGACGGGAGCCCGTCGAACTCGAAGGTCACGACCTTGACGGCGGGGCCCAGGATGGCCGGGTTCGACAGAACCCATTCCTGCAGATCGGCGCGCTGCTCCAGCCCCGCTTCCTCGAGCGAGATCATCTGGGCCGGCATCGCGACGGATCCAGCCACGGTAAACAGCATTTCCTCCGCCATCTCTCAGGACAGGGTAGGACAAACGGTTGTTTTACCGCAGGAATCGAAAGTCACACAAAATCGCAACGGACCATCAAAACTGGTGGCCAGGCGCGTGGTCGCGTGCGTGCGCCGCCACCGCGGCGCGTCCCTTTGCCTTCATTCCCACTGCAACCGGATCACCGCCGCCGATGCCGCTGTTGCGGTCGGGAGGCGGCGCGGCTCAGATCGGCGCGCCCGGTGCCACGAGCGGCCAGGGACGCTCGAGCTCGACGACCCGCGCCAGGTCGAGGAGCAACTGCTCGCTGTGACGCCGGCCGATGATCTGCATCGACACGGGCAGGCCGTCGACCAGGCCGACCGGGATGGCGACGGCCGGGTGCCCGGTCGTGTTGGCCGGGATGGTCAAGGCGCCGTTGTTGCCCACCGCGGCCTCGAACCCGTGCTCGGCCACCTGGTCCACGCCGTCGATCGTGGTGGGCATCGGGCCCTGGGCGCCGAAGGCGACGTCGGGGTTGGTGGCACAGATGATGAAGTCGACCTGGTCGAAGATCTCCGCCATCTGGAAGATGATCTGTCGACGGAACGCCTCGATGTTCTTCGCCGTGTCCACGGTGAAGTGGTTCGTCGCGATGTTGGCCGCCAGCATGATCTCGGGCGTCAGCTCGGACTCGCAGGCGGGGTAGAGGTCGCCGAGACCGACCAGCAGGCTCGCCGTACCGGCCAGGGCCCACTCCAACCCGCCGCGGGGGAGGGCGAACGGCAGGTCGACCCGCTCGAGCCCGGCGTCCTTGATCAGGAGGTCCGCGGCGTCGCTCACCTTCTCGCGCACCCCCGACGCGACCACAGCCGCGCCGAGGTCGACCGAGACGGCGACCCGCCGGCCCCGGATCTCCTGTTGACCGAGGCCGGCCTCCCAGCCCTCGACCCGCGGCAGCGAGAACGGGTCGTACTCGTCGGCGCCGTTGCAGGCGTCGAACCAGCGGGCGGTGTCGCGCACCGAGCGCGACAGGCACCCGACCACCGCAGTCAGTGGCTCGATCTCCGTCTTGGGCCCCTTGGGGATCCGGCCGAACGTCGACTTCAGGCCGAAGAGCCCGGTGAAGCCGGCCGGGATCCGGATGGAGCCCCCACCGTCGCCACCGGTGCAGAGTGGGAGCAGACCGCCTGAGACCGACGCGGCCGAGCCGCCCGACGACCCGCCGGGAGTCCGCTCCAGGTCGTAGGGGTTCGAGGTCGCGCCGTGCAGCCGGGTGTACGTGACATTGACCCCGCCGAACTCCGACGCCGTCGTCTGCCCCACCAGCACGGCACCGGCGGCGCGCAGGCGGGCCGTCATGGTGCCGTCGTAGTCCGCGACGCGGTCCTTGAACACGAGCGATGCCTCGGTCAGCGGCCAGCCCTTGACCGGATCGAGCTCCTTCACGCCGATCGGGACCCCGCCGAACGGCAGGTTCACGTCGGCCGTCGAGGCCGTTTCCCGCGCCCGCTCCTCGTCGACGAAACACACCGCGTTCAGCGTCGAGTCGGCAATGGCCGCCAGAGATCCCTCGAGCGCCTCGGTCGGCGAGATCGTTCCCGCCCGGTAGGCGTCGACCAGGGCGCAGGCGTCTTCCATCCATGGTTCTGTCGTCACGGACAGGAGAACACCCGACGGCACCGTCTCTTCCGAAGTCCGGGCCGGCCGGCGCCAATTGCCACTGACCAGGCCTACTCCGTCGTGCGCAGCCTGAAGAAGTGGGCCGCCAGGGGCGCCGCGACGGCCAGGATCACCACGGTCCAGATCAGCGAGGCCTGGACCGGATGTTGCATGGGCCAGGCCTCAATCGTCGCCGACGGGTTCGGGTTGCCCCAGAGGTCCCTGGCCCCTGCGATGACGGCACTCACCGGGTTCCAGTTCGCGATCACCTGGAGCCACCCGGGCATGTGCTGGGTGGGCACGAACGCGTTGGACACGAAGGTCAGCGGGAAGAGCACGATGAAACCGAACGAGGCGGCCGACTCGGGGCTCTTCGAGTTGAGCCCCACGCACGCGGAGACCCACGACACCGAGTAGGCGAAGAAGAGAAGGAGCGCGAAGCCCCCCACGACCGAGATCGCGTTCGCGCCGGGCCGCCAACCGACGACGAGACCGGTCATCGCCACGATGAACGCACACAACACCGACGTCAGAAAATCGGCGGCCGAGCGCCCGACCAACACGGCGGAACGCCACATGGGCAACGTGCGGAAGCGGTCGATCATCCCCTCATGGAGGTCGGTGCTCAGCCCGACGGCGGTGCCCATGGACGAGGTGACCAGGTTCAACGCCAAAATGCCGGCCAGGAGGAAGTCGACGTAACTCCCGCCCCCCGGTATCGGGATCGCGCCGCCGAAGATGTAGACGAACAGCACCGTGAAGAGCAGAGGTTGCAGCGTCACGTCCGAGAGCTGCATGGGCTCCCGCGAGATGTGCACCAGGTTGCGCCGGGTCATGGCCCAGATGTCCGTCAGCGGGCCGACCACGCTCCCGCCGGCGTGGGGCCGGTCGAATCCCGCCGCGGAACGCGTCAACGTGGTCGTCGTCATGCGCGCACTCCCTCCAACTCGTGGCGGCCGTCGCCCTCTGCGCCGGGACCTGTCCCGTCAACCGCGACGTTCTCGCCACCGCCACCCGCACTGTCCTCGGCGCCCGGCTCCTCGATGTGCCCACCCGTGAGCGAGAAGAACACGTCGTCCAATGACGGCTGGCGCACCTCGATGTTGTCCAC
>OUNO010021372.1_pt1 | contig 9995 bp, 9 predicted proteins | sample 1779811 | NCBI WGS metagenome assembly OUNO01 (sample SAMEA3914804, study PRJEB12502) | metagenome | biome: forest; material: soil | place: Canada | collected 2010-06-25 | depth 0.3 m
CTGGACAAGCTGGTCGACGAACTCGCCAAAGGCAAGTCGATGGACAAAGTCCTGCGGGCCCAACCGTCATCCGCTTCGACGAAGCCGACCTGGTCGTCCGCTCAGACGATGGTTTGAGGCTCTTCATGCCCAGGTTCCGCGGCTGGCAGTTTGCCGAGCACCTGCCTAATCATCTGGTGGGTGTCCGCCTCGTCATGCCCGAAGGCCAGAAGGTAAGCCCGCAGCGCCTGACGGGCCATCTCGAGTTCCTCATCGGTGAGAACGATGGTGTTCATGCCACCATCTTAGTCCTCTTAACGGTCTCGGCGTGTCCTCGTTCCCGCACAATCCGGCCCGCTGTGGCCCCTGGTGCCGGGCGGCGGACTATTCGTCTGGAGCGCCCTAGATGTGTGCCCCTGCCTTAAGAATCATTGCTCGACGTCAGGCGCTGGTTTGGAGCGACAAGCGCGATCCAACGCCCTTGCGCGGCGGAACGACGTGCTCACGTCACGAAGGTTTGGCGCGGAATGACCCGGCCGGACTATGGAGTCCGAGGGTAAGTCGGCGTAGGTTGCGAAGGAGCCTTGTGCCCGAAACAGAACCGCAGAACGACGCGCCCTCTCGGGGAGCCCTCTACGAGGGAGATGACGAGAGATGAGCGAAGTCAAGTCGAGCACCGGTCGCATCAACGGCGAGTTCGTCACGCTGGCGTTGATGGCGCTCGCTGCAGCCGCTTGGTGGCTGACCTCGACGACGTCCGCCGACATGGGCGCTGACCACATGATGACGCCCATGTCCCTGGGCCCGTTCCTCGTCGCATGGACATTGATGATGGCTGCGATGATGTTGCCTGCAGTCACCCCCGTGGTTCGGCTCTACCAGCGTGCGGCCGCTGCCGGGCATGTGGCGCCGAGCGGGTACTTCGTCTGTGCCTACCTCGCCGTATGGGCGCTCAGTGGGCTACCTGCGTATCTGCTGTGGCGAATGCTGGCAATGCCACTGCAGGACGGCGAACGGTGGGCGCTGCGTGTCGCCGGTGCCACCCTGTTGTTCGCCGGTGTCTACCAGCTCACTCCGCTCAAACGGGCCTGCCTACGGCACTGCCGCTCCCCGATATCGTATTTCATGCGGCTACGGGGGTCACTGGTTCGGCCCAGTGGAGCATTCCGCGCTGGACTGCTGCACGCTGCCTACTGCTGCGGTTGCTGCGCAGCTCTGATGCTGGTTCTCGTCGCAGCGGCAGCGATGAACCTCTGGTGGGCCGTACTGATCGCTGTCTGCGTTTTTGTCGAACGCAACCTGCGGTGGGGCGTTGGGTTCTCCACCGGGCTCGGGGTCGTACTGCTGGGGCTCGGAACGACCTTCGTCCTGAGTCCAACCTTGCTGACCAATCTCATCTAAACCAAAGGAGTCAAACCATGACAACCACCGAGGCAGAACCCACGACCTGCTGGTCCTTGTCCGGGGTCGGGTACGAATACTGCAACTGCAACCCTGGCTGCACCTGTAACTTCAGCGGCTTCCCGTCGTCGTCCGACGGCAGCTGCAAGGCAATGGTGGCCAACGTCATCCAGGAAGGCCGTTGTGGAGACGTTGAGCTCGCTGGTGTCACAGCGGTCGCGATCATTGACTGGCCACACGCGATCCACGACGGCAATGGACGTGCTGTCTTCGTGGTTGCTCCCGAGACCACCGATGACCAGATCAGTGCCCTGAGCCAGATCTACACTGGCGCGCTCGGCGGGATGCCCTGGGAGATTCTCGGAACGACCTACGACGTCGTTGGACTGGTCAAGGCACCGATCACCATCATCGAGGCCGGCATCGACTCCGCGGTGGATATCGAGGGCGTCGGCCGGGCTCAGGGACGGTCGATGCGGAACCCCGTGACCGACGAGCCCCATGAAGCCCACATAACCTTGCCCGATGGTTTCATCTGGACCGACGGCAATTGTGGCGTCGGTTCGTTCAACGCCTCCGCCGAAGGCGTCTCCTTGGATTTCTCTGACACCAACTGGATCCACTACGAATTCAACTGGACCAACTGAATTCGCCGTCCTACAGCAACCGCTGCCAACGCGGCGAAGTGACGCAACTGTATACGCAGCTTGTGTCTTCTGAAACGCCCCATTTCGACGCCGCGACGCCTAGGCTCCGAGGCATGGGTTCCTTCACGGAAGTTGTGCTGTCCTTCAACTTCGCCAACGAGACTCCGGCTCACGTTCTGGCCGCATTTTCAGCATTGGAAGGGCCCAAGTCCGAGGGGGCCCCATCCTTGCCGCCGCCTGTTGTGGAGGCTTGGGACATGTGGGAGCCGGATTGGCGTGTAATGGGGTTTCCGAAAGGCAAAGGCGACCCTTTTGAGGATGAGCCGTGGAAACACGATTGGGCGTCGTGGATCTCGATTGCCATGGGTGTGGGGACAACACCGCACGGATACTTGACGTGGTCAAAGCTCGGCCTGTGGAACCTCGACTGCAGATTCTCATGGAAGACTGACTCCACCGCCGCGAGCGACGCCTTGGCCTGGCTCGCACCCTATGTCCGTCGCGCCGACTCCGACCGCAAGATCCTAGTCGGCTATGCCCATTACGAATACGATCCACGGCCACATTTGTTCTGGGTCAAGGGCGGTAAGTGGGATCTAGAAGACCTGAATTCAGATGACGACCCGACGTGGTGACAGTTCGACCTGATTCACCAACTTCTACGAGGTGATCACGCGGCGGTTTGACGCGGCCGCGGGTGTCTATTTGCTCCGCGAACCTCTCAGCACACCTGCCTCACGCATCTCCGTGATGAGCGAGGATGTCGGTATGACTCCGCACGCTGCATCGTCTCGGCGCCGGGCAGGTGACGTATGGGCCGTGGGCTTACTGCTCCTCGTGCCCGTGATCACTGTCCTGATCATCGCCCGAACCTGGTACTCGCTGAGCATAAACTGCACCGGCTACGACGATGAAGGCATCATCCTGGCACCGCGGTCATGGCAAGGTCGGCTAGTGTGCTCCGACGGCGGATACGGCGATCCACGCATCACCACCCTGAGCCTGCTCGCCGTCGTCCTGTGGGCCGCCGCGGCCACAGTCTGGCATCGGACCCGCAGACTCCGATGGGTCATCGGTCTGCTGATTGCCGCCGTTATCAGCCCTGCGGTCGTCGCCGCGACGCTCTCCACACTGCCAGCCAACTGCAGCGCATCCCAGCGAAACCACTATGGCGACCACGGCTGTGAACGCGACCGCGAGATGCGCACCGAGTGAACGGCTGTCCTCACCCGGCCGATGTATCCACCTCAGGGGAGGATCAATCCCATCCCACATCATGTCAACTATCGGTTGACAGACCCGGGTCGCCGCCCCGCAAGCGGCGGATTGACGCACGTCGGATCGTGATGGCGACACGCTGCAGATGAACGCTCAGGACCTATCGGGGTGCTTCGGTGATCGCGCCTTGAAGGTGTGATTGTGAGAGCGCGGCAACGAGAATGCCTACAAATATCGTTGCAGCACCTATCGCGAAGACTGTGCCTGGCGTGCGGTGGTCCACCACGACGCCTGCAAATGCTGACCCGAGAGCAAAGCCAATGTTGTTGCCCGTGTTGATCCACGTGCTTGCCTCGGCTCGGTGGTGAGGTGCCGCCAACTCGTCCGTGCCCAAATACAGGACGACAAATAGAGGCGCGACGGCTAGCCCTGTGACCGCCATGGCGACACCGAGCGCGATCAAACCGGGTGTCACGGCGGCGATGGCCAAACCCGCCGCGAGGACAGCAAGAAGACCGCGTATGTGTGCCGCCCTCTTGTGACGGTGTCGGCGACGCCCCCACAGGAGGCCCCCGATGACACTGCCCGCAGCAACACCGGCTTCGATCCAGCCTGCTGCCTGCGGTGCGCCGTCGGAGAGAGCGCGGGCGGCAACAGCTGTGAAGGCCATGGAGGTCCCGGCGGCAGTCAGGGTGATGACGAGTACGAGCTGGGCCACGCCGGCGTCGCGCAGTGGCCCAAGCATTCGACGACGAGGCTCCTGCCCTGCGTCAACGGTGGAGCCGTGATGGTCGGAGGGGATGCTCATCACGAAGGTGCCGGCAACCAACACCGCCGCCGTTGCGAGCAACGCAGCCGCAGGGGACGCAACGATCAACAACACCCCGACCGCGATCGGCCCAAGTAGATATAGGGACTCCTCGGCAATCGCATCCAGGGCGAATGCGCGTTGTTTGAGGTCGGTCCCTTTGGTCAACGAGCCCCACATCAGACGCATTGCAGGTCCCAGGGGCGGAGCGGTCAAACCTGCTGCGGCGGTCAGGCCAATCGCGCTCAGCAACGAGAGGTGACCTGCGAGCGCGAACCCAGCCAAGGCCGCAAGGGACAGCCCCGACGCGGATCCGAGGACCGGCAGAACCTTAGTTGTGCCGTAAATGTCCACGAGCCGAGCCTTTGCAGGCAGGGTGAACGAGGTCAGGCCGTATACGCCCAGAGATGTCCCTGCTTGGGCAAACGAACCTGTTGAGTGACGAATGGTGAACAAGAGGGCAAGAGGCAGCAGGCCGTACGACAGGCGGGCAAACAGTGCGGCACCGAAGATCGGCAGGGCACGGGGCAACCTGAGCACAGCAAGATAACTCTCACCACTGTTAGTGGTGGACACGAGGAAGACTCCTTGAGCATCGGCGCAAAGGCCGAGAGAGATGGGCACGTACTAGCGGCGGCCACCTGGACAAAACGTCGGGAGATCGCCAGCGCGTGCGTCCCTAGTGCGGCATGGAGCTCATGGCCAGAACGTAACACGGCGCGGCGCTCGCGCTCACGAGCTCTCGGCAACAGGCTTGTTGAAACCTTGCGAGTCTGCCGATACGTACGGGACTCAAGAGACGCAAAAGAAGTGCCGTTTGAGGCGTCTGAGGGGGCGGATAGACGCACTCTCGAGTTAGCGTCACATCGGTCGGTGGACACGCGGCCTTGCCTCGAGTCCGGCGAGTTTGCACGTCAACCTGGAGCCCGCTTGGCGAAAATGCGGAGCGGGTGGGGTCTTGCCGTAGCGTTTTGGCATGGATCAGATACCCATGATCGTTGAGCCCGACCATGATGATCCAGAATGCGCCAACGTCATGATCGACGCCACCATCGCGGGACGTCCCTACCGCTTCGTCCTGGATACTGGTTCGCCACGCACTCATGTCGTGGCTGACGATTTCACGACCACGCTGGTAAAACGTGGGGCGCACGCGTCGTCCGGTGTCTTCTCCTCGACCAGCAACCCCTTGGTGACGCTGCCCGAGTTAAGAGTTGGTTCAGCGGTTCAGGGAAGCATCGAAGCCGTCTTGGTCGACCCCTCCCAATCCGGTGTGCACAACCTCTTGGGCATGGATGTGCTCAAGAATTACTCCTGGCATTTCAGATTCGACACCGAAACTCTGATCATCGAAACAGCGCAGTCATCGGATGGAATGCGACCTCTGACGATGGATTCTGTGTCCCACCCCTACGTCGACCTGAGTTGGCAGAACGCAATTGCGCGATGCGTCTGGGACAGCGGCGCTGGAATCACCGTCGTCGACCGTGCCTTCTGGTCGAGTCACCCAGGCATGTTTCATGAATCTGGCACTTCACTCCCGACCGACGCCAACGGCCTGCAAGTCGAGGTGCCCACATTCGTCATGGCTGAAGTGGAGATGGGCGGAGCACTCTTCGCTCCACACAAGGTCGCTGTTGTGGATCTTTCACAAGCCAACGCCGAGCTTGATCGCCCGATGGATTTTCTGCTGGGCTACACGACGCTGAATCAAGCAAACTGGCTATTCGATTTCCCAGCAAAACAATGGCGCGTCATCAGGCATCGCCTATGAGCCAGCGCCCATCTGGCGACCCCGTTCTCCAGCAATCAAAGTAGGTGTCATGTTCTCGGGATGCTCATGCACCAGGTCGGCCATATGTGAGAAGTCGCGGCGAACTGACGCTCGCTAAGCCCGAGCCCTAACACGGCTCCAAATGTGGAGCCCAGCAAAGGCTGACAACTGGACCGTCTGTCGGTTGCAGTGCATAGCCTGAGGATATGAAGATGCGGCAGCCGACCGAACGCAAGGGGCCACTCGCTGGTCACGTCCGAAAAGGCGGCGTCTACCGAACGCCGCTCGCGGCGACAGGGCTGCTAAACCTTGCGGATTGGGTGCGTGACGACCTACCTGACCTGCTCTGGCCGGTTCTGTATCTAGAGCACAAGGATCGCACGCATGCCGGCGTCGACTTTGTCCGCTGGCAGGAAGACGTCATCAACGACGTAACCGACCTCTGCGAGGATCGTGCGTTTCTCGCGCGCTGTCTCGACGGGCGGCTCACGAGCCTCGATCGACTGGTTGAGCGTGTACCCGAGGCCAAAGAAGTCGTCGTACGAAGAGCCAACGACCATGGTCTCCTGGAGGAATCCGTGGTCAGCGCTTTGTCGTCCTACCCCGATAGGCCAGCCGGATGGTTGACCAACCGAGATCTGGTTCCACCCGGGATCGATGAAGTGAACTTGATAGGCAGGGCGATCACGAACGCCGTCCGAGATGGACACCGAGAAGCGATTCTCAAGTGCCTGTCAATCTGGGCAGGCGTGCATTCTGGCACCTTTCAGGCTGACGCCCACATGGTCGAACTACTCAAGACTTATCCCAACGACGAAGCCACCCGCTCCATGTCTGACACCCTCGTTCGTGCCACTTGGGGCGCCAACAAAGGCGCGCGACTCTTCAGCGACGAGAAGGCCTGGGACGCCTCACTCGCCTGGGCAAGAACGTTTTGGGACTTCAACTCCATCACCACGGCGTGCATCCGCAAGCGGGAACTCGAAACTGGGCGGGCCGCCGAGGCGAACGGCGGTTCTGGAGGTGGTGAGTCGCCGCTCCACGCCAACGATCACTCAGAACCACTCGATCTGGATACGTTCGCGGTCGTCGAAGCCGACGCGCCGACTTGGCTGGGAGAAACGCCCGAAACCGTCGGAGTGGAGCCGAAGGACTTGCGTCGACGCGCGATGGATCTGATGAGCAGCTACATCGAGGCCCTTGAGGAAGGTCGGCCTTTCCGGCTGTACGACCCCTCGCCCCAAGAGGTGCATTCCGGCCTCGTCGCTCGCGCAGCTCGCGACGTCATTACCGCTCTTGGGGCCCCCGACCTTTGGTGCAGTGAGCACGGGTCGCATGTCGGCAGAGTCATCGTAGAGGCGCGGATCGTCCTCGCCTGGATGTCACAGCAGGATCCGAGCATTTACCGCAAGTACATGGACTACGGCGCGGGCAAAGCCAAGCTCTACTCGCTCATTGCCGAAGAGATCCCCGATAGGTGGCTGATCGACGGCGCGTCCGAGGCAATCGACACGATCCGGGGAGCTAGCCATAACAGCGACGTCCTCGACTACGTCGTTGTCGATACACGAAGTACCTTTGCCGACGGGAAATCACTTCGGGAGATGGCCGACGAGGTCGGATTGCTCGACCTGTACCGGCACACGTACCAGCTTCAGAGCGGTATTGCTCACTCCGAATGGTGGTCCGTCGAGGTCCATGCGATGGAGCGGTGCCTCAACATCCTTCATCGAGGTCACATGATTCCCAGTATGGACCTCGCGTACGGAGGGAATGTGGAATACGCAAGGGCTTGGATCATTGCTCTCTACGGCCTGATTCGGATGAGCCTGAGCATTCTCGGAACCGACCGTCACGCCGTAGACCAGGCGTTTTCGTGGCTTAGCGACACACCGGACGATGAGGCTGGCCAAGGCGACTCCGACAGCGGCGGCGCCAAGGCAGACCCCGCTTGAGACTCGGCCGGCAAGTGGCTGTCCGGTGGGTCGGCGGCAGACTCTGACCGCGGCCGGTAGGTCAATCTGGGCGAATTGCGGCGGTATGACGCAGGTCGGGCTGAGTCTGGGCAGGCCCGACGAGACGGCCTGCCCAGACCTGGGAAGGACCCTCAGTGGACTTCGGCGGCAAAGGCGAGGTCGAATCCGGCGCCGTTGTTTGCCAGGCCCACCAGGAGGATGCCGGCCCGTTCGAGGGCGTGTGTCGTCCCGAGTCCTCCTGCGTCGAGCGGCTGCATAGCCATGCTCTCCACAAACGCCGCGACGCGTGTCTTCGCCTCGGCGCTGTCGCCGGCGAAGAACACGTCCACGGGCTGATCGTCAGCAATGACGCCGCCGAAGATCGTGTTGAATGCCTTCACGACGTGTGCGCTCTCGGGGGCGGCAGCGGCGATCTGCTGGGACACCGAGTTGCCCGCGGTGGTCACGAGCCCACTTGCGTCGGCGTTGAACGGGTTGGTGATGTCGACGAGGATCTTGCCTGCCAGGGCCTCGCCGTAGTGTGCGACCACGTCGACCGCGCCGGCGTACAGGACTGCCAGGATGACGATGTCACCAGCCGGCTTTGCGCCGTACGTGCCGGCGGTGGCTCCGTTGCCGATCTGGTCGGCCAGCGCCTGAGCCTTGGCGGTGTTGCGGCTCATGATCTCGACGGTATGGCCGTGCTTGGCCGCTCTGGTGCCGATGGCGGTGGCCATGTTGCCCGAGCCGATGATGGTGATGGTTGATGTTGACATGTTGTGTCTCCTTCTGTGGGTTGGGTTGCTACGTGAAGTGGGAGGAACGGCCGGAAGACCCGGTCAGATGACTCCGCCGCTGATCTCGTCGAGGGGCTCGGGCTGGCCGGACTCCTGGTGGAACCGAGTGCCACGCCTGATCAGGACTCCGGTGAGCACGGCACCCGCCCAGAAGGCGCCCGCGGCCCACCAGTAGCCGACCGTGAACCCGTGCACATTGGCGTCAACGACAGCAGCGCTGCCGTGCTCTGCGAGGTAGTTGCTGTTGGCTGTGGCGACGAAGGTGCTGATCACGGCGATGCCGAGCGCCGCGCCAAGCTGCTGCGAGACGTTGTTGAGCGCGCCCGCAGCACCGGCATCACGCGGTTCGACACCCATCTGCGAGAGTGCGACCGCTGAGACGATGGCCGATCCGATGCCGGCTCCGGCCAGGATCAGCCCGGGAAGCACCCAGGCCGCGTAGGGACTGCTCGCGTCGGCCTGGGTCAGCAGCGCTGCCCCGGCTCCGCCAATGATCAAACCGCCGGCGACGATGGCCCGCATGGTCAGGTGCTGCACGAGCACGCTCTGGGTCAGCGCGGCGACCACAGCGACCGTCACCATCATCGGCAGGAACGCGAGTCCGGTCTTGATCGGGGAGTAGCCCAGCACGCCTTGGAAGTAGTAGGTCAGGAACAGGAACAGTGCGAAGACACCCGCCTGACCCAGCAGGAGCGTCAGGAGGCCGGCGCCGCGGTTGCGGTCGGCGACCACGCGCAGGGGGACGAGAGGGTGACGGTCAATCTTCTGGAACACGACGAAGGCGACCAGCAGGAGGCCGCCGGCGACGAGAGAGGTCAGGGTGAGCGCCGCGTCCCAACCATCGGTCCCGGCTTTCGCTGCTCCGAAGACCAACCCGAAGACCCCGGCCGTTCCGAGGAGCGTGCTCGGCAATGAAAGCTTGGGCTTGTTGGGCTCAGAGGAGTTGTGCAGCAGTGCGAGGGCGCCGACGATCCCGACGACGGCGAAGACGACGTTGACGTACATGGTCCAGCGCCAGTTGGCATAGTCGGTCAGCGCCCCACCCAGCAGCAGGCCGATTGCCGCGGAGCTCCCGGCGACTGCACCGAAGATCGCGAACGCCTTGCTCAGCTCCTTCAGGTCGGTGAAGATCACCGTGATCAGCGACAACGCTGCCGGCGCCATGATTGCGGCGAAACCGCCCTGAACCGCGCGGGCCGTGATCAGCGTCTCGATGTTGGGGGCTGCGCCACCCACAGCGGAGGCGATGGCGAACCCCACCAAGCCCACGATGAACACGTCCTTGCGCCCGAATGCGTCGGCCAGACGACCCCCGAGCAGAAGCAGGCTGCCGAAGGCCAGCAAGTAGGCGGTGACGACCCATCCGCGGGTGTCGTCGGAGAACCCGAGGTCTGCCTGTATCGAGGGCAGAGCAAC